>Ga0207866_1002253_pt1 | contig 14656 bp, 14 predicted proteins | sample HigsolmetaAR203D_FD_184835 | JGI IMG/M metagenome (GOLD analysis project Ga0207866, IMG submission 184835) | Ionic liquid and high solid enriched microbial communities from the Joint BioEnergy Institute, USA - AR20-3-D (SPAdes) (version 2) ...
CCCTTTTTAGGGTTCTTTGGCATACGCATTTTTGAAAACAGCTTTCCTATACGCCATTTCATCGACACTTCTGCCTCATTCACCCCTCATTCGGACTCAGAACGCCCGATTTATTCCGAGCCTCTATAGATGAATCTCTAACTTTTGCTCAACTACTGCCTTAACTTTCATTGGAACTGTAAACGTTGCATCTTTCAATTTTTCACTGATTACTCCGTGAAGATTTTCCTGATCTTCTGATACTAAATGGAATCTATTTGTTTCAGTATCAGCACCGACTAGGACACCGTTTATTTCAAGCTCCTTTGATTCGGTTATTGTTTCCTTAATGAGGATATCTATAGCACTTTTTATATTTTTCGAATCAAGCATAGCTTGCTTGTATTTTTGATTGGGAGATGCCCATTCGACCATAATTTTAACATTCTCATTATCAAGTTTGTTAAGAAGTGAATAGTACGTCTTTAGTGCTCTATTGCTTAATCCTTTTATTACATTTCTAAACCTACTTTCATCCAAAGTAGATTCAAATAGCTCCATCAACTTTTCAAGAGTATTGGACGCGTCAGTATCTTCAAAAAGCCCTCTGCTAACCTCTGACTTCAAACGGACACCAAATGATGCCGCAAAGAAACCGCTGGCTTTTAATTTATTCGACTTCATAACATTCTTGGAGATAGGGCCACGTTCTCCTACTGTATTAGCTCCAATAAAATACGCTAAGTTCTGTGTGCTAATTAACACTTCACCTAATAATCCTGCATCTACCTCATCACTGCTATTCTGATCACTTGCTTTGAGTGACAAGTCCAAAACATCTCTACCTGAGCGGGCAGCCGAAAGTAGCGTGGTTTCTTCTCGAGCAGGAAGTGTTGATTCTTGATGTTCAATTTCTACAAAAGAATCAGGATCAGGCAACTCGTCCTCGCCAATTGTGTTTACTTCTCTAAAATCAATTTGTACGTTTGTACTTTCACCTTTGGGAGTGCGCACTTCTAAAACCAAGTTGCTTTCAGAGCGCATTATGCAATCACGCAAAGAAACCTGACCATTAAGTATATTCAAAAATCTGGTCGGGCTAACAGGAACAAAAAACCATTTATCAAAAAATGAATTGGTATCTATCCAATTAACAATAAACTTTTGACCCGTTATATTCTCACATGCAAATACCTTTGGTCCATCATAATACTCGAATACATTTATTATTTGCACAGCTCCAATAGGATATGGAAGAGTAAAATCCATATTAACCATTCCTAACCGTTGGTAAATCCCTCAAAATACCTTTTTACTTCCACTCCTGAATATACCCACCAGCTTATATGTGACTTATGATCAGGCTCTGAGACAACACCTGTCTCTTTCGCAATTTTCCCTTTAACAATATGCCCTTTATTCTTGAAAGGCACTATTTTTTTCTAGGCCTTTTCAATTTGATTGAGGTCGGTAAAAACAGAAATTGCACAAGCTTTACACTCTAATTCTGGCGGGTAAGATTTTCTTAACTCCTTATGACTTAGGAAATCCTCATCAGTCGGAGGGTAATTAAGTGTTAATCTGTATACAGGTTCAATGTCTTTTGACTTTGCATTGTCTGGAGGGCATGCTTCCGGATAATGGTCTCCCCATTTGTGACTTACACCTTTATCCGTCATTGTATCTACTCCTAATATTGTTTACTATATCGATAAAATGCATAACCAATAAAGAGAAATATTTCCACCATATAATACCCTACCAAAACGTGCTCGTAAATAGAGTCTATCAAGTAAAGTGAGATTACTAGGGAAATTCTTCACTCCGGCACCGCCTCACAGCACCCGGACGTCCGTGCCGGGAGAGATCATCTTGAACAGCTCCTCCGCATTGATCCGCGCGGCGTCGTCCGCAAATCCGCCGTCGCGGAAGACGGCGCGCAACGGCCGCATTTCGGCCATCCGCCGTACCACCGGCTCCGGCACGGCATCGTCGAAGCACGCGGCCAGCGCGTTCCCCCCGACCACATGGACCGTCTTCCCGTCCATCCGCCTCGTCTCCATCGGCAGCGACAGATCCAGCCCCAGCTCGAGCATGACCTGGATGAGCAGATCATCGCCTGTGCGGTCATCCTTGATAGTGGAGGCGAGATCGAACAGATCGGCCTGCTCCAGCCGGTCCGGCTCGTACCAGACGTCCTTCATGTTCGACGAGTCGACGCGGAACACGCGGAAGCCGCAGTCGATGCCGGCCCCCGTCTCCTCCCGGATCTTCGCGGCGGCGCGGCGGATCCGCTCCTTGCCGATGTCGCAGATCGTCCGATAGCCGGCCTTGCGCGCCTCGGACCGCTCGTCCGTCGGCTCGGGAAGCTGGACGAGGATGAACCGCCGGTTCCCGCCGTCCCGCGCGTTCAGATCCATCACCGCGTGAGCCGTGGTGGCCGAGCCGGAGAAGAAGTCGAGCACAATGTGCTCCCCGTCCGGGTCCGTCGCGAGCGTCAGCATTTTCCGGATCAGCTCCTTCGGCTTCGGGCTGTCGAAGAACCGCCCGCCCAGCAGCTTCTTCAGCTCCTCCGCCGCGCCGTGCGTATGGCCGACCTCGCCGTGGCGCCAGATGGTCTCCGGCGGCCGCGACGCCTCCTCGTCGAGGAACTGCTTCGCGTACACCTGCCAGCCCGCCTCGGTCTTCACCCACTCGACCAGCCCTTTGCGGACGTTCTCCTCGTACGTCTCCCGGCTCCACCGCCAGCAGCCCTCGGTCCCGTCCGGCTTGATCGGATACACCGGCGTGCCGTCCGGCGCCTCGAGCGGGAAGAACGAATTCGGCGCGTCCGACCGGAGTGAATTGCTCCCTTCCTTCCGGATGCTCCGTCTCCGGTACCGCCGGCCCGTCGCCTCGTCCACATAGTTGAATTGCCGCTCGTTCTGCGCAAAAGGCTCCCGCTTCACCGCCGAGATGTCTCCTTTCACATAACAGAGGATGTAGTCGTGGGAGGTGGAGAAGCCGACGGCGTCCATGCGCGGGCTGTAGACTTTTTCCCAGATGATCGCGGCGGCGAAGTTGTCCGGCCCGAAAATCTCGTCGCAGATCGCGCGCAGATTGGCCATCTCGTGGTCATCGATGCTGATGAAGATCACGCCGTCGTCCCGCAGCAGATTCCGCGCCACCTTCAGCCGGGCGTACATCATCGTGAGCCAGTCGCTGTGGAACCGGCCGTTCGCCTCGGTGTTCCGGAAGAGCCGGTTGCCGAGTTCGTCGACCTGCCCGGACTCCGCGAGATATTCCCGCACCGACTCGCGGAAGTTGTCCCGGTAGATGAAATCCTGCCCCGTGTTGTACGGCGGATCGATGTAGATGCACTTGACCTTGTTCAGGTACGCCTCCTGCAGCAGCTTCAGCACGTCCAGGTTGTCGCCCTCGATGTACAGGTTGCGCGTGTGGTCCCAATCGACGCTCTCCTCCCGGACCGGACGCAGCGTCTTGCCGGTTGGCGTGTTCGCGGCGAGGAGGGCCTCCTTTTTCCCGGGCCAGGTGAGCTGGTACCGCTCCTTCTCCCCCTCCACGAGCGTGCGCGACAGCTCCTGCCGAAGCAGGTCAAAATCGACCGCCCGCACCACCCTGCCGCGTTCATCCCGGGTTTCGGCGACGACGTGGGGGAACAGCGCCGCGATTTTGCCAATGTTGGATTCGAGGGTGTCGGTCGATCGCATCGTCAGTTTTTTCATGATCGGCTCCGTTTGGTCTGGATTCGGTATGCTATCTGTTTCGCCGCCCGGCCCGCGATTCCCTGTCCGCCCGGGGAGGCCCGGGCATTTACATCGATTCGGACGGGCTGTACGATAGAGGTGATATTGGTAAAAGGTGATGCCGCATGCACCCGTACCCCGACTACCGGATCGCCGTCGAAGCGGTCATCCTGCAAGAGGGCAAGGCGCTGCTGACGCGAAGGGCGGACAGCGGCGCGTGGTATGTGCCGGCCGGCAAGGCGAAATACGAGGAAACGCCGCGCGAGGCGATCATCCGGGAAATCCGGGAGGAGACGAACCTCGAGGCGGAATCGATCGAGGAGCTGCACGTGCGGGCGTTCAAGGGGCGTAAGGCTTCGGGGGACTTCTACCGGGTCATGTTCACGTACCTCGTCAGGCCGATGGGCGGCGATATCAGCGGCTTCCGGATGAACGGCGAACACACGGAGCACGCCTGGGTGGACAAGCAGGCGCTGGAGGATCCGCGGTATGATTCGCTGCAGCCGGAAGTGAAGCGCATCATCGCGGAAGTGCTGAGTCTGAAGTGAGGGGATGGCCATGTTGAACCAATTGCTCGCATCCTTGCGAAAGCCCGCGCTCTGGCAGCGAAGCTCTGAACCCTTGGGCAGATGCTGGCGGCCCATCTCGACCCGGACCTGGATGCCGCGAGCCGCAGGCATGACGTCATCGACCGCTCCGTCGCCTGGCTCGGGAGCGTCATCCCCGCCGGCGGCCGCGTGCTCGACCTGGGCTGCGGGCCCGGTCTGTACACCAGCCGGCTCGCCGCGATGGGGTATGACGTGACCGGCATCGACGATTCCCGGCGCTCGATCGCCTGAGGGCCGTCCGTTTGCGGGACGGCCCTCCGTCGTGCCGGCGCGTCAGGTCGCGATGCCAACCGACGTGTTGGAATAGCGGGAATCGTTCAGCGCTTTCAGGATGAAGTGCGCCACGTCGGCGCGCGGAATTGACATCGCCTTCGGCGGCACGCCCCTTTCGGCTTCCCGGTACTCGCCCGTGAACGGCCGGTCGGTGAGCCCGAGCGGGCGCACGATCGTGTAGAGGAGTCCGGGCTGCGTCCGAATATGGTCGACGGCGGCCCGGTGGTCGGCCAGCACGTGCCGGAGCAGATACATGATCAGCTTGCCGCTCAGGCCCGGGATCTCCCGGTCGATGCCCGCCGAAGCGGTGTAGACGATTCGTTTCACCCCGTGCTCCCGCATGCCGTCAACGATGTTGCGCGCCATCTCTTGCAGCTCGGTCGACCGCTTGAGTCCCCGTGCGGATCCGAGACACGATACGACGGCGTCGTGGCCCGCGATCGCCGCGGACACTTGCTCCCGGCTCATGGCATCGCCCTGCACGACGCGCAGCATCTCGTGCCGCACGTCCAGCTTCGCGGGATTCCGCACGAACGCCGTCACCTCGAGGCCATTGTTCAACGCCTGCCGCACCACTTGCTGTCCCGTGCGGCCCGTCGCACCGAATACGATAATCTTCATCCCCGTCCCTCCTGTTGGTCCAGCGGTTTGAACTTCATGATGATCCGGAATTGCTCGTCCTGCTTCCGCGCCGAATCTTCGCGGGAAATCTTGTATTCGCCGGATTCGATGCGGGCGAACTGTTTGGGAAATATCCCGCCGCTTGAGCATGTCGAGATAACCGACAATCGACGTCAGCGGCGTGCGCAAATCATGGGACACATGGGTGATCGCGGCTTTGAATTCCCTTTCCGCCTTGCGGGACAAGATCTTTTCATCCCGCTTCTCATCCAGCAGATCGTTGATCTGTTTCGCCAGCGATCTGAATTCCCGGCCAAGGTTGGTCTTGTGTAGCGGGTCTCACTTCGTCACAGCGTCAATTCCCACGTCTCCCCGATCAGCTCGGGGCCGAAGTTGCGGTGCGGCTCTTCCTTGACCTTCACGAAGCCGGCCTTCTGATAGATGTTCCGCGCCGCGACCAGCACGTGGTTGGTCCAGAGCACGATTTTTTTGTACCCCTTGCGCCTGGCGAACCGAATGCACTCGTCCACGAGCCGCTTGCCCAATCCGAGTCCGCGCGCCCGCGGATCGACCACCAGCAGGCGGATCTTGGCCGTATCCTCGCTCTCCTGCACGACCATCACGGAGCCGACGACCTGCCCGTCCATCTCCGCGATCCAGCACCGTTCCCGGTCGGGATTGTACCGGCGGATGAAATCGGCGCAAATCTGCGCAACCAGCGCCTCAAACCGCTCGTCCCAGCCGTATTCCTCGGCGTAGAAGCGCCCGTGCATATGGACAATCCATCCCATGTCGCCGGGCTCGTGCTGGCGCAGGATATACGGTTCCGAATCGTTGAGCCCCTCGCCGAGCAGTTGCTCGATGGTGTTCATCGCCTGGATCAGCCGGTTCTGGTCCTGCTCGGAGAGGTGGTTCAGCATCTCCCCGATCTCTTCCCTCAAGCGCCTGTCCAGCAGCGCCGCGGTCTCTTCCCCTTCCGGCGTCAGGCGAAGCAGGCGCTGCCGCCCGTCCGACGGAGACGGGATTTTGCGGATCAACCCTTTCTGCTCGAGACGGTCCAAGGTGCGGCTGAGATGCCCGGGATCCAGCCCCAGATCTTTCGCCAGATCGGCGGCGATGACCTGATCCCGGTTCGCGATCTCATGGATGATCCTGGATTCGGCCAGGGAACAGGGGGGATGCGGCAACCCATCCCTCAGCACGCCGAGCCGACTCGCATAAAAGCGGTTGAACCGCCGAACGGCGGCGATCCGATCCTCGAATTCGGCATTCGACACCAACATCACTCCTCCATCCCGACACAAGTTGCCATTTATAATTAAATATATGACCGAAGCAACTATTGTCAATGTCCGCCATTCCCGGCGATGTCCTCCACGAAACAGGATATCCAGGACTTCATTGACCAGTATCTGGGGTTATTGGTTTGATCTTCGCGAGCACGGTACAGGGCGCATGTCCCTGCACCGTTTTCTTTTCTTTCAGGTCTGTCCGATGGTTTGCGCCCTGCGAATCGCTTCATCAACGGTGAGAAGCCGCTTCTCTCCCGTTCCGCGTTCCACAACTTCGACCATGCCGCGCGCCGCGTCTTTGCCGATGGCGATGCGGACAGGCAGGCCGATCAGGTCGGCATCCTGTGGCTCGCCGTTTCCGCGTCCGCCGGCGCTTCGCGCAGCGTGTTCAGGAAAAGTCGGGATTGCAGCATGGAACCGCCTTCTTCAAAATGCGTGACATAAACAAAAAGACACATTCGTCGGGGACGAATGTGCCGTGGTACCCCCCTGTTTCAACCGCCGATGGAATCGGCGATCCTCCGGCCTTCATGATATTTCGCTAGTCGCGGGCAAAGATCTTCTTGTCGAAGAACACCAGAACGGTGAACAGAATGATGGCCAGGAGCAGGACCGACGCCGTCACAATGAAGAACAGCGTGGTGAAGGTGTTCTCGACCCGATAGTAGATCAGCATGCTGAGCGGCATCAATCCTCCGCCAAGCAGACTGGTCCAGGCTTGCAGAATGGCCGTCCGCTTCATGCCGATTTCCTTGAACACATGGTAGAAAATCCCGTACGCAAACAGGCTCAGCCAGCCGACCACCAGAATGTGGGCGTGCCCCGGGATCATCGTGTAGTCTTTCCTTCCCGCCAAATCCGATCCGATCAACGCGCCGATCAACGCATACACCGCCGCGATCCGGATCAGCCACGTTCCGTATTGCCGCATCCGCTCACTTCCTTTGTCCGCATTGGGGTGTCTTTCCATGCCTGACCTACTTATTCAACACATGTGTTTGAAAATCCTCTTTTGCCGCCATACACGCGACGGACGCCCGAATCGGACGTCCGCCATTTTTACCCCCGATTTCATCAATTATTCGCTTCACGCCGCCTCGCGCAACACGAACCTGCCCAGGTCGTCCTTGAGCTCCCGGGAGATCTTCTCCAGCTCTTCAGCCGAACGCCGGATCTGCTCCATGGAAGCAAGCTGCTCCTCTGCCGCCTGCGCGATGACTCCGGCTTCCTTCGAGGTCTTCTGCGAAATGCCGGCAATCTCCGCGATCGAAGCGGACACTTCCTCCATCTCGGCGGAGAGCTGCTCCGATGTGGCGGATACCTCCTGGATTTGCTCGTTCACGCGCCGGATGTCCCCGAGTATGCGCCGGATGGCCGATTGTGACCGGTCGACCAGCTCCAGCCCCAGGTCCGTCTCGGTCCGCATCGTTTCCATGGCGGTTGCGGCCCGGTCGATCAGTTCGCGAATCTCGTTCAACAGCTCCGATATGGATTGGCCGGACTTCGCGGTCTCGTCGGCGAGCTTGCCCACTTCCCTCGCCACGACGCCGAATCCCCGGCCGTGCTCCCCGGCGCGCGCGGCTTCGATATTCGCGTTCAGGGCGAGCAGCTTGGTCTGCGCCGCCACTTCCATGATGATCTGGATGATCCCGCCGATATTCGCCGAATGCTCCTCGAGCTTCTCCACAATCCGGGAAGACTCGGACTGGGAATGTTTGATGTTGTTCATCTGCTTCGCCGTGTCGTCCAGTTGCCGGTTGCCGAGTTCTGCCATTTCGTTCGTGCGCATCGCGAGATCCGCGACTTCGGCGGCGGCTTCGGCAATCCGCACGACACCGGTCGTCATCTCGCCCATGGTGGCCGCGACTGCTGCACCTGCAGCATGAGGGGCATCAGTTCGCGGATCTGCTCCACGCCGATCAGCTCGCCTCTGGTTTGACGGATATCCTCCCGCTTATCCGCGTACAGCAGGACAAGCGACGTCACGACCGGAACCATGAACAGCAGGCTGATCAATACGAATTTTTGCCCATACTTCAACTTCGACATGATGCTCGTAAACAGACCGAAGATGTTGTTCAACATGGCTGCCCTTTCCTCCTCGCTTGTTTACTTCAACGATGTTGCGCTGCAGGACGGGAAGAACGACTTGAACGACTTATGTATCGCCCGGTTCTTGTGCTGCGATGCCGAATGCCTCCTTTCATTCGGAGTGGTTTTTTAGTATAGCAAGACGTCCGCATGCAGACTGTGATCTGGATTCGCCCGATAAAATGATTCCCGGATTCCGAAAGGAACCGGGAATGACGGGAATGTGCCATATTCCATGACATTTTGCCTGACTTATGGCGATTTCACGCGTGGCGATTTCACGCGCACTCTCGCCGGCTTTCCTGCGGCAAGCAGCAACAGCTTGCCGCACCTTCCGGTTTTCCGGCGATGAACCGGTTTGCCGCGCCTGCTTGCGCTTGCGGGACGGCTTCCGGACCGGCTTGGCTTCGTCCGTCTTGCGCACGGTGATTTCCTGGATTTTGCGAACATCGGCTGTTTTTTTCGATGTGTCTTGCCTCTCCGCCGGCCCATTGGAATCGGACGTCCCGGCACACCCGGCGGACCTTGCGTTCCTCGGGGGCCCGCAGGACCGGGCGCGCCCTGCAAGCCCGGTTTACCCTGCGGTCCCTGCGGACCCGGGGGTCCCGCCGGCCCCGGCGCACCTGGCGGACCTTGCGTTCCTCGGGGGCCCGCAGGACCGGGTGGCCCTGGCATCCCTTGGGGCCCTGCCGGACCGGGCGGCCCTTGCAAGCCCGGCTCGCCCCGCAGCCCCTGCGGACCCTGGGATCCCGTCGGCCCCGGCACACCCGGCAGCCCTTGCATCCCTTGGGGCCCCGCCGGACCGGGCGGATCTTGCAAGCCCGGCTCGCCCCGCAGCCCCTGCGGACCCTGGGATCCCGTCGGCCCTGTCGGACCCGCGGGTCCGGCCGCTCCCGTGGGACCCGTGGGACCAGCGGGACCTGTGGGGCCCGTGGGGCCCGTCGGCCCCGGAACCGGCGTCAATGTGCCGAATTTGGTCACAAAGGCGTTCTCGTTGCCTTGCAGGGCCGTTTGAAAAGCGCCGGGCGTCACCGGGAAATCGATCGATTCCGTGGACCCTGTCACATAAATGCCGAACTCGCTGTCAATGGCAATTCCCCTGCCCTGATCATCCCCGGTCCCGCCCAAATAGGTGGAGTAGACGAGCGCGTTGCCTTCCGTATTGATGACCGCGACAAAGGCGTCGCGATCCCCGCCGAATGTCGGTTGAAACGCTCCCGCCGTTACCGGGAAATCCGTGGATTGCGTCGACCCCGTGACATACGCGTTGCCCGCGGGGTCGACAACAATATCCGTGCCGCTGTCAAAGTCCGCGCCGCCCAGATAGGTGGAATAGACCAGCGCGGTGCCCGTCGGGTTCAGCTTGGTGACAAACGCATCCTCCGGTCCGTTCAGGACCGTCTGAAAGGCCCCCGGCGACACGGGGAAATCCGCCGAACTGGTGGTCCCCGTCACATAGACGTTCTCCTGCGCGTCAATGGCGACGGATTCCCCGGTCTGGGAGTCGCTTCCCCCGAGATAAGTGGAGAACTCGAGGGCGGTACCCGTCGTGTTGAACCGCGCCGCGAAGGCGTCCTCGCTGCCCGCAAGGGCGGTCTGGTAAGCGCCCGGCGTCACCGGGTAATCGTCGGATTCGGTGGTACCCGTGATATAAGCCTGACCGGCATCATCTGCGACGATGTTGGTGGCTTCATCAAAATCGCTTCCCCCGATAAAGGTGGAATAGACCAGCGCGGTTCCCGCCGCGTTCAGCTTCGATACGAACACATCCCGGTCCCCCGAGAACGTCTGGTCGAATGCCCCCGGTGTTGTCGGGAAGTCGGGCGACGACGTGCTGCCGGCGACATAGGCCTGATTGGCTCCGTCAACCGCAATGTGCAATCCGATATCCGTATCGATGCCGCCGAGATAGGTCGAATACAACAAGATCGGATCGATGACCAGCGGGTGCGCCGGATCATACCCGGGGCCGATTTCAAATCCGTATACGCAATGGCCGGGACCTTCGTGATGAATGACAAACCGGCTGTCCACCATGATTCTTCTGCCGTCAATGATCTGGCAACTGACCGGTCCGGCTTCGCGCATGATCCCTCGCCGCGTATGGATGAGCAGGCTTCCATCCGGACCCAGCGACAACCGCTCCGCCCCGCGCCAGGCAAAGCGGATGTTCTCGATTCGCGCATGCGGCCGAACCATGAGATCGTATTTCAAATTCCCGTCTCCATCCTTGAACACCAGGTCGATCCCGGGCCACAAATCCCGGTACATCACCTCACGGTAGGCCGGCAGATGCGTCCTCCACCGCCCGGGGTCGTTGCCGATCAAGTAGTGGATCTTGCCCCCGGTCGGCTTTCTTCCCTCCATCGATACGCTCGCATTGCCATCCACGAACTGCAAGGCGACAAGATGCCGCTCCTTCTTCCCATCCTGTACAACCATCGCTTCCGCGGGCGTCAGCAAGACGGATAGACCCGGTTTCTTCGCCAGATAACCTTCCATCCCGTCCTTCCGATATTCCCAGAACGTCAACGGAAGACGGTTATAGTTTTCGATGATCGCCGTTCGGCCGTGCTCCATTGTCGACACCCGGAACACCTCAATCTTGTGCGAATATCGCTCCAGTATATGACCCGGCCATGATGCACGATTGGACATCTGCACATGAAACAAAAGACCCGAACCCCGAAGGGTCCGAGTCTTGATCCGTTCCGCCGTCACCCGCGCTCCGGCAGGCTCCACACCTCGATGAAATTCCCGTCCGGATCGTAGAACGAGAACGACTTCCCCTGATAGTCGAAAAACTCCCCGACCTTGACGCCCCGCTCCCGCAAATACCGGCCGCTTCCGCGTCGTCCACGAGAAAGCCGTACGACGACTGGGGCGCGCCGTTCGGATAGACGAAGTGCGCATGCAGGTTGTGCTCGTTCGGATGCAGCAGAATGCGGATGCCGGACTCGTTCAGCCTTTCCACATAATACGGATCTTCCAGCACCACCCGGAAGCCGAAATGTTCGCCGTATCACGCGATCGACCGGCGCACGTCGCTGACCGGGATGGTCAGGTATGCGGAATTCAGCTTCAGTCCCATGCGATCTTCCCCTTCCGGATCTTCGCGATATACACGATTTGCCCCGTGTGATAGTGGATCTCCCGCACCATCGCGATCATCAGGTTGAGTGCCGTCGTGTCGTTGCCGACCTGGCTGTAGGTGAGCGGCGGCAGGTTCAGGAACGGCCGCGACATCAAGAGGTGCGGATTCGCCTTCAGATGCTCGAGGTATTCCAGGATGATCTCGAACGATTCCCTCGCCTTCCGGTACGCCTCCTCCTTCGTCATCCTGAGCCCACGCTCGAACTCCTTGTCCCGGTCCCGCGTGTCGGGAATGCCGTACAGAATCTGCTCGATCCGCGAATGCACGCATCCCCGGATATGCGCGACCAGATTCGCGATGCTGTTGCTCTCGATGTTGGGGGCCCAGACGATGTCCTCCTCGTCCAATTGTTCGATGACCTTCAGAATCCCCCGCATTTCCGAACGGAACTTCGGGATCATGCTGTCGATCAGTTCCAGGGCGATGTCCATGTTTTCCTCCCCCTTGCGAAAAATCCCCCCCGTGTCAGCCGCCCGCTCTTCCGTTCAGAACGGCCACAGCAGCGGAATGACGGCCATCATGACAACGCCGACGAGGAGTTGAAGCGGCAGGCCGACCTTCACGTAGTGCGTGAACCGGTAGCCGCCGGCCGCCATGACCATCGCGTTGGGCGGCGTCGAGAACGGGACGGCGAAGCACATGCCCGCGCCGATCGCGACCGCGAACAGGAACGGATACGGGCTGAGATCCATCTGCGCCGCCGCCGAGAGCGCGATGGGCGCGAGCAGCACCGCGCAGGTCGTGTTGCTCAGGAACAGCGTCAGGAGCGACGTGGCGAAGTACACCCCGGCGAGCAGCGCCATCGGACCGTAGCTGCCCAGCGTGCCGACCAGCGCTTCCGACAGCAGCGCGGCCGCTCCGGTCTTCTCGATGGCGACCGACATCGGGATCATGCCGCCGATCAGCACGACGCTGCTCCAGTTCACGGACTTGTACGCCTCCTCCATGTTGCGCACGCATCCGAGCAGCACCATGAGAATCGCCGAAATCATGATCGCCGCCACCGCGGGCACCAGCTCCGTCACGAGCAGCACGATCATCAGCAGCATGACCCCGGCGGCGATCGGCGCCTTGAGGTCCATCGTCACCTTGCGCGATTCCTCGAGCGGCTGCCCGATCACCACCACGTCCTCCTGATCGGCCGCCAGCAGCGCGATATCCTCCCATTTTCCCTGAATGAAAAGAATATCGCCGCCCTGCATCACGACATCCTTCAGATTGTGCAGCAACACCTGGTCCTTCCGCTTGATGCCCAGGATGTTGACCCGGTACTTCTCGCGGAAGCCGGAACGGCTGACGGGCAGGCCGATCAGCCGCGAGAACGGCGTGAACATCAGCTCCGCGACGCCCACTTCATCCGTCACATAGGAAGCCTCTTCGCCCTCCTGCGCGTGGCGTTCCTCCACGTTCCGGTCGAGCATCGTCACGCCGCATGCCTCCGCGAACCGCCGGACCTGCCGGTAGGGCCCATACACGTACAGGACATCGCCTTCCTTCACGACCGTCTCCGGCCCGGCGACTTCCTGGTCCACCGTCTTGAGGAACTGATTCTTCAGGGACAGCTTCCGGCGGATCTCGATCACGTTCACCTCGAAGCGCGCCGGGATATTGAGCTCCGACAGCTTCTTCTCCACGAGGGCCGAATCCGCGTCGACCCGCACCCGGAACAGATTGTGCATCATCTGGTAGCGGCGGATCAGCTCCTCCGACGCCGGTCCGTCGTGATCGTGCGCGCCGCGCTCCTCGTTCTTCGGCAGGTAGCGGCGAAGCCACAGCATGGCGATGACGCCCGTCGCGACGCACGCCAGTCCGATCGGCGTGAAGGAGAAGAACGACAGCTTCCCGAATCCCGCCGACGTGAGCGCGTCCTGGATGACGAGGTTGGGCGGCGTCCCGATCAGCGTCAGCGTCCCGCCCAGGCTGCTCGCGAAGGCGACCGGCATCAGGAACCGGCCCGGATGCAGCCCGGCCTTCATCGCCAGACTGATCACGATCGGCATCAGGACGGCCACGGTGCCGGTATTGCTGACGAAGGCGCCGAGCGACACGGTGACCAGCATGACCATGACGAGCAGGCTCGTCTCCTTCGTCCCGGCGAATTGCAGCATCTTGTTGCTCGCCAATTTGGCCAGTCCCGTCTGAAAAATGCCCCCGCCGACGACGAACAGGCCGATCATCATGATGACGACCGGGCTGGAGAAGCCCGACAGCGCTTCCGCCGGCGTCAGGATGCCGGTCACGAGCAGCACGATCAGCACGCCGATCGCGACGATGTCGGAACGCACCTTGCCCGAGATGAAGAGCGCCGACGCGAGGGCCAGCAAGCCGAGTGTCATCCACATCTGTTGTTCCGGTGTCAATGTTGATATCTCCCTGTCCAATTTTTCATTTCCATATTACCGCACGGACCTGACTTTACAACACCCTGCAGGCATTTCCCGTGTGTCGGCGGCCGAGAAGCACGCAATATCCATCAATGCATGCCATCATGAAGAAATACTTTCCATTCCGAGCAGGATCAGATCATAGACGGCTCCCGCATCCCGAAGCAGCCGTTCCGCCTCCTCGCCGTCGAACGCCTGCGTGACCCTGTAGCCCTCCCGTTCGAGCTGATCCCGCACCATCTCGCCGATATCCGCGTCATCTTCCACGAGCAATATGGAATGCTGCATTCGCCACAAATCCTTTCCATCAATTCCCTGTTTCGCGAGTTCCATTATACTACATGCCGCTTGGGTGTCGTTGTTCCGTGATAATGTCACCGTGTAACTGTTCTGAGATAATGTCACCATGGGACAGGAGACAATGACATTGACCAGAGCAGAATGGAAAAAGGCACTTGTGGTGGAAAAGATTCTGGCCGGACAGATGACCAACACGGAAGGAGCGGCG
>Ga0207866_1002276_pt1 | contig 14519 bp, 15 predicted proteins | sample HigsolmetaAR203D_FD_184835 | JGI IMG/M metagenome (GOLD analysis project Ga0207866, IMG submission 184835) | Ionic liquid and high solid enriched microbial communities from the Joint BioEnergy Institute, USA - AR20-3-D (SPAdes) (version 2) ...
GCGGCGCCGGACGGCATTCCCGTGTCCGAAATGCCCGGAAGGCCGCGACCCGGCCGGCCGGCGGCCGAATCGGGCGGCGCTTCTCCGCCTGGTGACCCCGCCCTTCGTCCGGCTCATCACCGGGAGAGCCTCGCGGAACGTGATCCGGAGACGGAATGGAAGCGGCGCACCCGCGAATGGCTGGCCGCGGCGAACGGAGAGAGCCGCGCGCCCGGGATGTTCGACGGCGAACGGCCGGGGAGGGGCGGTTTTCTGCGCGGTCTGCTCGCGCGGCTCGTGGTGTCGGCGGCGCTCTTCCTTGCGGTGTGGGGGCTGTTCCGGCTGGACGAGCCCTGGACCGCCGCGCCGCAGCGGCTGATCGCGCAGGCGCTGACGGAAGACATGGACACGCGGGCCGCGGCGGATTGGTATCGGAGAACGTTCGCAGGCTCGCCCGCGTTTCTGCCCATTTTCGGACAGGGGGAAAACAAGACGGAGGCCGGCCCCGGGATTCCCGTCGTCGCGCCGGTGGCGTCGGGCGAAGTGGTGCGTCCGTTCGCGGAAACGCTGGCCGGCATCGAGATCGCGGTCAAATCCGGGACGGTCGTAACGGCGGCGGAGACCGGACGGGTGACCCATGTGACGGGCGGAGAGGCCGAAGGCTACAGCGTCGTCATCCGGCACGCCGGAGGCAGGATGACCGTCTACGGCCGGCTGGGGTCGGTCGACGTCGAACCGGACGACTGGGTCGAGGCGGGCGACCGGATCGGCGCGCTGCCCGAGACGGCGGACGGTTCGCGGAGCCTGCTCTACTTCGCCGTGCGGGTCGACGGCCGCTATGTCGATCCGGCGGACGTGGTTCCGCTTGATTAGACTGTTCGGCATCCGGTGGACCATCCATCCGCTGCTCGCCTTCGTCATGCTCGCCTCCGCGGTCACCGGGACGATCCGCGAGCTCGCCGTCCTGTTCACGATCGTCATCGTCCACGAGCTCGGCCATGTGATGGCGATGCGCGCGTTCGGCTGGCGCGTCCGGGAAATCCGGCTGCTGCCGTTCGGCGGCGCGGCCGAAACGGAAGAGGCGGGGACCGTGCCGGCGGCGGAGGAAGCGGTGGTGGCGATCGCGGGTCCGCTGCAGAACGTCTGGATGGGAACGGCGGCGCTGCTCCTCGCCCGGCTGGACGGCGCCGCTTCGGATTGGGCGATGTACATCGCGCAGGCGAACGCGATCATCGCCCTGTTCAATCTGCTGCCGATCCAGCCGCTCGACGGCGGACGGCTGCTGTCGGCCTGGCTGTCCGTCAGGCTGCCCTACCAGACCGCGCTGAAATGGAGCATGCGAATCGGGCTCGCCCTGAGCGTCGCCATGATCATCGCGGCCTGCGTGCCGGTGTTCGGCGGCGTGCAGCTCAATCTGCTGCTCATCGGCCTGTTCCTGTTCGCGACGAACTGGCGGTTGCGGCGGGATTTGCCGTATCTGTTCGTGCGCTTTCTGGTGAGGCGCGAGGCGATCTCCGCGAATGCGAGGCGGAAGGGCGCGCTTGCGCTGCCGATCGTCGTGCAGCCGGCGTGCCGCGTGGGGGACGTGCTGCGCCTGTTCCGCCGCGGGCGCTACCATCTAATCTACGTGCTCGGCGAGGGCGGCCGCATCGAGGGGATCGTGCCGGAGGAGAGCGTGATCGCGACCTGGTTCCGGTCCGGAGGACAAAACCGTGCAGTTTCCGAGCTTTTCGGGTAAAATGGAACGGCAGGGGTTATCCATCCACGCTCCGGGCAGGTGACAGTCGCCGATGAAAGAGATTCTGGTCCATGTCGGCCGGCAGACGATCGAGACGGCGGTCGTGGCGGACGGCAGGCTGATCGAGTACGATATCGAGGAAGCCGCGGGAGGCAAGCTGGCCGGAAACCTGTATCTCGGGCGGGTCGAGAACGTGCTCCCCGGCATGCAGGCGGCGTTCGTCAACATCGGCCTGGCCCGGAACGCGTTTCTGTATATCGACGACGTGCTGCATCCCCATCTGGAGCGGCAGCCGAAGGTGAAGCCGTCCATCGCGGAGCTGCTTCGCCCGGGACAGGAGCTGATCGTCCAGATCGTCAAGGAGCCCCGCGGGGGAAAAGGCGCCCGCGTAACGACGCACTACACGCTTCCCGGCCGGTATCTCGTCTACATGCCCCATGCGGATTACGTCGCCGTCTCGAAGAAGGTGGCCGACGAGCGGGAGCGGGAACGGCTCAAGGAAGCCGGCGAGCGCATCCGCGAAGGGGAAGAAGGCATCATTCTGCGGACGGCGGCCGTGGGGGAGACGTTCGAGCGGCTGCGCGAGGACGTGGCGTTTTTGCGCGGGCTGTGGAAGGAGATCATGGCGAAGGCGGCCGGAGCCGCCGCGCCCTGCGAGCTGCACCGCGACGCCGGCCTGATGTACCGGCTGGTCCGCGACATGCTGGATGCCGAAACGGACCGCATCCGGATCGACGACGAAGCCGCGCTGGAGGAGATCCGGGCGCTGGTCGGCGACATGGCCCCCGCGAAGCTGGACTGCGTCAGCCTGCATGACGCGCGGGAGAAGGGGCTGTTCGAGCTGCACGGCGTGCGGGCCCAACTGGAGCAGGCATACGGGCGGGAAATCCGGCTGCCGAGCGGCGGATCGCTCGTGTGGGATCAGACGGAGGCGCTCACCGTCATCGACGTGAACACCGGGCGGTACGTCGGCACGACCGATCTGGAAGAGACGGTGTTCGCGACCAACCTCGAGGCGGCCGAGGAGATCGCCCGGCTGATCCGGCTGCGCGATACCGGCGGCATCATTCTGATCGATTTCATCGACATGGGGGATGACGAGCACCGTGCGCAGGTCGCGGAGCGGCTCGAGTCGCTGGCGCGCCTCGACCGGACGGCCTGCCATGTGCTCGGCTGGACCCGCCTCGGGCTGATGGAGATGACGCGCAAGAAGGTGCGCCGGGACGCGGCGCTGCGGCTGTACGAGACGTGCGGCGCGTGCGGCGGACGGGGTGTCGTCTACGCCGGGGCCGGGCGCGGCCGGGAAGGCGGTTGACGATATTCCGGTTGAACTGCGGACGGAAGTATGCTAGAATCACTTCATGTGTGTCCTTCCTGCGGCACACAGGCTACAACCGCTCGGAACGGGCTTGCAAGCGCGCCCGCGGATGCGGACGCCGCCTTCGTTCAGGCGAGTCTTAGACCAGGGAGGTGCAGGATTCCATGTACGCAATCTTCGAGACCGGCGGCAAGCAATACAAGGTGCAAGAAGGCGACGTCATCTACATCGAGAAGCTGGACGCGAAGGAAGGCGACAGCGTCACGTTCGACCGCGTTCTCGCCGTATCCAAGGACGGCGGCTTCGTGGCGGGCACGCCCGTCGTCGCAGGCGCCAGGGTGACGGGAACCGTCGAGAAGCACGGCAAGGGACGCAAGATCATCGTCTTCAAGTACAAGCCGAAGAAGAACTATCGCCGCAAGCAAGGTCATCGCCAGCCGTACACGAAAGTGACGATCGCCAAGATCGAGGCGTAAGGCGCGGGCCATGATCACGATCACGATCGTCCGCAGACGCTCCGACCGGCGGATCGTCTCGTTCGCGGCCGAAGGCCACGCGAATTACGCGAAGCGCGGCGAGGACATCGTGTGCGCCGGCGTCTCCGCGGTAACGGTCGGCACCGTCAACGCCATCGAGACCCTGACGGGCGTCCGCCTTCCGTATGCGATGCGGAACGGATGGCTCCAGTCGGCAATCCCGGAGACGGGAGAGCCGGCCGCCGACGGGAAAGTTCAACTGTTGCTCGAATCGATGGTCGTCATGCTGGATACGATTCAACAATCCTACGGCAAGCATGTCGTTGTTCGGGACATTTTCGAAGATGAAGGAGGGAGACACCATGATCAGACTTGATCTTCAACTGTTCGCCTCCAAGAAGGGCGTCGGCTCGACGAAGAACGGCCGCGACAGCGAATCGAAGCGACTCGGCGTGAAGCGCGCCGACGGCCAGGTCGTCAAGGCCGGCAACATTCTGGTTCGCCAGCGCGGCACGAAGATCCATCCGGGCCGCAACGTGGGCATCGGCAAGGACGACACGCTGTACGCCCTGATCGAAGGCGTCGTGAAGTTCGAACGCTATGGCCGCGATCGGAAGAAAGTCAGCGTATATCCGGTGGAAGCAGCGCCTGTGGCGGCAGCAGCAGAGTGACGGACAATCCCGGTCTGGCGACAGGCCGGGATTTTTGCTATCCTGTCGGGAATTCGCAGGATATGCGCACGAACGGACATGCCGCTGGTTCAAGGCGGCATGAGCCGTTTTACACAAGCCGGGAGAGGACGGTCCCATGAATCGCTATCGCTTGGCGAAGATCTACGGCGCCGCGTCCGTGGTCCTGGCCGCGGCCGCCGTATGGATCTGGCGGACGGAATGGTGGACGCATCTCGTCTTTCTCATCTGGGTCGCCGCCGCGGCGCTGCTCTGGGTGCTCGCCGACCGCAAGGAGCGGGAGACCGGGCACGAGCGGACGCTGCGGACGCTGCAATGGACGGCGATCCGCACGCTCAATCATCACCGCCACGACTGGATGAACGAATTGCAGGTCTTGTACGGCTACATCCGGATGAACAAGCCGGATAAGTCCGCGGAATGCGTGGAGAAAATAAGACAGCGCATGACGGAAGAAAGCCGGATTGCCAAGCTCGGCGTTCCTTCGCTGATCCTGTACGCGCAATCGTTCAGGACGACGCCCGGCCCGATCGCCCTGCATTTCGAGCTCCCGGACGAGCTCAATCTGGCCGAGCTGCCGCTCGACGCGGAGAAGGCGGCCGCCGCGCTGATCGACGTCATCAATGTATACTGCTACGGCGCGAAGCCGGGAGCGGACGAGCCGGCGCGGCTGACCGTGCGGCTGAACCGGGAAGAGTCGGCCCTCAAGGCGCTGCTGAAGTTCGAAGGCGAGTTCATCCAGACGAAGGAAGCCCAAGACAAAATTCGCCGGCGGCTGAAGCGGTCGCCGTTCCGCGCGGAGCGGCTTGAACCGGAGCTTGCGGAAGTGGTGCTGGCCGCCGATCTCGGGGGCTGAAAAAACGGAGGAAGCCATGTTTGTCGACAAAGCGAAAATCTATGTGAAGGGCGGCGACGGCGGCGACGGCATCATCTCGTTCCGGCGCGAGCTGCACGTGCCGGACGGCGGCCCGGCCGGCGGCGACGGCGGCAAAGGGGGCGACGTGATCTTCCGCGTCGACGAGGGCTTGCGCACGCTGGTCGATTTCCGCTATCAGAAGCATTTCAAGGCGGCGCGCGGCGAGAAGGGGAAGCCGAAGGGGATGAACGGCGCGGGTGCCGAGCCGCTGATCGTCCGCGTGCCGCCCGGCACGGTCGTCATCGACGACGATACCGGCGAAATCATCGCGGACCTGACCCGGCACGGCCAGGAAGTGGTCGTCGCCCGCGGCGGCCGCGGCGGGCGGGGCAACATCCGCTTCGCCACGCCGCGCAATCCCGCGCCGTACATCGCGGAGAAGGGCGAGGAAGGCGAAGAGCGGTGGGTCGTGCTCGAGCTCAAGGTGATGGCCGACGTCGGGCTTGTCGGCTATCCGAGCGTCGGCAAATCGACGCTGCTCTCCGTCGTGTCGGCGGCGAAGCCGAAGATCGGCGCCTACCCCTTCACCACCCTGACGCCGAACCTCGGGGTCGTGTCCGTCGAGGAGGGGCGGAGTTTCGTGCTGGCCGACCTGCCGGGCCTCATCGAGGGCGCCGCGGAGGGCGTCGGCCTCGGGCACGAGTTTCTGCGCCACGTCGAGCGGACGCGGGTCATCATCCATGTCGTCGACATCTCCGCTTCGGAAGGACGCGATCCGTTCGAGGACTGGAAGACGATCAATGCGGAGCTCGCGAAGTACAACGAGAAGCTGGCGCAGCGGCCGCAGATCGTCGCGGCGAACAAGATGGACGTGCCGGGGGCGGAGGAGAATCTGGAAAGCTTCCGCGCGCGGGTCCGGGAGGAACTGGGCGACGACGCGCCGGAGATCGTGCCGATCTCGTCCCTGACGAAGCAGGGCGTGCGCGAGCTCATGTTCAAAGCCGCGGAATTGCTCGAGCGGACGCCGGAGACGGTGTCCGTCGAAGCGCTGAGGGAGACGGCGGACCGGGTCGTGTACAAGTTCGAGGAGAAGGAAGACGACGCGTTCACGGTGCGCCGCGAGGACGACGGCACGTTCGCCGTCGAAGGAGCGCGAATCGAGCGCTATGTGAAGCGGATGAATCTCAATTCCTATGATGCCGTCATGCGGTTCGCGCGCGTCATGCGGGGCATGGGCGTGGACAAGGCGCTGCGCGAAGCCGGCTGCCGGGACGGGGATACGGTCAGAATCGGTGATTTTGCGTTCGAATTTTTCGAAGGAGCCGATTACGGCGAAGATTGACGGAGCCGCCGGGCGGCTCCTTTTGCTGCTTGCCGCCGGATGGCCGGATTGCCCTTGCGGGCGGCGGTCCGTTCCTGTATAATGTCCACTATGGGTGAACATTTGTCTTCGCGGGGAGGACGTTTCATGGCGGAACGTTATTTTGTCGTTCGGGAGGACCTCCTGCCGGAGGCGATCGTCAAGACGTTCCGGGTGCTCGACATGCTGAAACGCGGCGAGGCGGAGACCGTTCACGAGGCGGTGGAGCGGGTCGGCCTGTCGCGCAGCGCGTTCTACAAGTACAAGGACGGGGTTTATGCGCTCGATTCGCTCGACCGGGAGCGGATTGTCACGATTTCCATGGACCTGGAGCACCGCGCGGGCATTCTGTCGAAAGTGCTCGCTTACGTGGCGGCGTGCGAAGGCAACGTGCTGACCATTCATCAGAGCATCCCGCTGCAGGGGCTGGCCAACGTCGTCATTTCCGTCGACATATCCGGTTTGTCCGCGCCGCTGCCGGTGCTGATCGACGGCATCCGGAAGCAGGACGGCGTCCGGCGGGCGGCCGTGGCGGGACAGGGATGACAAGAGAGATCACGGCAGTGGAGGAGAGACGTATGAAACCGGTAAAAATTGGGCTGCTCGGACTCGGCACCGTCGGAACGGGCGTGGTGCGCATCGTCGAAGGCCACCGCGAGGACCTGATCGGCCAGGTCGGCTCGCCGATCGAGATCGGTCGGATTGCCGTCCGGCAGCTCGACAAGCCGCGCGCCGTCGCGATCGATCCGGCGAAGCTGACGGACGACCCGTGGGAGGTCGTGCGCGATCCCGAAATCGACGTTGTCGTCGAGGTCATGGGAGGCGTCGACCGGACCAAAGCCTATATCCTTGAAGCGCTCGAGCGCGGCAAGCACGTCGTCACCGCGAACAAGGACCTGATGGCGCTCTACGGTTCGGAGATTCTGTCGACGGCGCGCGAGCACGGCTGCGACGTCATGTACGAGGCGAGCGTCGCCGGCGGCATTCCGATCATCCGGACGCTGATCGAAGGGTTCTCGTCGGACCGGATCGACCGGATCATGGGGATCGTGAACGGCACGACCAACTACATCCTGACGAAAATGAGCCAGGAGGGGGCGTCCTACGAGGAAGTGCTCCGGGAGGCCCAGCAGCTCGGCTACGCCGAGGCCGATCCGACCTCCGACGTCGAAGGGCTCGACGCGGCGCGCAAGATGACGATTCTCGCGACGATCGGCTTCCGCATGCATGTCGAGCTCGCGGATGTCGAGGCGCAGGGCATCTCGAAGGTGACGAAGGAAGACATCGCCTGCGCGAAGAAGCTCGGCTACGAGCTCAAGCTGCTCGGCATCGCCGACCGGAGCGACGACCGGATCAGCGTCAGCGTGCAGCCGACGATGGTCCGGCGCGATCATCCGCTCGCGTCGGTGAACGGCGTCTTCAACGCCGTCTTCGTGCGCGGCGAGGCGGTCGGCGAGACGATGTTCTACGGCGCCGGCGCGGGCGAGCTGCCGACGGCAACCTCGGTCGTGGCGGACATCGTCGCCGTCGCGAAGAACATGAAGCTCGGCGTGAACGGTAGGCAATCCGCCGCCGTCTTCAAGGAGAAGATCCTGAAGACCGACGAGGAAGTGGCGTACAAGAATTTCCTGCTGCTCAACGTCGCGGACCGCGCGGGCGTGCTGGCGAAGATCACGCAGGTGTTCGCCGAGCACGAAGTCAGCCTGGAATCGGTGCTGCAGCAGCCGACCGCGTCGGATCTGACCGCCGATCTCGTCATCATTACGCACGACGCGAGCCGCGCCGCCATGAAGCGCGTGCTCCGGACGTTGGAGTCGCTCGACGTCATCCGGCAGATCAAGAGCATCTACCGGGTCGAAGGATGACGGCCCGCGTCCGGCTCCGCGCCGGACGGAATCCATCAGCCTGAGAGGAGTTCATCATTTCGTCATGCCATCTCGAGACAACCCGCACATGCCGGGCGGGAACCGCATGCCGTCTCCGGACGGCGCGCTCCGCAAGGGGGAGCGGTGATGCGCCGCGTCCTCGCGAAGGTGCCGGCCAGCACCGCCAATCTCGGCCCCGGATTCGACGCGCTCGGCATGGCGCTGTCGCTCTATTCCTGGATTGAAATGGCGGAGGCCGATGACGGCCGGGACCGCATCGAACTGTTCGGCAAGGAGCTCACCGGCCTTCCCGCCGGCGGAGACAATCTGATCTGGCAAGCGGCGAAGCGGGTGTTCGACGAAGCCGGCGCGCCGATGCCCGCGCTGCACATCGCGCTGTACACCGACATTCCGCTGGCGCGCGGGCTCGGCAGCAGCGCAAACGCGATCGTCGGCGGCCTCGCCGCGGCGAACGCGTTGATCGGCTCGCCGCTGCCCGCTGCCCGGCTGCTGGAAATCGCGTCAAGCCTGGAAGGCCATCCCGACAACGTCGCAGCCTGCCTGTTCGGCGGCATCGTGGCCGCGTCCTGGGACGGCGCACGGGCCGAACACGTCCGGATCGAACCGCCGCCCAATCTCGAAGTGCTCGTCGCGATACCGGATTTCACCCTGCGGACCGAGCGCGCGCGGCATGCGCTGCCCGACACCTACAGCCGGGCCGACGCCGTGTTCAACATCGGCCGCAGCTCGCTGCTCGTGGCCGCGCTGGCCGCGGGCCGGCTCGATCTGCTGAAATTCGCGATGCAGGACAGGCTGCACCAGCCGTACCGGGCCGCGCTCATCCCCGGCATGGCGAAGATTCTCGCGGAAGCGCCCGAACACGGCGCGCTCGGCGCGGCGCTCAGCGGCGCCGGACCGACGATGCTCGCGTTCGTGGACAGCAACAGCCCGCGCAAGGCGGAGCTCGAGCGTTTCCTGAAGGGGACGTTCGCCGCGGAACAGATCGCCGCGGAAACGCTGTGGCTGAAGCCGGCGGCGAACGGTCCGGAAATCGCAGAGCCCGGCGAGGACGCCGCGCGGGTGCCGCTCATCGAACGCATCAAAGGAGAAGTACGCGCATGATCAAAGTTGCATTGCTCCCCGCGGGATCGACGTCGGACGAGGCGGCAAGGCATCTGTTTGGCGACACCCCGGTCGAATATCGCTATCATAACGTGATCGCAGATGTCTTTCTGTCGACCCAGTGCGGCGAAACCGATTACAGCGTCATTCCGATCGAGAACACGATCGAAGGATCGGTCAGCCTGCACATGGATTGGCTTGTCCACGAAGTCGATCTGCCCATCCAGGCCGAGTGGGTCTACCCGTCGGTCCAGAATCTGATCGGCCGACTGTCCGAGATCGCCGGTCCGGACGGACATCCCGATTTCTCGAAGATCACGAAGGTGTTCAGCCATCCGGTGGCGATGGCCCAGTGCACGAGGTTCCTGCGGGAGCATCTGCCGCAGGCCGAGCGCGAAACCGTCGGTTCGACGACGGAAGGCATCCGCATCGTGAAGGAAAATCCGGGCCGCGGCTGGGCCGCGATCGGCACCCTGGGAGGCGCCCGGCTGCACGGGCTGGATGTGCTGCGCGATCACGTGACGGACCACAACAACAACTTCACCCGTTTTCTGCTCGTCGGACGCGAGCCGTTCACGCTGCGCGCGGGCGGCGAGCCCAAGACGAGCATTCTGGTCACGCTGCCGGAGGACTATCCGGGCGCGCTGCACCAGGTGCTGTCGGCGTTCGCGTGGCGGCGGATCAACCTGTCGCGGCTCGAATCGCGGCCGACGAAGAAGAAGCTCGGCAGCTACTATTTCTACATCGACGTGGAGATGTCGATCGACACCGTTCTGCTGCCTGCGGCCATCGCCGAGATCGAGGCGATCGGCTGCCAGGTTCGCATATTGGGCAGCTATCCCAGCTTCGCCTGGGAGACGTGACCCGGCAGGAACACAAGCGAACTCTTGATGGAGGTGCGACGCACGATGGCTCAGCAGTGGATTTACCTGAACGGCGACTTCGTCACGAAAGAGGATGCCAAGATCTCGGTCTACGACCATGGTTTCCTGTACGGCGACGGCATTTTCGAGGGGATTCGCATCTATGACGGCAACATTTTCCGGCTGAAGGAACATCTCGACCGGCTGTACGATTCGGCCAAGTCGATCCAGCTCGACATTCCGCTGACCTACGACGAAATGCGGGACGCGGTCGTGGAGACGGTGCGGCGCAACGAGCGCCGGGACGGCTATATCCGGCTCGTCGTTTCGCGCGGCCCCGGCGACCTGGGGCTCGACCCGCGGCGCTGCCCGAAGGCCTGGGTCATCATCATCGTCGAGCAGCTCGCGATCTATCCGGAGGAGGCGTACCGCAACGGGCTCGTGTCGATCTCCGTCTCGCCGCGGCGCAACATTCCGGACGCGCTCAACCCGAAGATCAAGTCGCTCAACTATCTGAACAACATCCTCGTGAAGCTGCAGGCGAACCTGGCGGGCGTCGGCGAGGCGATCATGCTGAACGCGCAAGGGTATGTGGCGGAAGGATCGAGCGACAACATTTTCATTGTGAAGAAAGGCGTCGTCTACACGCCGCCGACCTGGGTCGGCGCGCTCGAAGGGATCACGCGCGGCGCGATCATCGAGCTGTGCGGCAAGCTCGGCTACCCGCTGAAGGAAGAGCCGTTCACGCTGCATGACGTCTATACGGCCGATGAAGTGTTCTTCACCGGCACGGCTGCGGAAGTCATCGCCGTGCGCGAAGTCGACGGCCGCACGATCGGCGCCGGCAAGGCGGGTCCGATCACGATGCATCTGCTCGAGGAATTCCGGAAGATCGTCACGGTCGAAGGCGTGCAGGTTTACCATTGAATTCGGGATTTGCGGTTTGCTCCGCATGTCCGGCGTCGGTCCGGACAGGCGGAGCATTTTTTTTGCCGGCCGTTGGGGACACCCGCCCAGCGCATGCATAGGATGTTAACGGCAGGCAGCGGGGACGCCCGCCCATTCTTGCCATCGCCGCTGCGCATGAAGAACGTGACAGGAGGTCATACGGTTCGTGAAGATCTATACGGTCAAAAAAGGCGATACGTTGTCCGGCATTGCGGCCAAACACGGCGTGACGCTGCAGGATCTGCTGCAGCACAACCCCGGCATCCAGAATCCCGACGTCATCGACGTCGGCATGAAGATCAAGATTCCGGCATCGAAATCGCCCGCGCCGTCCGGAGACTGGATGCATCAGCACAAGGTCGTCCAGGGCGACACGCTGTGGAAGCTGTCGAAGGCGTGGGGCGTGCCGCTCGCGGATCTGATCAAGGCGAATCCCCAGCTCAAGAACCCGAACGTCCTGATGACCGGGGAAATCGTCAACATTCCGAAGCCCGGCTGGCAGGCGCCGGCCGGCGGGGTACACGGCCACCATCCGGGGCAGCCGCAGGAGCTGCAGCATATCGCGGAGGGGCCGGTTCCGGGCAAAAAGTTCACCGGCGTGAAGAGCCCCATGCCGCCGATCGAGCAGCCGAAGCCGATCGAATTGGGGAAACTGGATCTGCCCGCGGCGCCCAAGATGGAGATGCCGAAGCCGATCAGCCAGCCGAAGCCGCAGCAGGTCGACTGGACGAAACTGCCGAAGCCGGTGCCGCTGCCGATGCCGCAGCCGATCCAGAAGCCGGTCCAACCGTACTGTCCCGAGCCGCAGTATCCGGTCCATCCCGCGCACCATCACGCGGGGTATCCGGCCGGGTTGCCGGATGCGGCCAAGCATCCGTTCCAGCCCATCCATATCCCTTCGCTTGAGGCGTTCGCGCAGCCCGGGGCAGGGTACGGCGCGGGATATGGCACGGGCGCGGCCTGGCCTGCGGCAGTCGCCGGGACGGCGCCGTGGGGCGCGGATCCGGCCTGGACCGGGCACGATTGGACGGCGCATGCCGCGGTTCACGGGTGGCCCGGGCTCACGGCCTACGCGTCGGTCGGCATGCCTTGCGAAGCGCCCTGGCCGGCGGGTGCGCCGGGGGCGGTTTACCCGGATTGGCACGGCTGGCATGCGCCGGGAAGCGGCGAAATGAAATATGCGGGCGATGGCGGAGACGGCGAATATCGGAACGCCGGCCTGTCCGGATCGGCGGACGGATCGGACGCCGCTGCGGAGGGCGGCGATGATCCGGCCGACGGCGCGGCGGCGAAGCGGGTTCGCACGGCGGCGAAGGCGGCCGGGAGCGGCAAGGCGAAAAAAGCGTCCGTCCGCTCCGTCTCCGGCCGCGCATCGAGCCGGCCGAAGCAGCGGCAGGAGCCGAAGAAGCGCTCGGGCCAGCCGTGGATCAACAGCCGGTATTGAGCGGAAGGAGTATGCAGTGAAATAGCGGCGGGCGGCAGATCAGGGTAGGCCGATCGGGATGAAGGTCCCGGCCGGCCTGTTTTTTTCAAGAGAGGGTGTCGATGCTGCTGCAAAGAGAAACCCGCGTTGCCGGGGCGGCGGACGGAATAATCCCGGCCGGGAAAGGGACAATAAGACAAACGCATGCTTGGGAGGTTATGCGGATGGGATTCAGCCTGTGGAAGGAGCTTCGCAGACGGCTGAGGCGCGGCATGCGGCCGGGCGGACTCAGGCTCGCCGTCGTCTGGCTGGCCGCGGCGGCCTGCGCCGCCGTGACCGCCGTCCCTGACGCCGCCGCGGCGGCGCCGCAAGCCCTGAGCGACGACCCGGCGGACGCGCGGCGGTACGAGGCGGTGCGGTCGGCCGGCCCCGTGGTCGACGTGACGCTGCGCCGAAGCTACGTCTGCGGCGAGGAGACGCAGCCGCTCGGCAGGATGACCGCCGCGCAGGCGATCGAACTGCTGCGCCGCCATCCGGATTGGCGGGCGGTGCCGGCCGGCGAGGGCGCCGTCATCCTGGAGGAGCGGATCAACGACCTGTCGCCGGCCTGCAAGGAGAGCGCGGTGTTCGGCATCGATGCGGACGGCCGGCTGTCGCTGTTCGACGGACCGCCGGAGCGCAGCAAGGTGCTGCGGACCTTCTGGCAACTGGACGTCCGCCACATGGAGACCAGCCTGCCGAAAGACCGGTACGAGGCGCTGGTGCGCGGCATCCGCGTCTCGGATCTCGAAGAATACAACAGCGTGCTGTCATCGTTCAGCGAATATGCCGCGCCGGCGGATGCCGGCGCGTTCGACGCTTCGGAAGCGCGATGAGCGCGGCGCGAATGACGCGGGCCGTCCCGCATCCCCGCACGGGGCCGGCGCGCGCGAACATGGGCCGTTCCGCAGTCCCTTTCGGGATCGGGACGGCCTTTTGCCGTCTTCGCGATCGGAAACGTCTGTTCTCATGCGTGCCGACATTTGCTATAATGGGGTGAAGCTTAGGCAGGACAATCACGGCAGGGAGAGAGCGGCGTGCGGGTAATGGGGATCGATCCGGGCATTGCGCTCGTCGGATTCGGCATCATCGACAGCATCGGGAACCGTCTCGTTCCCGTCCAGTACGGCTGCATCGAGACGGAGGCCGGAACGCCGTACGACATCCGGCTGAAGCAGGTGTACGAGGCCGCCGGCGCGCTGATGGACAAGTACAGGCCGGACGCCGCGGCGGTCGAGAAGCTGTTCTTCAATCGCAACGTCACGACGGCGTTCACGGTCAGCGAGGCGCGGGGCGTCATCGTGCTCGCTGCGGCGCAGCGCGGCATCTCCGTCGCAGAGTATACGCCGATGCAGGTGAAGCAGGCGATCGTCGGCTACGGCAAGGCCGAGAAGCGCCAGGTGCAGGAGATGACGCGCATGTTCCTGAATCTGCCCGCGGTTCCGAAGCCGGACGACACGGCGGACGCGCTTGCGGTCGCGGTCTGCCACGCCCATTCCGCCGTTCTGCTGAACCGGTTGAACGGAGTGAACCGGACATGATCGATTTTCTGAGGGGAAGCGTCGCCCACATCGAGGAGGAGTGGATCGTCGTCGATGTCGGGGGCGTCGGGTACCGCGTTTTCACCCCGAATCCGTATGCGTTCGCGGCGGGCGGGGAGACGGTGACCGTCTATACGCACCATCACGTGCGCGAGGACGCCGTTCTGTTGTTCGGCTTCGCGACGCGCGAGGAGCAGCGGCTGTTCCGGGCGCTGCTCGAGGTGTCCGGCGTCGGTCCGAAGGTCGCGCTCGGCGCCATGGCCGGCGCCCGGCCCGAGGCGATCGCGGCCGCGATCCGGCAG
>Ga0207866_1002281_pt1 | contig 14493 bp, 10 predicted proteins | sample HigsolmetaAR203D_FD_184835 | JGI IMG/M metagenome (GOLD analysis project Ga0207866, IMG submission 184835) | Ionic liquid and high solid enriched microbial communities from the Joint BioEnergy Institute, USA - AR20-3-D (SPAdes) (version 2) ...
CCGGCCCTGCCGGACGGTCCTGGTGGTCCAGGCCGCCAGCTGCTGGTTCTTCCGGCGCCTGACCGGCGGGTCGATCTTGATCTTTCTGGTCACCGGCGCCGACAGCAGCCGCCGCACCTTGATCGCGTCCCCGGCCGGTTCGTCGATCTTCGGTTTGACCAGGTAGTACCTGCCGAGCTCCACCCCGGCCTGGGCCAGCACCTCGCGGACGGTGGTGCCGGTGGTCATGGCGGTGGTCGTCTCGCCGTCCACCGTGATGGTCACCTGGCGGGGGCTGGGGGCGGGCGTGGTGGCCCGGGGCGCGTCCGCCGCCAGGGCCTTGCGGGAGCCGCCGTCATCGCCGCCGCAGGCGGACGTGCCCGCCGCCAGCAGCGCGGCGGTGAGCGCGATCGCGGGGGTCCGGCGCACCAAAGGTCCCTCCAGGGCACGACAGCATCAACCGCGCCAGACGATAGGGGCATTCACCACCCCACCGCCACCGAAACCGGGACACTTCCCCGCCAACGTGGACGGTCTCAGCACCGCTTGCTATGGCGTCCTGCATGCCGCTCGCCGCCCGCCTGACCCTGCTCGCCACGGTGGTGGCCCTCATCGGGGCGTTCAACTGCTATCCCGCCCTGCTGATCTACAACCAGATCGCCGGAGAGCAGGTCACCGTCCACATCACCGAGTGCCGTTACGAACGCAAGAGCCGGCACTGCCGCGGCACCTGGCGCGATTCGGCCGGGCGGGTGCACGAAGGGACCGTCAAGGAGGTCTGGCACGGCGAGGAAGGACGGCGGGTGAGCGCGCAGGCCGGGCCGGTGGGCGTCTACGCAGGCGGGCCGTCCCGGCAGTGGGTGTGGCTGACCGCACCGGTGATCACCGGCGTCGCCCTGCTGGTGGGCACGGTCATGCTGTCCTGGGCGATGGTGCGCGTCCGGGTCCATGGCCGCGCGCTGCTGTCCCGGCCGGGTGCGCTGCCGGCCGGGCGCCGCCGACGGGCGGACATTGGTGCTGCGTCCGGTCCCGGCGCCGCCCGGTCACGTCCCGGTGTCTCTTCCGGGCTCAAAACCCGGGAAGAAGAGCGCCACGATCTTCGACATGGCGTTCCACCTGGCCGCCAATCCCCGCCGCCGCGAGCGTTTCCTCGCCGCGCAGACCCCCTCCGGCGCGGTGCGGTTCATCATCGAGCGCCGCCCCGCAGGGGCGAACCATCCGGAGACCTGGCCGCTGACTGCCGAGGGTCAGGCCCGTGGCGTGGTGCGGCGCCTGGACGGGGCACCTGCCCGCGTCCAGTTCCTGCGCGCCGACGGGCAGCGCGTCGGCTCACTGAAACACGACCCGCAGCCGCCCAAGCCGGCCGGTACCTCGTCCGCGACCGGTCCGGCCGTCACGTCGCCACGGTCGGCCCCGGCACGTTCCGGCGGTGGGCCTGCCACATCGAGCCCGGCACCGACCCGCTGCTGCGGGACCTGGTGCCGGCCTTGCTCGCCGACGCCGGCCGCTTCGCCCTCTCCTAGTGCGGCCTCCCGGTCACCAGGGGCCGAACAGGCGTTCCCCGTTGGCGGCGATGGCGCTGCACAGCTCGGCGACGTCCACGCCCTTCACCTCGGCCATGAAACGGACCGTCAGCGGGATCAGGTAGGAGGCGTTGGGCTTGCCCCGGTGCGGGACCGGCGTCAGGAACGGCGCGTCGGTCTCCACCAGGATCAGCTCCAGCGGGGCCACCCGCAGCGCCTCGCGCAGCGGCTCGGCGTTCTTGAAGGTGACGTTGCCGGCGAAGCTCATCACATAGCCGCGGTCGGCGCACTTTTTGGCCATCTCGGCGTCGCCGGAGAAGCAGTGGAAGACGACCCGCTCGGGGGCGCCCTCCTGCTCCAGCACGGCCAGGACGTCCTCGTGGGCCTCCCGGTCGTGGATCATCAGCGGCTTGCCGGTGCGCTTGGCGATGTCGATGTGCGCCCGGAAGGAGCGGTGCTGGTCCTCCTTGGGGGCCCAGTCGCGGTAGTAGTCCAGCCCGGTCTCCCCGACCGCCCGCACCTCCGGCCGCGCCGCCAGCTCGGCGATGTCGTCCAGGACGTCGTCGCTGACGCCGGTGGTGTCGTTGGGGTGGATGGCCACCCCGGCGTAGACGTCGGGGTTCTCCCGGGCGGTCTGGGCCGCCCAGGTGGAGGACTTCAGGTCGCAGCCGATGGTGAGGATGCGGCGGATGCCGACCGCGTGCGCGGCCGACACCGCCTGCGGCACCGGCACCTTCAGCAGATCGAGGTGACAGTGGCTGTCGAGGATGTCGACCGGCAGCGCCTCCGGCAGGGGAGGAAAGCTCGCGCTGATGAAGCCGTCGCCGGCCCGTTCGCTGGTCATGACCCACTCCGTGTGAGACCGTGGCCGCCGGGCGGCGGCCACCCGTCCACCATGTTCAACGAGGTGCCGGTCAGGACTGTTCCAGCCGGGCCAGCTCCTCCTCCACGATCGAGGCGTCCAGCTTGGCGAACAGCGGCTTGGGCTTGGCCAGCGGGGTGCCGGGGCGGATCGGCCGGTGCTCCCAGCGGGCCTGCTCGACGGTGTAATCCCCGGTGATCACCGCGTACGAGGGGCCGCCTTCTTCGTCCACCTCGCGGATCTCCGGCATGGCCGCCCAGACGCCTTCGCCGCCCAGCATCTTGTGGACCTTGTCGGAGGACTTGGGCAGGAACGGGGTGAGCAGCGTCTTGGCGTCGTCGACCACCTGCAGCGCCACGTGCAGGATGGTGCCCTTGCGCGCCTTGTCCTCCACCTTCCACGGCTGCTGGGTGGACAGGTAGCCGTTGGCCTCCCGGACGACCTCGAACGCCTCGGTGACGGCGTTCTTGAAGCGGGAGCGGCCCAGCTCGGCGCCGACCCGGTCGAAGGCGGCGCGGCTGCGTTCCAGCAGCGCCCGGTCGACGTCGGTCAGCTCCCCGGCCTCGGGGATGGCGCCGAACTCCTTGGCGGCCATGTTCAGCGACCGGTTGACCAGGTTGCCCCACTGGGCGACCAGCTCGTTGTTGTTGCGCTCGCGGAAGTGCTGCCAGGTGAAGTCGGTGTCCTGGGTCTCCGGCCCGGCCACCGCCACGTAGTAGCGCAGCGCGTCCACGTCATAGCGCTCCAGGAAGTCCTTGACGTAGATGACCACCTGGCGGGAGGAGGAGAACTTGCGGCCCTCCATCGTCAAGAACTCCGAGGCCACCACCTCGGTGGGCAGGTTCAGCGCGCCCAGGGAGCCGGGCTTGCCGCCCTTGTCGCCCTTGCCGCTGTAGCCCAGCAGCATCGCCGGCCAGATCTCGGAGTGGAAGACGATGTTGTCCTTGCCCATGAAGTAGTAGGACAGGGCGTCGGGGTCCTGCCACCAGGCCCGCCAGGCCTCCGGGTCGCCGGAGCGGCGCGCCCACTCCACCGAGGCGGAGAAGTAGCCGACCACCGCGTCGAACCACACATACAGCCGCTTGTCGGGGCGGTCCCGCCAGCCCTCCAGCGGCACCGGCACGCCCCAGTCCAGGTCGCGGCTGATGGCGCGGGGCTGCAGGTCCTCCAGCAGGTTGAGGGAGAACTTCAGCACGTTGGGCCGCCACTGGCCCTGCTTGCTGCGCAGGTAATCGCTGAGCGCGTCGGTGAAGGCCGGCAGGTCGAGCATGAAGTGCTCGGTCTCCACGAACTGTGGCTTTTCACCGTTGATGCGGCTGCGCGGGTTGATCAGATCGACCGGGTCCAGCTGGTTGCCGCAGTTGTCGCACTGGTCGCCGCGCGCCCCGTCGTACGAGCAGATCGGGCAGGTGCCCTCGATGTAGCGGTCGGGCAGGGTGCGCCCGGTGGACGGGGAGATCGCGCCGAGGGTGGTCTTGGGGAAGATGTAGCCGTTGTCGTAGAGGCCCTTGAAGATCTCCTGGACCACCGCGTAGTGGTTGCGGGTGGTGGTCCGGGTGAACAGGTCATACGACATGCCGAGGGCCTGCAGGTCGCCGGCGATGACACGGCTGTAACGGTCGGCGACCTCGCGCGGCCCGACGCCCTCTTTATCGGCCTGCACCAGGATGGGGGTGCCGTGCTCGTCGGTGCCGCTGACCATCAGGACCTTGTTGCCCGCCATCCGCTGGTAGCGGCTGAACATGTCACAGGGCAGCGCGAAACCGGAGACGTGCCCGATGTGGCGGGGCCCGTTGGCATATGGCCAGGCGGGCGCGGCCAGGATGTGCCTGGACTGACTCGACGAGGACATGCAGCCAAGCCTAGTCGCCTTGGCATCTTCAGTCGTCTCGATATCGCCGCTCCATCCCGGCATGCGGCGTCGGCGCCGATACGCTAGGCCGACGATCCCGCGACTGTTTTCCCGCAACGGCCCAAGGCAGAGGTTCGGATTTCGGCATGGCCCCAACGACGGTGCGCGAGCCCGCCACGGAAGAAGACTCCCCCAAGGCCGTGAAACCGGCCCGCAGACCGCTGCTGCGGCGCCGGGTGGTGTGGCTGTCGGCGCTGGTCGCGGCGGCCGCCGTGGCCGTGCAGTGGGTCATCATGACGCCGCCGCTGTACTACGACCCCTACTACGTGTTCGAGGGGGCGCGGCGCTGGCCGGACATCCCGCTGGACCGCTGGCCGTTCAACGAGGTGCCCCACCAGGTCTCCCGGATCGGGCTGGTGCTGCCCACCCGGCTGCTGCAGGAGCTGCTGGGGGACGGGCAGGCCGCCTACTTCGCCATGGCCGCGCTCGGCGGGATCGTCTTCTTCGTCGGCTGCTACCTGGTGATCCGCTCGCTGTTCGGCGACAAGGTGGGGCTGCCGGCGGCACTGCTGCTGATCGTGCACCCGTTCTTTCTGCTGACCAACCCCTTCAGCCGGGAGGTGACCTGGTCGGCGGGGGTGCTGCTGCCGGACATGCCGGGTGCGGGGCTGTTCGCGTTCGGGGTCGCCGGGATCATCGCGGCGAGCCGCCGCAGCGGCCGCAAGCAGACCCTGCTGCTGGTGGCGGCCGGGTTGTGCCTGGGGTCGGCGTTCCTGATCCGCGACTTCGTGGCGTTCATGTACGTGGCGATCCCGGTGTTCTTCCGGCTGCTGGACATCTCCTGGCGGAAGCTGCCGGTGATCGCCGCGCCGATGCTGGGCGTGCTGGCGGTGAGCATGCTGCACAACCAGCTGGTGTGGGGCAACGCCATGTCGGCGCTGCGGTCGGCGGCCGGGCACGGCGGGACGCCCGGCGAGCCGGTCACCCGGATGCTGGCGCTGCGGTCCTTTGAGCGGGCCATGACCGACTGGCACCCGCTGGGCTGGGTGTTCGTGGCGCTGCTGGCGTTGAACGTGATCGGCTGGGCGGTGACGCGGGACCGGCGGCTGGCGTTCACGCTGGTGTGGTTCGTGACGCTGGCGGTGCCGCTGACCCTGCTGTCGGGGCTGCTGAACCCGGACCACATCACGCTGCGGGGCTGGCTGGTGCGGTACTGGTTCGCGGTGTTCCCCGCGCTGCTGGCCGGCGGGCTGGGCGCGCTGGTGCTGCTGGCGGGCGGGATTCCCCGGGCGCGGGTGCGCGCCGGGGTGGCGGCGGCCGTCTGCGCGCTGGCCGCGCTCTACGTTCCGGTGTCCGTGGCGCAGGTGCCGGACCTGCCGCGCGACAAGGCGTGGCGGGAGCTGCGGGCCTGGCTGGCCGGGCGGGACGACCTGCCGGTGATCTGGTCGGACCACCGGCTGGCGCAGACGCTGACCTTCTACACCCGCTCGGTGTGGGGTGAGCGGCTGTGGGACGGGCGGATCCGGTCCTTCCCCCACGAGTACCGGGCGATCCCGGTGATCGCCGAGGACGGGCCGTTCCTGTACACCCGGTGGCGCGGCCAGGAGCCGCCCATGGTGGCCAACACCCGCCTGACGGAGGAGGAGGGCTACCGGCTGCTGTGGCGTTCCTCCGACGGGCTGCTGCAGATCTGGGCGCGCTGACCTGCGGCTAGGGGACGGACGGCCGCCGCGTCCAGGCGACCCAGTGGCCTTCGTGGCTGCGGCGGCTGCCGGCCACGCGCCAGCCGGGCGGGGCGTCCGGCCAGGTCCGCTCGGGCGGCGCGGTGCCGTCCCAGGCCAGCAGCACCACCTCGGCCCCGGCCGGGGGGCGCTGGGAGTCGCCGCGGAACCACTGCACCTCGGTCCAGGAGATCTGGTAGAGCTGCATCACCCAGATCTTCCAGTTGATCGTGCTGTCGATGGCCACCTGCGGCCTGCCTCGCGGGTCGGCGATCGCGCCCAGGTCGGAGGCGGCGCGCATGTCGCGGACGAACGGGCGCGACACCCGCCAGGCCGCCGCGGTGCTCGCCGCCGCGTTGACCACCACCAGCAGCCCCACCAGCGCGGCGGCCCCCCACCGGCGCCAGGAGGCGACCGCCAGCGCCGCCGCCAGCAGCCCCAGCCCCGCCAGCGTCGCCGCCCACAGGTGCAGCGACGTCCAGTCCCAGGTCAAAAAGCCGGTCTCGGGGAAGTCGAAGGGGAAGAACACATACTCGTCGAAGCGGGCGCCGGCCCGCAGTTCGATCACCACGGCGATGGCGACGGTCACCGCGGCGACCGCGGCGGCGGCCGCCGCGGCGGTGCGGCGGCGTGCGCGCAGCAGCACCGCCGTCCCCAGCGTGAACAGCAGCGGCGCCAGGCAGGCCAGGTAGCGGCCGTAGGCGTGGTTGCCGACGCGCTGCTCATCGGGGAGGGCGGCGGCGGTGGCGAAGGCGATCCCGGCGACGGTGGCCAGCACTCCCAGCGCCAGTGCCCGCAGCCGGGGCGGGGCGGTGCGGCCGAACGCGACGGCCGCCACGGCCGCCAGCCCGAGACCCGCCACCCCCCAAGTGCCGACGATCAGGTACCAGATCTGCCCGGCCCCCACCCCGAGCGTCCAGGCGTGGCCGTCCACCGTGGTGAGCCGCTCGACCAGCATCGCGCCCATGTCGTAGGAGCCGCGCGGGTACAGCCGCGGCCAGATCCAGCCGTTCAGCAGCATGCCGCCGCCGGCCACACAGCCGGCCGCCAGGGCGCTCGCGCCCGCCGACCACCAGGGCCGCCAGCGCAGCAGCACCGCCGCCGCCAGCACGCCGCCGTGGACGACCAGCACCACCACGCCGCGCGAGTGCAGGGCGTAGGCGTACCCCGCCAATAGACCGGCGGCCGCGCCCGGCAGCGCCGTTCTCGCCGGGGAGGCGTCCTGACACAGCCACGAGTGCAGCAACAGCAGCCAGCCCAGCAGGACGACCGGCAGCACCGCGTCCGTCAGGGCGTACTGGGTGAAGAAGACCGCGGCGGGCAGCAGCGCCGTCGCGTGCGCGACGGCCTGCGCCCGCCCTCGCGTCAGGCCCAACCGGCGGGCCAGCAGGTAGGCCAGGGGGAACAGCAGAGCGCCCACCAGCGCGTTGATGACCATGACGAGCCGGTAGACGGCCTGCGGGTCCTGGCCGCCCAGCCAGAAGGCGGGCAGGAGCAGCAGCGGGTAGCCGCCCCGGTAGGGGGTGCTGCTGGAGATGTCGGCCGCGGGGCCGCCGGTGATCAGGCGCGCGGCGAACAGGTAGCCGGTCTCGTCGGGGTTGGCCACCGGCGCGCTCTGCCCGGACGCCAGCCAGATCCGCACCCCGGCCTGCGCCAGCCAGCCGGCCGCCAGCAACAGCCCCCACGGCAGGGGCCGTCGCGCGCCTGCCGCACCGTCCCCGAAGGACCGTGGGGCTTGCGGCGCGAGCAGCAGGGAGCCGGTGGTCCTGGTGGTCATGTCGCAGCAGCCTGGCACAGCATGGGCGGCGGGCTCCAACCGGCCCCCTGGGCGGGGAGGCGCCGGTTCAGCCGGCGGCCTGCGCCCCCTCCTCGTCGCGTCCGGCGGCGCGAGCGGCGGAGACCTTGCCGTCGCCGGTCTCCTCGGCGGCCACCCGGTCGGCGGCGGCGTCCACCACCACGGCGGCCTCCTCGGCCGCGTCCGGCAGGCGCGGGTGCTCGCGGCGGCGGATGTAGAGGATGCTGACGAACATCGAGGCGAAGATCGCCTGGAAGCTCATCACCAGCGCGGTCGCCGACGGGACGACCATGCGCAGCGACTGGCGCGGGTCCAGTTCACCGAAGTTGTTGACCCGCCAGTGCAGCAGCGAGGCCACCAGGCCGGCCAGCCCGGCCAGCGCCAGCAGCCCGCCCAGCACCAGGCCGCGTTCCATCGTCCACCAGGCCACCAGCCGGTCCACCCGGCGGTCGCGCGGCAAAAAGCCCTCTTCCATCGCATAGACCTTGGTGAACAGGGCGAACAGCACCGCCTGGAAGCCGATGACCATGGCCGCTCCGGCGCCTACCAGGGTGTCGACGTCGAAGGCGACATCGCCCACCCGCACCGGGCCGAACGACAGCGCTATCCCGGCCGCCAGGCCGATCAGCATGAACAGCAGGCCCGGGATGAGGAACAGCCAGCGCGGGCTGTACAGCAGCAGGAAGCGCAGGTGGCGCCAGCCGTCCCGCCAGGTGTTCAGGTGCGGCGGGCGGGAGCGGCCGTCCTTGGACAGCGTGGTGGGGACTTCGCGGATGTCGTAGCCGGCCAGGGTGGCGCGCACCACCATCTCGCTGGCGAACTCCATGCCGCCGGTCTGCAGCCCCAGCCGCAGGATGGAGTCGCGGCGGAAGGCGCGCAGCCCGCAGTGGAAGTCGCCGATCTTGCTGCCGAAGAACAGCCGACCGATGAAGCTCAGCACCGGATTGCCCAGGTAGCGGTGCAGCGGCGGCATCGCCCCCGGCTCGATCCCGCCCTTGAAGCGGTTGCCCATCACCAGGTCGGCGCCGTCGCGCAGTTCCTTCAGGAACGGCATCAGCGCGGTGAAGTCGTAGGAGTCGTCCGCATCGCCCATCACGACGTACCGGCCGCGGGCCGCGCGGATGCCGCCCATCAGCGCGTTGCCGTAGCCCCGGTCGGCCACCGGCACCACGCGGGCGCCGGCGGCACGGGCGATCTGCTGGCTTCCGTCGGTGCTGCCGTTGTCGGCGACGACGACCTCGCCGTCGATGCCGTGTTCTTCGAAGAACCCGAGCGCCTTGCGTATGCACGTCTCCAGCGTCTCGGCCTCATTGAGACACGGCATCACCACGGAGAGTTCCACGGAGATCTCCTTCGTTACCGATGGTGACCGTCTTTGGGTGCTGTCGATATACTTTCCTGCTTGCTCCGGCGAGCGGACGGCCGCACTCCATGATGCACGGCCCGCACCCTGCGACACGCTCTCTTCGCAATCCGAAACGCCCGTATCGTGTTGCGAAGCCGCAACGTGACGATCTCGGCCGGAGAACCCTGGGCGGCGGGGTTGGGGGACTAAGCATACGGGCACCACGGCCCAGAAAGGTTGGGGTCGGCCTTGACGGATGGGGCTGCCGGGACGAGGGGACGGACGGCCATGACGGCCGCGCCCCCCGCGACGACCGCCGGTGCGCCGGACGGGGGGCGCGCGGGTCGCCGGGGCGCCGCCCCGCTGCGGCGGCCGGCGGCGCTGATCGCCCGGCATCCGGCGTTCGCCGTGGTCCTGGGGCTGGGTGTGCTGCTGCGGCTGGTGGCGATGCTCGGCTACCGGCCGGTGATGTACTTCAACGACAGCTTCGACTACCTGCACGTGGCGGTCGAGCCCTATCCACATCCGCTGCGGCCGGCCGGTTACTCGTTCCTGCTGCTGGTGCTCCGCCCGCTGCACAGCTTCACGCTGGTGGCCCTCGTCCAGCACCTGATGGGCCTGGCCATGGGCGTGATGATCTACGCGGTGCTGCGGCGGCGGTTCGGCCTGCCCGGCTGGGGCGCGGCGCTGGCGGCGGCCCCGGTGCTGCTGGACGCCTACCAGATCCAGCTGGAGCACCTGGTGCTGTCGGACACGCTGTTTTCGTTCCTGGTGGTCGCCGCGGTCACGCTGCTGCTGTGGCACGGGCGGCCGCCGCTGCGGATCGCCGCGGCGGTGGGGCTGCTGCTGGCGGCGGCCTGGCTGACCCGGACGGTGGGGCTGCCGGTGCTGGCCGGGGTGTGCGTGTTCATGCTGCTGCGGCGGGACGGCTGGCGGCCGCTGACGGTCATGCTGGCGGCCTGCGCGGTGCCGGCCGTGGCCTATATGAGCTGGTTCGCCTCCGCGCACGGCAAGTTCGCGATGACCGAAAGCGACGGGGTGTTCCTGTTCGCCCGCGCCTACAAGTTCGCCGACTGCCACAAGATCCCCAACCTGACCGTCGATGAGCAGCAGCTGTGCGTGCAGCCCGGCAACAAGCTGCCCAACTCCCAAGACGGCATCTGGGACCGCCGCTCCCCGCTCAAGCGGGTGGTGGACCTGCAGCGTTTCGGGCCCCGGCAGAACGAGATCGCCGGCGGTTTCTCCCGCAAGGCGATCATGGCCCAGCCGGGCGACTACCTGGCGGTGGTGGCCGGGGACTTCTTCCGGGCGTTCCGCTGGGAGCGCACGGTGTTCCCGGACCTGAAGACCTACCGGCTGTATGAGTTCGAAAAGTCGGCGGTGCCGCTGCCGGTGTGGCGGATGGACGCCGACTCCACCGCCGCCGACGTGGCGGTCGCCTATGAGGGGGGCCCGGCGCAGACTCAGGTGGTGGAGCCGTTCGCCGGAATGATCCGCTTCTACCAGGACCACTTCTATCTGCGGGGCACGATGGTGGGGGCGCTGCTGCTGGTCGGGCTGGCGGGCATGGTGCCGCTGTGGCGGCGACTGGGCGGTGCGGCGTTCTTGCCGTGGACGCTGGCGACCGGGTTGCTGCTGGCCCCGGCCGCCACCGCCGAGTTCGACTACCGGTACGTGCTGCCGGCCGTGCCGCTGGCGTCGCTGGCCGCCGCGCTGGCGTTCACCGGGCCGCTGGGGCGGGCCGGTCGGCCGCCCTCCGGCGGTCAGTAGGCGCCCATCCGGCGGAGCCGGGACACCAGCAGCTGGTCTGCGATGTCACGGCGGGCGTGGGCCGAGGCCGTCCTGCTCCAGGGGGCCGCGAACGCCTTGACGCTGTAGCCGTGGCAGCGGGGGCACATGTGGTCGCACCAGGGCGATATGCACGGCTGCCCGTCGTGCCGGTAGGCCACCGCCTCACCGCCGTGCCCGTCGGCGACGTGCCGGGCGTCATACTCTTCGGTCCAGGTCTCCAGGCATCGGGTGCATTGGTAGACCCAGCTTTCGTGGGTGGTCCACGTCTCGTGCGCCATCTTGTGCATCGCTCCCACCTCCCGGTGGTGAGCCGTCGCATCGCCGCCACTTCAATTGTGCCCCGCTCAGGGGCGCATCCGGCAGGGCCCGGTCAGTTCCGGCCGGCCACGACGGCGTCGTAGACGACCCGTTTGGGCAGGCCGTTGCGGCGGGCCACCTCGGCGATGGCGGCCTTGCGGGGGGTGCCGCCGCTTTCCAGCGCCGCGACGGCGGCGGCCAGCTCGGCCGGGTCGTCGGTGCCCTCCGGTTCGGCCGCCCCGCCGACCACCACGGTGATCTCGCCTTTGACGCCGTGGGCGGCCCAGTCGGCCAGCTCGCCCAGCGGCCCGCGCCGGACCTCCTCGTAGGTCTTGGTGAGCTCCCGGCAGACGGCGGCCGGACGGTCGGCGCCGAACGCCTCGGCCATCGCCGCCAAGGTGGCGGCCAGCCGGTGCGGGGCCTCGAAGAACACCATCGTGCGGGTCTCGCCGGCCAGGCGGTGCAGGGCGCGGCTGCGCTCGCCGGGCCGGCGCGGCAAAAAGCCCTCAAAGCAGAACCGGTCGGACGGCAGCCCGGAGACCACCAGCGCAGTGGTGACCGCCGACGGCCCCGGCAGCACGGTCACCGGCACGTCCTCGGCCACGGCGGCGGCGACCAGCCGGTACCCGGGGTCGGACACCCCGGGCATGCCCGCGTCCGTCACCACCAGCACATCGTGGCCGGCCAGCAGCTCGGCGATCAGCTCGCCGGTGCGGGCGCGCTCGTTGTGGTCGTAGTAGGACACCACCTTGGCCCGCAGCTCCACCTGCAACTCGGCGGCCAGGCGCCGCAGCCTGCGGGTGTCCTCGGCGGCGATGATCTCGGCGTCGGCCAGCGCCCGGCGCAGCCTCGCCGAGGCGTCCTCCACCCGCCCGATCGGCGCGGCGGCCAACGTCAGCGTTCCGGTTTCCTGCGACACTCATCGAGCCTATTGGCCCGGCCGTGCTCCGGCGGGCCGCATCTTTCCGGGATCGTTTCTCGGCGATGGACGGCACCGGGGTAGGCAGGGGCCGGGAGCCGGCGCGGTGGCGCCTCCAGCGGCGCATTTCAGGGCCTGGCCGGAAGGCGGGGGTGACATGGATGCGCTTTGGCGTTCCAGGAACGCCATTCCCGGCGCGCCCGCCGGTGTTCCGGGCCGGCACGGGCGCATGGGACGCGCATGCGATCCCCAAGGGGCGCATGGTGCGTATTTCCAATGCCGGGACAGCCGGGGTTTCGGCCACTGCGACCGGCAATGACCACCATCGCCCCGGCTGGCCGGATCAGGCCGGTTGATGATCTCGCGTAGAGCTCAGGGAGGACCCCCATACGATGGCGGGATGGCGATGACGGAGATCAAGCCGGCGACGGACTCGGCGCAACACCGCCGCCCGCCGTCATTGCGGGACTGGCTGGCGCCACCGGTTCCCGGCGGCGCGCTGTGGGGATGGGCCGGTCCGCTGCTGGTCACGCTGCTGGCCGGGTTCTTGCGGTTCCACCGGCTGTCCACGCCCGACGCCGTGGTCTTCGACGAGACCTACTACGCCAAGGACTCGCTGGCGCTGCTGGAGTTCGGCTGGGAGCACAACTCCGTCAAAGACGCCGACAAACTCCTGATCGAGCAGGACAGCACCGACGGCATCTGGGCGGAAGGGGCGGCCTTCATCGCCCACCCCCCGGCCGGCAAATGGATGATCGCGATCGGCGAGTGGCTGTTCGGCGCCACCCCGTTCGGCTGGCGGTTCATGCCCGCGCTGATCGGGACGCTGTCGGTGCTGATCCTGTGCCGGGTGGGCCGCCGGATGACCGGTTCGACCCTGCTGGGCTGCGCGGCCGGGCTGCTGCTGGCGGTGGACGGGCTGGCGTTCGTCACCAGCCGCACCGCGCTGCTGGACATCTTCGTGATGTTCTGGATCCTGGCCGCCTTCGCCTGCCTGCTCATCGACCGGGACCTGGCCCGGCGGCGCCTGGCCGACAAGGTCGAGCAAAGCGGCGGCGCCGGGCTGGGGCCGTTCGTCATGCACTGGTGGCGGATCCCGGCCGGCATCTGCCTGGGCATGGCCTGCGCCACCAAATGGACCGGCCTGTACTACGCCGCCGCCTTCGGGATCATGGTGGTGCTGTGGGACGCGGGCGCCCGCAAGGCCGCTCGCGTCCAGCGCCCGCACGCCGGGGCGCTGCTGCTGGAGTCCGTGCCGGCGTTCGTGTCGCTGATCGTGGTGGGCGCGCTGACCTACCTGGCCACCTGGTGGGGGTGGATCTTCCGGCCGGGCGGCTGGGGCCGCGGCGAGGTCGCCGCCAACGTGCTGGCGCGTCCGTTCGAGGCGCTGCCGGACCTGCTCGCCTACCACAAGGCCATCTTGGACTTCCACAGCGGGCTGGAGACCCCGCACACCTACCAGTCGTGGCCGTGGGACTGGCCGATCCTGCGCCGTCCGGTGGCGTTCTACTACACCGAGCCCAAGACCGGCTGCGAGGCCGCCCGCTGCTCCCAGGAGATCTTGGGCATCGGCACGCCGGCGTTCTGGTGGGGGGCGCTGGTGGCGCTCATCGTGCTGGTGGGCGTGTGGCTGCTGCGGCGCGACTGGCGGGCCGGGGCGGTTTTGGCGGGCTTCCTGGCCGGGTGGCTGCCATGGTTCATCCCGGCCTTCGGCAACCGCACGATGTTCCTGTTCTACGCCACCCCGCTGCTGCCGTTCATGGCGCTGGCCCTGGCGCTGGCGCTGGGCATGCTGATCGGCCCGGCCCGTCAGGAGACCCTGGATCCGGCCGGTGATCCCCTCGCGGCGCCGGGCAGCCGGCGGGTGCTGGGATCGGCGCTCGCGGGCGCCTACCTGCTGGTGGTGCTGGCCAACTTCGCCTACCTCTATCCGCTGCTGGCGGCCGAGACGATCCCGTATGAGGACTGGCACGCCCGGATCTGGTTCAACTCCTGGATTTAAAGGCCGTTCAGCTCTTCTTCCCGGCGCCTGGCCGGAGCGTCCCGGCCGCCGGACGCCGGGGCGGGCGGGACGGGACGCAAAGTGCGGCGGCCCGCCAGGCACACCGCCAGGGCCAGCAGGCCGCCCGCACCGGCTCCGGCGAAGGCGCCGGGGACGCCGGCCAGGTCCTGCCCGAACCCGGCGACCGCCGAGCCGGCGGCCGCGCCCACCCCGATCGCCGCCACGATCCAGGCGAACGCCTCGGTGACCGTGCCGCGCGGGGCCAGCCGGTCGACCAGGGTGAAACTGCAGGCCAGCGTGGGAGCCAGGAAGATGCCGCTGAGGAAGGCCAACGGCAGCATGACCGGCGGCGCCGGGGCCGAAGCGAGCGGCAGATAGCCCACGGCCAGGGCGCCGAGCAGGTAGGG
>Ga0207866_1002285_pt1 | contig 14473 bp, 14 predicted proteins | sample HigsolmetaAR203D_FD_184835 | JGI IMG/M metagenome (GOLD analysis project Ga0207866, IMG submission 184835) | Ionic liquid and high solid enriched microbial communities from the Joint BioEnergy Institute, USA - AR20-3-D (SPAdes) (version 2) ...
GTTTGGCGAAGAGAGTTGAAAAAGGTCTATTCCTATTTAAACCTTAACTAGGGGAAACAGTCAAGAAATTATAAATTCTTTGCATAAAATAGAACTTTCAATAAAAAAACTCAAAAAAAAGGATGGCGGTTCACCATCCTGACATGATATGGAGTTTGTGGAAGAAAATTTTTCATACGGACCATTCGTCGTCGAAAGGGGTGTTTCAATATTATGGGAATGCGAATTCGGAGAGACTATCCTATTTACAATGGAGGAAACAACATTGAATTTCAAAAAATCCACCATCAGCCAACGATAAGAAGTAACAGTTGAGGATACATTCGCGTCCAGACCATTCCGATTGTGAGGGGGCAGATATGAAACAAATACAGGCTCTTTCAATTGCATGATGAAAAGTGATGTTGACTTATTATCAAAGGCTGTATTTGCTCATATTCACAATGTCGGAAATGGGTATCCTTCTTTGATATTTAAAAGATGTTATTCATATCTGATTTTTTCTGAGAGATTACCGTACAATCTTATACTGATATTTTGTTTTCACCTCCTTTCATTTACATCATATTCACTTAATAGTTTTTTGAAGGGGCAATCAGCCAGATTTTTAATAATTAAAGAAAATTTTTACTAGATTGTTGAGAGATAAAAGTCTATAATTACTAAAATATGAGGGGAAAATGAAAGTGCTAAAGTTACATAAAAAAATACCATTTTTCTAAAATAGAAAAATGGTCGTTTACATTTTATCCGTCACTTCTTTAAATTCGCCTGTGATAATGAGCCTGTATTTATTTGAGTAAATTGGGTGACAAGTAATGAGTGTTACTAAAGATTGATCTTCCACTGGCAATATGACTTCAACGGCTGTAGGTTTCACAATTTGGCTGTTGATGACGTTAAAGGTATATTTTTTTGTTTTAGTCTCAATAATGAATTCATCACCTTTTTCAAGTTCGTCCAAACGGTTGAAGAACTTTCCAAATGTGGCGGTACGATGTCCGGCAATTGCGAAGTTGCTGTTTTTATCTCCCAATGAAGATAACGGGCTGCTATTAGTCAAATGACCGACAGCACTCTCCATATTTTTTTGGCTGGCTCCTTCGACGATGGGGGTTGTCAAGTCGATTTTTGGAATCGTAAGCTTTCCAATCATATCCCCATCATTGAAAGAAGTTGGCTCCGTATTGCCCAAATCATCTTCGGAAGTGGCGAACTCGATCGATGAGAATTCTTTCTCGAGCTTGTGCTGTTCATAATATATTTTTATTTTCGTAAAAGCGACAAATGCAAGAATGGCAAGACCAATCAATAACAATAGGTTTCCGATTTTTCTTTTCATGTTCTCATTCCTTTTTAATTGTAAAAAAGAAGAGGGCGGGGCACCCTCTCAAATTAGATTATTTCGTTGAAACGTTTTCTTAAAGCCAACCCCGATAAGATTAATAGCATTGAAGCGAATAGTAATACTGTTGAGTCAATAGCTGAACCAGTTACTGGTAATGTAGCTGTGTTGTTTGTACCGCCTTTTCCAGAAGGTGTGTTGCCGCCAGTTTTTCCGTTGCCAGATGGAGTAGTTTGGTTTTTATCGTTATTAGATCCACCGCCGTTGTTTCCGCCGTTATTATTGTTGCCGCCGTTGTTATTATTGTTGTTATTGTTGTTGTTATTGTTGTTGTTATTGTTGTTATTGTTGTTATTGTTGTTATTGTTGTTATTGTTGTTATTGTTGTTATTGTTGTCTCCGCCGTTGTTATTGTTGTTGTTATTATTGTTGTTATTGTTGTCTCCGCCGTTGTTATTGTTGTTGTTATTATTGTTGTTACCTTGTTGGTTTTTACTTACGTATTTTTCATCTTCTGCAACGCCTAAATGAACGTCTCCAAGAAGCGGAGTGTTTTTAGTGTCAACAATAACTAAACCGCTGTGAGTATAAATGTATTTATCTGTTTCAACTTCTTCTTTTTCAATTACACCAACGTGTGCATCGCCAAGAGGCGTATTTTTTAGGTTTACATTGGCAACGCCGTTGTAATTGTATTTGTAATCTTTATCAGTTACTTGTTTTGATTGAAGTACGCCGGCATCAATATTTCCAAGGATTGGATTGGAAACTTCGGCTAACACTAATCCGGAATTTTGAGTAGTATTAGTTCCTGATTTAGTTGTTGTGGATTCACCAACTCCAACGTGTGCATTACCTAATAATTTGGAATCTTTAATATCCACTTTTGCAATGCCAGAACTTGTGTAAGATCCGTCTTTGCTTTGCTCGGAACCTAGCACGTCAACTTTCACTTCACCTAACAATCCACCTAACAGATTTCCGCCAAGTCTAACTTTTACAAGCGCATTACTGTCGTCTGTGTCTTGAAGTTTTGTAGGATCTTTTGTCACTGTAGGTGGTAAGTTAGTGTTATTACCTCCTGTGCTGTTATTGTCGCCTTGTTGATTATTTTGTGTTGTATTTGTAGTTGTGTTTGTGTTTGCAGCTGTGTTTGTGTTGGATTTTGTATCTGTATTATTTGCTGTAAGAGAATTAGTTAAAGTTTTAACTAAATCTGTAGCAGTATTTGTAAGAGATCCAACTAAATCATTATTTTTTGTTGCTGTTTGATCTCCCGCTGTTGTTTCTTCAGCGTGAACATTATCAGAGAAAACTACGAAACTTAAAGTCAACACTAAGGCAAACAATGCAGCTCTTAGCGATTTAACAACGATATTGTTTTCCATTCATCATTCTCCTTCTTTTTTATTTTTTTAGATTGAAAAGAAGGAGATTTGAATTGGAGGTTTATCTAACGGTGGTTTCAGCCATTGATCCGATAAGGCTATTTCAAGAGATTTTAATCTTGATCTATCAGCTATTGACTTTAATATATCTTGTGAGATATATCCAACAATTTGAGATTGGCCATCAAATCCATTGGAAGATGAACCGGAGGAATTGCTATTGGAATTCGAATGACTTTGAGTTGGTGCAATTTCTTTTGGTGATGAAAGATTTCCTATTCTCTCTCTTACTTCTCTTTGTGTTTCTGTTGCTCTTTCAATCGCTTGAATGAAATTGCTTGCACCACTAATGATCATTTGTTTTCCGTTATTTAACAACTCATTCAATAGTTGACCAACTGTAGGGTTTGAATTGTCTACAATTTTGTTGTCAACATTAGCGGATGGTTCATTTGCTGTTACGCCATCTTTGTTTGTTGAATCGTTTCCAGGCGTATTTGCAGAACCGTTTCCATCATTAGGGTTCGGAATGTTTCCTGTAGAGTTGCCGGAATCTTTTCCGGAATTTCCTCCAGAATTATTGTTTCCTGGATTGTTAGAAGAATCGTTGTTCCCTCCGTTGGATTGTCCGTCTTTTCCACCTTTTCCATCCTTGCCGGAAGGCGGTTGGATTGTTTTTTGATATTCTCCGATACCAATGTGGGTTTCATCTAATAAGTCGATGCTGACAATCCCACCTGATATGGATTTTGAGTTTTCTGTTTCGGTAATTGTTGTTCCTAGAACATCGAGACGGTTGTTTCCGAGTAATGAGTGAGTGAGATTAGCCGTAACAAGTACGGATTCGGTTTTTGTGAGAGTAGGTGATTGATACTGATTTACTTCCCCAACGCCAAGATGAAGGTCTCCCACGACATTGGATGAATGGTCGACTGCAACAATCCCGGATTGGGAAACCGTTACGTCTCCTTTTGTTTGTTTATTCGTTTCAAGGAGACCAACGTGATTGCTACCTAAAAGATTATTGTTCAAGTCTAATTGAAGAACACCTTTAGATAGCGACGATTCTCCTACCTTCTCTTCACTCTTACTAGAAACAACTCCTACACCTAAATCACCAAGCAGCATAGAGTCTTTCAAGCCTAAACTTAATAATCCTTGGCTGGATTTTTTCGTTTCTCCCTCTTGACTCTCGCTACCTGAAAGAAGACCTAAATTAACGTCTCCGGTGATCGGTTTCAATAACATGGAGTTTTGAATACCGACATTAAGAACGCCACCGGACTTCTGTTGTGCGTCGTTTTTTGCTGAAAGCAGCTTGACGTTTGCATTTCCTAATAATTTTGTATTTAATCCGAGGTCTAATACGCTTCCATCAGTCAATTTTCCTTCTGGTGTCGACTGGCCAGAAAGAAGACCGACTTCCAATAAATCGGATACTCCCAAGGAAAGCAAACCGCTTTTGCCACCCTCAGTCGAAATGCTGATTAGTGAGTTACTGTTCCCGATACTAATGTTTATACCTAACAGATTGACACTAAGCAGCGGTTTATTTGATTTCACTTTCACAACAGAATCGACGCTGTTTTGGTCAGCTTTTATTTGGCTATCAGCTTGGATGCTCGCTTCTTTTTGGCTTGTGGCACTTAAGTTTTCTTTTTCAACGGCAACGGCATTATTTGCATCTACTGTATTTTCGGCGGTTTTAATTTGTTCTTCAACTTTAGTGCCTAAGTCATTTAGAAGCCCTGCATCAGCAGCTGTTTTTTCCTGAGTTGATTCCAGTCCTGAATGGGTATTTACCGAATTATCACTGTTCCCCACATCAGTGTAGGCATATTCAGCAAGTCCTCCGTCAACATTCACTTCGTTTGACGAAACGCTCAATGTATTTGATCCCGCACTCTCATTGTCGGAAATCTCAAGATCTTTTGCAAATGAAATAGAAGGCGATCCTAACACGAGAACAACGGCTGCTATGATTACCGATATTCTTTTCATTTTCTCACCTCCTTTCATAACACAAGTATTACCATAAAAAATCATAATTTCAATACAAAATTTACAAGTTCATAATTTAGAAAAAATTACATTAGTATAGTCCGAAGGGTGTTGTTGGACATTTTTCTTATTTTTATAGTAAAAAATACCCTTTACAACGATATATAAACAATAATTAAAAATGATATATAATATTTTTTAATTGTAAGTGGAAAAACAGAGAAATGTAATTAGGAATATTGGAGTTTTTTTAAATTGGCCGTTTTATGATAAATGTAGTATAAAGCGGGTATTTCATTTCAACGAATTTATAACGATAGAAACATATGTTTATAAAAAAGGGGCAAAACAACGATGAAAATTAATAAAATTATTGTTCGTCATTTGAAAATGCCGATGAAACATCCATTTACAACAAGTTTTGGCACAATCAATGATAAATCATTTTTGTTATTGGAGGTCCATACGGAAGAAGGAATCGTCGGTTTTGGGGAATGCGTCGCTTTTGAGGCGCCCTGGTATACAGAGGAAACCGTAAAAACCTGCTGGCATATGCTGGAGGACTTCCTTATTCCAATTATTTTGCAGAAGGACATCAGCCATCCCAACGATGTAACAAAACTGTTTGAAAGCATCCGGAAAAACAAAATGGCGAAAGCATCAATCGAGGGGGCGGTGTGGGACATTTATGCGATCGCATCCAATCAACCCCTTGCAAAAGTTCTTGGCGGAACCAAAGAAAAAATAGATGTGGGCATCAGCCTGGGGATTCAACCGACGATTGAAAAGCAAATAGAAGTCGTTGGTAAATATATTGCCGAAGGATATAAAAGAATAAAAGTGAAAATAAAACCGGGGTGGGATGTGGAAGTCATCAAAAAACTCCGTGAAACATTTCCGGATGTTCCGATGATGGCAGACGCCAATTCCGCATATACTTTAAAGGACATTGATATATTAAAACAATTGGATGAATTCAATTTAATGATGATTGAACAGCCGTTAGCCTATGATGATATCGTCGATCATGCGACATTGCAAAAACAGTTGCAAACACCCATTTGTTTGGATGAAAGTATATTATCTTTGGAAGATGCACGGAAAGCTATTGAACTGGGCAGCTGTGGCATCATAAACATCAAAATCGGACGGGTTGGGGGGATCTCGGAAGCAATCAAAATCCATGACTATTGCAAATCCAAGGGCATACCGGTATGGTGCGGGGGGATGCTGGAGGCTGGGATCGGCCGGGCACACAACATCGCTTTAACCTCCCTGTCCAACTTTGTTTTGCCCGGAGATACTGCCGGGTCAAGCCACTATTTTGAAGAGGATATCATCCAGCCGGAAGTGGTTGTCGAGGATGGGACAATTCGGGTGCCCCAAACAGTTGGCATCGGTTATGAGCCAAATCGAAAAGCGATTGAAAAATATACGGTCTCTTCAAAAACCTATAATTATATATGAAAGTTTTCCATCTGTTTGAAAAGAAATGGGGGAAATGGTGAGAAATAGTATAAAAATTGGGGGAGCCTTTGTCGGATTAATGATAGGGGGAGGGTTTGCCTCAGGACAAGAAATCATGTATTATTTTCTCTCCCATGGTTGGCACGGACTTTTCGGTGTTGCTGTTGCGAGCGCATTATTTGCATTTTTGGGGATGAGCATTGCAATGCTGGGCCATTCTTTAAAAACCGCATCCCATAAAGAAGTTGTACTTTTTATCGCTGGTCCAACGATTGGATCCATCATCGATTGCCTCATCACAGTGTTTTCGTTTTGCATCACTGTTGCCATGTTTGCGGGGGCGGCAAGCGCTTTTGACGTGCTGTTTGGAATGAATGGTGTCATTGGCGGTCTGCTGATGATGGGGTTTTCAGTAATTACGCTGATGTTCAACGTGGAAAAAATTATTGCTATCCTCGCAATTACTGTACCGTATTTAATCGTCATTATCGCCATCATTGCAATTGCGTCCATTGGTTCCATGGACAGCGGTTTTACAGAACAGATGCAAATGGCGCAATCACCGTCCACAGGGCATTGGTTGATTGGAGCTTTGTTATACGTTTCATACAATTTGGCGGTCGGGCTGCCCATGCTTGCGGTAATGGGCAGCACGGTAAAAAGCAAGAGAGAGGCGGGGATGGGCGGAATCATTGGAGGCTTTTTGCTTGGTGTCCTCATTCTATTAGTTTTTGTTGCATTGCTTTCAAAAATGGATGCAATGATAGGGAAGCCGATGCCGATGCTATGGATTGCGATGGATGTTCATCCCGTCTTTGGCATATTGATGGCCATCACTTTAATAGTAATGATTTATAGCACAGCAGTGGGGGTACTTTATTCTTTTGTTGTGCGCTTTGTGTCTCCAAAATCCAAAAACTATAAACTGTTCGTCATTTTTTCCGCATTGGCCGCATATTTTGCGAGCTTTATAGGATTTACAACCATTGTAGGAACGGTATATTCCATCATGGGCTATTTGGGATTGATCATCATAGCGGTTATTTTATGGACATGGGTGAAAAGAAAAGGGATGTTGCCTGAGTGAAAACTCAAGCTTTTTTCAATAGAAGAACCAATTTGCCGGTATGTACATAACAATAAGTAATGGCATTTTACCTTTTAGGAGGAACAACTATGTTTCCATATCGGCAATATCAGTGGGAAAGCGGCATGTTACAACCTATTCCGCCCGCCTCCCAAACAAATGGCCCCTTTGTTGTCGCTTATCAATTCAGTGATGTAACAGGTGATGGAATTGCTGATGGGATTTTTTTGATAGCCACCAAACTGAATGACAGCCCTTTACTGAACAACATGAGCCTTGTTGTGCAAAATGGTTTTACCCATGAAATATCAGTCTATCATTTAAAAGAAGTGGCGGGTTATAATCCGACTATTTGGACGGGTGATTTGACAGGCGATCGGGTGGACGATATTTTGGTGACCGTTCAATCGGGAGGAAGCGGAGCGATTGTCTATGCTTATGTATTTTCATTTATCAGCGGTAAGTTAGGGAAAATTTTTGATTCAATAAAATTTCATGAAGATCGCCAATATGAAGTGAAGTATGGAAACTTTGCCGAAGTCGTTGTGACAAGCAGAAACCCAAATATGCGGTATATATTAAATATTCAATATAAAGGAAAAGAATATTTAGATGAAATTTACAACGGGAATGGAAAGCTGAAAGAACCGATTGAAGGGTGGGTAGATCCGATCAGCGGAATTTATCCGATTGATTTGGCCGGCGACGGGAAATATTCATTGTTGACGATGGAACAGATTGCAGGAAGATACCATGCGGACAGTTTAGGATTTGTTGAAAATGTATTGAATTGGAACGGTTTGGCATTTGAATCGGTGAGACAACAGGTTGCAATAAACGGAGCAAGTTTTTAAGGTATTTTTGGTTAATCAGTACTTAGGGATATAGTCAATAAAATGATAAAAGGCCGCTTCTCAATGGAGACGGCTTTTTTTGTGTTAAATAAAGTACTGCCAGGTAATCTGTTTTATTTTAAAATGGTAGTAAGCAAAGAATCATTCCTTATAATAACGGCGATAAAGAATAGCTTCTCCCCTGGTTGCAGCCCGGATGAAAGAATCAAAGGTTAGGAAGTGGCGCTATGGAACAATTGAAGAGTTACAAAGAACTATTTCCTTTTTTTGAGGGTATCAGTGCAAATGAAATGAAAATAAATTATGTGAAGAAAAAGTTTCCGAAGGGCGAAACGATTTTTCATGAAGGGGACAGTTGTGCAGGTGTCCCATTTGTAACGAAAGGTTGCATAAGGGTTTCGAAGTTTGGAAAAAACGGGAAAGAAATGAGCGTTTATCGGGTAAATGCAGGAGAAACTTGTATTTTAACGGTCTCAAGCATTCTTTCCAATGAACCCTATCCTTTGACAGCCACTGTGGAGAAAGATGCGGAAGCCATCATCCTTCCCTATCAGGATTTCAAATTATTAATGGAAGTAAACCCGCATTTTCAAGAATATATCTATAAAACGATAAGCCTCAGGTTCCTGGAAGTGATAAAAATAATAGATGAAGTGATTTTTCAAAGCATTGATGAGCGACTGGTAAAGCATTTATTAAGATATACAAAAAATGACGGCGATTTGATTGAAACGACCCATGATAAAATTGCGACGGAGATCGGTACAGTGCGGGAAGTGGTCAGCCGTCTATTAAAAGAAATGGAGAGAAAAGGGTGGATCCAACTCTCAAGGGGGAAAGTGACCGTTGTTGAAAGAAGTAAACTGGAAGAGTTGATGAAAGATAAAAAATTGTAAATTTCGTGAAATCGTGATTTTGTCACTGAGAAATCGGCCCCTGTTATTTACTATGAATAAAAATGGAAAAAGGGGGCTATCACATGGGTTCAAATGTTGGTACTGCCGATCGGGTCATCCGTATTATTCTTGGCCTGGCCATCCTGTCGTTACTGTTTATATTGGAGGGAAATCTTAAATATCTCGGATTAATCGGATTGATTCCTCTGATTACGGGACTGGTGAAGTATTGTCCGTTATATTCGCTATTTAAAATTAATACGTGTCAAAAAAAATAAAAGTGGCTGTGAAAGGCCACTTTTTGTATGGCTAAACAACAGGAAGGGAGCGCAATGCTTCCTCTGCACTTGGAAATGAAGGCTTCATCAAAAGCAAACGTTCAATATAGTTTTTCACTTCTTCAGGCAATTGCAATTCTTCTTGCCAGCATCTTTCTCTGCTTTCTGTCGGAGTATAGTCGGAGTATAGTAAAAAGAGCAGGAAATGGCCGAGGAGATATAGGTCACTGCAATGGTTTTCCGCCTTTTTCGGATTCTTGACCATATCGATGGTTTCATTCGGATTCAGATAAGTGGCCAACCCAAAATCAATGATGGAGAGTTTTCCTTGGTGTATTAAGACATTGGGAATCCTTAAATCACGGTGTACGATTCCTTTATTGTGAATTTGGACAACCATTTGAAGAAGCAGTTTTAATATGTGTATGGATTCAGGAAGGGAGTAGACATTGCCTTCCTCGAAAATCGTTTGTTCAAAGGTGCGGCCTTCCATATAATCCATCACGAAGAAAGGGATATTTTCAAGTTCACCAACCACAATCACGGAGGGGACAAAGGGCAAATCCAATTCTTTAAGAATTTGAATTTCCTTTTGAAATCGATGGCGCATTTTTTTGGAATTGCGATGTTTTGTTTTTAAACGTTTCAGGACATATTTTTTTCCGGTATGTTCTTCGATTAATAGATAGGTTATTCCGTAAGCGCCACAACCGAGTACCTTTGAAAAAGAATAATTTGTGTGGTCACTTATATATGTTTGGAACAAACGGTGGTACTTGTTTTCAAGAAAATCCCGAATCATCGTTTAACTGCTGAAGAAACCTCTTGAACTGAAGAAGCTACCGGAACGGAAAAAACCGCTGCTTTTATGTCCCCGTTTATAATAATGATGTCCATAATAATTATGCTTTTTTGTGTATCTTCTATAGTTGGAAGAGGAGTTGCGTTTTTCACTGAAGGATTTGAAAAATTTTTCGATCATGCTCGGCTTCCTCCTTAACACGAACCTTTTATTAATATGTACGAATTAATTGAAAATAAGTTTCGCCATAAGTATGGATTCAAATAAGTTTCAACAATTTTCAAAATGGTTTGCAAAACGCCGAAAAAGCAACCTTTATAAACGGGTATTTTTTTGATATAATACCAATTAAACATATTAATAAACTAGGTATAAACGGTCGGTGTAGGAAATAGGTAATTTTGCATATTTTACAAGATCCATCTTTAAGCAAAATGTGATTTCGAAAAAAGGTTTTTAAAACGGAAAAGCCCCCAATTTTCCATGGACCAGCATAGTTGCCCATGCAGTGATGGTTGTATGGCATACATTGAAAATAGTTTGAAGTAGAGGGGGAAAAAAATGTATCCATACAACAATGATGACTATAATGGGAATTTTTTTAATCAATTTCAAGATGACAATGTAAGTCGTCGAGGTTTTCAGGGAGGGCGACCAGGTGCTCCTGGAGGATCAGGCGGTTTCCCAGGCACACCCGGTGGGTTTCCTGGAATACCAGGCGGATTTCCAGGGGGGCCAGGCGGATTTCCGGGGACACCTGGTGGCTTCCCAGGGACACCAGGAGGGTTTCCGGGAGGTCCAGGCGGATTTCCAGGCACACCCGGTGGATTCCCGGGAACACCAGGCGGATTTCCAGGTTCACCAGGTATGCCGCCTTTTGGAGGTCAAATGACTCCTCCAACAGCCCCGCCACCAAGTTTTACACCTCAATTAAGCTCTTTCCAAGGAACTGCGGAATTTAGTCGCCGAAGCGGTGGCAGAGGAATAGGAAGATGCTTTTTCCGCAATACATTTATTTGGTTGACGAATGGCAATAGTTTCTGGTTTTATCCGGTGTTTGCTTTAGGAAACTCCATTTTCGGTTTCCGTTGGAGAGGAAACCGGGGCTGGGTATACGATGTTCTAAATCGCCAACGCATCGCATTCTTCCAATGCTATTAATCCATAAAAAGGAACCTATGTTTAAAGGGGAAGATTTTATGAATCCCTTTAAACATAGGGAACCCTTCATCATTATTCTACATAGTTCATTTTTTTGACGAATTAATGGGTTCTTTTTTTTATTCTCAAAGAATAATCATTAAAAAGAATGGAGGAGGGAAGACATGATTGAAAAAATACAGAAAGCCCGTGAAAAAGTTTTGAATAGTGTTCGCCACTTGTCTGACGAGCAGTTAAATGAGAAGCCCGGAAAAGGGAAATGGTCCATTGCCCAAGTTTTGGAACATCTGTATCTAATGGAAATGAATACAGTGGACGGAATCATGGAAACGCTATCAAAAAATGAATATAATCCTACCGAAGAAAAACCCATTCATCAAATGCTGGATCGCACAATAAAACGGGTGGCACCGGATGATTTGACGCCTTCTGACAAGTTTCAAACGTTGGATGAACTGGAACGAAAATTAAACAATTCAAGGGAAGCGTTGATAAAGAGCATTGAAGGGGTCAGCGAAGAAGATTTGGAGAATAAGTCCTTTATCCATAGAAGATATGGATTATTGTCCATACGTCAATGGGTTTTGTTAATCGGTTATCATGAAGAGCGGCATTTGCAGCAAATTGAAGAAATTAAAGAAAAATTATTAAAAAAGGTAAATTAAAATAACACCTTCGATTATCACAAGGAATAATCGAAGGTGTTTTGTTGGGCGGTTCTCACATACCGGCAAGGAATTCTCTGATAAGTTCAATAATCCCTGCAGCTTTTCCTTCATTAAGGTATAAGAGAAGATCTTGAACAAATTGCAAAATGTTATCCATCTTTAGACCCCCCATTTCCGAAATATAGTGTCTATTAATTTTTCTACAAGACTAAATTACTACTACTTTCGGATGGAAGTCAAAAGTTATTTTAGTAAAATTTTTGTGAACAAATAAAGTAACTAATAAAAGAAGATGAAATTCGCTTTTTGATCTGTAGAGAAAAAAGGCAGATTCCCCATCTGCGGCATTCATTTCCTCCGCTGTTTGACGTCCTTTTTCCCATGGTAGTCAGCAACAGCCGCTTTTGCCATTGCGAGCAAAAGGTTTTGCTGTTGCCCCCCTGTTATAACCATAATTCTCTAAATTGCGATGGTAAACCAACTCGTTTCAAGTTGATCCTTTCATTGATAGAAAATGAAACTATAGAAGATAGTGTAAATTGATTACATGAACTATTTTTAGCCCAATCCGCCTGAATAGCGATTCTTAAATTCGACTTCCTAAAACGAATCTCACAAACTTGCAAAATTTCGAATAATTTTTCATTGAATTCAATATATATACTATAAAGTTGTGTCTATTTTGTTGCGAAGCAGGTAATTTTTTTTTACAGAACGAATAAGGGGGGGATTGGGGTGGCCATGGCTGCCATTGCTTTGACCGTTTTTGTTATGTTCATTCTCTCGCAGATGGTTTTATATATTCAAATAAAGAGAATGGAGAAAGCAAAAGAATATAAAGAAATAACCAAGACTATATATTGCCTTATTTAAATGAAATTTTTTTATTTCTGGAGCTGAAATTGGATGTGCGGAAAGAAACGGGTGTCCCGATGATCGATATCAATCCGGAAGAAATTGTAACGAAATTGCAGGAAAAGATCCGTTACGGAAATGCCAGGATTTTGAATGCGCTTTACCGCTATTTCAATTCGGCGGCGTATTTTGAAGGGCGGGGAGAGGCGAAAAACCTGGCAACCTATGATGTGTTTTATCATTTTTTGGATCACGCTTATCACATCATTGAAAAAAGCGGATTCAAAGATGAAGAATTATTGGGTAATATAGAAAAATGGCAAAAAATCTATGGCATGGCATTTGTTTTAACTTCGATATTGGGCAACGATGAAGCGATAAAAATCCTTTCCTTTCGATGGCTATGGAGTCCTGATTTTTTAAATAAAATCCCCTTCCATTTACTGGATGACTTAATCGATAATTATAACCATTCCACTATGGAAGAACATAAGCTGTTGGAGTTTTTGGCAATCCTTAAGAAAGATTTTCAAAAGTCGCCTGAAATTGATCGATTCCAAGAATTGAAGAATTATTTGGAAGAAGCGTTCATGATTGTGGAAAAAAGATGGCTGAATTATAGTAGCTGACTTTGGCTGCTTTTTTATTGTTGAAACTTCTATTTTTGAGAGGTTATTTATATATAATATTATAGGAAATTTTCGGACCAGTATTATTTAGTAGAAAGTAAGGTGAAACGATGAAAGCTTATATCTTAAAACTATCGTTTGAAGGGATAACACCAGAAGTTTGGCGACGGATTATCATACCCGCTGGAGCTACATTCAATCGACTGCATGAAACAATCCAATATGTAACGAATTTTAAAAGCCGCATGGAACCTTACCATGATTTTAGTTTTCCTATGGAGGACGTCATCATCACAAATAATGCGGAACTTATTGAACAGAAAGAAACGGATGGAAAGAAGGTCAAGCAGCCAACTCGCATTAAAATTGATCCATATATTGAGAAATACGGAAAACTGCTTTATCAATACGATTTCGGAGACCAATGGGAAATTTCGGTTATTTTGGAGGACACAGTGGACGATTATTACTTTGGCTACCCGACTTTGTTGGATGGGGGAGGCATGGCGCCGCCTGAAGACGTCGGGGGAGCGGCTGGATATATGGAATTTCTGAAAATTATTCATGATCCCACTCATCCAAGATATACAATAAGCCGTGAATGGGCGGAGAGGGTCGGATATAAGCCGTTAAATATAGAAAGTATCAATCATTCCTTAAAACACGTGAAATTTAAAAAGACCGAATGGGAACAGATTCATCATGAAAATTACGTGGTGTTATCCGATAAATATCGTGGTTCGGAAGTGGTCGATGCGGAAAAAGTAGCAAATAAAGACTTGATTTTAGATTACATTGTCAGTTGCACGAATCTGTATGGCATTATTCCAAATTATAAAGTGATACACATTTACAATTTGCACAACAAGCCGAAAATTACAAGCAAAGATTTGCAAGCCATTACAACAGATGCACGTTATAAAAAACTGCTCGAGGAATCCAATGTCGTTGTAAAAATGGATCGGTTTATCCATAAAATCCTTGAAGAAAATAATATTACGGAAAAATTGGAGCAGGTTGTAGTTGGCAAGCCTTATTACAT
>Ga0207866_1002292_pt1 | contig 14426 bp, 8 predicted proteins | sample HigsolmetaAR203D_FD_184835 | JGI IMG/M metagenome (GOLD analysis project Ga0207866, IMG submission 184835) | Ionic liquid and high solid enriched microbial communities from the Joint BioEnergy Institute, USA - AR20-3-D (SPAdes) (version 2) ...
AATTTGTGAGAACCATTAATACCTCCGACGCTTTCAAGATGAAGCTGGAGCAACTGGAACGAGAGTACAGGATCAAACTGGAGAGCATCAACAACGATATCCGGTTAAAAGAGCAGGAACTGGATCGCTACCGAAACGTGGGCATTGGAGGAGAACTGGGCGGCGGGTTTTTGCTCCTGCTTAGTTGGGGCGGGTTTATCATCGGATCACTGGCCTGCCTGATCGGGATCATGATGGCTACCGAAAATTCCAGGAGCGATGTTTTGCTCTTTGGAATGATCTTTTGCGTAGTAGGTGTATTTTGTCTCATCCTGGGTGCTATCTTTCGCGGCAAGGGGATTTCCATTCGCAGAACGGCAATGGAGAAGCAGAAAGAAGCGGAAAAACACTGTGAAGCCATTGAATCTGAACTTGCCAAACTGCGTGAGGAATTGAAACACTTGGAGGATTACTACCAAGCTGAAATGTCCCATCAACGCCAGCTATACGAACGCCATATGCTTAATCAGCAAGAGCTGATTGAACAGGAAGTGTCGGCCATCCAACATCATTCGGCATCCACGGCAGACACGAAAGAATGCCCGAAATGTGCCGAGCTTGTAAAGGCAAGGGCAAAGATTTGCCGTTATTGCGGTCATGAATTCAATGAATAAACACCAGTTGATGAGGGAGTTCCTGTAGCTCCCGTCTTTTGTTTGATGACCATTTTCTGGAGGGATTCGATGGATTCAGGTTATTTCTGCAAGGAATGCAATGATTATCACGAGATCGAAAGCCGTGTTGGAATGAAACATCTGCCATACAACCTTTCCAAAAGTGATCTGACTGCCTTCATCAATGTGGCTACGACCATCCCAACATACGAAGTTGTAACCAAGGGAATCCCACATGTCTTTGAAGGGACACATGATTTCGTCCGGGAAGTGAAAATAGCGGAACTGCTTCAGCAAAAGTTCCCGAACATGGAAGCCTACAAGACGGTTGACGGCATAAGGGATTGGCTGGTTGATCGTTTGAACGGGAGTCATCAATCGGCGGCGAATGCGTTGAATCGCCTGCAAGGGGATATTGCGGGCGAAGTGGACTTCGTTCTTCAAATGCAAGGCGATCTGCGAAGTCTGTTCACGAAAACGGATTTTGTGCGGAATGTCGATGGAAGAGTTACCAGTAACAATCCTGGCATTGATGTCGTGGAGTTTAATCGTTTGACCGGCGAAGTCATTAATAACTATCAGGTCAAGACATTACGTTCGGCGGATACCATCGACCAGACATTGAAAGAGTTTCTGCACAACAACCATTACCGCCCCGACATTACTCTTGTCGGCCCGCAAGAATTGATCGACCGGGCCAAGGAGATGGGATTGCCGAATCCGACGAAGGTGATGGGCACTCTCGACAGCAATGCGGCCTCGGCGGAATTGTTAAAAGGGAAGATTCTGAACGGAGACCTTTCTGTAGGGTTTTCTCCCGTTGATGTTACGGAAAAACTTCTCGGAGGTGCTGCCATCGGAGCCGCAATCTCCGTTACGGTATCAGGACTCGTCCAGTGCATCCAGTACAAAAATGGGCGAATCTCATGGGAGCAACTGAAGGAGCGGATAGGGAAAGACGCGTTGAAAGGGAGTATCGCTGGAGGCGTTCTGGCCGGATTGACGTTGTTCATTCCGGGCGGGCTTATCGGACACGGTATTGGTTTCGTGGCCGGGATTACGCTTCGCAGACTGCTTGACAACGCCTTTGGAGAAGGCACTTTCGGTGAAGTTTTGAAGACGGCGAACTCCGTGAAAGCCAACGTGGAGTTGTTGCATCATGGATCAATTTACATCGCCAAGCTGTCCGAAGTGAACGCCGATGTGCTGGAACGAGCCGTCTCCATCGTCAACGATATGGAAGAAGATCGATGGAAAGCGGATGAGATATACACAAAACTGGAGCGGCAACATGGTACCATGACACGAATCGATTACAGTCAAGCCGCCGAAGATATTTTGGATCGGTGTGACGAACTGCGGCTTCGACTGTTAGGGGGAAAACGTTAATGAACTCCATACACTACCACTCTGCTTCTAACCGGCAAGTATCCGCAACCGTCGAAACGGAAGCTCCTGAGAACCCAACAGAAACGCATCCGATTCGCATTGAGTATATAAAACGTAGGGAAGCCTTCCATAAAGCGAGCAAAGCATTGGAAGTAGCGTTCAAAACCAAGAACCGTGAATATATCGATCAGAAGTGGGCAGATTTTCAGAAAGCCGAACGTGAATTGGGTGCAATGGAACGTGATATGAGTATTCGCCATCACATCGCTGATTTTTTCCATCAAACACCTGCTGTAGTATCTGAACCTGAACGTAGTGCAGAGAAGGACGTACAACCGTCTATTCCAACTCAACAACAGGTGAATGCGGCGGTCAACCAGAACCCACGTATGATTGATCCAACGCAAGTGAGGACTATTGTACGCAATTCCCTTAATCAATTACTCTCCATTGAACATCGCATCGACAAGATGGAGAATCAAGGATTCCTTGGGCGTTTATGGGGCGGATTGACCGGCTCCAATCAGCGGGGGATGCTCTCTTTAATGCGTGACCTGACATATGCCCAGCAGACGACGATTAAACTGGTACTTACATTGGCAATGTACCACGCTCAAAATGTTGAGGTCATGGACGAGATTCTAGATGAATTAGACAAGGCTAAGAATGTGCATACTCGTACAGCGTCACATATTGAATTTCTATACGATCAAGTGATACTCATCAAGGAAATGCGGAATAGGACACCAGCGTCGAACAAGTTGATGAAGGGTATTTTAATAGGAGGCGTCTTTACCGTAACGGTTATCGGTGTGCTAGTCTACTTCGTTCTGGAATTTTTTTAGTTTTCGAGACATTTTCATGTACCAAAATCGAAAATTTACGAATATATTGTTCACTTTACATATGATGGGATGAAAATTTTTACTTGGAATCCTTGCGGTTAGGTGTTTTTTCAGAATATATGCGGTTTGATTCGAGGTGCAGATGGAGTAAACGATAAAAAATCGAACCTTTCGCCCAATTGCCGACATGGATAAATATTATGAGTGGAAGAATTTTATGTAATTTCTCTAATGATAAACTAACTTGGCTTGATTTTGTCACTCCTTTCCCTTAAGAGTATTGTATGGTGAGGTAAATATCCTGTATTTGGGATTTAATATAGTATCTGAGAAGATAATTGGGGGACTTCCTGGTTCGGCTCTTTTATTGTTACATTACAATTTTGAGGAAATGACGATATATGAATAATGTCACTGGTAAAACACTTCATATATCCTTTTATACAAATGGCTTATTCTATGATTTCTTGGATTTAACTTGAAATGTTGTTAGGAAGCAAGCTGAAATTATTTAGTTCTCTTAAAACAATTCCCAATTAAATAAAACAAATGGGAGAAAGGTTATACAAGTAAAAGGTATGTCCGGAATATGTGTCGAAAGTAGTAGGATCATAGGAACTGTGTTGTAAACCAGAGGTGAATCCATGGAAGTCATCAATAACATTAATGAACTGCTTGGCGATGATTTGAAGCGTTCACTCCGCAAGGGAACGAAAATATCAATTGCTGCTTCCTGTTTCTCCATTTATGCATATGAGGCATTAATGAAGGAATTAAGCCAGGTAGAGGAAGTGCAATTCATTTTCACTTCTCCTACCTTTATAGCCGATAGCTTTAAGAAAGAAAAGCGTGAATTTTTTATCCCTAAGCGGAATCGTGAAAAGAGTTTGTACGGAACTGAGTTTGAAATTCGGCTGAAAAATGAGCTGACGCTTAAGGCGATTGCAAAAGAATGCGGGGACTGGATTAGGAAGAAAGTTACCTTCAAGTCGAATCGTACAACTGGTGCTATGCAGGGAATGATTAATCTACAGACATCAGATGAATCCACGACATATATGCCCATTGATGGTTTCACGACTGTCGATCTTGGATATGAGAAAGGAAACGCTCTCTCCAAGATGGTAAACAAGTTTACCGAAGCCCCTATAACGAAGATGTATGTCGATTTATTTGATCAGCTCTGGAAAGATAAAAGCAAGCTTGAAGACGTTACCGATCAAGTTGCGGAATATATTTCATCGGTGTACAAAGAAAACGCTCCGGAGTTCATCTATTATATCATTCTTTATAACATTTTTAATGAGTTTCTGTCCGATATGACGGAAGACATATTGCCGAATGAAGCAACAGGCTTCAAAGAAACCGAGATTTGGAAACGGCTATTTCATTTCCAGAAAGATGCCGTACTTGGGGCTATTAACAAACTGGAGAAATACAACGGTTGTATATTGGCAGATAGTGTTGGTTTAGGTAAAACGTTCTCCGCTCTTGCCGTCATCAAATACTATGAGTTACGGAATAAATCGGTGTTGGTGCTCTGCCCCAAGAAGCTGGGAGACAATTGGCTTACATACAAGCAAAATGTGACCAACAATATCCTGTATAAAGATCGGTTTCGATACGATGTCTTATACCATACAGACATTTCGCGGGAAAGGGGCAAATCGAATGACATTCCGCTTGACCGTCTGAATTGGGGAAACTATGATCTTCTCGTAATCGATGAGTCACACAACTTCCGCAATAACGAGGCGAAAAAGGACAAAGAAACCAGATACCAGAAGCTAATGCGGAAAGTAATTAAAAGCGGTGTGAAAACCAAAGTACTCATGCTGTCGGCAACCCCCGTCAACAACCGGTTTATGGATCTTCGCAATCAGTTGGCATTGGCGTATGAAGGCAATGCGGAGGAAATCAACAAGAAGCTGGGGACGGAGCGGGGAATTAATGACATTTTCAAAAGGGCACAGTCTGCTTTTAATCAATGGTCAAAGTTGCCCGCAACTGAACGGACGACAGAGACTCTTCTTAGCATGTTGGATTTTGATTTCTTTGAGTTGCTTGATAGTCTTACCATCGCCAGGTCGAGAAAACATATTCAAAAATACTACAGTGCTGAAGAGATTGGCGATTTCCCCAAGCGTTTGCCGCCGATATCCAAATTTTGCGATCTGACCGATAGAGCGGATGTAATTGGATACAACGAAATTTTTATGGAATTGTCCCGGATCAATCTCGGCGTCTACGCCCCATTCAAGTACATCCTTCCGAGCCGGTTACGTTTCTATGAGGAGTTGTACGATACAAGCGTAAGAGGTGGAAGCGGGAACTTTAAGCAGATGGATCGTGAAGGCAGTCTGCAACTCTTGATGCGAATCAATCTGTTGAAACGATTGGAAAGTTCGGTGGAATCATTCCGGATTACTCTCTCCAAAATCATTGATAAACTGGAACACACACTTCAGCAAATTGAACATTTTGAACAAAACGGCGGGTCGAATACAGTCGGATATACGGAGATCGAGGATGCCAATCTGGACGATGATGACTGGCTGGATGATGAATTCAGCATTGGGGACACAATTAAAATTAACTTGTCGGACATGGACATTCTTAGGTGGAAAGAAGATTTGACGCATGACCGAGACATTCTGCTCGGATTGCTCGGCGAAATGCGAAAAGTGACCCCTGAACATGACGTGAAATTGAACACGTTGAAGCAGTTGATTGACGATAAGATCAGGAATCCAATTAATCCGGGTAATCGCAAGGTGATCATCTTCAGTGCTTTCACGGATACCGCGGCGTATTTGTATTCGCACTTATCTGAGTACATGAAGGCAAAGCATAACATCGATACAGCGAAAATTGTGGGCAGCGATGAGAATAAGAACACGGCCGGATTAAGAAACGATATCAGCACATTGTTGACATGTTTTTCACCGCGGTCCAAGGAAAAGCACTTAACAATGCCGGATGTGAAAGGTGAAATCGATCTTCTCATTGCATCGGATTGCATTTCCGAAGGACAAAACCTGCAAGATTGCGATTATCTCATTAATTACGACATTCACTGGAACCCGGTGCGTATCATTCAGCGATTCGGACGCATTGACCGGATCGGATCGAAAAATAAAGAAATTCAATTGGTTAATTTCTGGCCTAACATGACATTGGATGAATACATTCAGTTGAAAGAGCGAGTCGAAAATCGCATGGTGATCATGGATATGACAGCAACCGGCGACGATAACGTGTTGTACAATCAATCCAGTGATTTGGAATATCGCAAGCAGCAACTGCATCGATTGCAAAAAGAAGTCGTTGATCTGGACGACATGAATACTGGAGTATCCATCACCGATTTAGGGCTCAATGATTTTCGCATGGATCTTGTAAATTATGTGAAAGAGCATGGCGAACTCGATACTGTTCCAAGCGGTCTGCACACCGTTGTACCGGCTGATGTTGAAAAAGGAATTTATCCGGGAGTCATCTTTGTGCTTCGAAACATCAACGAGGAACTGAATCCGGACAAACAAAATCGGCTTCATCCCTTTTATCTGGTGTATATGGGTGAGGACGGAGAAGTGATTACGAATCACTTGAATGTCAAAAAGACGCTGGATTTTCTCAGGGCTCTATGCAAAGGAAAATCCGAACCGATTATGGAAGCTTGCCGTAGCTTCAATCAAGAGACGAAAGATGGCAGGAAGATGGGCAAGTATTCGTTGTTATTGGAAGAGACGATTCGTTCCATTGTCGAAGTGAAGGAAGAAAGCGATCTGGACAGCTTGTTCAGCAGTGGAGGGACAACGGCTTTAATCGATTCGATCAAAGGGTTGGAAGACTTCGAGCTCATCACATTTGTCGTGATTCGGTAGGTGAAGTGACAATGTTTGGACTACCAGCAAGCACGCTAGTAAACCGAAAAATTCCGAAGAACAAATTTTATGAGAAATTGCATGTCGATCATCAGTTGAAAGAATGGTTTACCGGGCAAGTGGAATCAATCGTATGGAAACACAAGCTATCAAAAGAAACCATACGCTTGGAACCCAAAGATGAGGTTGAGGAAATCCAGATATTTGAGGTTCATTTGAAGCAGAAGTCCTATAAACCTGAATTATTGCGGAGCATAGACAAGGCGATTCCTTACCCGATTCTGTTCGTGTTGATCTATAATGATCAAGGAAAGCTCGCCATAGCCTACAAAGAGCGGAATCAAACAGATGATAATAAAGCTGTTGTACATTCTTATCATGAATCGGAATGGCAACCAATATCGGAATTGCAGTTTGAACTGCTCCAAGGATTAGATTTGAAGTCTGTTTATGAGAACATCATTCGCAAGCTTATGGTAGTTAAGACAAAGCCTGAAGAAGATTTGGCCACAGCACTTGAACGGCAACAACAAATCGAGAGATTAACCCAAGAATGCGGTCGGTTGGAGTCAAAAATCCGAAGCGAGAAACAGTTTAACCGCAAAGTCGAACTGAATATGGAATTGCAACGAAAACGAAAAGAACTGAATAAACTTCTTGAAAGCTGACCAGGAGGTTCAAGGATGAAACAATTAACGATGAAATCGGTTGATTTGACACAAAAGAATATCGATAAAATCGCAGAATTATTCCCGAACGTGATAACAGAGTCAAGAGCTGAACATGGCAAAATTACACGAGCCATTGATTTTGACCTGCTAAAGCAAGAATTGTCCGCTGTGCTGGTAGAAGGGGAGAAAGAACGGTACCAACTTACGTGGCCTGGTAAGAAACAGGCTATCCTTAACGCGAACACGCCTATTGATAAGACGTTGCGTCCGGTAAAGGAAAACAGCGTTGACTGGGACAACACACAAAACCTATATATTGAAGGCGATAACCTTGAAGTGTTGAAACTGCTTCAGGAGTCGTATTTGAATAAGATTAAGTGCATCTATATTGATCCCCCGTACAATACGGGTAAGGATTTTATTTATAAGGATGACTTTAAGGAGCCTGCAGATGAATACCTTGAAGAATCTGGACAAGTCGATGAAGAGGGCTGTCGACTATTTCAGAATACAGAGTCAAATGGACGTTTCCATAGTGATTGGTTAACAAATATGTATTCTAGACTAAAAATCGCGAGGAATTTACTAAGTGATAACGGGGCTATCTTTATTAGTATTGATGATAATGAGATGGCAAACTTGAAAAAGATCTGTGACGAAATCTTCGGAGCTACAAATTTTGTCGCCAATCTTGTATGGGCAAATAAAGAAGGGGGCGGCGGATCCGATAGTAAGTATTTCAGAGTTAAACACGAATATATTCTATGCTATGCCAAATCTATTGATAACTTGTATATTAAAGGCGTAGGCATTACAAATGAAGAACGATACACAATGCAAGATGAATATGTTAAAAGACGTGGAAAGTACTATTTACAAAAATTAAATCAAGCTAGCATTCAGTACTCATCATCACTTGATTACCCTATAACTGCCCCTGATGGATCTAAGATAATGCCTGCAATAGGCAGCAAGCAGGCTTGTTGGAGATGGTCTGAAGCTAAAGTAAGATGGGGCATTGAAAACGGATTTATTGTATTCAAAAAAGATAACCAAGGGAACTGGCAAGTATATAGCAAACAATATATGAATGTCGATAATAATGATAAGCCAATTGTTAGGACAAACCGTCCGTTAAGTTTGATTGAAGAATATTCAAGTACACAAGCATCAAAGAGGCTCGAGTCTATTTTCGGATCTAAGGTATTTGATTACTCTAAACCATATGAACTAATTATGTATTTATTATCTTTAGTAACTGAGGATGAAGATATTATCCTTGACTTTTTCTCAGGTTCCTCTACAACTGCTCATGCTGTTATCCACTTGAATGCTGAAGATGGCGGAAAACGTAGATTTATTATGGTTCAACTTGATGAGGAAACTGATGAAAATTCTGAAGCCTATAAAGCCGGATACAAAAACATCTGCGAAATTGGAAAAGAACGTATCCGTCGTGCAGCGAAAAAGATCAAAGAAGAAACGGGAGCAGACATTGACTATGGCTTTAGAGTATTCCGGGTGGATTCATCGAACATGAAGGATGTTTACTATACGCCAGACATGTTGAAAAAAGATGATTTGATTGATCTCATTTCCAATATCAAAGAAGACCGTACCGGCGAAGATTTGCTCATCCAAGTCATGTTGGAACTCGGCCTTGAGCTTTCATTGCCTATGGAAACGAAGCAAATCGAGGGAAAAACGGTTCATTATGTCGCCGGAAACTCTTTAATTGCATGTTTTGATGACTACGTGCCGGAATCCGTCATTAAACAAATTGCAGCGGAACAACCGCTTCGGGTTGTATTCCGTGACAGCTCCTTTGAAGACGATTCTGCACGAATTAATGTGGAAGAATTGTTCAAAATGCTCTCTCCGGGCACAGAAATTCAAGTGCTGTAAGGTGGTGAGCTTAATTGAAGATTAAATTCAAACATCAACAATTTCAGTTGGACGCCGTAAAAAGTATTGTAGATTGCTTTGATGGACAACCGAATGAGTTGTCCAGATTTACGCTTGACAGGGGAAGAAGGCAAAAGCCGGAACAAATGGCCATTGATGATCTAGCTAATGCCGAACAGGCAAACATTGGATTCAAGAACAACGCCATTAAATTGATTGATCATGAAATCTTGAAAAACATTCAAACGGTACAACGGAAGAATGGTCTGAAAATATCCGAAAAGCTTGAAGGCAAATACAACCTGACCGTGGAAATGGAAACAGGTACAGGGAAAACATACACCTACATTCGCACCATGTTCGAGCTTTACCAAAAGTACGGATGGAGTAAGTATATTATTGTGGTTCCTTCCATTGCCATTCGGGAGGGGGTGCTCAAAACATTTCAGATCACGGAAGATCATTTCATGTCTGAGTATGGTACAAAGGCACGATACTTTGTTTACAACTCGAAACAACTGCATCATATCGAAAAGTTTGCCAGCGACGCAGGTATAAATGTGATGATTATTAACTCACAAGCGTTTAACGCTAGAGGGAAAGATGCAAGACGAATCTATATGGAATTGGACGACTTCAACAGTCGCAAACCGATTGACGTTCTGGCGAGCACCAACCCGATCCTGATCATTGACGAACCGCAATCCGTTGAAGGCAAGCAGACGAAAGAATCCCTTAAGGCCTTCAATCCGTTGTTTACATTGCGTTATTCGGCGACGCATCGTGAGGATTACAATAAGGTGTACCGGCTCGATGCACTGGATGCTTACAATAAAAAACTGGTGAAAAAGATCAGTGTGAAGGGTATTTCAGCCAAAGGAACAAGCGGTACGGAAAGCTATTTGTATTTGGAAGGCATTGATGTAAGCACGAAGCATGCTCCTGTGGCTCGGCTGGAATTCGAAGTGAAGACAAAAACGGGTCTTACCAGGAAAACGCAAAAAATCAGACAAAACGATGATCTGTACCAATTGTCCGGTGAGCTTGAGCAGTACAAAGGCTACAAAGTGTCCGAAATTAACGGACAAAACAACAGTATCAGCTTTATGAACGGCGTAACCTTATACGCTGGTGACGTTCAGGGGGATGTAGGAGAGCTGCATTTCCGCCGTATTCAGATTCGGGAAACGATTAAGTCGCATTTCGAGAAAGAACGTGAGTTGTTCCATCAAGGGATTAAAGTGCTTTCGCTCTTTTTTATCGATGAAGTAGCGAAATATAGGCAGTATGACAAGGATGGTTCGGAACGAAACGGTGTTTATGCGGATATGTTCGAGGAAGAATACACAGCATTGCTCAATGAGCAAATATCGCTGTTTGCCGATGATCCGTATATTCAATATTTGAACCGGATTCAGGTGAAAGAAACGCATAAAGGATACTTCTCGATTGACAAGAAAAGCAACCGGTATGTAGACCCGAAAGTGTCAGCCAGAGAAACCGATTCGGATGATGTCGATGCATATGACCTGATTATGCGGGATAAAGAGCGATTGCTTAGTTTCGCGGAACCGACTCGGTTTATCTTCTCCCACTCTGCTCTTAAGGAAGGTTGGGATAATCCGAATGTGTTCCAAATTTGCACCCTGAAACACAGCGACTCCACCATAAAGAAACGTCAAGAAGTTGGGCGAGGACTGCGGCTTTGTGTCAATCAGAACGGTGAACGTATGGATTCAAGCGTACCAGGTATCGACGTGCATAAGATTAATGTGCTGACCGTTATCGCCAGCGAGTCCTACGAACAATTTGCAAAGCAACTTCAAAATGAAATCGCCGAAACGCTGTCTGATCGTCCACGCAAGGCGGATCGCGACTTCTTCTTGGACAAAGTGTTGACGAATGCCCGCGGCGAGCAGTTAAAATTAGAAGATACACTGGCGAGCAAGTTGTTGTACTCGTTTATTAAAAATGACTATGTGGATGATCAGTACAATTTAACGGATGTATATTTTAACGCTGTGGAAAACCAAGGTCTCAAACTTCCTGAAGAATTGGCTGACTTTCAGGAACCGTTGATCGAATTGGTCAAATCAATTTATGTAGAAGAAAAATCCAATTTGGCAGATAATGAACGGAATCGCAACATAGCCTCCATTACAGTCAATAACAATTTTTATAAAAAAGAATTTCAGGAGCTTTGGAACCGAATTAATCGCAAGTCTGTGTACACCGTCAAATTCGACTCCGAGGAACTTGTGAAGAAATGTATATGGGCCTTGGACAATCACTTACAAGTGCCTGCTATTCGATATGCAATCAAGCATGGCGAAATGAATCGAATTGAGTCCCAAGAACAGTTAAAATCAGGGGAAGCTTTTCAGACGCGTGAAACAAAAACAGAGCTCGTGGAAGTTAAACCGGATTTCCGGATTAAGTACGATTTGGTTGGCAAGTTGATGGATGAGACACGGCTGACAAGAAAGACGATTGTGGGCATTTTAACGGGCATCAAAGAAGCCACATTCCTTCAATTCCGCAAAAACCCGGAAGAATTCATGATTCGTGCCGCCAAGCTGATCAATGAGCAGAAAGCGACGACGATCATTGAATCCATAACGTATGATGTCCTGAATGACACATTCGAAGCCGATGTATTTACGAAAAATACTTTGTCCGGACAATTGGGACAAAATGCGATTCCGGTTGAGAAGCACATTTACGACTATGTTGTGACGGATTCAAAGATCGAGCGTGCTTTTGCCAAGGAACTTGATGTCAGTAATGAAGTTCGTGTATACGCCAAATTGCCGCGTGGATTTTTTATTCCGACGCCGATGGGCAACTACAATCCAGACTGGGCGATTGTATTCAAAGAAGGCGAAGTCAAACACATTTACTTCATCGCGGAAACAAAAGGCTCCATGGAATCCATGGAACTTCGGGAAGTTGAAAAAGCTAAGATCGAATGTGCTCGGAAACATTTTGCTAAGCTGAATACAGGCCAGTTAAAGTACGATGTGGTCAACAGTTATGAAAAGTTGTTGGAGATTGTGAAAGCTTGAATTATATTTGGGGCATAATATTGCTGGAATTTGTTAATCGGTGATACTAGTTGAATAGCTACAGCTTAAAAATTGTGATTCCAAATACCAATGAAATAGCATAAAATGAACTTAAAAAGGAGGTGGCGGAAGTGGCAAGAGTTGCAGTGAACCCGGAAGTGATTCGGTGGGCGTTACAACGTGCAGATGTAGCTGAGACGATTGAAAAAAAGTTCCCGAAGTTGATTAGTTGGATGAAAAATGAAACACAACCAACATTAAAACAGCTGGAACAGCTTGCTAAAGCCACTTCCACACCACTCGGGTTTTTCTTTTTATCTAAACCACCGCAAATACAGTTGCCTATTCCACATTACAGAACAATTGATGATACTTATGCTTCTAAACCAAGTCCTGACTTGCTGGAAACTGTCCAAATGATGCAGCGACGGCAAGCATGGATGCGTGATTATTTATTGGATATGGGCCAAGAGCCGCTATCCTATGTTGGATCTTGCCAATTGACGGATAAACCCAAGGACGTGGCCCAAGATATTAGAAGGACTTTGGAAATTGAAAATGGTTGGGCAGCAGACTGTAGAAGTTGGCAGGAAGCTCTCCAAATGTTAATGACTAAAATTGAGAATATTGGTGTCTTGGTTGTTAGAAATGGAATAGTAGGGAATAACACTCACAGGAAGCTGGATGTGAATGAATTCAGGGGTTTTGTACTTGTGGACGAATATGCCCCGCTAATATTCATTAACGGAGCTGATGGCAAGGCTGCTCAGATGTTTACCATTGCTCATGAATTAGCTCACATCTGGTTTGGGGCAAGTGCAGCCTTTGATCTTTCTAACTTACAGTCTTCTAATAAAGAGATTGAGCAAGCTTGTAATCAAACAGCAGCAGAATTCCTGGTGCCAGAAGATGAGTTGAGATCGGTGTGGGGGAGTATCAATAATGACCCTGATCGGTTCAACCTTTTGGCAAGACATTTCAAGGTGAGCAGCATTGTAATAGCTCGAAGAGCTTTAGACTTGATGTTAATATCTAGAGATGAGTTTTTTGATTTTTATAATGCATGGGTTGAAATTGAGCGTAAACAAGCTCAAGATGGAGAAGGTGGGGGAAACTTCTACTTGAACCAACACTTCCGAATTGGCCGACGTTTTGCGGAAGCTGTGTTTACAAGTGCAAAGGAAGGGCGTTTGCATTATAACGAAGCATATAGACTGACAGGTCTTAAAGGAGATACCTTTTCGGAGTATGCGAAACACCTTGGAATTGAGGTGTATTCATGACAGAATCATTAAGATTTGTTTTAGATACTAGCGTTCTAGTTGAAGCACACAGGAGGTACTATGCCTTTGACATTGCACCTTGTTTTTGGCGTGTCCTCTTGGAGTTAGCAGATAGAGGTCATATAGTAAGTATTGATAGAGTTAAGGATGAGCTGATGAATTCAGGTCAAGAAGACGCCTTAAATAAGTGGGCACTCTCCGAATTTGATTATTGGTTTGCCTCAACTGAAAATAAAGAAGTATTCGAAGCGTATCGTCAGTTAATTGACTGGTCCATGGGAGAAAATCAATATCATGACTATGCCAAAACTGAGTTTGCAGATGTTGCGGACAGCTGGGTAGTTGCTTATGCTAAGGCGTATAATTGTGTTGTTGTTACTCAAGAACAGTATAGTAGGGACGCTAGGAAAAGAATTTTGATCCCTAATGCCTGTAGAGCCATGGGGGTTGATTACATGAACACATTTGAAATGCTTCGTAAGCTAAATGCTAGCCTTGGAGAGTAAGGACAATGATAAAGACAAATTATCAAATACACATAATTTAAGGAGAGGCGGAAACTTCGCCCCTCCTTTGCTGTTTAGTTTACCATATCAAGTGATACGGTGAGCCTTACCACAAGTAACGGAAGCGGTTACGATGAAGTAACCAGATTATCGAATGTAGCATGGACCTAGATCGTCATCAGGCAATCACTCAAAAGGAGGCCTAAGATGAACGAATCCTCA
>Ga0207866_1002307_pt1 | contig 14342 bp, 14 predicted proteins | sample HigsolmetaAR203D_FD_184835 | JGI IMG/M metagenome (GOLD analysis project Ga0207866, IMG submission 184835) | Ionic liquid and high solid enriched microbial communities from the Joint BioEnergy Institute, USA - AR20-3-D (SPAdes) (version 2) ...
GCTGTCATTTTTCACGATTTAAAAAATGATCGCTTAAACGATATCGAGTTTTCTCTTGAAGCGATGCTTACCTTTGAAGGAGAAACCGGGCCTTATCTTCAATATACGTATGCCCGTGCATGTTCTTTATTACGAAAAAGTCATGTTCCAAATTCTCACACTAGTTTATACGAGGTTTTTGAAGATGATAAAGCTTGGTCAATTATTTTTTTATTATCGAGATTTGAGGAGGTAATTGCCTCCGCATTTTTTGAATTCAATCCGTCGCGTATCGCAAAATATTTGCTGGATTTGTCTCAACTGTTCAACAAATATTATGGTACCGTTAAAATACTTGAAGAAAATGACGGACTTGTTGCAAGGTTGAAGCTGGTTAAAGCTACCTCTATTGTATTAAGGGAAGGATTGCGTTTATTGGGTATTGGGACACCGGAGCGAATGTAAAATTAAGTGCAGAAGCCGTGACATGCAGGAGTACCAATTATCGGATTTCCAATGAATATGGCCAAAAAAAAGGACCGGGCGTACTTTGCCCGGTTTTCTTACAATTAGAAGATGAAATTCTGTTAAATTATTTCTCCCGCTTTCTGGATGTGGAAGAAAGGAATATAGTGTGTCCCAGCATCATGCTTAAGTCAACTATTTTCTGTTCAACGATTACTTGGATATTCGCGGAAATCCTCTTTCATACTGAACCGGAATGTCTATTTGTTTCTTCAATTGGACGGCTGCTTCCAATGTCCAGTACGGATTACGTAACATTCCACGACCGACGGCAACAAGATCGGCATCTTCATTTCCGATTATTGAATTTGCTAAGATTGGATCGTCTAATTTTCCAACAGCAATAACCGGAACATGTAAAGCCTGTTTAATCTGTCTGGCTAAAGGCACTTGATAACCTGCATGGACACCCGGTTGTCCACCACTGCCAATTGGACCTTCTCCACCTGTACTAACATGGAAAAGATCAATTCCTGCTTTTTGATATTCTTTGGAAAACTCGACTGCATAATCGCCGCCATAGCCACCGTCAACATATTCAGCTGCTGAAATGCGCATAATCAGCGGCATATCGGCAGGAACTTCACTCTTTGCCGCCTCGACAACTTCTCTGCCAAATTTGGTTAAGTCTTTTCCGTATTCATCATGACGCTTATTTGTTAAAGGTGAATGAAATTGGTGAATTAAGTAGCCGTGTGCCCCGTGAATTTCAATCACATCAAAACCGGCTTTTACAGCACGACGGACGCTCATGCGGAATTTTTCCACCATCTCTTTCACTTCATCCGTTGTTAGTTCACGTGGAGTTTTGAAATCATGGTTAAACGGAATGGGTGATGGTGCAACAGGTGTCGGGGCATCTTGAGCTTTTCGCCCGGCATGTCCAATTTGGATTCCGACTTTTGCACCATAATTATGGCAGGCTTCAATTATCCGTTGAAAAGCAGGTATTGCTTCATCTGACCATAAACCTAAATCATAATCAGTAATCCTTCCATCCGGTTCCACGTCCGTCATTTCGAAAATGATTAGTCCGGCACCACCAATTGCCCGACTTACGTAATGAACATAATGCCAGTCATTTGGAATACCATCTTTTTTTGTTACCGAATATTGACACATTGGGGGCATGACCACCCGGTTTTTTAATTTCAGTCCTTTTAATTGAAATGGATCAAATAAACTCATGCCTTTCCCTCGCTTTCAAAACTAAAGAATATATATATTATATCATTTCATGACAAGAATATTGGCGGATATGCTTTTGCGTTATATTGAGAAAAATCCAAAAATCGGAGTATTTAGCTCGCATTCACGAGCAGCAAAATCCCCACCTCAAGATTTTCGCAAACAGCGCGGTAAATGGAATATTTTAGTAATTTTTTTATAATCCTTTATACTTTTAAACCTGAACCGATAATAAATACATAGACTGCTCTTATAACGAAAACGATACTTCTTAGTAAGAAGCTGCCTATTGCAAAAACTTCTAATCTACAGGAATTTCGGGAAACCGATCCGAATGTTTTTAACCATGTATTTTAGAAAAGAGGTAATGGATATATGGAATTATTATTGGATAACCAATCTTTAAATAACTCGGAATTTTATCATGTTGTACAACCAATCGTTAATCTTGTGGAAAAAAGAATCCATGGGTTTGAGTTTTTGCTTCGATCAAAGCAAATCCAAAATCCTGAGAAATTATTTGGCATGGCTGAGAAAAATCATCAACTAAATGAACTGGACAAAATATCGGTCTATAAAATTTTTGAAACGGTCGCAAATTCTAAGGGAGCTTTAGACGAATACCAACTTTTTATTAATGTTTATCCGTCAACAATGGTTGATCCGGACTTTTTAGAAAGCTTAAAAGAACTGGCTGCCGGATCAATGATTCATCCGAATTCCATCGTGTTTGAAATAAATGAAGCGGAGGAAATTTTGGATATCGAGTTTTTTAAAGAAACAGTTGTTAAATTGAAACAAATGGGATTTTTGATTTCGCTTGACGATATTGGGAAAGGTCAGGCGAATATGAAAAATTTAATTGAAATTGACCCGAATGTCGCAAAATTGGACTTGTACTTTTCTGAAGATTTAGCTTTCTCCCCGAAAAAACAAGATTTTATTTACTATTTTCATCAATTTTTAGGTCATCATGCAAAAATTGTACTGGAAGGGTTGGAGAAGGAAGAAGATTTGCAAGCAGCTAAACAACTAGGTGTATCTTATGGTCAGGGTTACTATCTTGGAAAACCACAGCCATTGGAATTTTATGTAAATGGATTGAATGACGAACGGACGAAATGAATGAAATATAATCTGAACGGTAGGTCAAAAGATTTTCAGATTCGAATACAGCCTTTTCCTGCATTATTATTGCGGTCCGCTTTAGTTTATGACAGAAGAAGGCAATTTTCGCAAGTTACTCCAGCAGAAAGTGAAGCAGTAAACCTTATTTCCATTATAAAAAAGATAAAAATTGAAATAAATAAGTTGACATTGATAATGATTATCATTAAAATTGTAATTGATAATGATTATCATTTTTAATATGATAGAATAAACATTTACTAGTTAGACAGTACATAAAAATCAGGAAAGTGAACAGCGCCTATGAAGAAGAGATACCTACTCCTAGTACTGATTATCCTTTCGCTTATATCCCTCTTTATCGGGGTATCAGATATTTCAGTGATGGATATCTTTCATTTAACAGATAAACAATGGCAAATATTAGTAGTCAGTAGAATTCCAAGGCTAATCAGTATTATTGTCTCGGGGGCATCGCTGAGTATTGCCGGGCTGATTATGCAAAGCTTAAGTCGAAATAAATTCGTCTCACCAACAACAGCGGGTACGATGGATTTTGCCCGACTGGGAATTCTCGTTGCTATGATTGTTTTTGCCGGTGCCGGTTCACTTAGCAAAATGTTTGTTGCTTTTGTATTCGCTTTAGCAGGGACCTTCCTGTTTATGAAAATCTTAGAAAGAATTAAATTTAAGGATGCGATATTTATCCCGCTTGTCGGGTTAATGCTAGGAAATATTGTCAGTTCAATTGCAACATTTTTTGCCTATCAAAATGATTTAATTCAAAATATCTCATCATGGTTAATTGGTGATTTTTCCATCATTTTAAAAGGAAATTATGAATTAATTTTTATTAGTGTGCCACTCTTGTTTATTGCGTATCTTTATGCCAACAAATTTACAATTGCCGGAATGGGGGAGGATTTTTCAAAAGGTCTTGGTTTAAACTACCGTCAAGTAGTTAATCTCGGTTTAATCATCGTTGCTCTTATTACATCATCGGTTGTCTTAACCGTTGGGGTAATCCCATTTTTGGGCCTTATTATTCCTAATGTTGTTTCGATTTATCGAGGCGATCATTTGAAGAATAGTTTAGCCCCAACAGCAATTCTTGGTGCCATTTTTGTTCTGTTTTGCGATATTCTCGGTCGAGTGATTATTTATCCGTATGAAATTCCAATCAATTTGACAGTAGGTGTTATTGGCAGTGCAATTTTTATTTACTTATTATTGAGGAGACAGGCACAATGAACTACAAAACGAAAACTTGGCTTTTGGCTGCCCTATCTGTCATATTCATATGTCTCTTCTTATTTACTGATATAACCGGGAATTGGGAATATATATTAGAAAGAAGAACGTATAAAGTCGCTGCCATCATATTAACCGGGGTTTCCATTGCACTTGCAACCGTTGTATTTCAAACGATTACGCAAAACAGGATTCTCACACCAAGCATTTTAGGTTTAGATTCTCTATACATGTTAATTAATACGTTTATTATCTTTGTCTTTGGTTCAACCACATTAACATCAACCGATAAAAATATTCAGTTTATCGTTATTGTTGCCATTATGATTTTATTCTCCGGGTTGCTTTACAAGCTGTTATTTAAACGGAATGAACAAAATATATACTTTCTTTTATTAATCGGATTTATTATCGGTACATTCTTTGATAGCTTTTCGTCATTCATGCAAGTGCTAATTGATCCAAACGAGTTTCAAATCGTACAAGATCGAATGTTTGCATCATTTAACAATATAAATACGGATGTGTTATTATTAGCTACTGTTCTTATCATACTAACACTGCTCTTGTTTTTAAGATTCTTTAAATACTTAGATGTGCTTGCACTCGGGCGCGATCATGCCATTAATTTAGGAGTCGATTTCGATTATGTTGTAAAAAGATTGCTTGTCATTGTTGCCATACTCATTTCGATTTCAACAGCACTGGTCGGACCGATTACATTTCTGGGACTCCTAGTTTCAAATCTTGCCTATGAATTTTTAAAAACCTATCGACATTTCTATCTGTTGCTCGGTGCCAGCCTAATCAGTGTGGTTGCATTAGTTGGCGGACAATTAGTCGTTGAAAGGATTTTCACCTTCTCGACAACCTTAAGTGTCATTATCAATTTCATTGGCGGTGTTTATTTCATATACCTCTTGTTAAAGGAGAATCGATCATGGTAGATATTAAACAGGTAACAAAAAGATATGGTAAGAAAGAAGTTATTAAAGATGTGTCTGTCAATATCGAAAAAGGGAAGATTACCTCATTTATCGGTCCGAACGGTGCCGGGAAAAGTACACTTCTTTCCATGGTCAGCCGACTCATTTTAAAAGATGAAGGGGAAATTCTCATTGACGGGGCCGATATTACAAAAAAGAAAAGCGGGGATTTGGCGAAAAAAATTTCCATATTAAAACAATCAAACAATGTAAATTTACGTTTAACTGTTCGGGAACTTGTATCTTTTGGCCGCTTTCCTTACTCTCAAGGAAAATTGTCAAAAGAAGATTGGGCATATGTTGACGAAGCGATTGAATATATGGAATTACAGGAAATTGAGGATCACTATCTCGATGAACTGAGTGGCGGTCAAAAACAAAGAGCGTATATTGCTATGGTTATTGCTCAAGACACCGAATATATTTTGCTCGATGAACCGCTGAACAATCTGGATATGAAGCATTCGGTACAAATAATGAAAACATTAAGGAGATTAGTAGACGAGTTGGGTAAAACTGTCCTCCTTGTTATTCACGATATTAATTTTGCTTCCGTCTATTCGGATTATATTGTCGCTTTAAAAAATGGTCAAATTATTAAACAAGGAACGACCGACGAAATTATTAATCGTCAAGTATTACGCGATATTTATGATATGGATATGCATGTCCAAAATATCCAAAATTGCCGGTTCTGCTTTTACTTTTCATAGATTTTTCGTGATTAAAAAAATAAAAAAAGAATAAGTGTCAGTATGGGTAGGGTGCGCGCAAAGGATATTGACACTTATTCAGCAAGAAAAAATATAAACTGATAATTATATTCTACCATGAATGAAAGACAATTTGTCTAGAAAAATGCTTTATCAAAAATATGAATCGAAACTTACTTATAACAAGGGGTGTTTGCTAATGAAAAAATATTTGTTTTCACTACTTTTATTAATCATAACGTTTGGCTTGGTTGCTTGTGGGGGTACAGGAAGTTCCGATAAATCCAGTGGGAATTCATCCGATAAGGAAGCAGGGAAAAAGAATGAGACCGTAATGATTAAACACGCTCTCGGTGAAACAGAAGTAAAGAAAAATCCCAAAAAAATCGTTGTATTCGACTTCGGTATACTTGATACATTGGACAAAATGGGAATTGAAGTAATCGGTGTTCCTCAATCCGGGAAAATCCCGCCGTACTTGGAAAAATATGCAGATTCCAAATATGAAAATGTCGGGAGCCTTGTTGAACCTGATTTTGAAAAGATTGCGGAAATCGGACCTGATTTAATTATTACTTCCGGACGGCAAGCCGAACAATATGATGAGTTCAAAAAAATTGCACCGACGATTAATATTCAATTGGATGCAAAAAATTATGTAGACTCATTTAAAGAAAACGTTCAAATCATCGCACAAATCTTTGATAAAGAAGATTTTGTGAAAGATGAATTGGCAAAAATCGATGACCAAATTGCCAAAGTAAATAAGGAAGTCACGGCATTAAATAAAAATGCTTTAATTGTGCTGGTTAATGAAGGAAAGGTCAGTGCCTTTGGTCCAGGTTCTCGTTTCGGACTTATTCACGATGTTCTCGGTTTTACACCGGCAGACCCAAATATACAAGTGGATGTTCATGGTCAAGGTATTTCCTTTGAATATATTGTGGAGAAAAATCCCGATTACTTATTTGTCATTGACCGGACGGCCGTTGTTGGCGGAGAATCTTCCGCTAAAGAAGTTATAGAGAATGATCTTGTGAAAAATACGACTGCATATAAAGATGGACATATTGTCTACTTGGATCCAAACTATTGGTATTTGTCCGGTGGCGGATTAGTGTCCGTATCTGAAATGATTTCCGAAATTGAAGATAGTATAAAATAATGAAAGAAAATTTTTAAAGATTCGTGCGCTTGGTTATTTGTAACTAGGCGTTTTTTTTTTGAGGTGTCTAGAAATATCCGGCAAATATAGTTTGTTAAAAATACCCATAAAGGTAGCCGCATAAACTTCCTTGTGAGCTTATACTAATACTTAAGTCCAAAGATTTCCCGTAACAAATGAATTCATATCCTTGCTGGAATTTTTTACTTTTGATAACGTAATAAAAGAAAGTTAGCGACAAAGAATTTTTTATAAATGGGGTAGTTTGATGAAAAAAATATACAGTAACATCATTGAATATCGTGGTACACATTATGATTTTGGATTTTTGCAAGGAGAATTGTTGCGAGATTCACTGCTCGTGAAAAATCGTGAAAAACAGTGGAAAGTACGAAGACCTCGTTTTACTGTACCGGAAGAAGAAGTGAAACGAGCCATTACAAGTGTTGCGCCGAAAATTTGGGAAGAAATTATCGGTTTACAGGATGCGCTTAAATGGCCGATGGAACGAGTCTTACGGGAGTTTGGCGGATATCGGGTGGAATATGTAAAATCCGGGTGTTCCATTGTTACCGGTGATAATTATTTAATTCGTAATTACGATTATCATCCAAAAACTTATGATGGGCGTTATACACTATTTCAGCCGACAGATGGCGGTTATGCCGTTGCCGGTCCGAGTCAAAGAATAACCGGAAGAATGGACGGAATCAATGAAAAGGGTCTGGCGATGGGGTATAATTTTATGAATCGAAAAAATCCGGGTGATGGGTTTGTTTGTAATATGATTGGACGTTTCATCCTGGAAACTTGTGCAAATGTTGACGAGGCCGTCTCGCTTTTAAAAGAAATACCGCACCGCCATTCATTCAGTTATATTGTCCATGATAAAAGCGGCATTACGAAAATAATTGAAACATCGCCACGAAAAGTAGTCGTGCGGGAAGGAAATGTCTGCACCAATCATTTTGAAATCATGGCAGAGGAAAATCGTCATTATTTGGTTGATTCAAAAAGGAGATTAGAAATTATTGAAAAGGAAAGACCAAGTTTAAGAGATGGCAAGGCAGCCTTTCGCTTATTAAACGACACAAATCGCGGTGTGTTTTCCAAATTATACGGCAGCTGGGCGGGAACGATTCATACATCTGCTTATTTCCCGGGTAAATTAATGGCATGGTTTGCATTAGGTGGTGACCAAGAACCGGTCGAGATTGATTTTGCATGTTGGCTGAAAGGGGAAAATCTCAGAACCCACCGCATTTATGGGGAAGTAGATACCGAAATTCCATTCGTTCATTTAGATGAAGGGGCCGATTGGTTCAACTAAGCATCAGTGGGGATAAAGAGGCCCATTGTTGGAAATTTCATTTTATCCCGCACAAACGGTCACTAAATCTTTTTTCTGGGGCTTAAGAAAGATAAGTGCCCGATTAGTTCAACTAAAACAATCAGTAGGGATGAAGAAATCCCCCTTGATGGAAGTTTTTTTACGTTTATGTGGAAAAATAGGATAAAATAGAATTTGGATATATTTTCAATTTGAAAGGAGATTTATCATGACAAACACAAAATGGACCGGATTTGTCGGAACATATACAAAAGGGGAAAGTGAAGGAGTTTATTCTTTTGTTCTAGATACAGATAAGGGAAAAATTATGAATGTTCAACTCGTTGCCAATTTGGAAAATCCGACATATTTGGCTATATGTAAGGATAATAAAAATTTATATGCCGTGGCTAAGGAAGGGGAACAGGGAGGAGTTGTCGGATTTCGAATCGACGAAAATACCCACAAACTTGTTGAATTGAATAAAGGGTTTACGGCAGGGACCTCACCTTGTTATGTTGCTACAAATTCAAACGGTTCTTTACTTACAGCAGCATACTACCACCGCGGTACCGTTGAATTATATACATTGAATGAGGACGGTTCTTTGAATGAATTGAAATCCACTGTTGTCCATGAAGGGAAGGGGCCGAATCCGGAGCGGCAGGAAAAACCGCATACCCATTATGCTGACTTTACACCGGATGAAAAATATGTAGTGGCTGTTGATCTTGGTATAGATCAGCTAATTACTTATGAAATCGTTCAAAATGAATTAGTAAAGAAACAAACATTATCGCTTCATCCCGGTTGCGGTCCGCGTCATTTAACTTTCCATTCTAATGGTCGCTATGCCTATTTAATGACTGAAATTAGTTCAGAAGTTATAGTGTTGGAATATCATCATGAGGATGGCAGCTTTAAAGAAATTCAATACATATCCACCATTCCGGAAGATTTTCAGGAAAATAATCAAGGCAGTGCGATTCATATAACTTCTGATGGGAAATTTGTATATGTTAGCAATCGCGGACATAACAGTATTGCTATTTTTCAAGTAGATGGTGATACAGGGATGCTTTCTTTGGTTGATTTTGTCTCTTCAGAAGGGGATTGGCCGCGGGATTTTATTCTCGACCCAAGTGAAAATTATCTTGTCGGATCTAATCAAGAAAGCAATAATTTGGTTCTTTACAAGCGAGATAAAAATTCAGGTAAGCTTACCCTACTACAAAAGGATGTAAAAGTCGGCCATCCGGTTTGTGTTAAATTCATGAAATAAATTTTAAGTGGATAATTATCATAATATAAGAAAAACCAGGCTATTTTACCTGGTTTTTCTTTCAACATGAAAAATGAATCAATTAATGGACACCTTTCATGAATTTTTCGATTTTTGGTGATAAGAGGAATAAAGTTATACTTAGTAGTATCGCAATAACCCCGATAGTTCCGAAGTAAACCATTTCTGTTTCCGGTTTATAAAATTTTACGATTTGTGCATTAATTGCTTGTGCTGCCGCATTGGATAAAAACCAAAGACTCATTGTTTGTGCTGAGAACGCTTTTGGTGCTAATTTTGTTGTTGCAGAAAGTCCGACCGGAGATAAGCACAATTCACCTAACACACAAACAAAATAACTTAGAACAAGCCAGAGTGGATTCACTAAAGAATCGGTTCCGCCCAGATAAGCAGGTAATAAGATAATAATAAACGATAAACCGGCAAAAAGAATCCCAAGGGAAAACTTTTTCGGTATAGATGGTTCCCGATTACCGAGTTTAATCCATAACCAAGCAAATACCGGTGCCAAAGTTATGATAAATAATGGATTTAATGATTGGAACCAGGCCGGTGAAAGGTCAAATCCGGCAAAATGTAATTGTGTTCTTTCGTCGGCATAGTTGGCTAAAATCGTTGAACCTTGTTCCTGAATAGCCCAGAACATAACGGAAGCAATAAATAGCGGGATATATGCCAAAAGTCGTGAACGTTCAACATCTGTTGTTTTCGGACTGCGATACATAGCAATAAAATATCCGGCAGGAATTAAAATGCCAAGGATACCGACTAATGTAATAAAGCGTTTAAAGTCCATATAGCCGATTTTTATAGTGAAGATAAATATAAGGGCAAGGATGATTGTGCCAATACCAATCCAAGTAAAGATTTTTTTCTTATCTTCAGACGGAAGCGGATTGGCCACATAAGCACCGGCTTGTCCAAGATTTTTCTTCTTCGTAACGACAAAAAGAATTAATCCGATAAACATACCAATTGCAGCAATCGAAAAGCCGAGATGGAAATTATGTTTCATGCCGACTTCCCCGACAATTAACGGTGAAAGAAAACCGCCCAAATTAATCCCCATGTAAAAGATACTAAACCCGGAGTCACGGCGACGATCTTCCGGTGAGTAAATATCTCCAACTACAGAAGAGACATTTGGTTTTAAAAGACCTGTACCTAAAATAATGAGAACCATTGAAACTAAAAAGAAAGCAAAGTTTCCCGGAATAGCTAATGCGATATGCCCGAACATAATGAGTACACCGCCGTAAAAGACGGATTTAGAAGTTCCAAGCAAGCGGTCGGCAACCCATCCGCCAATAATACCTGACATATACACTAAAGATCCGTATATACTCATAATCGACAAGGCCGTACTTTTATCAAGACCCAGTCCGCCTTTCGATACTTCATAGTACATATAGAAAACAAGAATGGCTCTCATTCCATAGTAGGAAAAGCGTTCCCAAAATTCTGTAAAAAACAATGTAAATAGGCCTTTTGGATGTCCTAAAAATCCCTTTTGAGGAATTGTTTTCCAAATATTCTGTCTATCTATGGATGACATAAAAAACCACTACCTCCTTTAATATTTAATATATTAGTACAAAATGCTTGCTATTGTCAATTAAACAAGGTATAATTGTTATTTTACAATTTTAATAATTTTATAATTTTAATGGCTTTTTATTAAGGAAGTAGTGATTTCTGAATAAAATACCCATTGACGTAATCGAAAATTATAGGATTTTATCAGACTTATCCAAACACAAATTTAATCTTTTTCTCTTGCTCGTCCCATGCCAACTTCGCATTGAATTCTTTATCCTTGCTTTTGAAGCCTTGAATTTGGTCTGTAACTCCATCGGTCAAAAGCTTTTTCAATTGTGCCTGTGTAATGGTTTTTCCAAGAATTTTTTTTGAGATCGTGAAGGAACAACCGGTCTTTTGATAATTGCTGCAACCGTAGAAGGTACCTTTATCTATAACATTTCCGTCGCAAAATTTGCAGTTGCCGAGTTTTCTGGGTGCGGATTTTTTAAATTGACGGGGGACAAAGTTTTCAGTCACCTCACGATCAAACGACCATTCGACCGCTTGCTTTGTTGTCTCCGTCACTAAATGGGTAATCATCTTATTCGTCATATCGATAAATTGTTTCGCATTTGCTTTCCCCTCAGCAATTTCCTTCAGCCGTTGTTCCCATTTTGCCGTCATTTCCGGTGAAGCAAGCAATTCTTTCCCGATTGCGTGTATCAAAATTTTTGCCTTTGCTGTTGCATATACTAAATTTTTCTTGATTTCGATGTATTTGCGTGATTTCAACATTGTTATAATCCCGGCTCGAGTCGCTTCTGTTCCAAGGCCTTCTGTTTCGTCCAACACCTTTTCCAATTCTTTGTCTTCTATATGCTTTCCGGCAGTTTTCATCAATGTAATTAACTGTCCTTCTGTATACCGTTTTGGTGGCTGGGTTTTACTTTCCTTCACGTTGACCTTTTTGACAATGCCGGTTTCGCCTTTTTCAAGTAAAGGTAATTCCGGTTCACCATCTTTTTCATTCGCAGGAATAACTTTACGCCAACCTTCAGCAAGTTGAACTTTTCCTTTTGATAAAAATGTTGCCCGTCCACCAACAAGGGTCGTAACTGTCGTATATTCGTAAACAGATTTTTCATAATGCGCGGCCAATAAGCTTTTAATGATCAAATCATAAATTTTTTGCTCGTCGGCACTTAATTTTTCAGGATCCTTCACTTGTTCGGTCGGGATAATTGCATAGTGATCGGTTACCTTTTTCTCATTTACATATCGTTTATTGTTGCGGATGGACGAAATCGGTAAAGGGAAAAATTCGGCATACTTTTCTATCCGGGAAATCTTATGTAAGATATCCGGAAACATGTCCGCCTCACCCGGTGTCACGTAGCGGGAATCGGAACGCGGATAGGAAACGATTCCTTTTTGGTATAAACCTTGCAAGATATCGAGTGTTTTTTTCGGCGGGAATTTATATAAGCGATTTGTCTCCGCTTGTAACGCCGACAAATTATAAAGCATCGGTGGATGGTATTCTTTTTTCTCCCGCTTTACATCAGTAATTTCAGCCGGCTTGCCGTTACAAAATTGAGCAATTTTTGCGGCCATGTCAGCTTTCTTAATCCGGGAATCCCCATCCACTTCCCATTTGCCTTTATATTTTTTCCCATTTATGAAAAATTCACCAATGACTTCCCAAAAAGGTTCCGATACAAATTGTTCGATTTCGAGCTCGCGTTTCACAATGAGTGCAAGGGTTGGCGTCTGCACACGGCCGACCGAAAACACGTCGGAAAACCCTTTTTCCTTTAAAAGAATACTGTACAGTCGGGATGCATTCATGCCAACAATCCAGTCACTGCATGCACGGGTATAGGCCTCAAAATATAAATTTTTCGTCTCGGTTTCATCCCGAAGATTCCGAAAACCTTCTTTAATGGCCTTAGGGGTCAAGGAAGAGATCCAAAGCCGTTTCATTGGCTGTTTGGCTTTCGTCAAACGGAGAATATTACGGATGATCAGTTCTCCTTCTCGTCCGGCGTCACCTGCATGAATAATTTCGGTTATCCTAGGGTCGTTTATAAATTTTTTTATGACCGAAAATTGTTTTGCCTTATCTTTACTTACTTGATATTGGAATTGAGACGGAATCATAGGTAAGGTGGCCAAGGTCCATTTTTTCCATTCGGGGTTATATTTTTCCGGCGGGACAAGTTCACATAAGTGACCAATGGCCCATGTCATGAAAGCGCCATCCGGAAAAATCTCATTCGGTAAAATTTCAATGTATCCTTGTGCTTTTTTATTTTTAAATACGGAGGCGAGTGTCCGTGCTTGATCCGGTTTTTCAGCAATAATCAGCTGCATTTAAGAGAGAAACCTCCCTTTCGTTTTTAAACATGATTTGTTCCTAGATTTCATTATAAAAGTTAAGGTCAAAAAAACAAGATATAACTAAAAAATAAACTAAATCTAATGAATGAATTCCCCCTGTACAGTAATCGCCATATTGGAAAAAAATGATAAAGAGGGGTAAAATAACATTAAATTGGAAATGGGGGATGATAATGTCCAAATCACTACAAGGAACGACTACATTACATAATGGTGTGAAAATGCCGTATTTTGGTTTAGGTGTTTATAAGGTTAAGGATGGCAAAGAAGTTATTAACACAGTAAAGACGGCTCTGGAAGTAGGCTATCGGGCCATTGATACAGCTGCCCTTTATGATAATGAAGAAGGAGTCGGCCAAGCAATTAAAGAAAGCGGCATCCCACGGGAAGAACTATTTATTACAACAAAGGTTTGGAATACCGATCAAGGTTACGACAAAACGCTAAAAGCCTTTGAAATCAGTATGAAAAAACTTGGACTTGATTATCTTGATCTGTACTTGATTCATTGGCCGGGGAAAGATAAATATGTGGATACATGGCGGGCACTTGAGAAATTGTATAAAGATGGAAGGGTTCGAGCCATCGGAGTCAGTAATTTTAAAATTCACCATTTGCAAACATTGATGGAACAGTCTGAGGAAAAACCGGTGATCAATCAAGTCGAACTTCACCCGTATTTATCTCAAAAAGACCTTCTTTCCTTTTGTAAAAAACAACAAATTGCCGTGGAAGCATGGGGTCCGCTTGGCAGAGGCCGGTTGCTGAATGATCCGACGCTCATAGAAATCGGGCAAAAGTACGGAAAAACAGCTGCGCAAGTGACATTACGGTGGCATTTGCAAAATGATGT
>Ga0207866_1002312_pt1 | contig 14320 bp, 16 predicted proteins | sample HigsolmetaAR203D_FD_184835 | JGI IMG/M metagenome (GOLD analysis project Ga0207866, IMG submission 184835) | Ionic liquid and high solid enriched microbial communities from the Joint BioEnergy Institute, USA - AR20-3-D (SPAdes) (version 2) ...
TTTGGGGCAACGAAAGCCGTTCGGCCAGCGGTTCTGGAACAGATGCTCGCGGCATGCGTCATCCGAATGAAACTTCTCTTGAAATCTCTTTAACGTCATCGCTTCTTGTTGGGCCATGACAACCACTTCCGAACATTCGTTTGTATTCAGTATACCAAACAAATGTTCGGTCGGGAAGACGTTGCTGAGGCAACTTGATATTCAAAAAACAAAATAACATAATCACAATTCCAATTTGCAATGATTTGTGAAGAATAAGACCTAGAACAGAAGGTCGTCACTCAAATCACCTTGCGCCAGCCTGTACTGGGCCACGAACGCGGCGCCGCCGACACCGGGAAAGGTCGTAATGCAACATGGCATGGTTTTATGTTCTCATAGGCGGGTTGATCGCGCTGGGCGTACGGCATGAATGTGTCGAAGGGTTCACCCGCCCCATGCCGAGCACGGTCACCGCATCCTGCGCCCGAAGGCGGTCGTCAACTTCTCCGCGCATTGGGAAAGCCCGGTCACGACGATCTCCTCGACGGACGAAACGTACGATATGATCTACGACTTTGGCGGCTTCCCGCACGAACTGTACCGGATCCAATACCCGGCCCGAGGCTCGACAGCCTTCACGGCGCAAGTCGTCGAACGGCTCTAAGCGGCCGGCATCCCTCCGCGATATCCCGATCGGCACCGCGTATGGCGTCTGAACCGGCATTGGCACGGCCTGACGGAAGAGGAGAAGCGGCTGATCCGGGACGAGGCGCTGGGGCGATTCACGGAGGACGAATGGCGGGCGCTCCGGCTGGTCGCGCTGATCGAGGCGGAGCGGCGGAGCGGAACCGGGAAGTAAAGGTCGGTGTGGGTGAGGTGTCGACGACGTGGTTTCGGGCATCGGGAGAATCGGCGGCCTGATCCTCGCCGGCGGGCAGAGCAGCCGGATGGGACGGGACAAGGCGCTGCTGCCCGTCGGCGGGTTGCCGCTCATCGCCGTGCTGCTGGCGCGGATGGCGCGGCATTGCGGGCGCGTCATCATCGCGGCCGGCGATGAGCGGCGGGCGCGCGAGTACTGCGCCGCAATCGCGCCGGTGCTCGAGGGCGGCGCGATCGCCGAACGGCGCGTCGCGTTCGCGCTCGACCGCTACGCGGGCTGCGGCCCGCTGGCGGGCCTGCACGCCGGTCTGTCGGAATTGCAGATCGGCTGGGCGCTGGTGATGGGCAGCGACATGCCGCACGTGTCGGCGTCGCTGCTCAATCGCATGCGCTCCGCGGCCGCCTCATCCGGGGCGGCCGCGGCGGTCGTGCACGCGCCCGGGCAGCCGTTCCACGCGCTCTATCGCGCCTCGCTGGCGCGGGAGATCGCGGAACGGCTGGAGCGCGGCGAGCGCCGCCTGCTGGCGCTGCTGAAGCGGCCCGACGCGGTGGCCGTCGCGCCCGAGCCGGACGAAGCGCGCGAAGCGTTCGTCAACCTGAACACGCCGGAAGCGTATGCGGCGTACCTCGCGGAGCATCGGGACGGGCCGGCCGTCGAATACGGCGACTGAAGCCGCGCTGCCCGCCGTCTGTTCCGCAATCGCCGGAACGTTTTCCGGCGTCCCGCCCATCTTCCCCGTCAGTCCCGCGGCTTGCAACCTCCCCCGCGCCAGCCTATACTGGTTCACGAAACACGACGCGCCGCATGAATCACGAAAGGTACGATGCGACATGGCATGGTTTTACGTCTTCATCGGCGGGCTGATCGAGATCGGCTGGGCGTACGGCATGAAGGTGTCGGACGGGTTCACCCGGCCCGTGCCGACCGCGGTTACCATCGCGCTGCTCGTCGTCAGCTTCTGGTTCTTCGCGAAATCGATGACCATGCTCGAGACCGGCGTGGCGTACGCCGTCTACACCGGCATCGGGACGGCCGGCACCGCGCTCATCGGCATGATGTTCCTCGGCGAGTCGACCGACCCGCTGCGCATCTTCTTCCTGGCGCTGCTGATCGGCGGCATCATCGGACTGAAGGTCGTGACCCCGGCGGATTCCGGCAAGCAGCCGGCCCGAAAGCCGGCGGATGAAGGAGGGGCGGGCTGACGATGGAATGGATTTTCCTGCTCGTCTCCGGCTTCGGCGAGATCGGCGGCGTCACGTTCATCAAGCTGTCGGACGGCTTCCGCAAATGGAAACCGACCGTCGGCGCGATCGTCTCGAGTTTCATCAGCTTCTATTTCCTCTCGCTTGCGCTCCGCGAGATTCCGATCGGCACCGCGTACGGCATCTGGACCGGCATCGGCGCGGCCGGCAGCGTGCTGCTCGGCATGGCGCTGTTCAGGGAATCGCGGGATGTCCGCAAGCTGCTGTTCATCGCGATGATCATCGCCGGCGTCGCGGGCCTGCGCGTCGTCGGCGCCTGAAAGGAGCGTTCCCCCATGATGCCTTCGCTCTTCCTCGCCCACGGCTCGCCGATGCTCGCCATCGAGGACTCGCCGTACGCCGATTTCCTCGCGGATCTCGGCCGCAGGCTGCGCCCGGAGGCGGTCGTCGTGTTCTCCGCGCACTGGGAAAGCCCGGTGACGACGGTCTCCTCGACCGACGAGCCGTACGACACGATCTACGACTTCGGCGGCTTTCCGCCCGAGCTGTACCGGGTCCGGTACCCGGCCCGCGGCTCGACGGCCGTGGCCGCGCAGGTCGCCGAACGGCTCGGGAAGGCCGGCATCCCCGTGCGGACGGACGGCGCGCGCGGGCTCGACCACGGCTCGTGGACGATGCTGCTCCGCATGTACCCCGAGGCCGATATCCCCGTCGTTCAGGCGTCGGTGCATCCGTTCCTGCCGGGCGAAGCGCAGATCCGGATCGGCGAGGCGCTGGCCGATCTGGGCCGGGAGGACATCCTCGTCATCGGCAGCGGCGTCACCGTGCACAACTTCGCCGAGATCCGCTGGGGCGGGGGCGAGCCGGAACCGTGGGCCGTCGCGTTCGACGACTGGCTGATCGACCGCAGCGCCGCGAACGATCGCGCCTCCCTGGCCCGGTACATGGAGCTGGCGCCGCATGCCCGCCGCGCCGTGCCGCGCCCGGAGCATTTCGTGCCGTTCCTGATCGCGGCGGGGGCGGGTGCCGGCGAGGCGAAGGTGCTCCACCGCCACTACGACTACGGCACGCTCAGCTACCTCTGCATGTCCTTCTGATGATTCTCCGCCGCATGGACACCCTAACCGGAAAAAAGGAAAGGGCGGAATCCCCATGCGGCGTTCTCTCCTTACGGCGGCGCTTCCGGCATACGTTCTCCTGTTCGTTCTCCTGCCGGCGTACCCTGCGCCGGCGAAGGCGCATCCGACCCGATGTGTTCCGGGCAACCTCGCGGACCTGGCGCGGCGCGCGGACTTCATCGTGTTCGCGCCGCGCGAGCTTCCGGCGGGGTGGGTCCCGGCGGCGTGCGCGTATCCGCCGGGCGGCCGGGAAGTCGCCGGCCTGCGCATCCATTTCCACGCGGCGTACGCCCCGCTGCCGCCCGCCGGCGCCCTCGAGCCGCGGATCGCCGGCATCGCCCAGACGAAGGCTTACCTCCGGATCCTCACCGACAAGCACGGCAAGCCCGTGCACCTGCGCGGCCGGACCGCGCGCTTCAGGCCGTGGCCGCCCGGCGTGCACGACGCGGACGGACGCCCCGTGCACGGCGGCACGCTGCGCTGGATCGAACGGGGCACGCTGATCGAGATCGACAGCCGCATCCTGACGAAGAAGCAGATGATCCGGCTGGCCGAAAGCCTCGTGCCGCTGTCCGATCCAACGGCCGCGCGTCCGGCGCAGCATCCCGGCCCTTGATTGCCATTTTCCCCCGGCGGCTCTATACTGGGACTTGAGCGAACACCCGGGTCCGGCGCGACCGGACCGGGCAAGCCCCAGAAGCTCGGGGAGGCGAAGCGGTTGATTCGGATCGGGCTGGCGGGATGGGGCGACCATCCGTCGCTTTACCGGCACGATCGGCGGGCGCGCGGCAAGCTCGCGGCCTACGCGGGCTGGTTCGACATCGTCGAGGTCGACGCCTCGTTCTACGCGATCCAGCCGGAGCGGGTGACGGCGCGGTGGGCGTCCGAGACGCCGGACGGCTTCGGCTTCATCGTGAAGGCGTACCAGGGCATGACCGGCCACGCCCGCGGCGGCGCGCCCTTCGCGGACACGGCGTCGATGTTTGACGCGTTCCGCGCGTCGATCGAGCCGATGCGCGCGGCGGGGAAGCTGCTTGCCGTCCTGTTCCAGTACCCGCCGTGGTTCGATTGCACGCGCGGGCATGTGGACAAGCTGCGCGAGGCGCGGGCGCGGATGGACGGCATCCCGTGCGCGCTCGAGTTCCGCAACCGGACCTGGTTCGAAGGCGGCATGCGGGAGCGGACGCTTGCGTTCATGAAGCGGGAAGGCTGGATCCACAGCGTGTGCGACGAGCCGCAGGCGGGCGAAGGCTCGATCCCGATCGTCGAAGAGGCGACCGACGCGGGCCTGACGATCGTCCGGTTCCACGGCCGCAACGCGGCCGGCTGGAATGCGGGCGGCCCCGGATGGCGGGACGTGCGGTATCTGTACCGCTACTCCGAAGCGGAGCTGGAGGAGTGGGCGCGGCGGCTCGGAAGGCTTGCTGCCCGATCCGAAACCGTCTGCGTCATCTTCAACAACAATTCCGGCGGCGACGCCGCGGACAACGCGCTGCAGCTCATGCGGATGCTCGGACAGCGTCCGCCGCGCGGCAGCTTCGACCCGCCGGCCGAACCCGGGCAGATGGACCTGTTCGATTTTTGATCCTATCCGACAAGACAGGAGTGAGGCGTGCGATGGCCAACGTGCGGCATGTGGCGGAGACGACGACGCTGAACAACGGCGTGAAGATGCCGTGGTTCGGACTGGGCGTCTACAAGACGCAGGAAGGACCGGAAGTGGAAAATGCGGTGGCGGCCGCGCTCGAGGCCGGCTACCGGCTGATCGACACTGCGGCGCTGTACGGCAACGAGACGGGCGTCGGCAACGCGATCCGGGCGAGCGGCATCCGGCGGGAAGATATTTTTGTCACGACGAAGGTGTGGAACTCCGACCAGGGCTACGACAACACGCTGCGCGCGTTCGAGGCGAGCCTGGCCCGGCTCGGCTTCGACTATGTCGACCTGTATCTCGTCCACTGGCCGGTGAAGGGCAAGTACAAGGACACCTGGCGCGCCCTTGAGCGGATCTACAAGGAAGGGCTCGCGCGCGCAATCGGCGTCAGCAACTTCCATGTCCACCACCTCCAGGACCTGATGGCCTCGAGCGAAGTGAAGCCGGCCGTCAACCAGGTCGAGTGCCACCCGCTGCTCACCCAGACGGAACTGCGCAAATTCTGCCGCGAGCAGAACATCGCGTTCCAGGCGTGGGCGCCGATCATGAAAGGCCAGCTCGATCTGCCGGTGCTGACCGAACTCGCGGCGAAATACGGCAAGACGCCGGCCCAGATCGTGCTGCGCTGGGACCTGCAGAACGACATCCTGACCATCCCGAAATCGATCCGTCCCGAGCGCATCCGCGAGAACGCGCAGATCTTCGATTTCGAGCTGTCCGCCGAGGACATGGCCCGCATCGACGCCTTGAATCAGAACAGCCGGTTCGGCGCGGACCCCGACAACTTCAACTTCTGAATCTTGGGCCGTCCCGCGGCGAACACTACGAGCGGACGGGCGCGCCGCCGTTGACAACCTCGAACTGTAACGAATATAATTACAGTACGAAGCGAGGTGCCCTCATGAACAGCGAGTTCACCATAGCGGTGCACAGCCTCGTCCTGCTGGCCTACCTGCCCGGGCGGATGGCTTCGAGCGAGACGATCGCGGACAACGTCCAGACGAACCCGGCCCGCATCCGCAAGGTGATGGGCGTGCTCCGGAGGAGCGGCTTCGTCGAGACGCGGGAGGGAATGCGCGGCGGCTACCGGCTGGCGGTGGAGCCCGGCGACGTGACGCTCGGCGACATCTACCGCGCGATGGCGGCCGGATCGCTCATGCCGGGCTGGTGCTCGGGGGATCCGGAGATGGACTGCGTCGTCGGCTCGAACATGCGGACGGTCATGAACGGCATTTTCTGTTCGGCGGAGAAGCGGCTGGAGGAATACTTCGACAGCATCACGATCCAGACCGTGCTCGGCCAAATCCGCGCCTGCTAAGGTGTGTCGGGCCGGAACGCGGCCCTCGCATACAGCAAGGAAGCGCGGCATGCGCTTCGATTTCAAGTCAGGAAAGGAGATCAGACGATGGCAATCGAACTGACGAAGGAGAACTTCCAGGCGAGCGTCGCCGAAGGCGTGACGCTGGTCGATTTCTGGGCGCCTTGGTGCGGCCCGTGCAAAATGCAGCTCCCGATCGTCGAGGAACTGTCCCAGGAACTCGGCGGCCAGGCGAAGATCGGCAAGATCAACGTCGACAACGAGCCGGAGCTCGCTTCCCAATTCGGCGTCATGAGCATCCCGACGCTGATCCTGTTCAAGGACGGCCAGCCGGTTGACAAAATGGTCGGCCTCACGCCGAAGGAAGCGCTCAAGACGAAGATTCTGGCCCACGTGTGACGGTTTTCCGGGAATCCGGCAACAGAGCCTGCGCATCGCCTTCCCGTCCGGGAGCGGCGGTGGCGGGCTTTTTGCTTGGAATCGGACTGGCGTGACGGGCTTCCATGCCCCTCCGCCCTCATGTATAATGGCGAAAGATGATCACGGCCATCAAGGACAAGGAGTTGCAAGACCGATGGGGCTTAAAGCGGGAATCGTCGGCCTCCCCAACGTCGGGAAGTCGACGCTGTTCAACGCCATTACGCAGGCGGGCGCGGAGTCCGCGAACTATCCGTTCTGCACGATCGATCCGAACGTCGGCGTCGTCGAAGTGCCGGACGAGCGGCTCGACAAGCTGTACGAGCTCGTGAAGCCGCAGCGCAAGGTGCCGACCGCCTTCGAATTCGTCGACATCGCCGGCCTTGTCGCCGGGGCGAGCAAGGGCGAGGGGCTCGGCAACAAATTCCTCGCGCACATCCGCGAAGTGGACGCGATCGTGCACGTCGTCCGCTGCTTCCGGGATGAGAACATCACCCACGTCGCCGGCAAGGTCGATCCGCTGAGCGACATTCAGACGATCAACCTCGAGCTGATCCTCGCCGACCTCGAGACCGTGGAGCGCCGCCTCGAGCGCGCCCGGAAGAACACGAAGAGCGGGGAGAAAAAATACTTCCGGGAAGTCGAGGTGCTCGAGCGGATCCGCGAGGCGCTCTTCGCCGACCAGCCGGCCCGCACCGTGGAGCTGGACGAAGAGGAGCGGCTGATCATCCGCGACCTGCATCTGCTCACGATGAAGCCGGTCCTGTACGCGGCGAACGTCAGCGAGGAAGAGGCGGCAAGTCCCGACGGCAACCCGTTCGTGCAGGCCGTCCGGGCCCATGCCGGGTCGGAGGGCGCGGAGGTCGTGCCGATCAGCGCGAAGGTCGAGGCCGAGATCGCCGAGCTCGACGGTGAGGACAAGGCGCTCTTCCTGGAGGAACTCGGCATCAGGGAGTCCGGGCTCGACCGGCTCATCAAGGCGGCCTACAAGCTGCTCGGCCTTCAGACGTACTTCACGGCCGGCGAGCAGGAAGTCCGCGCCTGGACGATCCGCAAGGGCACGAAGGCGCCGCAGGCCGCCGGCGTCATCCACTCCGACTTCGAGCGCGGCTTCATCCGCGCCGAGGTCGTTGCGTACGAGGACTTCGTCGCGGCCGGCTCGATGAACGCGGTGCGCGAGCGCGGCCAGCTCCGCCTCGAGGGCAAGGACTACGTCGTGCAGGACGGCGACATCATGCACTTCCGCTTCAACGTGTAGGAGACAAAAGCACCCGCCTCCGCCGCACTTGCGCCGATCGATCGGCCCGGCCCGTTCCAACGCGCGTCCCGTCGCGGGAGGCGCGCAGGATACGGGCCGCTTCAGCCGGTAGGCGCGATTGCCCGTTCCGTCCCGCCGCTCAAGCCGGAACACGGGAAGCGCGTCGTCCCCGTTCCGTCCCGCCGCTCAAGCCGGAACACGGGAAGCGCGTCGTCCCCGTTCCGTCCCGCTGCTCAAGCCGGAACACGGGAAGCGCGTCGTCCCCGTTCCGTCCCGCCGGCACGCGTGGGGGCGCTTTTGTGATATAATGAACAGTACCGAACTTCGAAGCAGGGGTGTTCACCGATGATGCTGGACCGTTTGCAGGCGCTGGCGGACCGCTATGAGAAGCTGAGCGAGCTGCTGTGCGATCCCGCGGTCACGGCCGATCCGAAGCGGCTTCGCGAGTATTCGAAGGAGCAGTCGGACCTGGAGGAGGCTTATCAGGCCTACATCGAATACAAGAAAGTCGTCTCGCAGCTTGATGACGCCAAGGCGATGCTCGGCGAGAAGCTGGACGACGAGATGCGCGACATGGTCAAGCTCGAGATCGAGGAGCTGACGGAGCGGAAGGAAGCGCTCGAGAAGCGCATCCGCGTCCTGCTGCTGCCGAAGGACCCGAACGACGACAAGAACGTCATCGTCGAGATCCGCGGCGCGGCCGGCGGCGACGAGGCGGCGCTGTTTGCGGCCGACCTGTACCGGATGTACACCCGCTACGCCGAGACGCAGGGCTGGAAGGTCGAGTTGCTCGACGCGAACGTGAGCGACCTCGGAGGCTTCAAGGAAGTGATTTTCATGATCTCCGGCAAGGGCGCGTACAGCAAGCTGAAATACGAGAGCGGCGCCCATCGCGTGCAGCGCATTCCGGTGACCGAGTCGGGCGGCCGGATCCACACGTCGACGTCGACCGTCGCGGTGTTGCCGGAAGTCGAGGAGATCGAGGTCGAGATTCTGGACAAGGACATCCGCATCGACACCTTCTGCGCGAGCGGCCACGGCGGCCAGTCCGTCAACACGACGAAATCGGCCGTGCGCGTCACCCATATCCCGACGGGCATCGTGGCGACGTGCCAGGACGGCAAGTCGCAGAACGACAACAAGCAGAAGGCGCTGCAGGTGCTGCGCGCGCGCATCTACGAGATGCGGCGGCAGGAGGAAGAGGCGAAGCTCGCGGGCGAGCGCCGGAGCAAGGTCGGCACCGGCGACCGGAGCGAACGGATCCGCACCTACAACTTCCCGCAGAGCCGCGTCACCGACCACCGGATCGGGCTGACGCTGCACAAGCTCGATGCGATCATGAACGGCGAGATCGACGAGATCATCGACGCCCTGACCCTGGCCGAGCAGGCCGAACTGCTCGAGCAGGAGAACGCGGCGATGGTCTGATCCGGGGGCAGACGCGCCCCGCGAACGAAAGGAGGCCGCCGGATGGCGGAGCACAGGAATGCATCGGCCCGTTTCGAGCCGGCCGGCGGCATGACGATCGGAGAAGCCTGCCTGCAGGCTTCTTCTTGCTTGGAGGCGAGCGGTGTCTCCGAGCCGCGCGAGCATGCCGAGCGGCTGCTCATGCACGCGCTCGGTCTGGACCGGGCCGCCCTCCTGCGGGACTGGCGCGAGCCGATGCCGGAGGACCGTCTGGCCGGTTGGGCCGAGCTGGTGCGGCGCAAGGCGGCGGGCGAGCCGCTTCAATACATCATCGGCGAGCAATGGTTCTACGGCCTGCCCTTCACCGTCACCCCGGCCGTGCTCATTCCGCGCCCGGAGACCGAATTGCTCGTCGAAGCCGTGCTGGAGACCGCCGCCCGCCTGTGGCCAAGGGGAGCCGCGCCCGCACAATTCCATGGCGGTCCCGACGCTCCGGATGCGCATGCCCATGCCGCCGCCTCCGACCCGGCGCGCCTGTTGGTCGCCGACATCGGCACGGGGAGCGGCGCCATCGCCGTCGCGCTGGCCGCGCAGCGTCCGGATTGGCGGCTCGTCGCCACCGATCTTTCGCCGGACGCCCTCGCCGTCGCGAAAGCGAATGCGGAGCGCCACGGCGTCTCGGACCGCATCGCCTTCATCCGGGGCGATCTGCTTGAACCGTTTGCCGCGGGCGATGCGGGCGATATCCCCGATATCGTGGTCTCCAATCCGCCCTACATCCCGTCGTCCGACCTGCCCGGCCTGCAGCGCGAAGTGCGCGATTTCGAGCCGCGGCTCGCCCTCGACGGCGGCGCCGACGGTCTCGACTCGTACCGCCGCATGGCGGACCGGTTGCGGCGGTTCCCTTCCGCGCCGCGCCTCGTCGCCTTCGAAGTCGGCTTCGGTCAGGCCCGCGCCGTCGCCGACCTGCTGGCCGCCGCCGGCCGCTGGCCCGACATCCGCATCATCCGCGACTACGCGGGCATCGAGCGCCACGTCGTCGCCTCCGCCCCCTGAGTGGCCTGACCCTTGGCGCCGCACGGCATCGGCCCGGCCATGCGGCGCATCCCTCTTTTCGGCCGTTTTCGCGGTATCCCCTTCGCTCAGGAGCGGGTTTGCTTCCGGATGGACCCGAAAGTTCCGCCGAGCAGTGACGGAATCCCGCTTTGACGGAATATCGTTTTGACGGAATCCCGCTTTGACGGAATATCGTTTTGACGGAATCCCGCTTTGACGGAATCCCGCTTTGCCCCCGGTTTGCCCGGTATCCCCTTCGCTCAGGCGGGGCTTTTTTACACCGGTTCAACCGCTTCACATCGCCCGAAGGAATTGCCCCGATCCTCGTCATCCGTCGTCTGGTGCGTTGCTTCCTGATGCTGTTCCGATCCGGGAGCTCATCCGCCGTTCCTTGCGCTTCCCGCCGGGGCGCCTGGCTCGGACGCCTCCGGCAACCATCGGAATTGAGCCGTCCATTCCCATGTCAGTGTCAGCGGTGGACCATTGTGGACACCTGAGCGAAGGGGATACCGGAAAAACAGGCGAAAAAGACACCACGCCCATCCGACAACCGATGCGGTCAACGCCGGGCGTCCACCATCCGACAACACGGGGTTCATACTGCCTGAACGAAGGGGATACCGGAACAGCGAACAGCCGACGCTCATGCGCAAGCCGCATCGACTCCCGCTCCGGAGACGCGCGTGAACGCGGATCCCCCTCCCGGACAACGGCCGCGGGTCAGGCGCTGGATTTGCCCGGCATGAGTCGGGCGGCGAGTTCGCGCATCTTGAGAATCATGTTGTGCACTTTGATATACGGGTTGTATGTCCAGTCGGGCTTGGGCGGAACGGGACGGCCGACGATGGCGCGGCGGTCGGGAGCGCCGCGGGAGCCGATGAGCCGCATCAATGCCTCCCGCACGACAGTGCCGGCGCGTTCCGCGTTATGCCGATAGGCGCCCTCGCTCAAGTAGTAATACATATGCTTCATGCCGACCGTGCCGTAGTACAAGCGCATGTCGCTTATGATGTGCCATCCGGCACGCCTGACGGGGAGCGCGTCGGTCCGGCCCCAGTCATTGACGTGCAGATCGACGATGGCGGACGGGGAGACATTCCGCTCGATGAAACGCATCGCGCCTACGGGTGTGATTTTGAACTGATAAGTCTCGCCGCCCCGATCCAGTCTGATCCGGATGCGCTCGGGTTCGCCCGCCTCGTTCACGGACGCGCCGACGATGAAGGGGAGCTCGGTCTTGTGCAGTCCGCCGCCCGACATGGGGAGCGCATATTGGTTGGCAATGCAGATATCAAGCCGGACGAGGCCGGTCAGGAGCTCGCCTTCGACGGCGGAGGCCATGGCGTCGCGAATCTTGTGCAGCATGAGCCAGGCGGTCTTGTAGGTCACGCCGATCACACGGCTCAGATCCATGGCGCTGAAACAGCGGCGAGCGATGAGCGAAACGGCGGTGAACCATTTGGCCAGCGGGGTGCGGCTGCGTTCCATCACCGTGCCCGAAATGACCGAGCATTGCTTGCGGCAGACGGCGCATTCGTAAAGCGGCAGCCTGCGGGTGCGGATGACGCTGTATTCGGCGGATTGACAACGCGGACAACGGTAGCCGTCCGGCCAGCGGATGCAGAACAATGCTTCTGCGCATTGCGATTCCGACCAGTGGAGGAAGCTCGGACTCTGCGGGGAATGGATGTGCACGGCGATCACCCGTAAAAGAAGAGGATGCGGTCTTATTATACAGAACATATGTTCGATTTTCAACAGAAAAAAGCAATAATATCCAACGTCGGTCGCCTGCTGTTCCATCCTGAGCGAAGGGGATACCGGAAAAACAGGAGAAAAAGGCGCCTCCGTCCCCGAATCTTCCGCCTCCGGCCGGCAGGCGAATCTATCAGCGGACGGGTTTGAAAGAATGATAGAGCGGGCATACTGGGGGATACAGTCGTTCCGGAACGCAAGCCTGGGCGCCGACGGGCGCCGCACAAGGAGCTTGTGTGAATATGACGTTCCGCACTTATCCCTTCAATGTCCCTTATCGTCCGGTGTATGGTTATGTCGTGCTGCTCGCGATGCTGATCGCGCTGTGCTGGGAGAACGCGCTGAACAACGCGGCGATCGTGGAGGGTGCCATACCGGAGGAGGCGATCCGCCTCCGGATTCTGGCGAATTCGGACTCCGCGCCGGATCAGGCAGTGAAGCGCCATGTCCGGCATGCCGTCGAGGCCGAGCTGCGCAAGCTGCCGCTCGGAACGTTGTCGGCCGGGGAAGCCAGGGAGGCGATTGCCGGAGTTTTGCCCGAGCTGGAGGCGCTGGTGAATCGGGAGCTTGAAGCGCGCGGGTTCGGGTACGGGGCCGCCGTACGGTTGGGTTCGGTGCCGTTCCCGGCCAAAATCTACGGCAACCGGGTCTATCCCGCGGGTGACTACGAGGCGCTGCTGATCACGCTCGGACAGGGCCGGGGCGAGAACTGGTGGTGCGTGCTGTTTCCGCCGCTCTGCTTCGCCGACGCGGTGGGGACCGGAGGCAAGGCGGAGAAGGGCGTGACGGACGACGGGCATAAAGCAAATGACGACAGCCGTAACGCGGCGTCGGCGCGGGATGCGGCGGGCGATTCCGGAAAAGGAGAGGAAGACGTCAAGGTTTCGGCAGCGGACGCCGGGAGCACATCGGCCGACGACGGCGCTTCGGAGGCAAACGCGCGGGGGACACAGGATGTGGAAGTGCGTTTCGCCGTGTGGGATTTGATCCGGCGGATCATGGCCTTTTTCCGCGGGCTGTTCGGCTGAGCGGTTGCCGAGCCCCGGACGTCTGGTATAATGATTGGCAATGACGGACCGAGCCTCAAGGTTCGAACGGGAAAGAGGAAGCAACAGGTGATCAGGGAGACGAAGTTGTGGTCCGCGGGAGACGCCGCGATCGCGGAGGCCGCGCGGACGCTGCGCGAAGGCGGGATCGTCGCGTTTCCGACGGAGACGGTGTACGGCCTGGGGGCGGACGCGCGCAATCCCGAAGCGGTGCGGCGGGTGTTCGAGGCGAAAGGGCGGCCCTCGGACAACCCGCTCATCGTCCATATCGCCGACCGGAAGCAGCTCGGAGAGCTCGCGCTGCCCTGGGGCGGGATCGAGGAGCGGCTCATGGACGCGTTCTGGCCGGGGCCGCTCACGATCGTGCTGCCGGCGCGGCCGGGCGCGGTGGCGCCGCAGGTGACCGCGGGGCTGGACACGGTCGCGGTGCGGATGCCGGCGCATCCGGTCGCGCTGCGGCTGATCGCGGCCGCGGGCTGCCCGGTCGCGGCGCCGAGCGCGAACCGCTCGGGCCGGCCGAGCCCGACGCTGGCGGCGCACGTCCGCGAAGATCTGGACGGCCGGATCGACGGGATCGTCGACGGAGGACCGGCCGAGGTCGGTCTGGAGTCGACGGTGGTGATGGTTGCGGGAGGCCGGGTCCATGTGCTGCGCCCGGGCGGCGTGACGCGCGAGGCGCTCGCGGAAGCCGCGGGCTGCGAAGTGGTTGTCGACGGCGCCGGGGACCCGGGCGGCGGGACAACGGCGCCGCGTTCGCCCGGCGTGAAGTACGCGCACTACGCGCCCCGCGGCGAGATGACGCTCGTCATCGGCGAACGCGGGGCGGTGCGCGACTACATCGGCCGCGAAGCGGCCGCGGCCCGCGCGGCCGGCTGCCGCACCGGCGTGCTCGCCTGGGAGGAGCACGCCGCGGGATACGACGCCGACGCGGTCGTCGTCTGCGGCAGCCTGGCGCGGCCCGGGGAGGCGGCGCGCCGCCTCTATGCCGCGCTGCGCGAGTTCGACGAGCGCGGCATCGGCCGGATCTGGGCCGAGGGGTGCCCGCCGGAAGGGATCGGGCTCGCGCTGATGAACCGGCTCGCGAAGGCCGCCGGCGGGCGGATCGTCCGGGTGTGACGCCGGCCGGACATGAATCCGGTCTTGTCCGCATAGGTATACGAGGAAAACCTGTGCGGAAGGAGTCGGATTCATGTCGGTGGACGCTGCGCAGACGGGCCAGCTCTTCAC
>Ga0207866_1002313_pt1 | contig 14309 bp, 16 predicted proteins | sample HigsolmetaAR203D_FD_184835 | JGI IMG/M metagenome (GOLD analysis project Ga0207866, IMG submission 184835) | Ionic liquid and high solid enriched microbial communities from the Joint BioEnergy Institute, USA - AR20-3-D (SPAdes) (version 2) ...
CGTTGAGAGCGACATATATTCACTTTTGAAAAACATTTACTGATGCGCATAGTCTTCTTTCAACCATATCTTGCAGCTTGGCGCGCGGAGTTTCTAGCGAGATTTATTCGCGACACAAATCATGATGTTATAGTAATTGATGGGGGTTTTCGATCGAACAAGTCTAAACAAATAGACGATTCTAGAACATACCCTTTTTCAGTAAGAAAGCTATGGTCGCTATCGCCCGTTCTTTCTTTTAAAAATCAAAGCTACCCCCTCTATTTTTCTCCATTCCTACTTTTCTCCTTGATAAAGCATAAACCTGACTGCATCATAACGGAAGGAGAAATTAATTTTTTGAATAATTTTTCCATTTGGGTGTACTGCGTTCTTTTTCGGCGCAATTATGTATGGTGGAGCTTAGGAAAAGTTCGGACGAGAAGAAAAAATCTATTTAATAGGCTCTTTGACCCTATCGTCAACTTTCTTATAAACCGTGCCAGCGTAATCATGGCACGGAATTCCTATGCAGCTCGGTACTATCGAGACAAGGGACTACCTGCAGAACGAATTATTGTGGCTCCCAATTGCATGGATGAACAACGAGCGCTCGCAGAAATTGATGACAGGGAAATTTCCCGCCTAATGGCGAGAAAGGGTACACGAAAAATACTTTTGTACGTGGGAGCACTTACGCCTGAAAAACGACCTGCGGACTTAATAACACTTCTTTGCAAAGCTCGCGAAGCTGGATATAGCGATCTGGGCGTCTGGTATGTTGGAGATGGTGTTGAAAGAAGACGATTAGAAGAATTAGTTCACCAACACAATCTGGTAGACGCAGTTACTTTTTTTGGGAGAGTATTATATGGAGTTGGTAACTATTTTACGGCGGCTGATGTAGTCGTTGTACCCGGTTTAGGTGGTCTCGTGATAAACCATGCCATGATTTTTGGCAAGCCAATCGTAACCCGGCCCGCGGACGGAACAGAAGAAGATCTCGTTCATGACGGGAGAACTGGGTACATTGTGCATTCAGACTCCAACGACGAATTACTAGAAAAAGTATTAACGGTTCTGCACTCCCAAAATTATAAGGAGATGTGTAAGGCTGCGAGGGAAATTATCGACAATAGCTGGAATATGAAAGAAATGATTGCGGCAGTGGAGAAAAGTATACGATATGCATGCCGTACTTCTACCACCAAACGTCGAACGTGAATCGAGACAACTAAGAGTTAAGTCATGGCGAGCATTCGCGCATCACGTTTTTTTATTTGGCTAGAAGCTATTCTTTGTTTAGGAATAAAGAGCGTTGGGAGAGTAGCGCTATATCGATTAGGGGTACGGGCTGGCCTCAATCCTGTTCGTCGTTTACGAGCGAAACCAGCAACGGGCCCATTTTTCCTCTTGAAGACAAAATGGAGGGATGACCTAGCCGGAAAACTTGAGTGTGCCAAGTATAGCGAGATATTTGGCTGGCACAAGGTTTACCTCTTTGGGAGCCCCCCCGATTGGCTCCAACATATTGAATCCGGAAACAAGGCGCGAAACGATTTACCATGGTGGCGAATCCCTGACTTCGATTTAGCACTTGGGGATGTAAAGGGGATCTGGGAGCTTTCGCGCTTTGAATGGGCGCTAAAGTTCGCACGCAATTTTCTAGTTGATCCCGTTAATCGTGCACGCCATATCAACTGGCTCAATGAATGGCTAGCAGATTGGTGTAAGAAAAATCCACCATACTTCGGGCCAAACTGGAAATGCGGGCAAGAAGCATCGTTCAGGGTATTGCATTTGGCGATAACCGCAATTCTACTTGGGCAATTTGAGAATACATCTAAGTCTCTCCTCGACTTTATTCGAACGCATTTACGTAGAATTGAGCCAACACTTTCATATGCTATAGGCCAAGACAATAATCACGGCACCTCAGAAGCAGCCGCACTGTTTGTCGGCTCATCATGGCTCCAGCTCAACGGGCGCTATGATCGAGAAACTCGTAGATGGTCATCAAAAGGGCGCTACTGGCTGGAAGAGCGAGTTGACGCATTAATAGATGACGAAGGAAGTTTTAGCCAATATTCAACAAACTACCATCGAGTTCTTGTAGACACATTGTCCATCGTTGAGGTTGTCCGACGCCGCGCGCGAGTGGAGAAATTTAGCGATGCTTTTTATGGTCGAGCCAAAGCCGCGATTGAATGGCTGTACACGTTTCTAATTCCCGAGAACGGTCGGGTTTCCAATATAGGCGCTAATGATGGTGCGCATTTAATGGCGTTAGCGCTGACACCGTACGAGGATTATCGGCCGTCGGTTCAACTCGCTGCTCTTATTTTTTTCGATTCGCGGGCAATCATGCAGCCCGGGCCTTGGGACGAGCCAGCGCTGCTCTTGGGTCTAGCGTCTCCTGAGCACACAGAGCCCATTTTGACAGCCTCCAGATTCCGAAATTTTTCTAAAGGAGGCTATGTAGTCATTAGGAACGATGAACGTACACATCTCACTCTTCGATACCCACGATACAGATTTCGTCCGAGTCATGCAGATGCCCTTCACGTAGACTTGTGGAGAAACGGAAAGAATTTATTGCGTGACGGCGGTAGCTATAGCTACAGCGACCTTGACGCGGTCGAATATTTTTCGGGTATTAAAGCTCACAATTCCATTGAGCTTGACGATAGAGATCAAATGCCGAAGTTAAGTAGGTTTTTGTATGGCAGATGGTTACAAGCAACTGAAGCAAAAGTCGATCCTATCGAAGGGGGATTTTCCGTTACAGCAGGCTACAATGATTGGCTCGGCGGTTATCATCAGCGAATCCTCGTGCTGAAGAACGATGAGCTACTGGTCACGGATGAGGTTAAAGGATTTAAACAAAGAGCTGTGTTGCGCTGGAGGCTCCCGCCCGGCGCCTGGAAGCTAGAGGGAAATCGACTTACTGGAGAAGTACTAATCGCGGAATTTTGCGCATCAATGCCGATTGTGCGTCTCGAGATATGTGAGGGCTACGAGTCTTTGCATTACTTAAGAAAATCAAAAATTCCTGTCATTGAGCTTGAAATTGCGAATCCCGGTAGAATCACAAGTCGGTTTCTCTTTCTCGACGCGTAGCTCGGCCTACTACATCCAGCGACTTCCAGCAGCCCCCCGCTGTCAGAATAGTTGGAACCTCTACCGATGTTAGAGTTTGAGTATCTCACCAGGGGCAGAGAGAAGGTTCCCATGAAGTATTCCCCCGAGCGCCGTGAAGCCATATTGGCCAAGCTGGAAGCGCCGTATAACCGTACAGTCAATGATCTGGCTGCCGAGGAAGGCATTTCAACAGCCACAATATACAACTGGCGTAAGCAAGCCCGTAACGCAGGTCGCTTGTTGCCCAATGCGTCTGCCACGACCGAAGGCTGGAGCTCCCAGCAGAAGTTCAATGCGGTGCTGGAAACCGCAGCTCTCACAGAAGAAGAGCTAGCCGAATACTGTCGCCGCCGTGGTCTATATCCTGAGCAGATTCGTCGCTGGCGCGCCAGTTGTGAACAGGCCAATGACCGGGCTGACCAAGTGGCTGCACGGCAGTCAGAAACGACCAAGGCTGAACGCAAACGCATTCGGGAGCTAGAGCGAGAGCTGCGCCGCAAGGACGCTGTCAAACGCAATTGAAATGTGAGCCACTTCGCGTGTCGGCGCGCAAAGTAAATCTGGGCCATTCGATCAGCTCTTGGCGGCGGGCACATGCCCGGCGCGGCGTTGCTGTTTGAGGCGGTAGCTGTCTCCCTTGATTTGAACGATGTGAGCGTGATGCAGGATGCGGTCGAGCATGGCGGCCGTCAGCGTGGTGTTGCCGCCGAAGGTGGCGTCCCACTGCGTGAAAGGCAGGTTGCTCGTCAGGATCATCGAGCCACGCTCGTAGCGCTTGGCGACGATCTGGAAGAAGTGGCTGGCCTGGTCGCCGGACAGCGGCAGATAGCCGATCTCGTCGATGATGAGCAGGCGGGGTCCCAGGATGTTGTGCCGCAGAACCGCGTCGTACCGCTCCTGGCGCCTGGCCGCCTCCAGTTGCAGCATCAGGTCAGCGGCTGTGATGAACTTCGTCTTGATCCCAGCCTGGGTGGCGGCGTAGCCCAGCGCGATGGCCAGATGCGTCTTGCCCACACCGGATGGGCCCAACAGCACAGCGTTCTCGCACTGGTCGACGAACCGTAATGTGGCCAACTCCTCGATCAACTTTTTAGGGGCGCCCACAGCGAAGCTGTAGTCATAGTCGTCCAGGGTCTTGATGGCGGGGAGCCCGGCCATGCGAACCAGGGTCTGGCGCGAGCGCACCTGCCGGGTGTCTCGCTCATGCGCCAGTACGTGCTCCAGATAGTCCAGGAAGCTCCAGTCCTTGTTGGCGGCCTCGCCGGCTGCCGCCCGATAGCATTGCATCAGCCCCTCGAGCTTGAGCGTCTGGCAGTGAGCATCGATGCGCTCCTGTTGCAGGTTCATGCGTGCACCTCGGTCAGCAGTTGTTGATAGACCGACAGGGGGTGCTGCAACGATGCAGCCATATCGGGCATCGCCCACCGAGCCAGGGCTGCCGATTGGGTCGAAGTGGCGAACCCGGGCAGTGGCTGCAAGGCGGCGCGCTCTCGCTGCTCGAACAGCACGGCAGGTGCTGCGCCCGTGACCGGATGCACGCGCTGGTTGGCCACATCGCGCAGCCATTTGCCTACCTCGGCATTGGCCGTGTCCACGTCCAGCACCAGGCCTGACTGCTTGAGCCAGCTGGTGAGCGGCACGTAGAAGTTGCCACGCAGGTAACGGTGGAAGCGCTCCACCTTGCCCTTGGTCTGGGCCCGATAGGGTCGGCACAGCCGAGGCATGAAGCCGTAACGCTTGGCCAGATCCAGCATGCCGGGATGCCAACGGTGCTCACCCTGGGCGTAGGCATCACGCGTATCAACGATGGTCTTGGCGTTGTCGTACAGGATCTCGCGTGGCACCCCACCCAGTGTCTCGAACAGGTCATGGTGGCAACTGACCAATGTGTCGGCCCGCTCGTTGGTGGTGAACCGCGCCCATCACCAGCGGCTGTAGCCCAGCGTGGCCGTAAAGGCATAGAGCGGGTCGGTGCCACGCCGAAAGACCACGAAGTCGCATTGCATCTGCTGGCCCGGCGCGGTCTCGAAGCGCACCACGGGGTCGGGCTCCTGCACGGGCTTGTTCAACTGCATGAATGTTTGCAGGCTGCGCAGCTGGCCGCGATAGCCGCGCGCCTGCAACTCGCGCAGCAGCGCGGGCGCGGCGATCCACTCGGGAGCTGCCGCTCTCATCCTCTCGAGGATGTAGTCGTGAAAGGGCTCGAGCTTGGTTGGTCTGGCCTCACGCGGCTTGTAGCGTGGAACATCCTCGGACTTCAGGTACCGAGCCACCGTATTGCGAGATACGCCCAAGCGTCGCGCGATCTCTCGCAGTGACAACCCTTGGGCCTTGAGCACATGGATTTGCATCCACTGTTCCTTCAGAAGCATCGTCGGCCTTCGCGCGAAAAGCCTCGACTGTACGGAAAAGTGGCTCAGATTTACTTTGCGCGAAGTGGCTCATTATTACTTTGCGCGCAACAAGCCGACCGAGGAGAGCTTCAACGCTCATGGTTACCCTCCCCCAGCCGGGCCCAGGCCCAGTCAGAGATATGACACGCTTTCTCTTCCATGGCGGAGGATGCGGCCATGAGCAGCCCCAACAACCCGGACTTTTGTCTCGCGTCCAACAACCGTTCCTCCTCACCCTCAATGGACTCCCGGATGAGGTCAATCTGGAGCAGCTCTGCGATTACCGTGAACCCGGCGAAGATCGCCGCGGCAGAGTTGGAGTAATCGACAAACGGACTGCCGTGCAGCTGGCCATTGGAAACAGCTTCTTGGATGCGTTTTTCAAAAATGTCCAACGAGTTTAGGAATCCCTTATCCATGATGGCCTCCGTTTACGAGGCGCTCGACGTCAGCTGCCAGATCGGCCGCAAGCCAAAGGATGTTGTCCTTATGGCCACGTGGCAGGTTGTCAAACGCGTCAAAGCCGTGGCCGTGCAGCAGCTCCAATAGCGAAGCCAGTTGCGCAGCACAATTCTGGAGTTCAAGGGAGGGGTGGAAGGATTGCTCAGGGCGAGCGGGGGCAATAGCCATGGTGGCCTCCTTGTGCAAAGTAGGCCCGCGTCTCATCGCCAAATGAGGTGGGCGGGCAGAAAGCAGGGTTGGCGAACCGGCGCACAAGGGAACCGGCAGGGCGTGAACCCTCCCCGCAATCGCCCGCCCATGGAAGGTGCGCAACTGCGAATGGACGTAAAAATACCGCCTTGAGGCGGTCGTCCGCCTTATGCATTTCTGGTCGCCAAACCAGGTCGCGATTGTCTTCGCGACGTGCAAATTATGGGATGCACCGCGCCACAATGCAAGAGAAGAAATGTTGCAGCGGTTCATATCCGGCCTTCCGCCTTCGCCGCCTGACGGCGCCTCTCGATGAAGGCGTCTAGACCTACAACCGCGGAGCTGCGCGGTCCAAGCTTGATGAGCTCAAGCTCTCCCGCCCGTACCAATCGGTACAAAGTGCTTCGAGAAATACCAAGAATTTCGCAAGCTCGGCCGGGGCGCGGAAGGCACTGAATCAGCTGCATGTGTGTCGCTCCTGGCGTTCAGCGACACGGCCCGCTCTATCTCTTGTGTCGCCTATCGCCGTGATGATTCACAACGGGCAGCTAGATTCTGTTCGAGGGCACCGATTTATATAGAGGCGTTAATTAACTGTATTTATGCCTCTGGGTTCAGCCCCAAAGATCTAAGCATCAGGATATGGTCATCATAGATCTTGGAGATTGTTCGGTCATCCACACCGAACTCTAGCGCCACCGCACTGATGGCTTCAGCCCGAGTCATGGACTTACGTTTAAGCGCAACAGATATTGCAGCCCCCCCAGGATCATGCACTTTCCGCGGTCTTCCACGCTTCTTAACCGCTGGCTTCATTGCCTTTGCAAAAGCCCTTATAGCTCCCGCAGCGAAGACACGATCAATCATGCGGTCCAGTAAATCCCCACGCTCAATTCGATCGGCTAACTCAGCGAGATAGTCTTTCTGTCTTTTGATTGCAGACGCCTCCATCTCCCGCAGAACTTGGTCAGGAGGTATCCCAAATGACAGCCTAGTTTTGAGAGGTTTGGTCCTCTTGCCGGGGGGGAGCTTAGTTGCCATCGAGCGCCCCCGACATCTGAGCATCTAAATAGTCCGCCCAGCGCTGCATAGCCTCACGGCGCTCGTCGTCAAAGCGAGTCCGGTCATAGGCGGCTTGGATAGCATCCCTCTTGGCGTGCGCAAGCTGAGCCTCCAGCACATCGAAATCGATCTGGAGGCGCTCTCGCGCCACCGTACGCAACATGGCCCGGAAACCGTGCGGCGTATGCGCCCCAGCAAAGCCCATCAGGCGCAATGCTCGTGACAAGGCATCCCTATGCAAATGGGCATTGCGCATTTTTCCAACTGCCGGGAAGACATATTCGGCGCCACCGGAGAACTTCTGCATCTCCCTGAGCATCGCCACCGCCTGCCTGGGTAGGCTCACAATGTGGTCATGTCCGGTCTTCATCCGGCGCCTGCCGTCCTCCTCAAGCCCGGCAATGTGCCACTCGGCCTTATCGAGGTCGATTTCCGACCACCGCGCGCTTGCGATCACCCCAGGGCGGAGCGCTGTCCAGGCCGCCAACATGAGCGCCGAGCGCACCACGACACCTTCGTAATTTCCAATTGCCCGGAGAAGAGGCCCAATGTCTTTCTCTCTGGTAACCGCAGGAATATGTCCGCCCCGGTAACTGGGCAGAATCCCACGAAGGCGGAGCACCTGGTCATCGTCGCGAATTCCCTCGAGAATACAATGATCCACTACGCCGTTGAGGTACTGCACAGCCTTTCTGGCTAAGCTAGGAGCCTTGGAAGCAATGGCCCGCAAGGTATCTGTGACGTCCTTGCTGCGCATTGTCCGCATATCCAGCATCCCGATTGCCGGCTGCAGGTGGCGGCGCACTACGTATTGCGCCTTGCGGTAGCTCTCGTCAGACCAGCCAGGCTTTCGCACAGCAAGCCATGCCTCCGACAATACGGCAAAGGAATAGCGAGTCGCATCCGCTGCAGCCTGCTTGGCTGCGTCCTGCTCTGCCTCTTGGTGGGCCCGCCTGTCATGAAGCTCAGCACGATACCCCACAATTGGGGCTCCGGTTCTCGCCGCGAGGTGGATAGCGGAAGCTTTCATCCTGGCTTCGGCAAGTGACAAGACCGGGTAGTGCCCAACCACAACCGTGCGCTGCTTACCGTCCACTCGGTACCGCACTAGCCAGGACTTTTGTCCGCTGGTAAGTACATTGAGAAACAGTCCGCCGCCCGCGGCCAGTCGATACGGTGCCGACCTGGGCTTTGCGTTGCGAACAGCGATATCCGTTAGATTTCCCGCCAGTCGAGGCATAAGGGGCCCGATTTGAGTATGTTTCAGGAAAAGTACTTAAGAGCATACTCAAAACTCTGGCATAGTGTGATACATCTCGACGCATCCAGAAAGCAAAAAGCCCGCGAATCCTATAGATTACGCGGGCTCTTGCACTGTCCTGGCACATGCCAAAACACTTAATTGGTGCCGTCGGCGAGACTCGAACTCGCACAGCTTTCGCCACTACCCCCTCAAGATAGCGTGTCTACCAATTCCACCACGACGGCTTGCGTGAGCCCGCTAGTATATAACATTTCCGGGCTCATGAGGAAGCTTCCTTACTTTTTCTCCGCTTCCGGCTGCGCAGGAGCATTTTCCTGTGGCGCGGCGGACGGAGCTGGCGGCACCGAGGCGTCGGGTGCGGCGGGCGGCGGTACTTGCGTCGAGCCCGGCACGCTCGGCACCGTTTGGTCGGGATTGAAGCTCTCCATCACGCCGCCTTCCGGGGCGGAAGACATCGGGCGCCCCAGGTAGGCCAGCGCGGCAGTGGTGATGAAAAACACCACTGCCGCCCACTTCGTCGTGCGCGACAGGAAATTCGCCGCACCTGCGGCGCCGAACAGGCTACCGGCCGAGCCGCCGCCGAAGGCGGAACCCATGTCGGCGCCCTTGCCTTGCTGCAGTAGCACCAGGACGATGATCGTCAGGGCAGAAATGACCTGCACGATGAGCAGGACGGTAAGCAATACGGACATTCAAGCACTCCGGGTTGTCGCGCCCGCCTCAGCGATGCGCAGGAATTCTTCGGCGACCAGCGAGGCGCCTCCTATCAGGCCGCCGTCGATGTCGGGCATGGCGAACAGCTCAGCGGCGTTTGCGGCCTTGACGCTGCCGCCATAGAGCACGCGTACGCCGGGGCTACCCACGCGTCCGAGCGCGGCGCGGATGGCAGCATGCACTTCCTGGGCCTGCTCGGGGCTTGCGGTCTTGCCCGTGCCGATCGCCCAGACCGGCTCGTAGGCGATGACCATGCGGGACACCGCATCCTTGCCCAGTGCCAGGACGGGGGCGAGTTGTTCGTCGATGACGGCCAGCGTACGGCCGGCTTCGCGCTCGGCCAACGTTTCGCCCACGCAGACCACCGGCGTCAGGCCAGCCGCCAGGGCAGCCTTGGCCTTATCAGCCACGAGCTGGCTGGTTTCGCCATGCATGCTGCGCCGTTCGGAGTGCCCGGCAAGTACGTAGCGGCAGCCGAACTCGGCCAGCATCGCGCCGGACACTTCGCCGGTATACGCGCCTTGGGCGTGGACGCTGACGTCCTGGGCGCCCCAGGCGATGTCGGAGCCGGTCAAGGCCGACTCGACCTGGGCCAGGTAGGGAAACGGCACGCAGACGCCGACGTCGCAGGCAGCGGCGCCGGACGATTGGTTCCAGGCGCTGCGGACGGCCGAAAGCAATTGCGCATTGGCCGTGAGACTGCCGTGCATCTTCCAGTTGCCGAGCACCAGGCGGCGGATATTCTGTGTAGTTGCCATCGACAAGGGATCGAAAAAAGCCCGCGACGCTCAAAAAGGACGCAGGCAAAATCTCGATTGTATCGGGTCCGGGCCGCTACTGCAGCCGTATCGCAAAAAAGCAGGCATGGCCGCCCGGCCCACACGCGTCGCCAGGCCGGAAACCTTGCGGCTGCGCCAAGCCGGCGCGACGGGTACCACGCGCGCAGAGGCAGCATTGTAGACCGTCCGTCGCCGGCGTGCCCTGCTCCCACGCACGCGCCGGCGCGAGGCTGTCCGGTCGCTGCGCGCCGGGTGCCGGCAGGCGGCCCCGGGTGGCGTCTCGAGCACTTACCGGGCGTGCTCAGACGGTCAGGACGATCTTCCCTATGTGTTCCCCCGACTCCATCATGGCGTGCGCCCGCGCCGCCTCGCGCAGCGGAAAAGTGGCGTAGACCACCGGCTTGAGGCGCCCGTCTTCGAACAAGGGCCATACGTGCTGCCGCAGCGCCGCCGCCACCTCGCCTTTGAACTGCGTCGAGCGCGGCCGCAAGGTCGAGCCGGTGATCGTCAAGCGCCGGCTGAGGACGCGGGCAAAGTCGATTTCGCCGCGCGCGCCGCCCAGCAGCGCAATCAGGACGATGCGCCCATCGTCGGCCAGGCATTGGATGTCACGCGCGACGTAGTCGCCCGCCACCATGTCCAGGATGACGTCCACCCCCCGTCCGTTCGTGAGCCGCTTGATCTCTTGTACGAAGTCCTGGGTGCGGTAATTGATGCCGGCGGTCGCCCCGAGTTTCTCGACGGCTGCCACGCGCTCATCGCTGCCCACCGTGGCATAGACCGGATGCCCCAGCGCGTGCGCCAGTTGCACTGCTGTCGTGCCAATGCCGCTCGCCCCGCCGTGCACGAGCAGAGACTCCCCGGCGGAGAGGCGGGCCCGCATGAACACATTGCTCCACACGGTGAAATAGGTTTCGGGCAAGCCCGCAGCCTCGACCATGCTCAAGCCCTTCGGCAAGGGCAGGCACTGGGTGGCCGGTACGGCGCAGTATTCGGCATACCCCCCGCCGTTGACCAAGGCGCAGACCTCGTCCCCCAACGCAAAGCCGTCCACGCCTTCCCCTAGCTTGGCGACGGTGCCCGCCACTTCCAGGCCGGGCAGGTCCGAAGCCCCGGGAGGCGGCGGGTAGGTACCGAGGCGCTGGGCGACGTCCGGCCGATTGACGCCGGCTGCGGCGACCCGGATGAGGATTTCGCCCGGGCCCGGCTCGGGCGTGGGGCGTTCGACGGCTTGCAGGACTTCAGGTCCGCCGGGACGGGTAATTTCGATCGCGATCATGGAACAGCTTCCCGTTTTTTGTCCGAAGACGGTCATCATATACGGCTATGCCACCCCTGCTCCCATCCAGGGCCCTCCCCACCCAGGTGAGCGTCATTGCGCCCGCACCCGACCATAGCCAAAACGAATATCGACGACGGAGAAATTCATTCTCCATGACAATCGGGATTGCCTAGACTTGTACCGGCGAAAACCGGCTCACTCCCACGAGCCCTTCCAAACGAACGAGAGAAGACATGAACACACAAGCCAAAGTCGTCGAGGGCAAAGCGACGCCCCGCGGCAAGTATCCCCACATCAAGCGCGCTGGCGATTTCCTCTTCGTTTCCGGCACCAGCTCGCGCCGGGCGGACAACTCGTTCGCCGGCGTCCAGGCCGACGCAATGGGCACGACCCAGTTCGACATCCGCGCTCAGACCCGGGCCGTGCTCGAAAACATTCGAGACATCCTGGCCACTCAGGGTGCCTCGCTGTCTGACGTCGTGGAGATCACGACCTTCCTGGTCGACATGGGAGATTTCGGCGGCTACAACGAAGTGTACGGAGAGTTCTTCGACTTCAATGGCCCGGCGCGCACGACGGTCGCGGTCCACCAACTGCCCCATCCCCACCTGCGCATCGAGATCAAGGCGGTCGCCTACAAGCCGCTCTGATCCATCACGCCCATCCGGAATACACCATGAAAATCGACATGCATGCACACCACTTCCCCCGCATTACCCGGGAGGAAGCCGCCGCACTCAGCGCCGAGCGCGCCCCCTGGCTGCGCGTGGACGAGGGCGGCAAGACCGGGCAGATCATGCGCGCCGACAAGCCGTTCCGGCCCGTATACGACGCCCTGTGGGATCCACGGGCGCGCTTGGCCGAAATGGACGCGCAAGGGGTAGACATCCAGATCACCTGCGCCACGCCCATCATGTTCGGCTACGAATTCTCGCCCGAGAAAGTGCTGCCGTGGGCCCAGCGCATGAACGACCTCGCGCTTGAATTCTGCGCGGCTGCGCCCAAGCGGCTCGTGCCGCTCGCGCAGGTGCCCCTGCAGGACATCGACGCCGCCTGCCGCGAAGCGTCACGCGCCAAGGCGAGCGGCCATTACGGCGTCCAGATCGGCAACCACCTGGGCGACCGGGACCTCGACGACGAAGGCCTGGTGACTTTCCTGCAGCACTGCGCGAACGAAAACATTCCGCTGCTGGTGCACCCGTGGGACATGATGGGCGGCAATCGCATGAAGCAATGGATGCTGCCCTGGTTAGTGGCCATGCCTGCGGAAACCCAGCTGGGCATCCTGTCGCTGATCCTCTCGGGCGCCTTCGAGCGTATCCCGGAATCGCTGAAGATCTGCTTCGCCCATGGCGGCGGCTCCTTCGCATTCATGCTGGGTCGCGTGGACAACGCCTGGAAGCATCGCGACATCGTCCGCAAGGACTGCCCGCGGCCGCCTTCGGAATACGTCAAGCGCTTCTACGTCGATTCGGCAGTCTTCGACCCGCGGTCCCTGCGGCTGCTGGCCGAAGTCATGGGCACGGACCGCATCATGCTGGGGTCGGACTATCCGTTCCCCCTGGGCGAGCAGTCCATCGGCAAGCTGGTGGCCGAGCAGCCCGGCTTCACCGATGCAGACAAGCGGGCGATCTACGCCGACAATGCCATCGAATTCTTCGGGCTACAGCAATTGGTCGCCTGATCCCGTTTCCTCACCCACCTCAAGGAAATACGCCATGGCCTTCAACGCCCCATTGCGATACCTGACTGCCGCCATCACCCTCGGCTTGGGCCTCTCGGCCGCGGCCGCCCATGCCGAGTACCCCGATCGTCCGATCCGGCTGGTCGTGCCAGCGCCGCCCGGCGACGGCTCCGACCAACTGGCGCGCAATGTAGGCAAGGCCATGGGCGACGTGCTCGGCCAAAGCCTGGTCATCGAAAACAAACCCGGTGCAGGCGGCAGCATCGCATCGGACATCGTCGCCAAGGCGGCCCCCGACGGCTACACGGTGCTGCTGGGCAACGCCAGTTCGCACGCCGTCACCCCCGGCCTCTACAGCAAGCTGCCATTCGATGCAGAGAAAGACTTCGCGGCTGTCACGCTGCTGGCGAGCGCCCCCAACGTATTAGTCATCAACCCTGCGTTGCCGGCCCAGAACATCGGCGAGTTCATTGCCTATGCGCGGGCCAACCCTGGCAAGCTGAACGTCGGCTCCGGCGGCAATGGCAGCCTATCGCACCTGTCGGCCATTCTGTTCAACTCCATGGCCGGCACCGACATCCCGCACGTCCCCTACAAGGGCGCCGCGCCAGCGGTGACCGCCGTGATGAGCGGCGAGATCTCGGCCTTGATGATCAACATTCCGACCGTCTCGCAGCAAATCCAGGCCGGCAAGCTGCGTGCGCTTGCGGTCAGCAGCCCGGAACGCTCCCCCGTGCTCCCGGATGTGCCAACGCTGGACGAAGCCGGGCTGAAGGGCTACAACACCCAGGCTTGGTTCGGGCTGTTCGTGCCTGCCAAGACTCCGGCTCCCGTCGTGGCCAAGCTCCAAGCCGCTGCGGCCGCCGCCCTCAAGAATGACGCAGTGCTGAACAACATCAAGAACATGGGTGCGGTGCCCCAAGGCATGAGCGGCCCCGCCTTCGCCGACTTCGTGAAGACCGAAGCCGCGAAATACGGCGCCATCATCAAGCAAGCGAACGTGCGAATCGACTAAGCTAGAGGCTTCGTCATTCGTACTGGCCGCGGCCGACGCCGCGGCCGCATCGCCGGCATGAAACGAAGCATTTCGACTCATCCCCCCCTCCTCCACGGCACCCTGCGCTGCGCGCGGGCCTGCGCATGACGGGGCCGGCCATCCGCCTCGTGATCGGACCGTGGCCAGCGCTGCGCAGTGACGCCTCATCGATCCGCGAGGCCGTGTTCGTCGAAGAGCAGTCCGTTCCCCTGGAATTCGAGTACGACGACGCCGACGCCGTCAGCCTGCATGCCGTGGCCTACGACTCCGCCGGCCGCCCGCTGGGCACGGGTCGCCTGTTGCCCGACGGCCATATCGGCCGCA
>Ga0207866_1002329_pt1 | contig 14243 bp, 11 predicted proteins | sample HigsolmetaAR203D_FD_184835 | JGI IMG/M metagenome (GOLD analysis project Ga0207866, IMG submission 184835) | Ionic liquid and high solid enriched microbial communities from the Joint BioEnergy Institute, USA - AR20-3-D (SPAdes) (version 2) ...
TAATTGAAATCCTCCCTCATGAATCAAAGAATGAGCTTGAAAGACTGCTAAAGGCGGAATATCGTTGAGAGGATTTGATGGATGTGAGTTTAAAGGACTTGGCATTTGTACATCTACTAACTGAGTTGACTCACTATGCCAGGGAGAACCAGTCGGGAACGGTTTTACCGCGAACGCTGGTTTATATTGAGAAGAGGGAAGTTGCGGTCATTCCCGATATCGTCTTCGTAAAGAGAGCAAGAAGCGGAATCATCCAGAAAAACAGGATTTTCGGCGTGCCTGATCTGGTCGTTGAAATCGTGTCGAATCCAAGCCATCGTGACAAACTGCTGGGCAAAAAGAAGGATACATATGCCCGATGCGAGGTTCCTGAATATTGGGTGGCGGATCCATTTGAAAAAGCGGTTAGGAAGTATGTGTTGGTTGGTGGGGCTTATCAGGAGGCAGAAAAATCAAGGCTGTTTCCCGACCTGCAGGTTCAGTTGCTTGATAGTTGAAAAGGGTTGAAGGTTGCACAGGGATGAACAGGGATGAAGGTAATAAAAGGGAGTTGCTTAAACACAAAATAATGGCAAGAGAAGCCTTGGAAATTATCAATAATGAACAGAATTGTTCATGCTAAGGGGACTAGCAGGGCAAAAAATCCAGATACGGAATGGTATCTGGAGGAGGAGAGTGTTATGAAGGAAAGTTTTCAAGTAGTTACTTCAGTTTTCTTTTGATTTCGCGTTCCAGTTCCTGATGTATTTTTCTGACGGCACGATTGAGTTCGCTTTTGATACGGGCTTTTGACATGGATGACGTAAGTTTGATTTTCACTTTAGCCATTAGGCAGACCCCCATTATCAAATCTAGTTTTTGCCTTTTTTTGACTGTGACAAAACAGAACCAGCAAGCTTCTTGGTTGTATCACTGTACCTGTCACTCTTCAAAACCTTAGATGCTAGTGTTGCCATCTTGTCAGAAGACACTTTGTTATGACCTTTGGTTGCCATTCAGTACCCTCCTTTCCAGATCTTTATCATTTGACTTGATTATATAACACTATATATTGTGTGTCAAACGTTTGTTCCCACTATATATAGTGAACATATTGAGAGGAAAAATTGCTGGTTAAATGAAAGATATTGTGCCAGTGAAATATTGGGTGACAGATCCATTTGAAAAACGGTTAGGAAATATAGGTTGACGGGACTTATCAATAGATGGAAATATCGAGGATGGTAACCAGACCTGCAGGAGGGGTGAAATTACGCACAAGTGCCTCTGAAGAAAGCAACTTGGAAGCGGCCATAAATGCATAAAAGGTATGAAGCAATTATTGAACTGTTTTATATAAACTTCATAAGTTTATTGGACATATCGGCAAAATTACGGCTACAAGTATGCAAAATTTATGAAAAGGATATTAAAAATTTATGCAGATCCTTCATAAAAGATATGCCATGCTTAGGAACATGGGGAAATTATCCACAAAAAAACAGACGGTTCTGTTGATAAATTGTGCATAAGATTCCTTTCTCCTTCAAAACCTTTTTGCCTACCAAGCAACTTTGGCAGGAAAATTTTATTTAAGCAAGTGTTGAAAACTGACAGAAGGCCAGATAAACTTTTATTAAAACCATGCAAACATTCGTTCTGATGAGGAGCGGATATAAATGCGAATATTATTTTTGCCAACGTCAATTTCAATACCTGCTTTTCCCAGGGGCATCACTCCATGAATGGTTGGAGTCGATGCCCTTCAATTTTTTCAATCGAATTAAGAACATAACTTTATCCGATGGAGGGAGATCGGCATGAAGATCCAATGCACCAGGCATTTTTTGAAACGTTGCAAGGAGCAGAATCTCGATCCCAGGGACATTAGCAATTGCCTGAAAGAAGAGATGCCAAGCATTCGGGGAGTTACAAAGTGGAGGCTGCAAAATGGCGTCGAAATCGTTGTCAGCGGGGTGAAAAATCGCCTCGTTCTCATCACGGTTGTTGGTGTGGAAAAGCGAAAACGGGGGATTTACGGACGAAACAAGACGTTCAAACGGGAACGGTCATTTGCCATGCCAATCGAGCTGGAGTGGATGGAGGTGGGTTGATGATGGATGCTCAACCCTTTCCAGAGTTCAGTTGGTCATGGACTCGAAGCCAAGTGTTTTTGAATTGCAAAAGGTGGTATTTTCACGCTTATTATTCCTCCTGGGGAGGATGGCGTCGTGAAGCTTCCAATCTCTCCAAGCACGCCTACCGTCTGAAACGACTTGTTACGCTTGACCAATTGTTCGGGATTTCGGTGCACAACCAGATTCATCGGATGATTGACGAGTCTCAAAAGATGACCGTTGAAGAATTCACTGCGTACGTTCGAAAAGCGTTGAACAGGGCGTTTTGGGATTCAAAATACAAACAGGAGGAGTGGTACCAACAACCTAGTGACATCAACATGTTGCATGAAATGTATTACGATGGAGAACTTCCCGAACAAAAAATCGAAGAATATCGGGAGCGGATGACCGTCATTGCCAACCATTTGCTGTCGAGTCAAACCTTCATGGACATCTTTGATAGAAAGGATAAAGTCAGGCTGGTTACATCCGAACGGTTCCGTATGTTTGAATTGGACGGAATCAAGGTATGGGTGGTCTTGGATCTGGTGTTTCAAGACCTGGAAAGCGGAAAATTTGTTGTCGTCGATTTCAAGACAGGAAAACCCTCATCCAGTGATAAGGTGCAGTTGCTGCTTTATGCCCTATTCCTTAAAGAAGCGTTTCATCTCCCAGGGCTAGACCAAATTGAATTACGGAATGAATATTTGGCAACAGGAAAACATGCTTCGTTTACGCCTAGACAAACTGATCTGGAGTACGTTCAGTCGTTGATTCAAACCAGCGTGAAGGAAATGAAGGCCTACTTGCGTGTTCCAGAACAAAATGTGCCATTGGACATGGAGAGGTTCGAACAAACGAAAAATCGGGCGATCTGCCGCAGGTGTGCGTTTCGGGAGTTGTGCGACAGAGGGTGAAGGACGTTGTGAGGTATAAAGGGCTGACATCATTGACAAGGATGGCAACGCTTAAGATATGTTGATACCCAATATAACAGGTTTCCCGACTGGGAATCAGATGGAAAGGAAGGAGAGATGTATCATGCATGAAGACATGCTGAAAGACGTGGAAGTGTTGGATGAAGTAGATGAAGAGAAGGAAGGCAGTCTTACGGTTTCCGACAATTTCGGAATCATGCTGAAACATTATCGTAAACTGAAGAATCTGTCACTCAAGCAGTTGGAAGAAATTTCGGGTGTGAGTGCTTCTTACGTTAATCGCCTTGAACGCGGCGAACGAAAAAGCCCATCAATTACCAAAATCCTCCAACTCGCTGAAGCCCTGGAAATTCCGAATTCGGTTTTGGTGGCAACAATTATCCAGGAGCCGAGAAAAAATGAAAAAGTAGACTTGTCCGAACTTCTGATCAAGCATGAATTTCTGTTGAATGGAAGAGAGCTCACCAGAGAGGCAAAGCTGAATTTGCTCAAAATTATCGAACATATTGCACAGTGCCAATGGGCGGAGACGAAAATACATGACATCTATGTCTTGGCGGAGCTGGTAGACCAATTCAAACTTGCGGTTTGAAAAGTTGCGGATGGGAGGGGCGAAGGTCTCTCCCTTCTCAGTCATGATGAAAAGGTGGGAGTGCATTGCCGAAACAACGTTCGGAAAAAGAGATGATTTTAAACCTTTACTTTAAGAAATATCCTGAGGTGCTGGAACGTATCCTTGGCGTTGACCTTACTCAAATTGAACTGGAAATTCCGCATGGCCGCAAGAAGATTGATTTTTACGCGGTTTCCAAAGACAAACGGGTGGAGATTTTCGTTGAAAACCAACTGACGCCATCCGATGAAGCACATTTGAAAGAAAAAATCATGCCCATTCTGCAGAGCTTGCAAGAGGGCATCGTCGTGTGGACCGCTTTCCGTTTTGATCAAAAACATCTTTCGGCGGTCAAAGCATTTCTGAAAGCCAATCCGCAGAAATACATCAATTTTTATGGATTGGAGCTTCATCCTGGTGTGATGCAGGAACTTGAAATATTGGATCATATCGACGCATTGGATATTTGGCCGAATTTATGGCGGATAAACAAGGTTGCACAGCCGCTGAAACTGGTTTATCGGAACGAACAAATGCCAAACACTCACATCGGAAGAGCGTATGTCGGGGAATACCGTTATGATTTTAATAGGATGGAGGACGTGAAAAAGTGCCTGATGGAGTATTTGCGGAAACATATTGCATTTTATCCAAACATTCACAAAAGCAAAAAACATTCAGCACACAGTTTGACGATTAGCTTGGGTGCGGGCATCAGCGGTGCAGTTTATCAGATCTCATGCCGAAATCAGCAAGGGAAGGCGTTTGTGGGAATTCACTTTGATAAAAGCCGTGAGGACATGTATCGAAGGTTTTGTCTTGACAAGTCCCTCATCACGAAAAAAGTGCATCCAAACATTGTGATGGAGAACCGATCACTCAGGGTATACTTCGAACCCTACGCGGATTTGTTTGACACGATGGCGGAAATCAAAACGATTTTGGAGAAGATGATCCAATTTTTCTCGCCATATTTGCATGGTTCAGTTGAGGGGCTTCCAGAGGATTTGCCTGGCGATGTTGAGGAAGAAAAAAGCAGTCAAGGCTTGCAGGGAAAAGTTATTGAAGAGATTTTGAAAATCGACAAAGAATGGTTGAGGTCGTCGATGATAGATCCAAGATTGGCGGAGATTTTGTTGGAAGAAGTCACGGATGAACGTGCGATTTTCGCCCAACAGGAACGGTTATCGGAGTATTATAATTGAGTTAATAGCCAGTGACCAAATTTGTGGTCCTTTTATTACATTCAATGATAAAATATTATCGAAATAGTACCTCAAAATTAGGCAAAAAGATTGATTGACTATATGTGTGGAGGTTAGAAAAGTGGGTATTACGTTGGAAGACTTATTTCAAATTCATGGATTTAAGCCTAATGAGGGACAAAAAGAAGCCATTGAATTTGTAAACGGACCACTTTTCCTAATTGCAGGACCTGGTTCAGGAAAAACGAGAGTGCTTTTGTGGAGAGTCGTCAACTTGTTGGTTTTTCACGAAGTTCAACCAGAAAGAATATTTTTATCGACCTTCACTGAAAAAGCCGCAAAGCAACTGCAAGACGGATTACAATCTATTCTTGGAACCGTTACAAACAAAACGGGGAAACCGTTTGATTTGTCAAAAATGTTTGTGGGGACTATTCATTCTCTTTGTCAACGAATTATAAGTGATCGGCGTTTTATCCCTGATCGTTCACGGGTCAAAACACCCGTATTATTAGATGAATTAGAGCAATATTTTTTAATCAACTCTTCAATATTTTGGGGAAAAGTTCAAGAACTGCTACAAATAGATGACGAGGACTTTCGTGAAGAACTTAGGAAGTATTTTAATTCAAATTCCCGTTCAAAACACAATTCTGCTCAGTCGTTGATTGGGATTTTTAATCGTTTTTCTGAAGAAAATCTTTCAGCAGAGGACATAAGAATCAAAGCAAAAAATCTCAAGGATGAAACACTTGAAAAAATTGCAGTTCTGTATGGGTGGTATAAAGAATACCTGTTGGGAAGGAACCAAGTAGATTTTTCATTGCTTCAACAGAAGGCATTACATGTTTTAATGCAAAGTGAGCATACTACAGAAATATTTGAACACGTTATCATTGATGAATACCAGGACACGAATAAAGTACAAGAACAATTGCTTTTCCGATTGGCAAAAGGATATAAGAACATATGTGTTGTTGGTGATGATGACCAAGCTCTCTACAGATTTCGCGGAGCTACAGTAGAAAATTTTGTCCAGTTCCCACAACGTTGCAACATGTACTTGGAAACGGTTCCGAAAGAAATTACGCTAAATATAAACTATCGGTCAAAGAAACAAATCGTGAATACGTATACTAGCTTTATTAATCAAATTAACTGGAGACGTGAGGATGGAAAAGGCTACTATCGTCTGCAGAATAAAAATATCCAACCTTATAATCAAGACGAAGATGTTGCAGTAGTTACTTCCACTCCTGATACATATGAGGTTGTTGCCGCAGAAATTGCTGATTTTGTAAAAAAACTTATTGATCAAAAAAAGGTGGCTGATCCGAATCAAATAGCCTTTCTATTCCCATCTCTAAAAAACAATTCAAAGGCTCGTACAATGAAAAATGCACTTGAAAAGGTGGGGTTAAAAGTCTATGCTCCACGTGCAGGTCGGTTTTTAGATGTAGATGAAGCAAAAGCAATGTTTGGTCTTTTCATACACATCTTTGGTAAACCCAATCGTGAAGAATACGGAGGAGCCTATAGCGATTATCACGATTGGTTGGAGGCTTCTTATGATTTTGCTACTAACTTGATGGAGCATGATGACAGATTAACTCGTTTTGTGGAATTTAAGAAACAAGAGTTGAGTGTCTGTAGAGATGATTACATCCGACTTCTCAATACTGTCGATAAAAAAGGCTGGACGCTAAAGGATTCTTATGATCCAAAGATACATAAAAGAGAGCTGTTAAATACAATTGGAATCTCTCAGAGGGCAAAAAAGGGTCTTGGCACAACTATATTAGATAAGATTGCGGAAGAAAGGCATAAGGAAGGTAAACCTTTCTCCTTACAATATATTTTAAATCGTGCAACGTCATTAGATTGGAATATGCTCGACTTATTTTATCGCATTTGTGGGTTTGCTTATTTTTCACAAATGTTTAAACTTGCGGAGGAAGGTATCGACGAAGGACCAATTTGCAATCTGTCTATGATATCTGATTACTTAGCCCGTTTTTTAGAGCAAAGTGGGGCAGTTATAACGGGTGCTAACCTAATTGAAGGACAATTGATGATAGACTTTTTTGGACGATACTTGTATGGATTATTTCAACTAGGAGAAACAGAGTTTGAAAACCAGGAGACGCCTTTTCCGAAAGGACGCATACCTTTTTTAACAATCCATCAATCCAAAGGGCTTGAATTCCCATATGTGGTCGTTGGATCGCTTGAAAAGCGAAATAATGTGCCCAAGAATGAAGAAATAATCAGAAAAGTGATTAATGATGATGTTGAACCACTAGAAAAAGTTCCTGAATTCGATGCTATGAGGTTGTTCTACGTAGCTCTCTCAAGAGCTGAAAAAATGCTTGTACTAGCTACACCTAGAGGTAGAGGTGTAAGGACACATTTGGCTTTTAAACAGCTTTTTGAAGTAGAACAGTATAAGACAATTCAAGAGTTGAATGTGTCCAGTTTGCCTGAAGTGTCGATAAAACATGATGATATACCTAAAGTCTATTCATACACGGGAGATTATTTACTTTATTTGAAATGTCCACGAAACTATATGGTATTTAAAAAATACGGTTTTGTTCCATCCCGTAGTCAAACGATGCTTTTTGGGGACTTAGTTCATAAAACCATAGAGGATATTCATAATAAGATCATTTCTATGAGGGGGTGACCTATCAATGAAAGACGAAGAAATGTTACAATATATTGAGGAGACCTTCGAAGAAAACTATGAAATGTTAAGACTCGAAGGAGGCCATTCCCTTGCCCCATATGTTAAAAAACTAGCTTTAGAACAAGTAAAGCTTTATTGGAAAAAACTTAGAAGTTTAGCGGAAAATGTTACGGAGACTGAAGTTCAACTCACACTTCCATTACAAGAAACACCTCAAGGTAGGAAATATACCATTCAAGGTGTTGTGGATGTTGTAAAAGAAGATCAGGGGACGATTCTATATGATATAAAGACCCATGATGTAGATTACGTTAAACACAATATCAAGGACTATGAAGGTCAATTGAATATTTATGCTCATATTTGGCAAACTATTCGTGGGCAAGAATTAGATGGGACTGCAATCGTAGCGACTGGGCAAACAGAGGAGATCAGGCGTGCATATCAGTCTGGAGATCCTCAAAGAATTGAAAAGGCATTAGAAAACTGGGATCCTGAAGTAACGATCGAGTTCAACCAAGAAAAGGTTAAAGAAAGCATCCTCTCATTTGGTGAAGTTGTGGATTTGATTGAAGAGAATAAGTTCGCTCCTCCACCTTATGAAAAATTAACTTCGCCAATACGAGATAACAACATTTTTGCTGTACATGTATGTCGCAACTGCGATGTTCGTTTTTCTTGTGAATCGTATAGGCAATATGCATTCACATCCACTCGTGCAAAAAGTGATTTTATGGCCTACTTCGATGATTATGGTACTGAACATGAACGAGCGGAAGTCTTGGACGCAAATTTAACTGAAAATGAAGAGGTGTAATTGGGTAATGACTATTGAGAAGTTGGAACGACCATCCAGAATTGATGAAGATCGCATTCAGAAACTAAAAGAATTGTTTCCTGAAGCTTTTGCAGATGGGAAGATCAATTTTTCCATTTTAATGCAAGAAATTAACGGTCTAGATGACTCAATAATAGAAGAATTTGAAGAAGAATCGTATGGATTACAATGGGTGGGGAAGGCCCAAGCTAGAAAGTTGGCATTTTTATCACCGAAAGGAACTTTGAAATTCATAGAGGGTCAAGGGGTATCAGAGAATGAAACGAGGAATTTTCTTATTGAGGGTGATAGCCTAGAAGTATTAAGAATACTAAAGGAATGTTATAAAGGTAGGATAAAAATGATTTACATTGATCCACCTTATAATACAGGAAGTGATTTTATTTATAATGATGATTTTAGAGAACCAGTAATGAAATATCTTCAGATGACAGGACAAGCTGACGATGTAGGATTGCTAACAAGCAATCCGAAATCAAGTGGTAGATTCCATGCTAATTGGCTCAATATGATTTACCCTCGCCTTCGTTTAGCAAGAGAATTTTTAAGGAAAGATGGGGTAATTGTAATTCATATTGATGAGAATGAAGAATTTAATCTTGAATTGGTGATGAATGAAATTTATGGAGAGGAAAATCGGTTGGGAAAAATAATATGGGATAAACGAAATCCTAAAGGTGATTCAGCAGGAATTGCCTATCAACATGAATCAATTCTTGTTTATGCAAAGGATAAAAGTTATCTATTATCAAAATATGAGATTGTGCGACCGAAGGCCAACGCGGAGAAAATCTTAAAAAAAGCATCAGAGCTCTATTCAAAAATAGGAAAAAAGCATTTACCCGATGATTTAGTTCAAATTGCTAAAAAATACGAAATACCGATGGAAATACTAAAAAAATATGAGCAAACATTTGATCTTGAAAAGATTAATAATGAATTTAAAGATTGGATAAATTCCCAAGATTATCTTTCGGGTGGGGAAGCCGCTTATAATAATATTGATTCCAACGGGGATGTTTATCGTCCTGTTTCAATGGCTTGGCCAAACAAAAAGAAGGCACCCGAAGAGTATTTTATTCCTTTAATTCATCCTATAACTAATAAACCATGTCCTGTACCAAGTAGGGGATGGAGAAATCCGCCAGAAACAATGAAAAAACTTTTAGAAGAAGGAAAGATTTTGTTTGGACCTGACGAAACCACAATTCCTAACAGGAAGTATTTGTTGAAAGAGAACATGCATGAAAATATCCCATCAGTTATTAGATATGGTGCTAGCGACGATGCTTTCTTTAATAAAATTGGTATAAAATTTGATAACCCAAAACCATATCGTTTTTCTGCAGAGATTATTTCCTACTTTACAGAAGGAAATGATATTGTTTTAGATTTTTTTGCGGGTTCTGGAACTACTGGTCATGCAGTGTTAGAAGCTAATAGGAAAGATAAGGGGAATAGAAGTTTTATTTTAATTCAGTTGCCTGAAAAATTGGAGGATGGAAACGGGACCATCTTTGATATCGCCAGAACTAGATTAATTAAAAGCATAGAGTTGATGAATCAAGAAGATAAAAATGAAAATAAATTTGATCGAGGTTTTGCTGTTTATAAACTCGATAAATCAAATTTAGTTAAATGGAATAATTATGAAGGCGAGAGTATTGAAGAATTGGAAACCACTTTGAACATATTCACGCATTCTCATTTTACCGACGGATGGACAGAAAAAAATGTAGTAATTGAATTAATGTTACTTCAGGGGTTTCCACTTGATAGTCAAATTAAACAAACATCCTGTGAGCAAAATATTATTTGGGTTATTAAACACGATATTGTACCGTTTAATCTTATTATATGCTTGGATAATAAAGTAAGTAAGACCACTGTTGATTATTTGATAAGCAACCATAGAGATGATCTATTTATCTGCATTGATGATGCTTTGTCAAATCAAGATAAAATTTATTTAAGCGAATCCATGAAAGTAAAAACCATCTAAATGAGAGGGGGGGGGAATGTGAAAAATAATATAACGTTTCAATTTGACCCGAATCAAAGTTATCAATTGGATGCTATTACAAGTGTAGTGGATTTATTCGAGGGCATTCCATTTCAAGAACAAAAAGAAATGCTATCTGGAACTATTGAGGATGTTGTTTCAAATTATCCCCCTGATGAGAATCTGGATGAATTTTTGTTATTGGATAACCTTCAAAATGTACAACGTAGAAACAATGAACAAAAAAAGGGAAGCGAATTAGAAGTTGTTGACGATCTCTATGTTGATGATGGTATGGTTCTTGAAAATACTGGGTATGATTCGGTGCGTGTTCCACATTTCACGGTAGAAATGGAAACGGGGACAGGGAAAACATATGTTTATTTGAGAACCATTCATGAATTGAGACAAAGGTATGGTTTTACAAAGTTTATTATTGTTGTTCCAAGTATAGCCATTTACCAAGGAGTAATCAAAACGATTGAAGTGACAAAAAAGCATTTTAGGCAATTATATGACAATAGGGAGATTTCTTATATTCCTTATGATAGCAATCGGTTGAATGAGATCCATGCATTTGCTTCAAATACTGATTTGACAGTAATGATCATGACAATTGATGCTTTCAATAAGCCATCAAACAATTTTTATAAACATACAGAAAAGCTCCCTGGTGAATGGAAGCCATATCAGTATGTACAAGCAACCAGACCGATTGTTATTCTTGATGAGGCTCAAAATTTTGAATCTGAAAGGTCTAAAGAGGCAATACGAACTTTAAAGCCGCTTTTCGTATTACGTTACTCAGCGACTCATCGGGAAACGCCAAATCTAGTTTACCGTTTAACTCCTTTGGATGCTTTCCGCAATAATTTGGTAAAACAAATTGAAGTCATTGGGGTTTCAGAGCTTGGAAACTTTAATGAGAAAGTCTTAAGACTTGTAGAAGTTACCAGGAACCCCATAACCGCAAAAGTAAAGGCGATGGCTTTAGAAGACGGCACATTAATTGAAAAGGAAATCGTACTCAAACAAGATGATGATCTTTATATTAAAACAAAAAACCCCGATTACAGGGGATTTAAGGTTTCTAATATTCGGTTTGGACGCAAAGAAGAAGAACAGCTAATTGAGTTTGAAAATGGTGTGACGTTATCTGTTGTAGATTCAGTCTTGGCTAAAGAAGCCATCTTTAGAGCACAAATTGAACGGACGATTTCTGTACATATGGAAAGACAAGCTGAGTTAAAGGCACTAGGTATAAAAGTTCTCTCATTATTCTTTATAGATCGGGTAAAAAATTATACTGCTGAAGACGGCTTGATTAAACGATTGTTTGATGAAAGTTTCGAGAGATTAAAGCATCGTTATGATGATTTTAAACATCTATCCGCACATCAAGTCCGAGAAGGTTATTTTGCTAAGCCAAGAGTGGATGCTCCTGATGAAGAGGCCGTTGATACTAATGGAAGCAATCAAAAACAACGCGAAATGGAAAAACAGGCTTTTGAGCTTATAATGAAAAACAAAGAACGGCTTCTTTCTTTTGATGAGCCTGTTTGCTTTATCTTTGCTCACTCTGCTTTAAAAGAAGGTTGGGATAACCCAAACGTATTCGTCATCTGTACCTTAAATCAGACAAACTCGATTACCAGAAAGCGTCAAGAAATTGGACGCGGTTTACGATTGGCGGTGGATCAATCAGGGAAACGTGTTGAAAATCATGATGTAAACGTACTTACGGTTATTGCTAATGAGAGCTACGAAGCGTTTGTTTCAACACTTCAAAAAGAATATGTTGAAGACGGTACGGTCGCTCCTCCCCAACCAAAAAAGCCTGAACAGGGGAGGGCTAAACGGAACGATCGATTGTTTTCTTCTGAGGAGTTTAGGGAGTTCTGGAGAAAGTTAAATCGTCGAATGAAATATAAGTTGACAATTGATACAGAAAAATTGATTGAACGATGTGTTGAAAAACTGAACAATACGAAGTTTCCGAATCCGTTAATTGAAATCACAAAAGGCAGATTTGTAATGGCTGAATACAAAATTGTTTTAGAGGATGTGGAAGGAAAACGTGCAAAACTTCGTATTCAAATGAAGGATACCCAGGGAAATAGCTTTGATAATGTGCATTATGTTGAAGAAAACGATGATCTGAAAAAAATAACAAAAAATGAACGGCTTCGCGGTTTCAAGGTACTTCGTATTGATTACCAGTATGGGGAGCCTTATGTTAAATTTGACAACGAAGTTGTCGTGAAAAAATATGAACCGCATTCATTTAAGGCGGAGATTGCTGTACGTGTCCAAAAGAGAATTGAGACTTCGGATAAAAAGATTTATCCGATTCCAGATTTCATTACAAGAGTTGCCAATGAAACCAATCTTACCAAGAAAACCGTGCTTGAAATTTTTAAGCGGATGAACAAAGAACAGAAGGAGCAAATATTCTATAATCCAGAAGGTTGGATATCTGAGTTTTTAACGCAAATCCGAATAGTCTTAAGTGATTACATCGTTGAAAATATTGATTTTGTGTTTACTGATGAAAGTGACCTTTATGATTTGGACGAATTATTTCCTGAGGTACTTAAACAGCCTCAGCGTGAGCTGATTGAGGCTGGGGACGCTGGTTTGTATGATAAGGTTCAAGTGGATTCAGACGTAGAAAGAGGATTTATTAAGAATCAGATTATTCCAGACGCTGAAAAGGAAAATACCATTCTTTATTTTAAATTTCCCCCCAAATTTAAAATTGAGCTTCCAAAGATTATTGGTAACTACAATCCAGATTGGGGGATCATTCGAAAATACAAAGATGGTTCCCTTAAGTTGGAATTGGTTCGTGAGACAAAAGGCGGTTTAAACTTAGATGAACTGCGTTTTCCAAAAGAAAAACGAAAAATTCTTTGTGCAGAAAAATACTTTAACAAGCTTGGGATTGGCTACAAAGTGGTAACTGACAAAAGTTACGATTGGTATGAGGAACCGATGATTCAAATGAGTTTGGATATTGAAAAATAATGCCCCAAAAGAGCCAGTTTTTGGCTCTTTTTTGTTATATCTCAAAAAGTTGCACAAAGCCAACTTTCGGAATACATAATACCTATATATTAGGGGGAAAAAATTTAGACTAAAAGGGGTTCTGCTTGGCAACATCACCAGAAAAGCTTCAAACCCGCCCAGGGTTGCAATATCTCCTGGATAAACTGCAAAATCAACCGTGGTCGAACTACAATGGAAACTCGTTGTTCTGGTAATTCTCAAGCTTGAACATGGTACATGCCTTTTCGATTTTGAATTTTCATTCTTGCCAATGGATTCTACATCGGGGAAGTTTCATTGCTAAAAGGGTAGCCTGCTTGGCAACATCACCAGAAAAGCTTCAAACCCGTCCAAGGTTGCAATATCTCCTGGATAAACTGCAAAACTAACCGTGTTCGAACTATAATGGAAACCATTGTCCTGGTGTGATTCAAGCTTGACCGTAGAACATGCTTTTGCGTTTTTGCTGATTCCTACGGTATCACATCAATCTTCTATGGGGTGGATGTAAAATCCTAATTCGTATTTCAGTCCTTTTTTTGGTTGCATTATCCTAATGGGAAAAACGAAACCAAATGCAAGCAACACCTGCAAGTGGATCATCAAACTTTGCAGGTGTTGCAATTTTCTACGTTATTTTGCCTTATTCGCCTTTTCCCTATAAAGATAATCTCAACCCATAATTTTGCTGACAAAAGGATTTTTTCAGATCAAAACAACTGGTTAAGGAGTTCGGCATCTTCTTTGGAAAGAAAGTCACCTTGCTCGATTTTTGACTGATTGGCATAAGGAATTGGACTTTTCTGCAAGA
>Ga0207866_1002335_pt1 | contig 14221 bp, 14 predicted proteins | sample HigsolmetaAR203D_FD_184835 | JGI IMG/M metagenome (GOLD analysis project Ga0207866, IMG submission 184835) | Ionic liquid and high solid enriched microbial communities from the Joint BioEnergy Institute, USA - AR20-3-D (SPAdes) (version 2) ...
CCCGCGAGACGACGGCTGTAACGTGGATACCACGCTGCAGCGGCGCGAATCGGGCGCGCCGGACGTCTGTAACGTGTATACCACGTTACCGCGGCACGAATCAGGCGCGCGAGACGGCTGTAACGTGTATACCACGCTGCAGCCGCTTCCGCACAAAAAATCCGCCGGCAGACAGGTTCGCCCCGTCCGCCGGCGGATGAGCCGCCGACCATCCGCGTTGCCGCGCCATGGTTATTGCAGCGTATGGCTCCAGTCGTGCGTGGCGCTGCCCTCGAGGAACCGCTCGCAATCGAGCGCCGCCATGCAGCCGCTGCCCGCCGCCGTGATGGCCTGGCGGTATTTCTTGTCCTGCACGTCGCCGCAGGCGAACACGCCCGGTACGTTGGTCTCGGTCGTCCCCGGCTTCACGACGATGTAGCCCTGCTCGTCGGTCTCGATCTGGCCGTCCAGAAACTTCGTGTTCGGCGTATGCCCGATCGCGACGAAAATTCCCTCGGCCTCGATCAGCTCCTCCGCGCCCGTATCGTTGCTCAGCACCTTCAGCCCGGTGACGCCGAGCGGACCGGCCACCACCTCGAGCGGCGTCCGGTTCAGATGCCAGGTGATCTTCTCGTTCGCCCGCGCGCGGTCCTGCATGATCTTCGACGCGCGAAGCTCGTTTCGGCGATGCACCAGCTTCACTTCCGTCGCGAAGCGCGTCAGGAAGTTCGCCTCCTCCATCGCCGAGTCGCCGCCGCCGACCACGATGATCTTCTTGCCCCGGAAGAAGAAGCCGTCGCACGTCGCGCACGTGCTCACGCCGCGGCCGACGTTGTCCTTCTCGCCCGGGATGCCGAGATATTTCGCGGACGCCCCGGTCGAGATGATCAGCGTCTCCGCCCGGAGCGGTTCCGCCGATCCCTCGATCTCGAGCGTGAACGGCCGCTTCGACAGATCGACGCGGTTCACCCAGCCCGTCTTGAATTGGGCGCCGAACCGTTCGGCCTGCTTGCGCATGTTCGCCATGAGCTCGGGACCCATGATGCCGTCCGGAAATCCCGGGAAGTTCTCGACCTCCGTCGTCGTCGTGAGCTGCCCGCCCGGTTCCGGCCCCTCGATGACGAGCGGGTTCAGATTCGCCCGCGCCAGATAAATCGCGGCCGTCAGCCCCGCCGGGCCCGTGCCGATGATGATCGAACGATGTACCGTCATTCTGGTTTCCCTCCTGTCTCGCCGCGCGCGTCCACCACCACGTCCGCCGTCTTGGCGTCATTCGCCTGCAGACCGTCCGCCGGAGCACCCGCCGCCTGCAGGCCGTCCGCCGCCGCGTCGTCCGTCCCGTCCAGCCGCTCCAGGATGCCGCACACCTCGTCGATCCTCCGGACATGCCGGCTCACGGTCGCGGCCGACACGCCGTAACGCGCGGCGGTCTCCCCGAGCGTGACGCCCTGGCGGTGCATCCGCGCAGTCAAATATTCAAGCGCCGCCGCCCATCCTTCCGCCTTGCGGATGGCCGGCGTCTCGGGATACAGCCGCTGCAGGAACTCCGCCCACAGCGTCAACAGATCATGCTGCTGCACCGCGTCAAAGCGCTGCTTCGCGCGTTGCAGCGCCGCCTCGGCCACCGCCTGCCAGCGGGCGTTCGCGCCGGGCATCCGGACCGGCATCCGGTTCGCCTCGACGATCACCCGCTCCCCGCCCAGCACCGCCTCGATCGGCTCCTTGTCGCCGATGCCGCGCAGGACGAAGATCGCCACGCGCTTGAGCATGTCGTCTTCCCCGGGCTGCCGCAGGAACTCGCGCAGCGCCGCCTTCACCTCGTCGTCGCCGACGAGGCTGAACGCCTGGATCACCTGCAGCTTCATCCGCCGGTCGCCGTGGCGCAGCGCCCAGAAGAACGATGAGCGGACGAGCGGATCCCGCTTCATCCGTTCGGGCAGCTCGTCGCCGCTTCCTTCCCAGCGCCGGAGCTGCTCCTCGAACGGCAGATGATAATGGTAACTGGTCGGCGGCGACATCGCGCCGGACGCCAGTTCGTCCACATGCTGCAAATAATAGTCGGCCACGCCCGACTCCGGATCGAGCTGCGCGGCCTCCTTCCACAGCCGCGCCGCCTCTTCCATCCGGCCGATGTTGCAGGCCGCGACGGCCGTATAGTGGAGCAGGCACGGATCGCGGTGCCCGGACAGCTCGCGCATCAGCCGGCGAAAATGCACATACGCCGTCCGGTGTTCGCCGAGGATGCCCATCGTCGTCGCCAGCTTGAACGCCAGCTCCGGCTGCATCGGCACCATTTTGCGGAGCACGTCGACGATCGCCAGCGCCTCCTCCCGGCCGCCGCCCTGCATGCGGAAGATGGCGAGATTGCACATCGCGTGCAGATTGCCCGGGTCGGTTTCGAGCACCTCGCGGACGGTGTCCGCCGCAAGATCGAACAGCCCCATGTAATAATAGGCGAGCGCCAGATTGTTGCGCGCCGACAGAAACCCGGGCTGCTCCTCGATGATCGACTTCAGCAGCCCCACCGCCTCGACGAACTTCCCTTCCTCGAGCAACTGCCGGGCGCGCTCGTGATCGTGCAGGCGGCCGCGCGCCTTCACGACCGGCTGCCGCGGCGGACGGTCCAGCTCGTAGTGGAGCAGATCCATCATCTCCTCCGCTTCCTCGAGGAACTGTCCGTCCGCGTCCTCCTCCAGGTACTGGAACAGCGCTTCCTCCGCGGCCTCGTACATCTCCATGTTGGCGTAGTTGTTCGCCATGTAGAACCAGCATTCCGCCATCGACGGGTCGAGCTCGTCCAGCACCTTCTTCAGGATGTTGTTCGACTCCTCGTAATTGCCCATCTCGGACAGAATGCCCGCCATGTTGCAATGGTTCACCGGGTTGTCCGGCTCGTATTCGACCGCCTTGCGGAAATAGCGAAGGGCCTTGTCGTACCGGCAGCGGTCCAGCGATCGGACCGCGCGTTCATAAAAGAAGGCGGCATCCAGTTGCATCGGGATCACTTTCGCCCGGGGCGCCGCTTTTTTCTTCTTGCCCATACGATCAGGCACCTCCCGTGTTCCGATGTTGCCTCGATTATAGCACAGCGCGCCGGCGCCCACACGGGGTTTCGCAGCCCGCGCGTTCGGACACCCGCCTGAACGCCTGTCCGCGAGCGGGATCTCAGACGCCCGCGTTCTTGAACAGCGTGCTGATCGAGCCGCCCTGGATGATGATCCGGATCGCCTCGGCCAGCATCGGCGCCACGCTGATGACATGGAACCGGTCTTCATTCAGATCCGGTTGGAAAATGGAATCCGTGACGACCACTTCGCGGATATTGGGGTGACTGAGCCGCTCGATGGCCGGCTTCGAGAACACCGGGTGCGTCGCGCAGACGATCGCATCCTCCGCGCCGCGCTCCTTCAGGCTCTCGACGACGTTGACGATCGTCGACCCGGTGTCGATCAGGTCTTCGATGATGACGGGCGTGCGCCCCTCGACATCGCCGATGACATGCGTGATGACGGATTCGTTGTGCTGCGGCCGCTTCTTGATCATGATCGCGAAAGGCGCGTGCAAATAGTTGGCCAGCTTCTCCGCCGTCGACGCCCGGCCCGCGTCCGGAGAGACGACGACCGGATTGAGAATGTCCTTCGCCTTCAGATAGTCGCTGATCAGGTCGAGCGCGGTCAGATGGTCCACCGGGATGTTGAAGAACCCCTGGATGGCCGGAGCGTGGAGATCGAGCGTGATGATGCGGTCGGCGCCGACGGTGGTCAGCACATCCGCCACCATTTTCGCCGAGATCGGCTCCCGCGGAGCGGACTTGCGCTCCTGCCGCGCGTAGCCGTAATACGGGATCATGATGTTGATCGTCCGCGCGGACGCCCGCTTCGCCGCGTCGATCATGACGAGCAGCTCGACGAAATGCTCGTTGACCGGATACGAGAACGTCTGGACGAGGAAGATGTCGCAGTTGCGGACCGACTCCTCGAAGTGAACGTAGACTTCGCCGTTCTTGAACCGCGAAATCTTGAGCTTGCCCAGGCTCGTGCCGAGTTCGGCGCATATGCGCTCCGCCAGCAGTTGGTTCGACGAACCCGAGAAAATGCGCACCTTGTCGCTGAACATGATACCCTCCCGAAATGAATGCAAATCCGTTTCAAGCCGCATGCCAACTTCATTATACATCGGCGACGGTCTTTTTCAAAAATCGACGGGAATCCGCCTGCGCCCCTCGAACGTCGCAAGCTGCCCGAATCCCGCCGCCTTCAGTGCCGCCCGGGCCTCGTCCAGATATTGCCCGAGCCGCTCCGGCTGATGCGCGTCCGATCCGAGCGTCACCGGAATGCCGAGCTCAAGCGCCTTCGCGAGCATCCGCGCCGACGGGAACATCTCCGCGCACGGCATCCGGAGCCCCGAGGCGTTCAGCTCGATCGCGATCCCCGCCTTCGCCACGGCCTCGAGCGCCATGTCCTCGAGATGCGTCACATCGCCCTCCGGCCGGAAGCCGAACCGCTTGATCACGTCGATATGGCCGATCACGTCGTAGAAGCCGGTCGCCGCCGCCTTGCGCACCGCGTCGTAATATTGCTCGTAGACGGCCATCGGATCTTTGTCCTTCCAGCCGTCCGTCTGCCGGTCGTCCGTGATGTCCCATTCGCCGAGAAAATGGACCGACCCGATCACATAATCCCACGGATAGCCGCGCACGATACGCTCGATCGCTTCCTCGTGGCCTTCGATATAGTCGGCCTCGAGCCCGACGCGGACCCCGATCCGGTCCCGGTACTTCTCCTTCAGTTCGAACGCTTCTTCCACGTAGCGCGGCAGCTCCTCCATCGCCATCGCCATCCCGGGCCAGTAGGCGGCCGGATCGACATGGATGAGCGGCATGTGGTCGGACAGGCCGATGTGGTCGAGCCCGATTTCGACGCCCCGCTTCACGTAATCCTCGAGCGAGCCTTCCGCATGCCCGCACCGCGCATGGTGGGTATGGTAGTCGATCTTCATGGCCGCCTCATCGCATCTTGTTCGTCGTCGGCTTGCCCACGCGGCTCTCCAGCTCCGCCAGCACGTCGTCCAACGGCAGCCCGCGCTCCCTGAGCAGCACCATCATGTGGAAAATGAGGTCCGCCGTCTCGTACCGCAGTTCGCCGTTGTCCCGGTTCTTCGCCGCAATGATCACTTCCGCCGTTTCCTCGCCGACTTTTTTCAGAATCTTGTCCAGGCCCTTCCCGAAAAGATACGTCGTATACGTCCCTTCCGGCCGCTCCGCGTAACGCTGCGCGATGACCGACTCCAGCTTGTTCAGCACCCGGAACCGGTCGGACGCCGGTTCCCGCTCCGCCGCCTCGCCGTCCGGGACGACCGGATGGTGGAAGCAACTGTACTTGCCCGTATGGCAGGCCGGCCCGATCTGCTCGACCTGGACGAGCAGCGCGTCGCCGTCGCAGTCGTACGCGATCGCCTTCACCTTCTGCTTGTGCCCGCTCGTCGCGCCCTTGTTCCACAGCTCCCCGCGGGACCGGCTCCAGAACCAGGTCTCCCCGGTTTCGAGCGTCTTCGAGAGCGACTCGCGGTTCATGTACGCGAGCATGAGCACGTCCTTGCTGACCGCGTCCTGAACGACGGCGGGCACGAGCCCGTCATCGTTCCACCGGACGGCCTCCGCCAGCTCCGGACTCAATCCGTCCATCGCACTTCCACTCCCTTGCGGCGCAAGTCCGCCTTGACCTCGCCGATCGTCATTTCCTTGTAATGGAACACCGATGCCGCCAGCCCGGCGTCCGCGAGCCCTTCCGTGAACACCTCGTGGAAATGCTCAATCCTGCCGGCGCCGCCCGACGCGATGACCGGAATCGACACCCGCTCGGACACGGCGCGGGTCAGCGCGATGTCGAAGCCGTCCTTCGTGCCGTCCCGGTCCATGCTGGTGAGCAGAATCTCGCCGGCGCCGAGCGCCTCGGCCCGCTGCGCCCACTCGAGCGCGCGGATGCCGGCGGGCTTGCGGCCTCCGTGCGTATAGACTTCCCATTCGCCCCATTCCGGGTTGAACTTCGCGTCGATCGCGACGACGATGCACTGCGCGCCGAAGATGCGCGAGCCTTCCGAGATCAGCTCGGGTTTCAGCACCGCCGCCGTATTGATGCCGATCTTGTCCGCGCCGGCGCGGAGCAGCGCCTTCATGTCGTCCACGTGCGCGATGCCGCCGCCGACGGTGAACGGGATCGTAATCTCGGCGGCCGTCCGGCGCACGACGTCGACCATCGTCTTCCGCCCCTCGTGGGAGGCGGAGATGTCGAGGAAGACCAGCTCGTCCGCCCCTTCCCGGTCGTACGCCGCCGCGAGCTCGACCGGATCGCCGGCGTCGCGCAGGTTGACGAAGTTGACGCCCTTCACGACGCGGCCGTCTTTCACATCCAGGCACGGGATGATCCGTTTCGCTAACATGAGTGGCTCCTTTCCGCTTGTCGCATGGTGTCGTTCCCGACGACCGGACACGTTTTGCCTCTTCCGGCAGGTTTACGCTTTACGCCTTTTCCGTCCGCACCTTCGCCGTCATTTCCAGGAACCGGCCGAGCAGGCGGATGCCCAGCTCGCCGCTCTTCTCGGGATGGAACTGCATCCCGTAGAGCTGCCCGCGGCCGACGATCGCCGCGACCGGACCGTGGTAGTCCGTCGTCGCCAGCAGGTCGTCCTTATGCTCCGGCAGCGCGTGGTACGAATGCACGAAATAGACATGACCGGGCTCGAGCCCGTCCGTGAGCGGATTCGCCTGCTCGAGCTTGAGCCGGTTCCAGCCCATGTGCGGCACCTTGAACGGCCCGCGAAACCGGACGACGCGGCCGGGCAGCAGCCCGAGCCCTTCGTGCCGGCCGTGCTCCTCGCTCTCGTCGAACAGAAGCTGCATGCCGAGACAGATGCCGAGCAGCGGCTTGCCCGAGCGGGCATACGCCTTCGCCGCCTCGTCCAGCCCGGTCTCGCGCAGGTTGCGCATCGCGTCGCCGAACGCGCCGACGCCGGGCAGGATCGCCCCGTCCGCGGCGAGGATTTCGTTCGCGTCGCCGGTCACCCGCGCTTCGTAGCCGAGCCGCTCGACCGCCTTGCTGACGCTGTGCAGATTGCCCATGCCGTAATCGATGATCGCGATCATCCGTCACAGCACTCCCTTGGTGGACGGGACGCCCGTCACGCGCGGATCGATGCCCGACGCCTCGTCCAGCGCCCGGCCCAGCGCCTTGAACACCGCTTCGATCATGTGGTGCGTGTTGCGCCCGTAGTGCACGATCACGTGCAGCGTGATGCGCGCCTCCAGCGCCAGCTTCCACAGGAACTCGTGCACGAGCTCGACGTGGAAGCTGCCGACCGTCTGCGCCGGGTACTCCGCGCGGTACTCGAGGTGCGGCCGGTTGCTGATGTCGATCACCACCTGCGCCAGCGCCTCGTCCATCGGCACGAACGCGTTCGCGTAGCGCCGGATGCCGCGCTTGTCGCCGAGCGCTTCGTTGATCGCCCGGCCGAGACAGATGCCGATGTCCTCGACCGTGTGGTGGTCGTCGACCTCGACATCGCCTGAAGCCTGCACCTTCAGGTCGAAGTGGCCGTGCTTCGCGAACAGCTCGAGCATGTGGTTCAGGAACGGCACGTCCGTCTCGATCGACGTCTCCCCCGTCCCGTCGAGCGCGAAGCTCAGCTTGATGTCCGTTTCGCCTGTTTTGCGGGCGATGTCCGCCGCGCGTCTCACCGGTTCCGTCATCGCTTCAGCCTTCTTTCCTCAATCTCAGAATCTATATCGTCATCCGACGCGGACCGCATCAGTCATCCTTGCGCATCGGGATCCCGCGCAGACCGCATCGGTCATCCTTGCGCGTCGGGACCCTGCTTGGATGGCGTCAGTCTTCCTTCCGCAGCCGGACCTCGACCGCCCGGGCGTGCGCTTCGAGTCCTTCGCGCCGGGCCAGCGCCATGATCTTGCCGCCGTTGGCGAGCAGGGCCTCCCGGCTGTAGCGGATCAGGCTCGACTTTTTCACGAAGTCGTCGACGCCGAGCGCCGATGCGAACCGCGCCGTGCCGTTCGTCGGCAGGATGTGGTTCGGCCCCGCGAAGTAGTCGCCCACCGGCTCCGTGCTGTACGCGCCCAGGAAAATCGCGCCCGCGTTCTCGATCCGCCCGACGACCTCCATCGGGTCCGCCGTCATGATCTCGAGATGCTCCGGCGCGAGCCGGTTGACGACCCCGATTCCCTCGTCCAGCGTGGCGACGGTCAGGATGGCGCCGTAATCGTCGATCGAATTCCGCGCGATCGCCGCCCGGGGCAGATCGGCGAGCTGCCGCTCCACCTCATCCGCCACCGCCTTCGCGAGCGCTGCGGACGGCGTCACGAGCACCGCCGACGCCATCTCGTCGTGTTCCGCCTGCGACAGCAGGTCGGCCGCGACATAGGCGGGGTCGGCCGTGTCATCGGCCAGCACGACGATCTCGCTCGGACCGGCGATGTTGTCGATGTCGACCGCGCCGTACACCTCGCGCTTCGCCAGCGCGACGTAGATGTTGCCGGGGCCACAGATCTTGTCCACCGGCGCGATCGTCTCCGTGCCGTACGCGAGCGCCGCGATCGCCTGCGCGCCGCCGACCCGGTAAATCTCCTTCACGCCCGCCTCGGCCGCCGCCACGAGGATGTACGGGTTGATCCCCGCCTGTCCGCCCGTCGCCGGCGGCGTCACCATGACGATCTCGGGCACGCCAGCCACCTGCGCCGGGATGACGTTCATCAGGACGGAGGACGGATAGGCCGCCTTGCCGCCCGGCACGTAGACGCCGACCCGCCGCAGCGGGCGGACGATCTGGCCGAGCAGCGTGCCGTCCGGCGCCGGCTCCATCCACGAGCGCTGCTTCTGCCGCTCGTGGAACACGCGGATGTTGGCCGCCGCCTCGCGAATCGCCGCGAGGAACTCCCCGTCCACCTGCCCATACGCCGCCCGAACCTCCTCTTCCGTCACCCGGAGCTCCGCCGGCGTAAGCTTGACGCCGTCGAACCGCTCCGTATACCGCAGCAGCGCCTCGTCGCCCTCCGCCCGCACCGCCGCGACGATCTCCCGCACCGCCGCGTTCTGCTCCGGGCTGCCGTATTCGACTTCGCGCCTCAGATCGAACGCGCTCGCCGCCATGATCCGCATGGCTCTCACCTCTCACGGATTGCATCACGTTGTCTGTATCACTCAACTTGTTGCAAATATGCACCAAGTTCACGCGCCAAACGCCGAAATCGGGCAACTTGGTGCAGAAATGCACCAAGCTCGCGTGTCCGACGCCGGCATCTCACATCTTGGGGCAAGATTGCCCCAAGTTCTCCCCGGCTGGCTGCAGCTTCTCCAAATGTACTGCAAACATGCACTACATTCGCGCGCCAATCGCAGGAATCGCCAAATCTGATGCAAAAATACACTATATTTGCCCTGTCCCGCCGGAAACGGTCCGAACGTAATGCATAAATGCACTACATGGCACCCGGCCGCCGTCCGCCAAGACCGCGCCGCCGCTCTTGCCCGCTGCTTATACGGCCCCCTGCGCCCCGTGCGGTTTCGGCCCCCTGCGCCCCGTGCGGTTTCGGCCTCCTGCCCGCCGCACCCGCCGCCCGGCCTCACCGGCCGCCGCCGGCACCTCGCCATGCGCAGCCCCTGCCATCGCGGCGGTCTGCCCCACTGCCGAACGCCGGCCGCGTCTGCCGCTTCCGCAGCCCGCGCCGTCACGGCTGCCCGCCTCTCCACGTCAACGCGCCGCCCGCGTCTGCCGCTTTCGCAGCCTGCCGCCCGCGCCCCTCACGGCCGCGCGCAGTTGGCGCCCGCCGCTCCCGCATTCCCCATGCCTCACCGCGCCCCGCGCTGCAGCGTCTGCTGCAGCCGGTCGCACAAGGCCTGGATCGCGTCGTTCTTCATCCGGTAGCTGACCCGGTTCGCGATGAGCCGGCTTGTCACGTCGAACATGACCTCCATCTCGACGAGGCCGTTCTCGCGCAGCGTCGCGCCGGTCTCGACCATGTCGACGATCCGGTCCGCGAGCCCGACGAGCGGCGCCAGCTCGATCGAGCCGTTCAGCTTGATCACCTCGACCTGCTGCCCCCGCTCGCGGAAATATTGCGACGCGACGTTCGGATACTTCGTCGCCACCCTCGGATGGATGACCGGCTTCCAATCCGGCAGACCGATCACCGACATCCGGCACTTCGCGATGCCGAGGTCGAGCAGCTCGTACACATCCTTGTTCTCCTCCATCAGCACATCCTTGCCGACGACGCCGATGTCGGCCACGCCGTACTCGACGTAGGTCGGCACGTCGACCGGCTTGGCCATGATGAACGACATCCCCGCGTCGGGCACATCGAAGATCAGCTTCCGGCTGTCGTCGAAATCGTCCGGAATCGGCAACCCCGCATCCCGGAACAATTGCGACGCCTGCTTGTAAATCCGCCCCTTCGGCATCGCGACCATCAACGTGTCACGCATCATGTCCGCCTCCATCGCCGCCCGCGCCCGCCGGTCCGACGAACCGCTCGAACCGTTCGTACGCCGCGCCGTTGTACAGGATCGGGCCGCCGCCTTGCCGCTCCCGCTGCGCCCGCTCCAGCGCGTCGGCCTCCGCGGCCGACATCCGCGCCGTCACGGCGACGCGACCTTCGGCGCGCAGCCGGCCCGCCGCGGCCAGCGCGGCGGCCCGCCCGGCCGTATCGTAGCCGATCAGCGTCCGGCCCCGGCCCGACTCGTCCGCGCCGCCGTCCACGAGAGCGAGGAAGCGCGTCGTCTTCAACGCGAACCCGGTCGCCGGAGCCGGCCGGCCGAACTGCGCCAGCAGATTGTCGTACCGTCCGCCGCTTACGACGGGGAAGCCGAGATCCGCCGCGTACCCTTCGAACGTCATGCCGGTATAATAGGAGAAATCGCCGATCATCGTCAGATCGATCAGCACGTGCTCCGTCACGCCGTACGCGTCCAGCACGTCCCAGATCGCGCACAGATGGTCGATCGCCGCCCGCGCGGACGGGTCTTCACTCAGACCCTTCGCCTGCCGGCACGTCTCCTGGCCGCCGCGCAGGCGCAGAATATCTTCAAGCTCGCGCTCCGCCCGCTCCGTGAGCCCGAGCGTGCGCAGCCGCTCGCGGTAGCCGACATGGTCGCGGCTCAGCAGATAGCCCTTCAGCTCCTCCTGCGCCTCCGCCCGGCCGCTGAGCTTCTCCCCGAGCAGCCCGTTCAGGAAGCCGACGTGGCCGATCGCGATCTTGAACCGGCTCACGCCCGCCGCCTGCAGCGAGGCGATCGCGAGCGCGACGACCTCCGCATCCGCCTCGGGCGACGGATCGCCGATCAACTCGACGCCGGTCTGGAAGAACTCCGCTTCCCGGCCCGCCTCCTCCTCGATCGCGCGGAACACGTTCGCGTGATAAGAGAGCCGGAGCGGCAGCGGCGCGTCCTTCAGCAGCGACGCGGCGACGCGCGCGATCGGCGCCGTCATGTCGGAGCGGAGCACGAGCGTCATGCCCCGGTTGTTCAGCAGCTTGAACAGCTTGCTGTCCGACGTTGCGCTTGCGACGCCCACCGTGTCGTAATATTCCATGGTCGGCGTCATGATCTGCTCGTAGCCCCAGCGCTTCATGCAGTCGAGCACCTGCTGCTCGACATGCCGCAGCTTCGCCACGACATGGGGCAGATAATCCTTGACGCCGGCCGGTTTTTCGAACCCTCTCGGTTTGGCCATACCCATGTCACCTTCAGTTTACTTTACCGTGTTAAAGCGTTAATATGTTACCATACTGCCAAAATAAAGGGGTTGACCGTATCGTAACACTTCGAGGCGGCCCCGTCAAGCCGAGACCGCCTCCAGACACCGCTTCCGGACAGGATTTTGCAGCTTCCCGCCACTTCTCCCTCCGCAAGAACCAGACCATTCAACTGTCCCCCGAAAACACACCCGCCGTCGATCCCGATTTTGTCCCCGCCGGACCAGATGTCGTCCCAACCGTGGATCTCCCGCATCACGAACGACCGCTACCGATCGAGCCGCTCCGGGTCGATCCGTTCGACCCCGCAGCAGCTCCGTGAACTGGCGGCAGCAGCCGTGGATATCGCTGACCACCAGCGTCCGGACCTGCTTCACCTCATCCCCGTCCTACCCTCGAACCAATACCCGTGAGTCCTCCATGCATCAATGCCGGTACCGCCGCTGCCGGATCGCCCGGGTGAACAGCCACATCAGCAGCGCCGCCAGCGCAATGCCGCCGGCCCACAGCATCTCGGGCGCCGTCGCTTCCCGGACGGAATGGCGCCTGGTCGCCGGCGGATCCTGCGGCACGAGCCGCTCGTAGATCGTCTTCACCTTGAGTCCGTAGCGGGCGAGGAATCGGTCCACCTCATCCTGGCTGTAGTAGCGCGATTCCGCCCGTCCGTTTTTCAGCTTGATGTAGCCTTGATGGTCGCCGGCAACCGCATGGCCGCCGTCCTCCAGCTTCCGGAGCAGCACAAGATACGACGCCCCCCGGTCGAGCATGCCCTCGCCGCCGTATTGCGGCACGCGCGCCGTCAGCTCCGTCTTCTTCTCGAGTCCGCCCTTGAGCGGGATCTCGACGCGGAACCTGTACCGGTGCTCCGCTTCGCTGTCCGCCATCCGGCCCGTCACCGTGCCCACGAACACGACATCCGCCCGGACCGACAGCTCATCCAGGGACGCAACTGGGAAATTAAGCGCTTCCACTTCACGCGACAAAGAAACCGCGCTCAGCAGCGCCGCCCACAGGGTCAGCAGGCACACCATGGCCGTTCTGCCAAGCCGGCCCGGAGTCCACACCCGGCGCACGACCGCACCCTCCCCGTCTCGGTTCTTCAATACAATAAGACGCGAAGGGCCGGCAAACGTTGCGCCCAAATTCGCATTTTTTTTATCGGATATCGGAGAAATCCGCTTATGCTCCCTGCTCCGGCGCCTGCTTGTCCGCGCGCAGGTCCCGCAGCGGGTTGCCGCCGACGAACGCGCCGGGCGGCACGTCCCGGTGCACGACCGAGCCCGCCGCCACGACGGCCCCGTCGCCGATCGTCACGCCGGGCAGAATCGTCACGTTCGCGCCGATCATGACGTTGTCCCCGATCACGACGTCGCCGAGCCGGTATTCGCGGATCAGATACTCATGCGCCAGAATGGTCGAGTTGTACCCGATGATCGTATTGCTGCCGACCCTGATCCGCTCCGGGAAAAAGACGTCCACCATCACCATCAGCGCGAACGCCGTGTTCTTCCCCACCTTCATCCCGAGCACCCGGCGGTAGATCCAGTTCTTGAGCGGAAGCGACGGACAATATCGGGCGATCTGGATGAAAATGAAATTCCGCACCGCCTTCATCCGGCTGACCGTCTTGTACACCTGCCACAGCGAATTCGGTCCTTCCACCGGATAGCGCTCCACGTTCCTCACGGCGTGTTCCGCTCCAATCCCGTCAGTTCGTACAGATCGCGCATGTCCCGGATGATATGCCGCGCGCCCGCGTCCAGCAGCACCCGCTCGCCCTTGAGCGACCAGGCGACGCCGACCGGCACGGCGCCGGCCGCCAGCGCAGACTGCATGTCGGCGGGGCTGTCGCCGACCATGAGCGCCTCCTCCGACCGGACATCGAGCAGCTCCAGCGCCCTCAGCACCGGTTCGGGATGCGGCTTGGCGTGCTCCACGTCGTCGAACGCGACGAGCGCGTCCACGAAGCCGTCAATGCCCACATGCTTCATGCCGCGCATCGACGTCACCCGCATCTTCGTCGTGACGACGCCGATCTTGAAGCCAGCCGCCTTCAGCCGCTCCAGCACCTCAGCCACATGCGGAAAGGCCGTCACCAGCGCATCGTGTTCCCGCCAATTGTACTCCCGGTACGCCGTGTGCAGATCGTCGACCTCATCCCGTCCGGAGAAGTAGCGCAGTTGCTCCTCGAGCGGCTTGCCCATGTGCGGGATAATGTGCTCCCGCCCGAATTCCGGCGGCACCACGCCGCGCAGCGCGTGCAGGAACGAGCGGATGATCAGTTCGTTCGTGTCGAGGATCGTCCCGTCCAGGTCAAACAGAACGGCTGCCGTCGTCATCCCGCTGCGATCCCTTCCCGCTGTTCGTGTCGCCTGCCGGCTCGTCCGTCTCCCGGTCCGCGCTTCCGGACCGTTCCGCGCCTCCTGACGGCTTGTCCGCCGCATCCCGATCCGCAAACTCCCGATCCGCAAACTCCCGATCCGC
>Ga0207866_1002337_pt1 | contig 14218 bp, 12 predicted proteins | sample HigsolmetaAR203D_FD_184835 | JGI IMG/M metagenome (GOLD analysis project Ga0207866, IMG submission 184835) | Ionic liquid and high solid enriched microbial communities from the Joint BioEnergy Institute, USA - AR20-3-D (SPAdes) (version 2) ...
TTATAGAAGTTTTACAAATGAATTATCTTATCACTTCTTTAAATGTGGGTTTTTTCTCGTATGTACATAGCTTTGATAAAACTTTAAAACATACCAAGAAAAACGCCTATTAAATCACCTATGATATCATATATATCGGCATTTCCACCAAAATAAACTTGCAAAATTCCAGTTAAAAAAGCACTGATTATTAGCATACTTATTTTTCTAACCTTGTTCCATTTTCGTAATAACCATGTAATCACAACCATAATAATGTGACCAAATAACTCTAATTGGTCTAGTCTGGGACAATAGTAAAATCAAATGACACAGTTCCGTTATGCAAAAAATTAGCTACGTCCGCTGTGGAAGCGCAGATAAAATACTCATCATCTAATACATTAATAATATAAACAGCGTATTTAGCCCCCTTTATTGATTTTAAGTATACGCTAATTGGGGCTTAGTGTAGCTTAATTTTCAAAAAAGAATGGAGCCAATGTTAAAACCTATGGTTACACCCAATAGAATAAACAAAAGGGGCATGATACCCCTACTGTTTAATCCCGACCATAAATGTCTCTTGTATAAACTTTATCAGCTACTTCTTTTAACTCTTCTGATAATCGGTTTGCTACAATTACATCGGAACGTTTAATAAATTCTGCAAAATCATTAACAACTTCTGAGTTATAAAATTTTTCTTCATGAAATGTTGGTTCGTAAACGATAACCTCAATTCCTTTTCCTTTGATTCGCTTCATAACGCCTTGAATAGAGGATTGTCTAAAGTTATCGGAATCTGCTTTCATGGTCAGTCTGTAAATGCCCACCACTTTTGGGTTCCGCTTAATAATCATATCTGCTATATGGTCTTTTCTCGTCCGGTTGGCATCAACAATGGCAGCCATGATGTTGTTTGGAACGTCATGATAGTTTGCCAGCAATTGCTTTGTATCTTTTGGCAAGCAATAACCACCATAGCCAAATGAAGGGTTGTTGTAATGGCTGCCGATTCTAGGGTCAAGGCCGACTCCTTCAATAATTTGCTTAGTATTCAACCCCCGAATTTCTGCATAGGTGTCCAACTCATTAAAGAACGCCACCCGCATAGCTAAATACGTATTGGCAAAAAGTTTAATTGCTTCTGCTTCGGTAGAATTCGTAAATAAGACTGGAGCATCCTTTTTGATGGCACCTTGCACTAACAAATCGGCAAAAACCTTTGCTCTTTCGGATTGTTCACCGACAATTATACGAGAAGGATAGAGATTATCATACAAAGCCTTACCTTCACGGAGGAATTCAGGGGAAAAGATAATATTATCTGTTTCAAACTTCTCTTTGACTTTCTCTGTATAGCCAACCGGCACTGTCGATTTAATAATCATCACGGCATCCGGGTTAATCGATAACACATTGGCAATGACTGCTTCTACAGTTCTTGTATTAAAATAGTTCTTTTCAGGGTCATAATCAGTTGGGGTTGAAATGATTATATAATCAGCATCTTTATAAGCTTGATAAATGTCTGTGGTTGCTGTTAAAGTTAAATCTTTTGATGCTAAATACTCCTCAATTTCATGATCAACAATAGGAGAACAGTGGTTGTTAATCATGTCCACCTTTTCCTTTATAATATCAAGGGCAATGACTTCATTGTGTTGAGCTAATAATACGGCATTGGATAAACCTACATAACCTGTTCCCGCTACTGCAATTTTCATTGTTGCTCCTTCTTCCATTAAAATAATTTTTTTAAATAAAAAAGGCACTCGATAAGGAGCACCTTAAATAGCTTATTTAACTTTATAATAATCTACATACCAATCAGCAAATTTTTGTAAGCCTACTTCAATTGGTGTTTCTGGTTTAAAACCGACAGCTTCTTGAAGTTGTTTCGTTGAGGCATATGTCGCCGGTACATCTCCAGGTTTAATAGGCTCGAAAATTTTTTCAAAAACGACTTCTCTACCTAAGGATTTACTAAAAGCCTTCTCCAGAGTCTCAATAAATACCATCAACTTCTCAGGATTGTTGTTACCGATATTATAAACTTTGTGTCTAACCTCCCCCTCTGGAGGATTTCCTAACAAGCGAATGATCCCCTCAACTATATCATCAATATAGGTGAAATCCCGGTACAGGTCGTTTTCAAAATCACCATTGTTAAATATCCGAATTGGCTCGCCGGCAAAATACTTATTAGCAAATCCAAAATATGCCATATCAGGCCGACCCATCGGGCCATATACAGTAAAGAAACGTAGTCCGGTTGCCGGTATTTTATACAAATGGCTGTAAGTATGTGCCATTAATTCATTTGACTTCTTCGTTGCTGCATAAAGTGAAACTGGATTATCGACAAAGTCTGTTTCTTCGAAAGGCACTTTTTTATTGGCTCCATAAACTGAACTTGATGATGCATAAACAAGATGATCAACTGGGTAATGTCTACATGCTTCAAGGATGTTAAAAAATCCAATAATGTTGCTTTGAATATAAACATCTGGATTTTCGATTGAAAAACGTACACCAGCCTGAGCAGCTAAGTTTACTACAATATTCGGTCTATACTTCTCAAAAATATTCTCAACAAATTCTTTATTAGAAATATCCCCTTTAGCAAAAGTAAAATTATCATAAGGGATCAATGAGTTTAAACGTGTAAGTTTTAAATTTATATCGTAGTAATCATTTATATTATCAATTCCTATAACTCGATAATTTTTTTCTAATAATTTTTTTGATAGGAAAAAACCTATAAAACCGACAGATCCAGTAATAAGGTAAACAGTTTGCTCTTCAAAATGATTATACCTCAATTTTTTATCTCCTTTACAAATTTTGATTTTACTTTTGGAATCTACCACTAGGTAAGTCTGTACACTTAATTTTTCTTATTTTTTACTTTTAAATATTCCTTACACAGTTTTAATACTTCTCTGTCACTTATTATTATAAATATTAAATAAAAAAATATAAATATCATGCTTCCAAGGAGAGGATGCAATTGGTTTCTAATTTTTAATGCACCAATTAATAGTGCGACAAGTAACAGCGTTTGTCTTAAAACTCCTTTTAAGAGTATTTGTTTAGATTTATCATTAAATATTATTAAACCAACTAATAAAGTTATTTCAATTATAATTGCAGAAAAAGCCCCTCCCAATGCACCGTAACTACTACCTAATATATAGTAAAGAATAATAGCTATTAATAAACTAATAAAAGTTATAACACTTCTCCTACTCTGATAACCACGTGTTGTTAGTGAATCCGCTAGCGGATAATTTATTGACTGTAAAAATAAAATTAGAGACAATATTGATAATAGTGATGCTATGTTTGTCCATTCACTCCCAAAAATTAATTTCACCCACCATTCAGAATACAAAATAAAGGGTATTACCATACAACCACCTAACGTTGTCATCAATTTCGCTTCATTAATACTCAGCAAAGTATGTTCATAAAACTTCTTTAAAGATCCGTAATTAAATAATAAAGGGTAAAATGCAGAGGCAATAACTCCAGGAAATTGATATAATACTGCTGGGATCCGATAAGCAGCAGAAAAAGCCCCTACTTCTCTCAATGTAGTTACTTTTTCTAAAATTATTGGAGGGATTTGTGGCAACAATGTTAAAAAAAGACCACCAGCTGAGAAACTTAATAAATCTGTAAGAATTGCATTATCCCATCCTTTAATAATCGATATTCTTTTAGATAATAAATATAAACTGTAAATTCCACCAATAAGGCTTGAAAATCCATAGAATGGTGCAATTATATTTAATGGTAGTTTTAATATAATCCCAATAATTAAACTAATAACGGTTATCAATCCTGAAAATGAACGTATATATGCAGTATATTTCATTTGTTGTATTGCTTGAAAATAACTTGCACCAACTCCCTGTAATACTGAGCCAAAAATTGTAGGAAATGTCATTAAATATATAACTTCTCTTATATTTTTATTACCATAAAATAATTCAACAATAAAATAAATAGTTATACTTGTTAAGACTGCAAAAATTACCTTTATTTTAAAGTGACTTGAAACAAGTTTTGACAAGTCCTTTTTATAATCTTTGCTAGCTTCTCTGATAAACGTGTGAGATAAGCCTAAATCGGTAAAATAACCAGCTATAGATGAAAAAGCTAATCCAATACTAAGGACACCATAGTTAATTGGTCCTAAATATCTTGCTACTAATATAGAAGAAATGGCAGATAAAAAGCGAATTAAAATATTACTTACAAATAAATAAGAAGCATTTTTGAGTATAATGTTCATTCAAATCAATATCCTATCTTTTTTTCAATTTTTTGGGTACTATCATATTAGTATAGAATGCTAATAATGCTAGTCCCATCGTATACTTATTTTTATACATAGTATAGATATACTTTTCCAATTTACTAGAACCAACACTCTTACTACTTAATGTTAATTTCCTAACCAATGGTTCGTTAATAACTTTTTTTATAAAATTTATCTTATCTAATAGTTTTTTATCATTCCCCTTTTTAAATTCATTATTTATACTATTATTAATATGATGTAAAAGCTTGATAGAAATCGAAGGATTATTATAAACATTAACATTAAAATTCTCTAACATGTTAATAAAAGCTTTAATAAATTGTAATTGCCTTTCAAACATTGATTTATCATACTTTCCCATAACACTGTTCACTCTTGTGCTATAATAATAGTATTGTTTGGGTAAATAAAAGAATCTCTTCGCATGCATAAAACAAGTTATTTTAAATAAAATATCTTCTCCTACTGCTAGATTTTTATCAAAACTAATCTTATTTCTCTTGATTAATTCATTTCTATAAATGCCACACCAGAAGGCACCGTTCATATGTGTTGGCACTTCTTTAAGTTTATGATTAAGATTATTGTATTCGACAACTGTATTGGATACCAACTTTTCAAATCTTTTAATACCTGTATAAGTATCTGCATATTTGGTATCATCATAGTAAACTAGGTAACTACAAGTAACAACATCAGAATCTGTTTGTTTACCTACATCATAAAGTTTTAAATACATATCAGGATCAATCCAATCATCTGAATCAACAAAACCAATATACTCTCCTTTTGCAACCTCTAACCCCCTATTTCGAGCTGCACTTACACCTAAATTTTCCTGATGAACTATTCTGATTCTTTTATCTGTCTCAATAAATTTTTCTACAATTTTGATAGTGTTGTCATATGAGCCATCATTAATTATTATTAATTCTATCTCTTCTAACTTTTGATTAAGTACAGATTCTATTGATCTATTTATATATTTTTCTCCATTATAGACTGGCATAATTATACTAACTTTAGGAGTAACTTTATTTTGAACCAAAATATCACACCCCTCTATTTATTAATGAAGTTTAGGTTCTTGGGTTCTTTTATCTCTTATCACAGCAATATAATTTCTGTTATCAAAGATAATAAGGAAAAATTTTATAAACATTATACCGTAAAAAATTACGTTTGGTCTAAAAATTTCTCCCTTTATATTTCCTAATATTAGAAATAATAAACATAGAATTGATATTCCATAAGATAATATGTCTCCTTTTATATTACTCATTATAAGTTTAATTACAGGTATATAAAAGAAAATAAGAAATAGTATTCCTCCTATAAATATATCATTTATATAACCTATATCAGAGTTTAAATAACTAATTTCTCTGCCCCCAAATACCCTATGACCAGTTCCAGATAATAATTCAATACCTTTTGGAAAAAAAACCATCTCCTTAAATAATATACTATACGTTCCTGTAACATTTCCATTTAAAAACTCAATCGATTCATAATAAAACCTCATTATCCATTGAAAGGTGTCTGTTGAAATAGACTTAATAATATTTAAAGTCCACCTTAAGACGAAAAAAATCAATGCTGGAAAAAATAATATATACATTAGATTTTTTATGTTTCTTTTTTTTAGTGATGTAAATATAACTATTAATAGGATTGATACTATACAAATAATAATTCCAGTTCTACCGTTTAATATTGAAGATAATAATAAGAACGGTACATAAAAGATGTATTTTTTTGAAACATATATTGAACAGAGAATTGCTACGCCCATCAAAAAGGCTTGAAATATTTGCATACTAAAAGTAAAATCAGAAGAAAATCCATATATTCTATATCTAAAAATTTCCGAACTTTTATCTTTTGCTATATCCAGAAAACTATCCATCGCTATTATTCTGAATTGTGGGAATATCAGCATTAAAATAACTATTACACTTTGATATAGCCCTATATTTAAAATTACATTTATAAAATTTTTAAAGTCATAGCCTTTGTTTAAGAATTCAAAACAAATGAACAGAATATTAGGAATAACAATAAATATAATATTTAATATAAATTGTTCACCATATGAATTTAACATTGTCTTGTTTTGTATTAACGAAATAATACTGAGATAAAGTAAAGATATTAATAAGAATAGTATTAATAGAGCAATTTTCTTATTTAATAAAGTCTTAGTTAATTTTTTTCTGTGCCTCAGAATTAAAAGTAAATATATAATAGGTGTTGATATATATAAAATATTTGTCTCACCAAGCCAAGGGCTAAGATTTGGTCTATAAATTAAAAAAAAAGTGTATAAATACAATATAAAAAGCCACCCTGAATTTTTGTTTTTCATTTTACCACCCTTAAATATATGCTTAAATTTATTATTGCCATGACTAAGATGCGCAAATCATATTTTAATTAAAACTAGTTAAAAATGGTTTCGCATGTTTTCAATGATTTTATTCTTGTCACTTACATGGAACATCTTCAAACTATTCCGGCCTGAAAGGAACCAGCAACCACGGGGCTAGTAATCATCAAGGCAATCATGGAAGAATATCCATTTACGTATAAAAATCCATTAGTCTGTAATGTTTCAATATGTTTTTTAACTATAGAAAAGATGTCACTGTTTATTGTCCTTAATGCGGAAAAGTTCTCCCTTATCGATGGCAATATCAAATAAAGTATTATAAAATTCTATGGATATTTTTAAATACTATTATATAACAGGAGAAAATCCTTAAGTGTTTTTTCACTATCAAAACCTTTTTCTTTTAGTCTTTCCATAATTCTTGTTGGTTCGGGTTTAACATTATTGATATTAATTGTTGTACTAACCCAATCGTCAATTGAAGAAAGTGAACAATATTTTACTAAATTTAGACCTAGATCTGTTTCTTTAGGTAAATTATTAGAAACAACACAAGGAATACCTGCAGCTTGGGCTTCTAGTAAAACCATACCAAAACCTTCATTAAGTGAAGGAAATAAAAATACATCAAAAATACTAATAACTTTTTCAATGTCATTTCTTACACCTAAAAAGTATATCTTATCTTGAATATTAAGTTTAGTAGATAATTCTTTAATTCTATTTAATTCTGGACCATCTCCTACCAAAATTAAAACATAATCCCCAAATTTTAATATCTTTTTAAAAACTTCTAATAAAAACACATGATTCTTAACAGGAATAAATCTACCGATATGTCCTATAATCTTAGTATCTTTATTAATTCCTAGAGAATCTTTTAATTTACTGTTACCCTTTTCATTATATACAAATTTTTCAATATCTATTCCATTATAAATTAATCTATAATTTGACTTATTTGAAAATAAATAGTTACCTGCATCAACACTACAAGCAATTTTATGTGTACTAAACTTTTCTATTAAAATTTTATAAATCGGTAGCAATATTTTATTTTTTCTTGAACCAGCATCAGTTGCATGAACATGACATATTCTTATTTTTATTCTAGCAATGCGTGCGGAGAGTGCATTAATTCCAGATTGGTGGTTCATATGCGAATGAACTGCTATAAAAGGACCGTTTTCGTTAATAATTTTTGTAACATTTTTTATATATGATAAAACACCAGAATTACTTATATTGTCAATATAAAAGACTCTTCCTCCTAACTTTTTAATTTCTTTGTGAAAATCTATATTCTTTTCTTTACAATGAACTATAAAATCAAATTGAATCTTATTTCTATCTATTTTTTTATAAACACTCATTAATAATGACTCTTTACCACCGTAATACATTCCTCCAATTATATGCAATATGCGTACTGGTTTTTCCACAATGGTTTCCTCCCTCAAGATTTTTTATTAACCCAATTAATTCTTAATAAAGTCATAAGTATATTCAAAAGAATCACTTGGTTGAAATAAACCAATAAAAAATTTTAATACCAAATAATTATCTATAAAAAAATGTATGGACTTTCTTTTAAAACAGTAAATTAAAAAGTTTAAAATATGAATAACCAATAGCAATATTAAAGCCTGAAGAGGTTGATAGAAACCAAAGGGGATTACTATAATTGATAATATTGTAATTACGGTAGTTCTAAAGAAATCCTTATAAATCCACAAAAGGTGTTTTAAACTTCTATTCTTAAAACTATTCTTAAATGCTAGAGACCTACCTCTCTTTACTTCCATTTTTAATGTATTAACTATTTTTTGTTTTGACCTAACATAATCAGTGTGATGTACCCCCATAATATATGGTATCCTTAAAATAAATCCAAAATTCATAAATCTACTGTACATTTCTGCTTCTTCATTATTTATTATATAAGGATTATAATTCCCACATGTTATCAACTTATCTCTATTTATTAAAATATTTCCTCCGATATGTCTCGCCTTCTCCATTTGATTAACATTGTACCTTTTAACTTTTTCAACCAAAGTTCCATTTTTGTAATATTTATAATCTAAGAGATCTCCACAAATTCCATCAGCATTTGTTTCTATCATTATTTTTATTGCAATATCTAGCCACCCTTGCATTAATTCAATATCTCCATCTAAAAATAAAATGTAATCATTTTTAGCAATTTCTGCACCAACTTTTCTTCCCATTGCGGCCGAATAATAATTGCTACTCTCTAATTTTGCGATTATAATATTTTTAAAATTGCTAGCAATTTCTATAGTCTTATCGCTAGAGTTGCTATCTACAACTATTATTTCAAAATCGTTTAGTAACTCACACGATGATAGCTCTTTAGTCAGAGCATTTAAGCAACTTTTTATATTTTTTTCCTCGTTCCTAGTAATAACTACAGAACTTAATGAAATCATTTCATTCACCTTTTTTATGGATAATATATTGATGTAACTATATTTTGCTTTATAATAATACTATAATGATTTAATTATTTTAATATAAGCTTCTACAACTTGTTTTCTATCAAATTTATCTTTGATTCTCATGTAAGAATTTACTCCAAATTGTTTCTTCGTTTGATAATTTAATCCTATAAATTTTTCTAATTTATTTATTAAGGAAACAGTATTCTTTGCTTCAAATATAAATCCATTTTTCCCCTCTTTAATTGTTTCCCGACATCCTGGAATATTTGATGCAATTAATGCTCTCCCCATTGCTCCAGCTTCAAGCAAAACATTGGAAAGACCTTCCCCACCATGTGAGGCTTGGATTAAACAATGTGCTTCTTCTATATAAGGTTTGACATCTGACTGGTACCCTAAATAATTTACATAACCTTTTTCTTCATAATCACGAATTAATTCGCTATAATAAGACTGGGTCTTTTCTACAAACCCTACAATATTAAATTTTGTGTTTGGATACTTCTCTTTTATTACCTTCGCTGCTTCTAGATATTGATCTATTCCTTTATCTTTCATAATCCTTCCAATATAAAGAAATGTAATAGGGTCTTCTTTTGGGAACTCTTTATATCGAAACTCTTCTATATTTACTCCCGAACCAGGTATTAATTTATAAATACCTTTCACTATTTTTTTACCAACTAGTATTTTCATATCTTCTTCATTTTGGAAAAAGACGCATGCAGATTTTTTTAAACTTATTCTATATAAAAAAGTTAATATACTTTTAAGAATAAATCCTTTGCTAAAACCACTACCTAAACCTGTAATATTATTTAAGCATGGAACTTTTAGAAGTCTGCACGCTATACCACCATAGATATTAGGTTTAATTGTATATGTTAAAGCCACATCTGGTTTTATTTCCCTAAACATTTTAATATAAAATAGTACTAGTTTTAGGTCTGTAATTAGATTTGTCCCTCTTCTATCCACATTTGTTTCGATAAACTTACAACCCCAACTAATCATTTTGGGTACTTTATCATCATCTTTTGGCAATGATATATACACTTCATATCCTTCAGACAAAAGTTTTTTGATTAATTCCTTTCTAAAATTGTATATGACAAAACCATGATTGCCTAACATTAATACTTTCTTCTTCATTTTACAACCATCCAATTATATACTTTTTTGTATTGATTCTTCAAAATTGACAACATCATAATCTATGTTAAAGGATAAGTCTTTTGCATATACTTTATTTCCAAGTACTTTATTAATAAACTTAAATCTCCTTGATAGTAGCCTTATTAGTGGATTAAATATATTTACAAATAATACAGTTTTTCCAGTTATTTTTGCAACACTCTCAATAATATCTTTTGTTGCAATATATTCTTTATTTTGCGGATAAAATATTCCATCTAACTTCCTATCAATAATTATTCTGAAACATTCTGATAAGTTATCAATAAATATCATACTTCTTTGATTTTCAATACTTGGGAATAAAGGAGTTATTTTTGCCAACTTAATAAGTTTAGGAAAATTACCTTTACAATTCGGGCCATATACCATTGGTGTTCTAATAATTGCTGTTTTAAAATGATCGGAGTTCATTTTTTGTATTTTCAGATCTGCCTCCAACTTACTTTTTCCATAAAAATCAATTGGATTAGGTTGGGTTTTACTTGTAATAACGTTTCTTTCACCTATTTTTCCATCAGCACCATAGATAATTATGCTACTCATAAATATAAACTGTTTTACATTTTCTTTTTTTGCTTTTTCTGCCACATTAATAGCTAAATCACGATTTACTTTATAATATTGTTGTTCTTTACTAGGATTAGCAGATACATGTGCAATGCCTGCTACATGCAAAATAGTATCATATTTTGAGAAATCTTGATTCTTCCATTCTTCTCCACGAACTGAGATTGTATCTACATGATAGTCTTGAGGCCACTGAGAAAGCCAGCTTTTGAAACTAGTTCCAATATAACTATTTTTTCCAGTTATCAAAATTTTCCTCATTTTACATTTGTCTCCTTACCGCTAGCTACTTCCTTTAATACACCAGTCCCACCTTCAACAACACCATCACTTTTTAACACATTGATAATAGTGCCAAAGAAGCATTTTATATCCATCCTAAAGCTCAGCTTATCTACGTATTCCCCGTCTAGTTTGGCCTTTACTTCTATCGGCAGTTCGTCTCGGCCATTAATTTGGGCCCATCCGGTCAATCCCGGTCGAATATCATTTGCTCCATATTTATCGCGTTCGGCAATTAAATCATATTGATTCCAAAGCGCCGGACGCGGTCCGATGATACTCATTTCTCCAACAAAGATATTCCAAATTTGTGGAAGTTCATCAAGAGATGTCCTTCTAAGAAATTTCCCAACTTTAGTAATATATTGATCAGGATTTTGTAGTAGATGAGTTGGTGTATCTTTAGGAGTGTAAATTTTCATTGTACGAAATTTCAAGATATTGAAATGTGTTTTGTGAATACCAACGCGCTTCTGTTTAAATAGGACCGGTCCTTTTGAATCCAGCTTAATTGCAAGAATTAATATTAAAAATATAGGAGATAAAATAAGAAGTCCAATGAATGAAAGGATTAGGTCTATGAATCTCTTGACTTTGATATACATGTAAAGTACACTCCTTAAAGTTCTTAGCACACTATTATTTAATTAAACGATCAATTTTTAATCAACTACTAATGGATTAACCACCGAAACACTTTTATAGTATCCACTAATAAAGACATGAAGACGGGATAAAAATTTAAATCCCGGCTTCTTTTCATATTCATATTTTTTAAAAGCTACTTCTATACTTTTACAGTTACATTAGTTTGCTACAACTTGTGCAACCCCATCTTGCTGCTTTATATTTGCAATTTCTAATAATGTCGCTCTTATTTCGCTCACGTCTAAATTTCCAAAGTTCTCCATCAACCAATGTAACTTTTCTTGGCCAACAAGTTTGGCTTTCCCAATATGGATTTTTGGAAAGACTTGTTCTGGGTAGATTTCGTTTTCGTTTAAAAGTTCTTCGTACATTTTTTCACCGGGGCGTAATCCGGAGTAAACAATGCCGATTTCGTCTTCTGTATAACCCGATAGTCTGATTAAATTTTTCGCTAAGTCTACGATTTTTACAGGTTCACCCATATCTAAGACAAAAATTTCCCCACCTCTTGCCAATGAACCGGCTTGGATCACGAGACGAGAAGCTTCCGGAATTGTCATGAAGTAGCGAGTAATATCCGGATGGGTGACGGTGATCGGACCACCTTCTTGAATTTGTTTTTTAAATAAAGGAATGACACTGCCGCGGCTGCCAAGGACATTACCGAATCGGACTGCGACATATTTCGTGTTGAATAGCTTGTCCATTTCTTGAATAATGAGCTCAGCACAACGTTTCGTCGCACCCATCACATTCGTTGGATTAACAGCTTTATCTGTGGAAATTAAGACGAATGTGTCCACCCCAAATGTACCGGCTGCTTCTGCCACATTTTTCGTACCAAAAATATTGTTTTTTACAGCTTCTTTCGGGTTGTATTCCATCATCGGTACATGTTTATGAGCGGCAGCATGATAAACTACATTCGGTTTATGTTCTTCCATCACTTCAAAAATGCGGTTTTTATCTTGGACATCAGCAATCACCGGTACTATTTCGAACACATGTTTATATTGATTTTGCAGTTCCATATTAATTTGATAGATACTGTTTTCGCCATGACCAAGAAGTACCAGTTTTTTTGGTTTGAATTGGCTCACTTGCCGGCAAATTTCTGATCCAATTGACCCACCCGCACCAGTAACAAGAATCGTTTTTCCGGCCAATTTTGCTGAAATACTTTCTAAGTCCAATTCAATTGGATCTCGTCCAAGTAAATCCTCAACTTCAACATCACGGAAGCTTGTCACTGAAACTTTTCCAGTCATAAGATCTTCAATTTTTGGCATAATTTGTGTACGTACTTTTGTTTTCGTACATTGATCGACAATGAGGTTCAGTTCTTTCTTTGTTAACGAAGGAATCGCTATAAGGATCAGCTCTATTTTTTGTGTTTCAACAATCCGATATATTTCTCTTACATTCCCAAAAACAGGGAGACCAAAATAATCCAAGTTTATCTTTCTTGAATCATCATCGATAAACCCAATAGGCTCCAAATCTGAATCAGTTGATAGTAATAACTGTTTTGCTACCATTGTTCCCGCAGCACCTGCACCGATAATTAATGTGCGTTTCTTTTGAGTTTTCGGTTTATAATAACTGTCGCGGAATACTCTCCAACAAAAACGGGACCCACCAATCAATAGAATGTGCATCATCCATGTTAAAATAAGAACACGAAAATAGATATCGTGAATGACAATCAATTGAACAATTGCTGTCGAAAAAATCGATAACGTAACCGCCTTGACAATTGCCGTTAATTCACCAACGCTCGCATATTCCCAAGCTTTATGATATAAACGAAAAATAAATGCATAAATATGATGAAATGTCAATAGTGTGAGCATTGTTATGAGGATGGTTGACGAGATAAAAACTCGCAAGTCGATTCTCAAAATTAACAGGACAAAATAAATTGATGTCATTACAATAATCGAATCCAGTAATGATAAAAACGCTAATCTTCTTGTATATGTCACCTCAAGCTCTCCTTTCAATTAAATAGAAGTTTAATGATGTTAAAGCTGTTATATAGAGCTTAACACCTTTTATAATTTGATTAGTTCACTTCCATATAATGAGTTAATAAACTCTGTTACTTGAGGTTTTAACTCTTCATCTTGAAGAGCAAATTCAATTGTAGTTTTTATAAACCCAATCTTCTCCCCCACATCATACCTTTTACCTTCGAAGTCGTAGGCGAACACACGTTGAATTTGGTTCAACTGTTGGATAGCATCGGTTAATTGAATTTCACCACCGGCACCGATTTGTTGTTTTTCAAGGAAGTAGAAAATTTCCGGTGTCAGTACGTATCTCCCCATAATGGCAAGATTCGATGGTGCA
>Ga0207866_1002340_pt1 | contig 14194 bp, 12 predicted proteins | sample HigsolmetaAR203D_FD_184835 | JGI IMG/M metagenome (GOLD analysis project Ga0207866, IMG submission 184835) | Ionic liquid and high solid enriched microbial communities from the Joint BioEnergy Institute, USA - AR20-3-D (SPAdes) (version 2) ...
GGTATACTGGTTGTGCATCTGTCATTCCTCAAGTTGGATTGGTGGCACAACCATTTTAGGGGAATGGACAGATGCATTTCAATTTTTCGCTCTACATTTTGTCAAGCACTATGTTTGGTGTAGAGCCACAATTTATTCTGTATTTTTGCATGCTGCAATTTTTTCGAGGGAGGAAAAAAATTATCGTGCCAGTTTCATTGCATCCCCGAACAGAAATCGGCCATGTGCGCCTTAAGGTCAGCGACTTGGAACAGTCCGTCGATTTCTACCGCAACGTCATCGGTTTGGATGTATTGCGGCAGGAAGGGAAGACGGCGGAACTGACGGCCGACGGAAAAAAGCCGCTCGTCGTTTTGCGGCAAATTCCGGATGCTATCAGGCTTCCACAAGGCACAACGGCAGGATTGTATCATTTCGCCATTCTTGTGCCCGAACGGAAATATCTGGGCCTCGCTTTGCAAAATTTGATTCGCCACCGCATTCGTATCGGCGCATCCGACCATCTTGTCAGCGAAGCGCTGTATATTGACGATCCCGACGGCAACGGCATTGAAATTTACCGGGACAGGCCGAGGGAAGAGTGGAAGAGGGACGGCCGCGGGGAATATGTCATGGCTGTGGATCCGCTCGACTTTGAAGATGTGCTTGCCGAAGCGGAAGGACTGGCCTGGACCGGGATGCCGGCGGAAACAAAAATCGGCCACGTTCATCTGCATGTGTCCCATCTTGAGCCGGCGCGGAAATTTTACGTGGATTTGCTGGGCTTCGGGATCACGGCTCATTACGGGATCCGGGCGCTCTTTGTGTCCGCGGGCGGCTATCATCATCATCTCGGATTGAATACGTGGGCGGGGGTCGGGGCTCCCCGGCGGGCGGAAAACGCTGTCGGGCTGCTGGATTATACGATCGTACTGCCGGATGCGGGGGAATTGGAAAATGTGTTGCAACGGCTCCATGCGGGGGGCATTGCCGCGGAACGGCAAGAACAGGCCTGGGTAGTCCGGGACCCGTCCGGCAACGCGATTCGACTGGCCGTTTTGTAAATCCGACGGCGAAAGAAAAATGCCGGATTGACACGCGTCCATTCATGAGATAAAATAAACGTGTTATTAAATTATAGCGATTGTAAAATAGTAAGTAAAGAGGAGGACAAATATGTCTAAATCCATATGGGCCGTCGATTCCACACACAGCAGTATCGATTTTACCGTGAAACATATGATGATCGCCAACGTCAAGGGGACGTTCCACAATTTTGAAGCGAAAATCGAAGCCGATCCGCACGATCTGACCACGGCCAATATCGAATTTTCCGTCGACGTCGCCAGCATCGACACCCGCAATAACGACCGTGATGCCCATCTTCGTTCGGGAGACTTTTTCGATGCCGAAAAATATCCGAAAATAACGTTCCAAGCGACGAACATCGTCAAGAAGGGAGACGGGGAATACGACGTCACCGGAAATTTGACCATCCGCGATGTCACCCGCCAGGAGACGTTTTCCGTCACCTTTGAAGGCGCGGGCAAAGATCCCTGGGGCAATGAAAAAGCCGGTTTTAGCGGCAAGGGAACTATCAAACGGAGCGATTACGGGCTGACTTATAACGCCGTGCTCGAAACCGGGGGCGTGCTGATCGGAGACGAGGTAAAAATCTCGATTGAAATTGAAGGGGTCAAACAGGCGTAAACCCGCCGTTTCCATATCAAGGCATTATCATTGAAATCCGTTGTTTGTCCAAAGCGGCTTCCGGAACGGTTCCGGATGCCGTTTTTCTTATGAAATGATGCGCATTGTGCGGCGGTTTGCGAACAACGGGGGACAAAACGGCGATTTCTTTGCGTTGACTGATGTTTTTCCCGGGCAAGTGGTATATAATAGATGGGACCGATCCGTCAGGGATGACGGATGCAAGAGAATCAGGACAGAAAATTCGTCCGATGTTGGGAGAGAAGGCTGATATGGCAAAAGTCGGGATTCAGGGGGCCACAGCGAGGGCCGTTCCGGTTGCTTCCACGGTGTATCCTATTTTGATTGCGGTCAGCATGGTGCATTTGTTGAACGATTCGATTCAGTCGTCCATTTCCGCCCTTTTTCCGATTCTGAAAGATTCGTTAAGCCTCAGTTTTCAGCAAATCGGGTTCATCGCTTTTGCCATGAACATCACGGCTTCTTTTTTGCAGCCGCTCATCGGATTATACGCCGATGCGCGCCCGCGGCCTTACGTGCTTCCGGTGGGTGTATGTTTTACATTGATTGGGGTGGTCATGCTGGCGCTGGCGCCGAATTTCGCGTCCATTTTGCTGGCCGTCGTCGCGGTGGGGATCGGTTCGGCCGCCTTTCATCCGGAAGGTTCGCGGGTGGCCTATTTGGCGTCGGGAAACCGCCGCGGCTTGGCCCAATCCATATTTCAGGTGGGAGGCAATGTCGGCAGTTCCCTGGGGCCGATCATGACAGCGCTTATTTTCGTGCCGCTCGGCCAATTCGGCGTGATATGGTTTGCCATCGCCGCGGCGGCCGGCATCGTCATACAATCCTATGTGGCCAGATGGTATAAAAACCGAAGCCTGATTCCGCCCAAACCGGCGGCAAAAGCTGTAAAAGACGAGGCGGGCCCGGCCGGCACGAGCTTGACGAAATGGCAGGTTTGGTTCGCTTTGGGCATTCTTGTCATGCTTGTTTTTTCGAAACAAGTGTACATTTCCGGCATTACCAGTTTTTATTCCTTTTTTCTCATAGAAGATTACGGTGTAACCGTGGAACATGCCCAGCTTTTTTTGTTTGCCTTTCTGGCCGCTTCGGCTGTGGGAACGTTTTTTGGCGGGCCGCTTGCGGACAGGTTCGGGCGGAGGCGGGTCATCTGGATCTCCATTCTGGGAACCGCGCCTTTTTCCTTGCTGCTTCCGTTTGCCGATTTGTTCTGGTCGGGCGTTCTCAGCGCATGCGCCGGTTTTGTGATGTCGTCGGCGTTTTCGATTATTCTTGTTTATGCGCAAGAGCTCATGCCGGGGAAAGTCGGCCTCATTTCCGGATTGTTTTTCGGCCTTGCCTTCGGATTGGGCGGTCTCGGCTCCGCCGTGCTCGGATACGTGGCCGATTTGTCCAGCATCGCTTTAGTGATGAAACTGTGTTCTTATTTGCCGTTAATCGGATTGCTCACCGCATTTTTGCCGAAAGATGAAGCCGTTGCCGCCAGGTGACGTTGTAAGCGCATTGGTGCGCGGATGGATAGTATGATATGCTATATTCAACCGTACGGATGCCGGAAAGCGGCCATGGAATGCGGCGGTTTACATAAATCAGGGACTTATGGGAGGGAGAATCATGCAGTCCGTTGAACAAAAATATGAACAGCTCGGCAACATTCTGGATTCCTTGGGGAAAATCGTCGTTGCCTTCTCCGGAGGAGTCGACAGCACGTTTTTATTGAAAGCGGCCCTGGATTTTCTCGGTCCGGACCGGGTTTTGGCCATTACGGCCGATTCGGAAACGTACCCTGAGAGGGAGAAGGAAGAGGCGGTCGCCTTGGCCAAAGAACTGGGTGCGCCGCATGAGGTCATTCACACGAGCGAACTGTCGATTCCGGGATATGCCGAAAATCCGACGAACCGCTGCTATTTTTGCAAAAACTCATTATTTGACCACCTGATTCCGATCGCCAGAAAACGCGGATACGATCACGTCGTGTTCGGCGCCATCGCCGACGACCTCGGAGAACACCGGCCCGGACTGCAAGCGGCTCATGAACGGGGAGTCCGTGCGCCGCTGCTCGAAGCGGGGATCAAAAAATCGGAAATCCGCCATTTGTCGCGAAAATTCGGTTTGCGCACCTGGGATAAGCCGTCGTTTGCCTGTCTGTCCTCGCGTATTCCTTACGGAGAACAAATTACCGCGCAGAAACTTTCCATGATCGACCAAGCCGAAAATTTTTTAATTCAGCTCGGATTCAGGCAAGTTCGGGTCAGGCAGCACGATATGTTGGCGCGAATTGAAGTTCCTCCCTCCGAACTGGCCGATGTGCTGGCCGTGGCGGAAACGGTGCACGCCAAGTTGACGGAAATCGGGTACGCCTACGTCGCCCTCGATTTGAAAGGGTACCGTCCGGGGAGCATGAATGAAGTGTTAAGCAAGGATCAGCTGGCGGTGCATGTGAAAACCGCGCAATGAGCCAAACTGAAACCCTCATGACGATACGGGTGAAAACACCATAACGATCCATGTGAAAACCGCATCACGATACAAAGGCGAAAGCCGCTCAATGAGCCAAAGGGATCGCCATGATCGCCGCTAATGATACCGTCCCGATCGTTCCATGGATCCAAATCGGGCCGCGCGTGAAACATGGAACATACGCAAAAACCTATACAAAAACCGGGAAGCGCAAGCTTCCCTTTTTTCTTGCCGGATTTTCCGCGCAATCATCCATTCTAAACGGACCGATGGCGCTCATAAGATATATGGACGAGCAATTCCCGTTTTAAAGAAAGGAAATGAAAAGGAAGGATACCAGGGATATGAAATCGGTTCGGTTATATGTTTCGGGCATGACTTGCGCGGCTTGCGCAACGCGAATTGAAAAAGCGCTTGCGCGAATGGAAGGGATCCATCAAGTTTCGGTAAATCTCGCGTTGGCTCAGGCGTTCGTGCGCTTCGATCCGCAACAAATATCTTTGCAATCGGTCTTGCAAAAGATCGAACAACTTGGGTACCGTGCGGCGGACGGACGACAAAGGCCGGATACCGCCGTCGAGGCGGAGATCCGTTCCAACCGGAACCGCTTCCTGGCGGCCCTGGCCGTATCGGTGCCGCTCATGTGGGCGATGTTGGAGCACATTCCCGCCGCGTCGGGAATCCGGATGCCTCCCTTGTTTGCCTCCCCCCTTGTGCAATTGCTGCTCGCCACGATACTGCAATTCGGCATCGGTTTTCCTTTTTACTACGGCGCTTACCAGGCATTGAAGCAAAGGACGGCCAACATGGACGCGCTTGTCGCGTTAAGCACTTCGGCCGCTTATTTTCACAGCCATTATTCCGTTTTTCGTTCCGGCCATACGGAGGGGCATCCCGTCCTTTATTTCGATACGATCGCGATGATCATGACGGCGGTATTGCTCGGAAAGTTTCTCGAGTCCACCGCCAAAGGACGTGCCTTGAAAGATTTGAACGCGTTATACGACCGTCAGGTCCGCCTCGTGCGTGTAATCCGGGAGTCGGGCGAGGAATGGATTCCCGTGGAAAACCTGCGCAAAGGGGATCTCGTTTCGGTGCAGAGCGGGGAGTGGATCCCGGCGGACGGACTGGTGGTCGCAGGAAGCTCGGATGTCGATGAATCGCTCTTGACGGGGGAAAGCCGGACGGTCGTCAAGACGCTCGGAGACCGGGTTTACGGCGGCACCCAAAGTATCACCGGCAGCATGCATATCCGGGCGGAGGCGTTGGCGGGCGAATCCCGCTTGTCCCGCCTCATTGCTCTCATGGAAGAGGCGCAAAAAGAAAAACCGTACATTCAGCGCAAAGTAGACCGGATTGCCGCTTTTTTCGTGCCGGGAATGATCCTTAGCGCTCTTGCGACCTACGCCGTCTGGTCTTATTTGGCTTACGTCGGCGCGGTTTCCGTGCCGGCCATCCGGCCGGCCCTGGCCGTTTTGCTGGCCGCCTGCCCGTGCGCCCTCGGTTTGGCGACCCCGGTTTCCATACTGCTGGGAACTTCCTTGTCGCTGAAATCCGGAATATTAATAAAAGAAGGGCGGGCGTTGGAGTTGCTGCAACGCGTAAACTACGTCATATTGGATAAAACGGGAACATTGACGGAAGGAACACCACGGTTAAAAGCGATCCGCAGTTTTGACGGCCGGGAAAGCCGGTTGCTCCGGTTTGTTGCCGCCGTGGAGCAGTATTCGTCCCATCCGTTTTCCAAGGCTCTTGTCGAGGCCGCACAGCAAAACCGGATAGCCATTCCGCAAGCCGCAAGAGTGATGGAGATTCCCGGAAAAGGGATTGAAGGAGCGGTGGAAGGGAAAACGGTCCGGATCGGATACGGCAGTTGGCTGAAAGAGCAAGGCATGCCGCTTCGGGAACAGATGATCCGTCCGCCTTTAGGGACGGGGGAAACGGTCCTTTATGTGGCGACAGACGGAAAACTTTCCGGCACGGTCACATTGACCGACAGGGTAAGGCCCGAGGCGTTCAAAACCGTACAACAGCTGAAACGCCGCGCCGAAGTGTGGATGGTTACCGGAGATCTGGAACAGCCGGCCGGAATCGTAGCGGCGGAATTGGGAATTCAACAAGTTTATGCAGGCATGCTTCCGGAGCAAAAACTGGAGCTGGTCCGCTCTCTTCAGCGCAAGGGACATATCGTGGCAATGGTCGGCGACGGTACGAACGATGCGGCCGCGCTGGCCGCCGCGGACGTTGGGATCGCAATGGGCGGGGGGACGGATGCGGCCGTGCAGGCCGGAAACGTTGTGCTGGTTCGAAACAACTTGTCCGGAATCTTGGACGCATTGGCCATCAGCCGCCAAACGATGCGGAATATCCATCAAAATTTGTCGCTGGCCGTGATCTACAATACGTGCATGGTTCCTTTGGCCGCCGTGGGAATGCTGAATCCGAAACTGGCCTGCATCAGTATGGCGGCCAGTTCCGTCTTGGTCGTCACGAACGCGCTGCGGCTGCGCCGTTTTAAGGTGAAGGCCTGAACAAAATGATGAAATTGAATCTTGTGGTACAATGGAATCAGGAAGGAGGAAGCAGAATAAGATGAGGAAGCCGATTCACGAAATTCCGTTATCGATTCTCGATCTTGCGCCTGTCGTGGAGGGCGGCACCCCTGCGCAGTCTTTCCGCAACTCCCTGGACCTCGCGCAGCATGCCGAAAAGTGGGGATATCACCGGTTTTGGCTTGCGGAACACCATAGCATGCCCGGCATTGCCAGCTCGGCAACGTCGGTCGTCATCGGATATGTGGCGGCCGGAACCACAAACATTCGGGTCGGTTCCGGGGGCATTATGTTGCCCAATCACGCGCCGCTCGCCATCGCGGAACAATTCGGAACGTTGGAATCGATGTATCCCGGAAGAATCGACCTTGGTCTGGGACGGGCTCCGGGTTCCGATCAGATTGCCGCTCGCGCGCTCCGGCGCGGACTCGGTACGAGCGGCGACGATTTTCCCGAATTGTTGGATGAATTGCGCGGCTATTTCCATCCGGATCCCGCTTGGCGGGGGATGATGCCGCGGGCGATTCCGGGCGAAGGGTTAAACATTCCGATTTGGCTTCTCGGATCCAGCGATTTCAGCGCCCGGCTCGCTGCGAATCTCGGCCTGCCCTTTGCATTCGCCAGCCATTTTGCGCCGGACTACCTCATTCCTGCGTTAAAATTATACCGCAGCCAATTCCGCCCTTCGAAAGATCTTGACAAACCTTACGCGATGGTAGGGGTGAATGTCATTGTTGCGGATACGGATGAAGAAGCGAACTGGCTCGCGACATCGCAGCAACTGTCGTTTCTGAATGTCATTCGCGGACAAGCGGGAAAATTACAGCCGCCGGTCGACAACATGGACGCGTTGTGGAACGAGCACGAAAAAATGTTGGTGCAAAAACAGCTCAGCTTTTCCGTCGTGGGAAGCAAAAAAACCGTCCGGGAACGCTTAACGGCCGTCCTCGAACTGACAGAAGCCGACGAACTGATCGTCACCGGACAAATTTATGATCACCATGCCCGGTTGCGTTCCTATGAACTATTGGCTGAAATCGTACAGGAGAGCCGCGAGGAAAGCGCGGAAACGCGAGGAAATGCAGACAGATAAAAGCGCAGCGGGCGCGGATCAAAAAAACGCAGCATGATCGCGGATCATAAAAGAGCAGCCGGTCATAGGGGTCGAACCCAAATTCCGAGTGCGGAAAAATTCCGGACCGCCCGCAAGAGCGGTCTTTTTTGCCAATTGCCGGATTTAATCAGTGCGATGCTCATCGTCCTCGCGGACATATTCTCTTTCTCCGGTACGGCTGTTATAGTACACCCGGTACTTATGGCCGTCTTTCGGATCGATAAATATTTCATTCGTCGCTGTAAATCCGGTCTCCCGCAATCGGTTTGCCGAGGAATGGTCATTGCGGCGGTAGCGTCTGTCGTACACAAACCAGCTTAGCAACAGCAATACCAGGAATATGAGAACTTGCAGCAGCACCCAGGCGATGATGGAAAATTTGACCATCATGTTCGTTCATGCCTTCTTTTTCAATTTTACGGCGGTGCCGTAAGCGACGATTTCGCTCATGTTTTGTCCGATGTCGCCGCTGTCGAACCGCATCATCACGATCGCATCCGCGCCCATGGCGTGCGCGTTTTGCACCATCCGGTCCATAGCCTGACGGCGCGCGTCCTCGATCATTTGCGTATATTGCTTCACTTCCCCGCCTACCAATCCTTTGAGGGAAGCCAGGATATCGCCGCCTATGCCGCGGGCCCGCACCACGACGCCAAAAGCGGTGCCGAGGACTTCCGCCACTTCATAACCGGCGATGTTTTCCGTTGTGGCAACGATCATCTATTTCTCTCCTTTCGTTTTTAATTTATGGCTATCCGTTTCATCCACTTAACCATTATACAGGTACCTGCGACCGTTGCCTAGTGCGGATCGCGGAACGCACAAGGACTCCTAAGCCAAATCGTTAGTAAATCCTTAGTTATGCTTCCTCTTTCCGCCCGGTTTGCCGGAACGCCGGCGGATGGGCGTGAAGGGATTTTGCGATGATGTCATGCCATCCCGCGGCAATGCCCGGTTTGACGGCGTGCAACAGAAACCGGACCGGCGGGGGGAGGCATCGAGTGAATGGCAGATATGAAAGTTAACATAATAAAAGTTATGTAGAAATACTTCGCGAAACCATTGTGGTTTCCGGTTTGCAACATTTCGTCGCCTTGCAGCGTTTAAAAGGATGATCGATCGATCAACCGAATCCACTCTAGCAAGAAGAAGGTGAGGATGATGAAAAAACGATTCTCCATGTTTCTGACGATCCTCTTGACCATGGTCTTGATGTCCGGCGGTTCCGTATTCGCGTTTAACGACATTCAGGGCGACAAGGGCGCGGCGGACATCATCGCTTTGAAGAAGTCGGGAATCCTTAACGGAGTAACGGCCGAAAAGTTCGTGCCCCGGGGAAAAGTGACCTATGCCCAGGCCGTTCAAATGTTCGTCAAAGGATTTGATATGAAGATCGGCTCCGATCAGTTTGGCGAAGTGCCGAAGGCCAGTGATATCTTTAAGAATGTGCCGGATCAAGCCTGGTACGCCAAAGCGTTCGTCACCGCCCATTTCAACGGGCTGCCGATTCCGGAAGACGTGGATCCGAACCAAAATATGACGAAAGAACAATTTGCCCACCTGTTATTCCATGCGATTCTGACCAAAGGCGATTTCGCTTTCATCGAATTGTATGTCATGATGAAGGATGAGGCGGATGTTTCGCCCGACTTGATGAACAGTATCCAAAAGCTTCTCGTATCGAAAATCGCCGAACTGGATAACGGATATTTCTACCCGAAAAATGAAATAACGAGAAGCGAAGCCGCCCGGATGCTGCACAAAGCCATCCAGTTTGTCAAAACCGTGGAACCGATTCCTCCGGTTGAACCGGAAGAGCCGCCGGTCGACCCGGATGTGCAAATGACCGTCAACAAAGTGAACGAAGAAGTAAACCGGGTGACCGTCTCCTGGGGAATGAAGCCGAACCCCGGTTATGGCGTATCGATTTCCAGGATTGAATTCACGGCAGACGGAGAAGCTCATATTTACTATGTGCTGCATGAACCGGAGCCGGGCAACATGTATCCGCAGGTGATGACAGAGGCGAAGGCGGATACTTATGTTTCCACAAAATATAAACCCGTATTGAAAAAAGGGGAAGCGTCCGGCGCGGGCAGTGCCGGTTTCAACCCGGACGAACCGGCTAGTTCCGAAACAAGCGGACAATAACGGCCGGGCAATAAGGAATCGATCATTGTCCAGGATGTTTATTGGCTTGTTGAGAATTGCCGGGCAACGGGGCGACATGGCGTCGCCCTGTTTTTTTCGGGCTTATTGATTGCTTCACTACGTTTTTGTCAAAATCCCCTGGATATCCGCATACAACGGACAACCGTGAATAATCATAATTTTTCCTTGATTTGGAGATATATACGAATGAACCGCCATATCGTCTGTTTTATGATATAATAATCAAATAATTATTAGATTGAGGTGTTCCGGTGAGAAACGAAGATCTGTGCGATATTTATTGTTATGATGAGACGAAAGTGAATCGCGTAAAGGAAAAATTAAAATCTTACCATTTTCAGGATATGGCTCATCTTTTTAAAGCGCTTGCCGACCATACCAGGCTTAAGGTGACTTATGCTCTATGCAATGAGGACGAATTATGCGTCTGCGATGTCGCCAATATTATCGGTTCCACCTTGCCCACGGCTTCCCACCATTTACGGTTGCTTAGGAACATGGGAATTGTCAAGTACCGGAAAGAAGGAAAGCTTGTTTTTTATTCCTTGCAAAATGAACTGCTCAAACAAATGGTCAGGCTCGCCATGGAACATCAGAAAGGGGCGGTTGGCGTTGGGCAGAGCGGCTGAAGGCAAAGTTGCGGAACCCGGCATGGCCGGAACGTCGGAACAAAAAACCGTATACCTTGTAGAAGGATTCACATGCGCCAATTGTGCCGGAAAGTTTGAGAACAACGTGAAACGGCTTCCGGGGGTGCGGGATGCGAAAGTAAATTTCGGCGCGTCGAAAATTACCGTTTACGGCCAGGCTACGATTGAAGAACTGGAACAAGCCGGCGCGTTCGAAAATCTGAAAGTCATCCCCGAAAAACCGGCACGGGAACCCGAACACGAAGAACAAAACGAAACGAAAAAGCCGTTTCATAAAAAATACGGCGCTTTACCGTATTCCGTTTTATTCATTGTTTTCGGCTATTTTTCCTTGTTTGTCAATGGAGAGAAAAACCCGGTCACCGTTCTCCTGTTTGCGGCTTCCATCGTGATCGGCGGTTACCCGCTCTTCAAAACGGGGATCAGGAATCTGTCCCGGTTGGAATTTGACATGAAAACGCTCATGACGGTGGCCATTATCGGGGCCGCCATCATCGGGGAATGGGCGGAAGGAGCCGTTGTCGTGGTACTCTTTGCAATCAGCGAAGCTCTCGAACGATTCTCCATGGACCGGGCAAGGCAATCCATTCGTTCGTTAATGGACCTTTCGCCAAAAGAAGCGCTCATCAGGCGTAACGGGCAAGAAATGATGGTCCGTGTCGAAGACATCGTCGTTGGCGATATCATGATCGTAAAACCCGGCCAAAAGATCGCCATGGACGGTGTGGTGGCAAGCGGCAGCTCTTCCGTCAATCAAGCGGCGATTACCGGCGAGTCCGTTCCTGCCGGCAAAACGGCGGGTGACGAGGTATTTGCCGGGACGTTGAACGGGGAGGGACTGCTTGAAGTCAAAGTAACCAAACTGGCCGAAGATACGGCGATCGCGAAAATGATTCATCTGGTTGAAGAAGCGCAGGGAGAACGCGCCCCTTCACAAGCTTTTGTCGACAGGTTTGCAACATACTATACGCCCTTCATCCTGGTTGCGGCGGCGTTGATCGCGGTTATTCCTCCGCTTTTCAACGGGGATTGGGCAACGTGGATTTATCAGGGCCTGTCCGTTCTTGTTGTCGGTTGTCCTTGCGCGTTGGTCATTTCCACGCCGGTGTCTATCGTGTCGGCGATCGGAAATGCGGCGAAAAACGGCGTCCTTGTCAAAGGCGGGATGTATCTCGAAGCGATGGGGGCGTTGAAAGCCGTCGCGTTTGACAAAACTGGCACTTTGACAAAAGGGGTTCCCGTCGTAACGGATTTCCACGTTTTTGGCCGTGACGCCAACGCTAGCGAAATATTGTCCCTGATCGGCGCGTTAGAGTACCGTTCGCAGCATCCTCTTGCTTCAGCGATTTTGCGCAAAGCCGAACAAGAAAAAGTCTTTTTTTCGGACATTGCCGTGGAAGATTTTTCCTTGATTACCGGAAAAGGGATTCAGGGAACGATCAAAGGAATCACGTATTATATCGGAAGTCCAAAACTGTTTGAAGAATTCCCCGGATCCGGATTCAGCAAGGAACAGGAACAGCTGGTGCGGACGCTCCAGGCTCAGGGCAAGACGGTGATGGCCGTCGGAACGGAGCATGAAATTCTGGCGGTGATTGCGGTAGCGGACGAAGTGCGCGAATCCGGTAAAGAGGTTGTTCGCCGGTTGCATCAGCTGGGCATCAGAAAAACGGTCATGTTGACCGGCGACAACAAAGCCACTGCAAACGCGATCGCCGGACAAGTCGGCTTATCCGATATGCACGCCGAACTGTTGCCGCAAGACAAGCTGGAATTGATCAAACAATTGCGGTCTGAATACGGCAACGTGGCAATGGTTGGCGACGGTGTGAACGACGCCCCGGCACTCGCGGCTTCAACGGTAGGGATCGCCATGGGCGGAGCCGGAACCGACACTGCGCTGGAAACGGCCGATGTGGTTTTAATGGGGGATGATCTGAACAAACTCCCGTTCGCCATCCGGTTAAGCCGGCAAGCGTTAAAAATAATCAAGCAAAACATTACTTTTGCACTAGGCATAAAATGTTTGGCGTTACTGCTTGTGATCCCGGGATGGTTGACGCTTTGGATTGCGATCCTTTCCGATATGGGAGCAACGCTTCTCGTTACGTTAAACGGTTTGCGGCTCATGCGGGTGAAGGAATAATGCGGCAAAAAGCCAAAAACGAGTACTGTCTTTGCACCGCGGGATAACACCAGGAGGGAGTCGTTCTGAACCGGAGTTTTATGCTTTACGTTTTTTTCGCCGCGGCCGCCCATGTGACAGGCGGCCTACTTTGTCCTTCATTGGGGGCGGAACGGATCGCTCCGGCCTTGGACAAGCTGCATGATCATTGAACGAATGACCCGGGAAGGACGAAAACCGGCATTTGAGGCAAAGAGACTATTCACAAGAAAACTCATCAAAAGTACACTTTGGGTAGTCAAATCCCATGACCTGCCATCATATAAAGACGATAACTGTTTTCGGGCCTTCAAATACCAGGAGCGGTACTCAAAATGCGAATGGGGAGTTGAGGCGAATAGTAAATTTGCAGAACTTTTCACCTAAGACAGTCAAAAATTACAAGACAACTGCGAATAGTTGTGAAAACATGATATAAATAAAAGGAGTGAGCGTTTTGAAACGGATCCTGGGTTTTACCGCACTTTTTCTGGTTGCAGTAATTCTGTCGGCGATGGGGGGAGCAATGGCGGCATCAAACATGTTGCCGCAAAAACAACCTCTCTTCACCGAATCAGAGCTTCCGGGCGGCGGTTTAAAACTTCCCAAAAACGAGCGTCTCCATTTATCCACCGATCAGCGATGGATTGCGAATGAAGGCCATCTTTCCGATCTGATCCGCTTGCAATGGACAGCGGAACGAGCCAAACCCGCCATTGTATGGGTGGATGAGAAAGGCAATGATAAGGCGGCGATCATTACTCACGATAAAGCGAACAACCCGGAAGCGCCTGATCACAAACATATATCCATCGAGACCACAATGTCCCCTGATGGGGAAGCGGCGAATCAGTTGTTCACGCGGATGGAATTTCCTTATGATACAGACGTGAGCGAGATCAATACGCATTCCTCCAATTTCACTGTGCGGAGCGGAGTGCTTCGAGTGACAGGCGAAGAGGGACAGAATAAAGATATTCGAATTCAAAAAGAAAACGGTACAAAAACAGGAGTCAGCCGATGGGCGCTGCGTGCGAACGGTGCGAAGGAGTCCGGAGAAAATGTCGGATCGGATTTTCAAATCGTTCGTTTTGACGATCAGGGCAATTCCATTGATGCCCCGGTGTCGATACAACGAAGCACGGGAAATGTGGGGATTCGTACAGATAAACCGGAAAGAAGCCTGGATGTGAATGCAGACCGGATTCGGATCCGCGAGTCCTATACGCCTGCGTCTTCTTCCTCGTAAGCGTCAAATAGCCCCCACCTGTCTATCAGATGAGGGCTTCGATACACTGAATTAGGTTGTAAACATGCGGCATGTCAGCGGCAATGACGATGACCAGGGAAGCAGCCTGTCCAGTGCCTCCGG
>Ga0207866_1002343_pt1 | contig 14184 bp, 11 predicted proteins | sample HigsolmetaAR203D_FD_184835 | JGI IMG/M metagenome (GOLD analysis project Ga0207866, IMG submission 184835) | Ionic liquid and high solid enriched microbial communities from the Joint BioEnergy Institute, USA - AR20-3-D (SPAdes) (version 2) ...
CGTCGAGCTGTCCGCCGCGCCCCGCGCGATCGGCGGCTCCGTGTATGTGCCGCTGCGGTTCGTCGGCGAGGCGACGGGACGCGCCGTGAAGTGGGACGGAGCGGCCCGGACGATCCGCATCGGTCCCGCGCCGTCGGGAGAGCCGACGGACTACGATTTCGAGCCGTTCTACCGGAGATTCCTGGCCGCGGGCAACGCCGAGGATATCGGGGCGATCCGGGCGCTCCTCCATCCGGACTCGCCGATCCTTGGCGCGGATTGGGATTCGATGGCCGAGCGCTTCCGGATCTACGATATCCGGGTGGAGCTCGAACAGTTCGAGGTGCTCAAGGCAAGCAAGTCGTCGGCGATGCTGAGGACGGTCGAGACGAACGTCAATGCGAACAGCCTGTTTCACCCGGACAGCCGGGTGACGCAACTGGTCCATGTCCTGCCGGACGAGAACGGGGATTGGAAAATCTACGATATCGAGCGTCTGGAGACGGAATACCTGGTTCCGGACGCACGGTTGACAGCCGACGCGGATATCGACAAGGAGCTCGAACAGGCGCTTCTCGCCGTCGTTGAAGCCCACATCGGGGCGCTCGAGGCGGAAGACCGCGACGGCGTGATCGGCGTGTTCGATCCTTCCGCGCCTGAGCTGGACCTGACCCGATTGGCGCTGAGGGCCATGTTCTTCTATTACGATCGGGATTACGAGCTGGAATACGGCAATGTCCTTCAGGCGGCGGGCGGGGAGGCGTTCGTCTACGCGGTGTACACCGTGAGGACGATCAAGGGGCCCGAGGACGAAGCGTTCGCGGACGGGCGCTTCGGCGTGGTCTATCATTTGAAGCGGCAGGCGGACGGCGGATGGAAAATCTACGAGATCACCCCCATCTTGTCCGAACCGCCGGAATGACCCGTGAGACACAACGCGCAGCCGGCGATGAACCGGCTGCGCTTCTTGAAGCTCGGCATTTTCCGTTTTGTTTTCCTTCAACAGATGGATGACTTCCTCTTTCGTGTCGCACAGCAGCAGCTTGAGCAGGTAGGCAAAATGATGTCGCCGGTTTGGTGCATGGAAATAACGGTCGGGCTCGTTCATATATTCCCGCGCATACAAAATTGCATCTTCCGCAAGTTCTTCGAACGCCTCATCTTCCGTCTCGCCATTGGCGTACAACTCGAGTTCATCCAGTCCCAGCGTAATCGAACCGTCTTCTTCCCTGTACAACCTGATTTCGAATTTTACCCCCTGAAGCAATTCCCGTACCAGGGCTTCGTTCATGAGAAAAGTATGGGATTCCGACTGTTTGCGGGGTTTGATCACAACGGGCGACAGGCGCTGAACACGGTCAATGACGCTTGAAAACACCTCCGCTTTCCCATTGACGGGCTGCGCCTTTTTTGTCATAATTTGCGGCAAAATGCCCCTTGATTGCGAACTTTCGTGGTCAAGAAGCTGCATGATTTTCAGGGAGTGAAGACGGGAATGGAGAAACGGTCGCGGAAGGGCAAATGGACATTTGTGCTGTGCGCGGCGCTTGCCGGGCTCTTGGCGATGGCCTGGACGGCCTACGCGGACAGCGGCATCCGGGTGATCATCGAAGGGCAGGAAGTCGCGTTCGACAACTCTCCCGTGGCGGACCAGGGCACCACGCTCGTGCCGTTCCGGGTGCTGTTCGAGAAGCTCGGGCTGACGGTGGACTGGATCGGGGAGACGAAGACGATCATCGGCAAGGGCGGCGATGTCACGATCGAACTGCAGTTGGATCGGAAGACGGCCGTCATCAACGGCGAGACGGTCGAGCTGAACGTGGCGCCCCGCGTCATTGACGGCTCCACGTACGTGCCGCTGCGGCTGGTCGGCGAGGCGACGGGCCGCGTCGTGACCTGGGACGGCGCAAGCCGGACGATCACGATCGGCGCCGCGCCGGCGAAGAGCGACGGCCCTGAAGCGCCGGCGAAGAGCGACGATCCCCTGGCGTTCTACCGGTCGTATGTGGCCGCAATCAACGCCGAGGATCTGGAAGCCGTCAAGTCGATGATCCATCCGGATTCGATGCTGCTTGAGTGGGGCGAATTTGAAGACGAGCTCAGGGACAATTTCCGCATCTACGATCTCCACACCAACATCGAATCTCTTGAGCTGGCCGATGTGTATGAAGATTTCTGGGTCGTGCTGGAGTCGATCGAGACGTACACCAACCGGAGCGGCCTGTTCTATCCGGACAACCGGGCGGAACTGTACATCCATTTGTGGAAGGACGACTCCGGGGCGTGGAAACTGTACGACATCAACTATTTGGATTTGTATTATTTGGTGTCAGACGAAGATTTGAACGCCGAAGCGGACATCGACGCGGACGTCAGGCAGGCGATTCTGGATGCGGTAACGGCCAATCTCAAAGCGAACCAGGCGAAAGATCCCGAGGCGGTTCTGGCCACCTACGATCCCGAATCCTCGTTCTACAGCGAGGATACGGCGGCATGGCTGGAGCACCTGTTCGAGATTTTCGATTACGAGTATGATCTGCTGCATGCCAACGTCATTGGTGTGAAGGACAAGCTGGCGGCGGTCTATGCGGTCCAGAAAAAGAAGATTCGGGACGACACGGCCTACACCCGGGCGGAATCGGTGATCATCTTGCGGCAGCAGGCGGACGGAAGCTGGAAACTGTACAGGACCATCGATCTCTATGAGGACTATATAGAAGAATGACCGACAACGCGCGGCAATCCGCCGCGGCGAGCATGAGGCGCAGCCCGGATGCATCGGGCTGCGCCGTTTTGCTTCCCGCGGGCGGAAGTGGTCGGCAGAGCGTCGGGGGGCGGCGGTCAAATTTTTTTATTGTAGAAGGCGAACTGCTCCCCGATAAGCCGCTCTTTCCAGATATGCTTCAGAATCTCGAGTTCCTCGCTGTAGTCGGTCTTCGATTCGTCCTTGCCGTACGGGAGCAGCTCCAGCACCTCGATCTCGAACCGGTCGGGGCCGTATTCCTTCCAATCCCGCTGCAGTTCCTTGTTGGGATGGCTTCCCATCTCGAGCTGGAACCGAACGCTGTTCATCTTGCCCTTCAGGTTGTGCGACGTCTCGAGAAAGCACTTGTTGCCGTCCTTCAGGCGGATCCGGAAAATGCCCATGTCGGGCTTCATCCGCTTGTACTGTTCGATCAGTTCCTTGCGTCGGTTCGTCATGTCAGTATCCCATCTCTTTCAGCAGTCTGGCGAGGACGCGCAGCCGCTCGCCGAGGATTTCGCCCTGCTCGCCCAGCGCCTGGTTGAACAGGCGGATGTCTTCGTCGATCATCTCGTTGTCCGTGCACACCTCGACCGTCATCGCGTCGCCCTGCAGGCCGACCCGGTCGATGCGCGGGTTGGCCGGATCATACAGCTTCTCGTGCCGGTAGGCGTCCTGGAAATGGAACTGGGCGCGCGCAATCAGGATCGCGAGATCAAGCACGCGGTGCAGCGGCAGCTCCTCCGACTGCCGCGACCATTTGCCGCCGGTGTGGCGCCACACCTTCGCGGAGATGTCGAGCCTGCCGCGGTCGTTCCATTGCGCGAGGCCGAGAGACAGCCCCTTCGCGTCCGATTGATAGGCGTATTTGCCGTCGACGTTGCCATAGTTTTCGCAGACGATGACGGGTTTGTGCTTGAGGGTGGTCGGGATTTTCATTGGATTTCGCCTCTGTTGGTTAAATTACTGATTTAGTGAATTAGTAAATTAGTAAATCAGTGGTTCCGATTGTACAACAGGAACGGCCGCGTGTCAATCGGGATTTTTCGTGGCCGCATGGTTCGCCGCCCCCGAAGCGCGCGACGCGTTCCCTACATTTCTCCATATCAAGCTGGCATCCTTCCATGTCGCGGCGGCATCGCCGGCGGTATAATCAAGTCAAAATGACCGCTTCCAAACATGGAGGATGATGGGCTTGTCGAAAATTACGTTTCTCGGCGCGGGCAGCACGGTTTTCGCGAAGAACGTCCTCGGCGACTGCATGCTGACCCCGGCGCTGCAAGGCTTCGAATTGGCGCTGTTCGACATCGACCACGAGCGGCTGAAGGATTCGGAGAACATGCTGAACAATCTCAAGGCGACGACCGGCAGCACGTGCCGGGTGAAGGCGTACACCGACCGGAAGGAGGCGCTGCGCGGGGCGAAGTACGTCGTCAACGCGATCCAGGTCGGCGGGTACGACCCGTGCACGATCACCGATTTCGAAGTGCCGAAGAAGTACGGGCTGCGGCAGACGATCGGCGACACGGTGGGGATCGGGGGGATTTTCCGCAATCTGCGGACGATCCCGGTGATGCTCGACTTCGCGCGGGACATCCAGGAGGTGTGCCCGGACGCGCTGTTCCTGAACTACACGAACCCGATGGCCGTCCTGACGAACGTCATGAACACCTACGGCGGCGTCCGGACGGTCGGGCTGTGCCACAGCGTGCAGGCCTGCGTGCCGCATCTGTTCCGGTCGCTGGACATGGACCCGACCGGCGTGCAGTGGAAGATCGCGGGCATCAACCACATGGCCTGGCTGCTCGAGGTGACGAAGGACGGGGTGGACCTGTATCCCGAGATCAAGCGGCGGGCGCGGGAGAAGCAGAAGGAGAAGCACCACGACATGGTGCGCTTCGAGCTGATGTTCAAGTTCGGCTACTACGTGACGGAGTCCTCCGAGCACAACGCCGAGTATCATCCGTACTTCATCAAGAGCAAGTATCCCGAGCTGATCGGGAAGTTCAACATTCCGCTGGACGAGTATCCGCGCCGCTGCGTGGCCCAGATCGAGGGCTGGAAGAAGATGCGGGAGTCGCTCGTGAACAACGTGAATCTGACGCACGAGCGGACGCACGAGTACGCATCGTACATTTTCGAGGCGATCGAGACGGATGTGCCGTTCAAGATCGGCGGCAACGTGATGAACACCGGGCTGATCACGAACCTGCCGAAGGAGGCGTGCGTCGAGGTGCCCTGCCTGGTGGACGCCAGCGGGGTAACGCCGACGTACGTGGGCGCGCTGCCGCCGCAGCTCGCCGCGCTGAACATGACGAACATCAACACGCAGCTTCTGACGATCGAGGCGGCGATCACGCGGAAGAAGGAGCATATCTACCACGCGGCGATGCTCGATCCGCACACGGCGTCCGAGCTGACGCTGGACGAGATCGTGGCGCTGTGCGACGACCTGATCGAGGCGCACGGCGACTGGCTGCCAAAGTTCCATTGAGCGTAGAGGCGGTCTTGCGCGGCTGCGGGCAACCGGGCATAGGCGACTACGGGGTGTGGTTGCGGTTGGCCCGGTTGCAGGCGCTCGATCCGGACGCCGTCGGGGTGTGGAAGATTGCGTGCGAGACGCGGGGATGTGCGGATGCGCGGATGTGCGGGCACGTTGCGGTGCCGGGGCACGTCCCCTTTTTTCGTCGCGTTGCGCGGCGGCATGCGGGAAGGACGTCGGCGCGTCGCGGTATCGGGCTGTTGTGCGGAGAGCAGCCTCGGTCGGGCGCGGCGAGAACCGTCTTCTCGGGGCGCGTGCCGGTCCTGTTACCGTGAATCGGGGCGTTAACGAAACTGAGACGCCTTATTCGGGGCAATTGACGGGGTTGCGAAAATGTAACGAAACAGAGACACGTTATTCGGAGGTTACGGGGGCGAAAACGGCCTGTTCGGGGCAAATCGCGTGTCTCCGTTTCGTTGGCGTGCGGGGAACGGCCCGAAACGGTGAAAGAGCGTGTCGTAGTTTCGTTAGGGTCCCGCGCAGGCGGGGGATAGGGCATCGTGCGGTAGTGCGCTCAGGCGGGAGAAAAACGGGCAGGATCGTGGTGTGCGCCAGGGGAGGATGGAACATCATGCTGGTGCGTGTCGGCGGAAGGAGCGGTCGGCGTCGAGGTGTGCAGCGCCGGGAGCAGTGGGCAGCGTTGCGGTGTTTGCCTGCGGAAATGCGATTACTCGAAACGTGCGCCGGCAGGTGAAAAAGCCGGCGGCGGTGATCGCGCAGCAAGAAGGCCGCCGCCAACGGTACGGGGTGCCGTTGGCGGCGGCCCTGTCTTGCGATAGAGGCGTCGGGCGCCGGCAATCGCCGTCTGCCGCAAGCGCCGTGGTCCGAAGTCAGCGCGCGCCGCCGTCTGCGGGATCGCCGGACCTGCGGGCGGCGGCCAGCGCCTTCGCGCCGGCTTCAAGCGCCTCGATGATGCGGTCGACATCGTAGACGCAGCCGCGCCACGTGCCGCCGCTCACCGCCTGGAGCGCGGCCCACAGCCGCGTGTCGTCCGGCAGCAGCGGGTTGGCCGCCAGATCCGGGTGCGGCGCGCGGCGCGCCAGCACCGCCGAGCCGTCGGCGGGCGTTCCGGGCGCGTCGCCGTCGCCGACCATGTCGATGCGGCCCTCGAGCCGCTCGAGGTCGATGCGGATGTCGATCCAGTCGCCATCGCGCACCTTGCCGAGCGGCCCGCCCGCCAGCGCCTCGGGCCCGATGTGGCCGATGCAGGCGCCGGTGGACACGCCGGAGAACCGCGCGTCGGTGAGCAGCGACACCTTCCCGTCGAACGGCAGGTGCTTGAGAGCCGACGTGAGCTGGTACGTCTCCTCCATCCCGGTGCCCGACGGCCCGCCGCCGATCAGCACGAGGATGTCGCCGCCGACGATGCGGCCCTCCTTGATCGCGCGGATCGCCGCCCGTTCCGAGGTGAACACCTTCGCCCGGCCGACGTGCCGGTACACGCCGTCCGCATCCACATGCGCCGGATCGATCGCCGCCGACTTGACGACCGAGCCCTCCGGGGCGATGTTGCCGACCGGGAAGGTGACGGTCGACGCCAGGCCGGCGGCGCGCGCCTTGTCCGGCGGATAGATGACCGTGTCCGGGTCGACGCCGTCCCGCTCCAGGAGCACCTGCCGCATCCGATGGCGCCGCTCGGACGACTCCCACCAGTCCAGCACGGCGCCGAGCGTCTCGCCGGTCACGGTCAGCACGCGGTCGTCCAGCAGGCCGAGCCGCCGCAGATGGAGCATCACCTCCGGCACGCCGCCCGCCAGGAACACGCGTACGGTCGGGTGCGGCACCGGCCCGTTCGGCAGCGCGCTCACGAGGCGCGGCACGGACCGGTTCACCTCGGTCCAATCCGCGACGTTCGGCACGCGCAGCCCGGCCGCGTGCGCGATCGCGGGCACGTGCAGCAGCAGGTTCGTGGAGCCGCCGAACGCGGCGTGCACGACCATCGCGTTGCGGATGGACGCGTCGGTCAGGATGCGGCCGACCGTCAGGCCGCGCTCCGCCATCACCAGCGCCGCGCGCGCGGACTGCCGCGCCATGCGCGCCCACACCGGCTGCCCCGAAGGGGCGAGCGCGGCGTGCGGCACCGTCAGGCCGAGCGCCTCGGCGACGACCTGTGCCGTCGCGGCGGTGCCGAGGAACTGGCAGCCGCCGCCCGGCGTCGCGCACGCCCGGCAGCCGAGATCGGCCGCCTCCTCGAGCGTGAGCTCGCCGCGCGCGAACCGGACGCCGATCGTCTGGATCTTCCCGGCGTCCTCCCCGCGCGTCGGCGGCAGCGTGACCCCGCCGGGCACGATGACGGACGGCAGATCGCGCAAGCCGGCCAGGCCGATCATCATCGCCGGCAGCCCCTTGTCGCACGTGGCGACGCCGAGCACGGCCCGCCGGGTCGGCAGCGAGCGGACGAGCCGGCGGATGACGATCGCCGCGTCGTTCCGGTACGGCAGCGAGTCGAACATGCCGGTCGTGCCCTGCGAGCGGCCGTCGCACGGATCGCTGACGTACCCGGCGAACGGCACGCCGCCCCGCGCGGCCGCCTCCTTCGCGGCCTCCCGCATCAGCAGGCCGACTTCCCAGTGGCCGGTATGATAGCCGAGCGCGACCGGCCGGCCGTCTTCGCCGCGGATGCCGCCCTGCGTGCCGAGGATGAGCACCTGCGGGCCGAGCAGCCGTGCCGGGTCCCAGCCCATCCCGACGTTCTGCGACCAACCGAACAGGTCGCCGCTCGGGCTCTCGCGCAGCAGCTCCGGCGTCAGCGGCAGCCGGCCATCCGGGCCGGGCGCGTGCGTCACGATGCGGTAGTCGTCGTCATCGGGGCGGCCGAGGATATGGTCCAATGCGGATGACATACGGGTTGCTCCTCTCCGGTCCGATCCGGCCGCGGCGCCGGCGGTCGGTTCCGCGCACGCCGGACGGCCGGTCTCGATTCAGCCCTTCACGAAAACGGTCTTGATCGCGGTGTAGAACTCGATCGCCGCCGTGCCCTGCTCGCGCGAATGCGAGCTCGAGTTCTTCATGCCGCCGAACGGCGCCTGCAGCTCGACGCCGGCCGTCTCCTCGTTCACCCGCACGAGCCCCGCCTCCATGTCCTGGATGAACGTCAGGATGCTGCCGATGTCCCGCGTGAAAATGGATGCGCTCAGCCCGTACTCCGAATCGTTCGCGAGACGCAGCGCCTCTTCGAGATTCTCCGCCTGCACGAGCGCGAGCACCGGCCCGAAGATCTCCTCGCGGAAGATCGTCATGTCGGGCGTCACGCGGTCGAAAACGGTCGGCGCCACGAAGAACCCGTTCGCCAGCTCCCCTTCGCTCAGCCGCTCGCCGCCGTACAGCAGCTCGGCCCCTTCCTCGACGCCCTTGCGGATGTAGCCGAGCACCGTCTCCATCTGGCTCTCGCTCGCGCACGGGCCGAGCCAGGTCGAGGCGTCCATGCCGTCGCCGACCGTAAGCTGCCGGATCTTCTCCAGCAGCTTCTCCCGGAACGCCGGGTAGATCGCCTTCTCCACGATGACGCGGCTCGTCGCGGTGCACTTCTGGCCGGTCGAGCGGATGCCGCCGCTGATCGTCGCGTTCACCGCGAGCTCGAGGTCGGCGTCCTTCAGGACGATGACCGGGTTCTTGCCGCCCATCTCGAGCTGGTACTTCGCGCCGCGGGCAAGCGCCGCCTGGGCGATCCGCTTGCCGACCCCGTTCGAGCCGGTGAACGTGATGCCGTGGATGCCGGGATGCTCGGCGATCCCCTGGCCGATGACCGAGCCGCTGCCGATCACGAGGTTCAGCACGCCCGCCGGCAGGCCCGCGTCATGGAAGCAGGCCATGACCTTCGCCGCGGTGACCGCCGTCTCCGTCGCCGGCTTCCAGACGACGGTGTTGCCGTAGATGAGGGCCGGCGCGATCTTCCACACCGGGATCGCGACGGGGAAGTTCCACGGCGTGATGACGCCGACGACGCCGAGCGGCACGCGCGTCGTGAACATGAGCGCTCCGGCGTCGGTGGACGGGATCACGTCGCCGATCTTGCGCATCCCTTCGCCGGCGTAGTAGCGGAGCAGCGCCACGCCGCGCGCGGTTTCGCCCTTCGCTTCGGGGAACGTCTTGCCCATCTCGCGCGTCATCGTCGCGGCAATGTCGTCGAGGCGGCTTTCGAGAATGTCCGCCGCCTTGTACAGGATTTGCCCGCGCGCCGGCCCCGCCAGCTTGCGCCACGCCTTGCGGGCCGCTTCCGCCGCGGCCACGGCGCTCTCGAGGTCGTCCCGGCCCGAGTTCGGCACGAGGCCGACGATGTCGTGGCGATTGGCCGGGTTCACGCTGGCGATCGTTTCTCCGGCGGACGATCCGCGCCATTCGCCGTTGATGCAGTTATGGAAAACAGGTGCGTTGCTCATGGATGATTCCCTCCAAAAAATGCGAATTAGTCCGGAATTTCGGCGTCCGCCGCCGCGACGGGATTGACCAGCGTGCCGATGCCGGTGATCCCGATTTCGATCCGGTCGCCGGGCCGCAGCGAGAACTTGTCGGGCGGCACGATGCAGGTGCCGGTCAGCAGCACGGTGCCGTCGAACACGACGTTGTCGCGCACGAGATACGACGCGAGCTCCTCGAGCTTCCGCCGGAGCTGGCCGGTGCTCGCCGACTCGTCCACCGCGAGCCGCCCGTCCCGGTAGATGCGGCAGGAGATCGTCAGGTCGTACGGATTCGGCACGGTCTCGGCCAGCCGGATCGCCGGACCGAAGGAGCAGGAACGGCGCCAGATCTTGGCCTGCGGCAGATAGAGCGGGTTCTCGCCCTCGATGTCGCGGCAGCTCATGTCGTTGCCGGCCGTGAAGCCGAGGATGCAGCCGCGGCGGTCCAGCACGATGCCGAGCTCCGGCTCGGGCACTTGCCATTGCGAGTCGCTGCGGACGCAGACCGGCGTGCCCGGACGCGCGGTGCGGGCGCTTGACGACTTGAAGAAAATCTCCGGCCGCTCGGCCCGGTACACCTTGTCGTAGAACGTCTCCGCGCCGGCGGAGGCGTCCTTCGACTCCTCGTTGCGCGCCTCACGGCTGCGCTCATAGGTGACGCCGGCCGCCCACACCTCGGGCGCGTCCACCGGCGTCAGCAAGCTCAGGGAGCGCCAGTCGCCGGGCAGCGGCTTCGCTCCTTCGATTTGCCGGCGCACCGCCTCCAGCGGGGTGATCCCGGCGGCGTCCGCCTCCCGCACGAGCGCGATGAAGTCCGGCGACCGCAGCGGGAACGCCTGCTCCCCGTCGGTCACCGCCGCGAGGCGAACCGTTCCGTCTTGCGCGTCGATGTAACGGATGATGCGCATGGGTGTCACTCCAATCGGTTTATTTTTTCGGGACGCGGGTGAAAAAACCATCGTCAGCGATGTCCCAGCCGCGCCGATATGTCCGCAGCCGTCCGCCGCACCCGATCCGCCAGCCGTTCCGCCTCCGCTTCGTCCACGCGCGCGGTCATGCACGACAGGCTCATCGCCGCGATGAGCTGTCCGTCGTGGCCGAAGATCGGCGCGGCGACGCACAGGACGCCGGGCTCGTTCTCCTCGCGGTCGAAGGCGCAGCCGTTCCGGCGCACCTCCTCGAGCTCGCGGCGGAAGCGTGCTTCGGAATCGATGGTGTTCGGCGTATGGCGAACGTACGTGTAGCCGGCCAGCAGCCGTTCCAGCGCGTCCGGCGGCTGGAACGCGGCGAGCACCTTGCCGCTTGCGCTGCTGTGGAGCGGCACCCGGCGGCCGATGCGGGAATAGCGGATGGCTGCCTGCGTCCCCTCCACCTTGTCGATGTACACACCCTCGCGGCCGTCCAGAATGAGCAGATGCGCCGTCTGGCCCGTCGCGTCCGAGAGCGCCTGCAAATGCGGACGGGCCACGTTGCGGATGTCGAGGTTTTGCAGGAGAAGCTGGCCCTTCTCGAGCAAGCGGAGTCCGAGCCGGTACTTGCCGCTCTCCTCGTCCTGTTCGATGTAGCCGTGGAGCTGCAGCGTCCGGATCAGCGCGTGCACGGTGCTCTTGTGCAGGTTCATGCGCGCGCTGATCTCGGTCAGCTTCAGCTCGGGGGTATGCTCGTCGAACAGGTCGAGGATGCGCAGCGCCCGGTCCAGCGCTTGAATGATCGGCATATGGCAGGCACCTCTCCCCATGTGTTTGATGATATCAAACACGGTTTATTATTGTTCACGCTTAGTTTACACCATGATCAGGGGAGATGTAAACGTTGTCCGGCGCGCGCATCCGACCGCTCCGTCGCATCTGGCGCGTCGAACCGGATGTATGCCATGATAGAGGAAAGGAGGGAATTCCATTGAAGACGATCCAAAACCCGGTATTGCGCGGATTCAACCCGGACCCGTCCATCCTGCGGGTCGGGGACGACTATTACATCGCGACCTCCACGTTCGAGTGGTTCCCGGGCGTGCAGATCCATCATTCCCGCGATCTGCGCCACTGGCGCCTCGTCGCCCGTCCGCTGGATCGCCGGAGCCAGCTCGACATGCTCGGCAACCCCGACTCCGGCGGCATCTGGGCGCCGTGCCTGAGCTGGTCGGAGACGGAAGGCCTGTTCTACCTCGTGTACACCGACGTGAAGAGCCATATCGGTCCGTTCAAGGACACGCACAACTACCTCGTCACCGCGCCGGGCATCGAGGGGCCGTGGTCCGAGCCGGTCTACCTGAACAGCAGCGGGTTCGACCCGTCCCTGTTCCACGACGACGACGGGCGCAAGTGGCTCGTCAACATGATCTGGGACTACCGCAAGGGCAAAAACAAGTTCGCCGGAATCGCGCTGCAGGAGTACTCGCCGGAACAGAAGCGCCTGGTGGGGCCGATCCGCAACATTTTCCGCGGCACGCCGCTCGGGCTCACGGAAGGGCCGCATCTCTACAAGCGCGACGGCTGGTATTACCTTGTCACGGCGGAAGGCGGAACCCGGTTCAACCACGCGGTGACGGTGGCGCGTTCGCGTTCCCTTTTCGGCCCGTATGAAGTCGATCCCGAAAATCCCGTCCTGACCGCGAAGGACAATCCCGGCCTCGAGCTGCAGCGGGCCGGGCACGCGAGCCTCGTCGGGACGCAGACCGGCGAATGGTACTTCGCCTTCCTGTGCGGCCGGCCGCTCCGCCCGTCGCAGCGCTGCGTCCTCGGCCGGGAGACGGCGCTGATTCCCGTGGAGTGGACCGAAGATGGCTGGCTGCGGCCGGCCGGCGGCCGCCATCCGAAGCCGGAGGTGCCGGCGCCCGATCTGCCGGACCACCCGTTCCCGCCCGAGCCGGAGACGGACCATTTCGACGGCGACCGGATCTCGATCCACTTCCAGACGCTGCGCGAGCCGCCCGACGAATCATGGGCATCGCTGGCCGCGCGCCCGGGATATCTGCGGCTCACCGGCCGCGAGTCGCTGTCCTCAAAGCACCGGCAAAGCCTCGTCGCGCGCCGGCAGCAGGCGTTCGTCGCGGAGGCGGAGACGGCGGTCGAGTTCGAACCGGACACGTTCCAGCAGCTCGCGGGCCTCATTCATTACTACAACACGCGGAACTATCACTATCTGTACATCAGCCGCGACGAAGAAGCGGGCAAATGCCTGAACATCATGAGCAGCGACCGCGGCTTGTATGACGAGCCGCTGGAGCGGCCGGTGTCCGTCGAAGGCTGGGACCGCGTCCACCTGAAGGCGTCGCTGGACCACGACCGCCTGCAGTTCCACTATTCGCGCGACGGCCGGGCCTGGACGCCGATCGGGCCGGCGCTCGACGCGAGCATCGTGTCCGACGAGAACGCGGAAGCGAAGCTCGAGGGCCGGATGATCGACCAGGGCTTCACCGGCGCCTTCCTCGGCATCTGCGTTCAGGATCTGAGCGGACAGGGGAAACACGCGGACTTCGATTACTTCACGTATCGCGAGCGCGGTTGAGGCGGATGACGGTCACGCGCCGGGGAGCGACGGGTCGAATACGGCCTGCGGGCAGCGCCGCCGGAGCTCGTGGAGGAAGCGCCCGGCGTCCCGCGGCGAAATTTTGACGCTGCCGAGCTGCGCGGACTTGTAGAAGATTTCGATGGCGTCCCGCGATGTCAGCAGCCGGTAACCGTAAAGGATGTCCCGCGTCGGCGCCACTCTCGTGATCTCGCTGTACGGGATCCGGCTCCGGAACGGCCCGCCCCGGACATACAAAGAATCGGGATGGAAGACATATCGCACCGTCAGCGTGATCCACAGCACGAAACCGATCGTCAGCGCGCAGAGCGTCAGCAGCACCGCCGTCGACGCGGCGTCGCTTTCCGGGGCCAGCAGGATCGGTGCGATGAACGCGGCCAGAATGGCGAGCAGGACGGCGGATATCAGTACGACGAAATAACGGTCCGTTTTCGGACGGAATTCCATCATGAGCGCATCTCCTTCGGGTGAGGCGTTCTTTTTTTATCATCATAGCACATGCCGGAGGGTACCGGAGGACGACCGGCCGTGGCCGAAGGATGCGCCATCGGACGGTCCGATGCGCCGCATGGCGGCGGTCGGACCGCATGCGCGAAGGTGACCGGAGCCGGACAGATGGCTGGACGGGTTGCTTGACAGCCGCCAAATCGGCGGGGTCTGCGGGCAGCCCGTTTTTTTTTTTCGGCAGAAAGTGTCTGTAACGAGGATACCACGCTGCAGAAGCGTGAAATGTCCGGTCGGGGTTGCTGTAGCGTGGATACCACGTTACAGAGAGGTGAAAAGCCGTGCCGGGGCTGCTGTAGCGTGGATACCACGTTACAGAGGGGCGCGAAGCCGTGCCGGGGCTGCTGTAGCGTGGATACCACGTTGCTATGAACGAAAATGTCAAGCTCCGCAAAATGAACCCGCACTGTCCCCCTGGATGACTCAGCGCGAAGGCAAAAATGCTAGACGTCGGCTGGCACGCTGCTATACGTGGATTGGTTACCACAACA
>Ga0207866_1002345_pt1 | contig 14172 bp, 11 predicted proteins | sample HigsolmetaAR203D_FD_184835 | JGI IMG/M metagenome (GOLD analysis project Ga0207866, IMG submission 184835) | Ionic liquid and high solid enriched microbial communities from the Joint BioEnergy Institute, USA - AR20-3-D (SPAdes) (version 2) ...
CGGCTTAGGCCGGGTTTTTGCGTTATAGGCAGGTATTGGTAGAGGGGAAATATTCGCATCTATTCGTGGAAAGGCATGGATGGAGTGCATGGGACCCGGCTTAGGCCGGGTCTTTTTTGTTGCCCGTGTGTGTGTATCAGATGTTGGTGCAGTAGGATGTACGAAAAATCGTACAAAACCGCTGTGCTGGCGGTTAGAGACGGCTTGGTTGTACGAAAAATCGTACAAAAACGACGGAATGGCCGCCGGGAGCGTTCAATGTGTACGAAAAATCGTACAAAACCACTGTGCTGGCGGTTAGAGGCGGCTTGGTTATACGAAAAATCGTACAAAAACGGCAGAATGGCCGCCGGAAGCGTTCAAAGTGTACGAAAAATCGTACAAAACCACTGTGCTGGCGGTTAGAGGCGGCTTGGTTGTACGAAAAATCGTACAAAAACGACGGAATGGCTGCCGGAAGCGTTCAAAGTGTACGAAAAATCGTACAAAACCGCTGTGCTGGCGGTTAGAGACGGCCTGATTGTACGAAAAATCGTACAAAAACGGCGGAATGGCCGCCGGAAGCAACAGCCAAGTATGGTTTTATCTCCTCATATGCCGTTCCTTCCCGCCTGTCAGACACATATCCTCTAAAGAAGGGCATGGGAGGCAGTGCCTGCCCAGCTTGCTAAACAACTTGTCTGGCTATCGTGCCAGCCGGATGTGGAGAGAGATTGCGAAGACAAGAAGGAGAGTCATGCATGATTGAATTGGTACATGTACAGCGGCAGTTTCAAGCGATGAAGGCTCGCATCCTGGAGCAGCTTGCGGATGTCATCGATTCCGGAGCCTATATCCTCGGACCGAATGTAGAGCGGTTCGAGGCGGAGGCGGCGGCCTATCTTGGAGTGAAGCATGCGATTGGCGTCGCGAATGGTACGGATGCGTTGGTTCTTGCGCTCGATGCAAACGGCATCGGCCCAGGGGATGAAGTAATCACGACGCCATATACCTTCTTCGCCAGTGCGGAAGCTGTCTCACGAGTTGGGGCGAAGCCGGTGTTCGTCGATATCGATCCAGTGACATACAACCTGCGTCCTGAACTGGTCGAGCAGGCGATCACCCCTGCAACGAAAGCGATCATCCCGGTCCATCTGTTCGGCCAGCCGGCTGATATGGCCGAGATCATGGGGATCGCCGACCGTCACGGTCTGATCGTCATCGAAGACGCCTGCCAGGCGTTTGGCGCGGAATATGGCGGGAAGCGAGTTGGAAGCTTCGGCCATGCCGCTTGCTTCTCATTCTTCCCGACAAAGAACCTGTCAACGCTCGGCGACGGCGGTCTGATCACGACATCGGATGATCAGCTTGCTGCGCGCATCAGGCAGCTCAGGCATCACGGCAGCAAGGTCAAGTATATCCATGAGCGCATCGGCTACAACAGCCGTTTAGATGAGATGCATGCGGTCATCCTCAGGATCGGCCTTGAGCACATCGATGAATGGAACGCGACGCGCAGGAAGCTGGCGGAACGCTACCGTGAGCATCTGAAGGGTCATCCCCTTCTCTCCCTGCCGCAGCAAGCGGAGGGTCGCACGCACATCTACCATCTGTTCTGCCTGGAGTCGGAGAAGCGGGAGGAGATCGTGCAGGGGCTTAAGCAAGCGGGCGTGCAGAGCGGCGTCTATTACCCGTTGCCGCTTCATCTGCAGGAGGCGTATCGCCATCTGGGCGGCAAACTTGGGGATTGCCCCGTCGCTGAGGCGAAGTCGAAGATGATGTTCGCTATTCCGATGAGTCCGTATCTGACCCTGGAAGAACAGGATCAGGTCATCGCAGCGCTGTGGCGGCTAGCCGGAGGTGCTCGTGAATGATCGGTTTCGGCCTGATCGGCTGCGGACGTATCGCGGATAAGCATATCACATCGCTCGCGGCATGCGGTGATGCAGAGCTTGTCGCCGTGTGCGACATCCTGCCGGAGCGGATGCAGGCGGCGGTGGAGGCGTATCGCAACCGTTCCGGCAGCAAGGCGCTTATTGCTGCATATGATGATGTGAATCATCTGCTTGCGGATGAACGAGTGCAGGCGGTGGTGATCAGCACGCACTCGGCATTGCATGCGGAGCTGGCCATCCGCGCGCTTCGCGCGGGCAAACACATCGTGGTGGAGAAGCCGCTGGCGCTGGACACAGCAGATGTCCGAACCATCGCGGAGCTGGCGGAAGAGAAAGGGCGGTGCGTACAGGTATGCCACCAGTTACGCTATCGTCCGCTGTTGCTTCGCATCAAGCAGTTGATCGATCAGGGGTCGCTCGGCAAGCTCTATCTGGGAGCAGCGACGATCCGCTTGCAGCGATCACGCCAGTATTACGAGGAGGCGCGCTGGCGCGGTACGTGGACCCAAGATGGAGGCATGCTGCTGAATCAAGGCATCCATCTCGTGGATCTCCTGCAATGGTTCCTCGGCGATGCGGCCAGCGTATTCGGCCGTATGGCGCGAACGGATATGCCGAAGCAGACGGAGGATGTGGCTGCGGGCGTGATCGGCTTCGTCGGCGGGGCGATAGGTGTCATCGAGGCGAATACGATCTCTCAGCCGAACAACTTCGACAACGCGATCACGCTGTTCGGCGAACGGGGGACGATCAGCATCGGCGGCATCAAGTTGGATGAGATTCGCCGCTGGCACACCGAAGACGGATCGTTGCCGCCGGATCGATCGGCTCTGCAGTCAGATGAGCATCTCCTGATGTATGAAGCTTTCGTGCGCAGGATGTTGGGAGACGATAGTGCGATGGGTGTCGATGTACGGGAAGGCAGCAAGGCGCTGGAGATCATCATGGCCTTGTACGAATCGGTGCGCACCGGGCGGGAGATTACTCTGCCGCTTAAGGCGTTCAGTACGAACATCATGTCTGAAACGGAGGGTTGGTCATGACATCGGGATATGGCCATGTGCTGGTGACCGGCGGAGCAGGCTTCATCGGCTCCAGGCTCGTTCGCCGCTTGCTCAAGGATGCTGAGCGGATCACGGTCATCGACGATATGACGACGGGCAGCCGCGAGGCGTTGCCACAGGCCGGCCATCTGACGTTGATCGAGCGCTCTTATGTCGATGATCAGCTACTCGATGACGTATTGCCTGAGGTGGATACGGTTTTTCATCTGGCCTGCCGCAACATTGTGATGTCTGCCACGCACATGGATGAAGATTTTCATGTCAATCTGTACGGCGGTTATAAGTTGCTGCACAAGGTTCACGAACATGCCCGCAAGCTGCGGCGGTTCGTCTACACCTCAACCGCTTCCGTTTATGGCAATGCGAAGGTCCTGCCGACCCCGGAATCTTACTATGACACGGCGCTTCCGTACTCGGCGAGCAAGCTGTCGATGGAACATTATTGCCAGGTGTTTCATCGCATGCATGGCCTGCCGGTGACCGTGCTCCGCTTGTCCAACGTTTACGGTCCTGGGCAAGTTACGTCGAATCCGTATTGTGGCGTCGTCTCCAAGTTCTTCGAAGCGATCCAGCAGGGAGTGCCGATGACGATCTATGGTGACGGCAAGCAGACACGGGATTTTACGTTTATCGAGGATGCACTTGATGCGATCACTCTGGCAGCGGTTCATCCTGATGCACCGGGGAAGGTGTTCAATGTCGGTACTGGCATTGAAACTTCGGTAATCGAACTTGCGGAGCTAATCGCAACTGTCAGCGGACATCAGGATTACCCGACGATCCATGTGGCGAAGCGGCCGATCGATGTCGTGCAGCGGCGATGCCTCGATGCTTCGCACCTCAAACGCACTCTCGGATGGAAGCCGGCTATCGATCTCGCGGAGGGCTTGCGCAGAACGCATGAATGGCTGCAAGAGGAGGGCAAGTAGGTTGAAAATCTTTCACGGGAAGATCGAAATTGCAGGGCAGATGGGCATCCTGTGCGGGGAACTTATGAAACGCGGTTTTTATGCCCGGGCCTATAATATCTTTCACTCATACCTCGGTTATGAAGAGCATCTTGTCAATACGAACGAGGAAGAAATCGTGAAGATACATGAGCAGCTCATGGATGAGTTTGATCTGTTTCATTTTCACTATGCCAGCAGCTTGCTCCCGGATTACAAGGACTTGCCGTTGTTGCGGGAGCGGGGCAAGAAGCTGATCATGCACCATTGGGGCAATGATGTCCGATTCCACGACCAGGCACGCATCCACAACAAGTATGTCTATACCGGCGATTCACCGCCTAATGAAGTGATCCACGAGCGGCTTGGCACGATCACGCAATATGTGAAGGAAGCGATCGTTCAGGATCGGGAGGTGGCGGCTTATGTGGAGCCTTACTACGAGAAGGTACACATTCTGCCAATCGCGATCGATCTGGACAAGTTTGAGCCCGTAGCGCAAGACCGGAAGCCGGACGGCAACAAGGAGAAGCTTCTCATCCTGCATGCCCCGACGAATCCCGAGTTCAAGGGGACGAAGCCGATCGAGGAGGCTGTGTTCAAGCTGCAGAAGAAATACGATTTTGACTACCGGCGAATCGAGAAGATGAATCATGAAGAGGCGATACGCCTGTACCGAGACGCCGATCTGATCATCGACCAGATCTTCTGCGGCTCCTATGGACTGTTGTGTGTGGAGGCGATGGCGCTGAGCAAGCCGGTGATCACTTACATCCGAGATGACCTTGTCTCCACATTCCCGCCCGAACTCCCGGTTTGGAATGCGAATCCAGATACGATCGAGGAGAAGCTGGCAGAGCTCCTGGATAATGAGGAGCTTCGGCACGAGCTTGGTCTGCGCGGCCGCGCATACGCAGAGAAGTATCATGCGAAGGAAGTGGTCGTTGATCAACTTCTGGAGATTTATCAGGGGTTGGACAGTTAGCAGGCGGTTGGTGGAACAGACGGAATGCCGCGTTGCGGCCTTCGTCCAGTTCGTGCCGTTTATTGTGTGTGCGGCATAAGAGGGAGACGGCCGCTGCGAGGTAACAGTCGAATTTGATCAATGGAGGGTGTGCAAAGATGATCACGATCAGCCTGTGTATGATCGTCAAGAACGAAGAGGCGGTGTTGGCGCGCTGTCTGGATACCGTATATGATCTCGTCGATGAAATCAATATCGTCGATACAGGCTCGACAGACCGGACGGTCGAGATTGCCAAGCGGTATACGGATCGGGTGTTTTTCTTCGAATGGAACGGGAGATTCGCCGATGCGCGTAACGAGTCTTTCAAATATGCCACGAAGGACTATATCCTGTATCTCGATGCAGATGATGTCATCCTCGAGGAAGATCGGAAGAAGCTGCGCGAGCTTAAGGAGACGCTTGATCCGAGCGTTGATTCGGTGTCGATGTTCTACGATGCCGGTACCGACGAGTACGGCAATGTGACGCTGCGCTATCGCCGCAATCGGCTCGTCAAGCGGTCCAGGGGCTTCCGTTGGGAAGGGGACTGCCATCAATATCTGAATGTGTACGGCAAGATCATCAACGCCGACATTTCCATCACGCACAAGAAGATCAAGCATTCCGTCGGCAGAAACCTGAACATCTACAAGAACAAGATTGCCCGCGGCGACAAGTTCACCGCACGGGATTATTTCTACTATGGCAATGAACTGCGGGAGAACCAGCATTATGAGGAAGCGATCGAGAGTTATATGAAAAATATCGAGATGAAGGAAGGCTGGGTGGAGGATAAGATCTTCGCCTGCATCAACATGGCCGATTGCCATCGCTTCCTGGGCAATACGGACAAGGAGCTGGAGGCGCTGCTCATGAGCTTCCGCTTCGGGAAGCCGAAGCCGGAGGCATTGTCGCGCATCGGGTATCATTTCTACCGCAAGAAGGATTATCGAACGGCCATCTACTGGTACAAGGCGGCAACGATGCATGAGCCGGACAACAACCAATGGAGTTTCAGCTATCCGGCTTATTATACGTGGTATCCGCATCTGCATCTTTGTGTCTGCTATTACTATCTGGGCGATTATCAGAAAGCCTATGAGCACAATGAAGAAGCGAGAAAGTATCGCCCACAGGATCAGCATGTGCTGCACAACAAGAAGCTGTTGGAATCGAAACTTGGGCTCTCAGAAGGATAAAAAATGCGCGAGTTTCCTAATTGATTTGCCGGGACAAGTATGTTTGCAGCCTCATATGGTGTAGAAGGTTTCATGCATGACAGCATGAAACACTATGCAAGAAGGGGTGAAAAACGGGTTGACGATCGACAATCGACTTATAAACAGCAGTTTCGAGACAGGACAATTTGATCCGTGGGTGCCGTTTAATGCGACGATCACTACTGATTACAGCCATCTCGGATATTTCAGCGTGTTGATGCCCGGCGGTCCGGAGAATTCATACATCTTCCAGATTGCACCAGTGAATCCAGGCGAGAACTTTGAACTTATCGTATCTTTGGCCAAGCGCGGTCCGGGAGAAAGTCCGGCTGTCACGCTGAGCGTTGAATACTATGATGCTGCATTCAACTTTATCGAGTATCAGCTCATCAGAGTGATCGACGACGGCCGCCTGCCGAGCGTAGAGACGGACGATTGGACGGAGTTCTACGCGACGACAGGTCCCGCTCCTGCAAATGCGGCGTTTGTCTTCGTTCTGGTGAACAAACTGCCTCGTCCGGTAAGCGCGGATGTGCTGGTGGACGACGTATCGCTGCTGGCGGCGTCTGATTCCGGTGTAGTTGGTCCGACAGGTCCGACAGGAGCAACCGGTCCGACGGGTGCAACGGGTCCGACCGGCGCAACGGGTCCGACAGGAGCAACCGGTCCGACCGGCGCAACGGGTCCGACAGGTGCGACCGGTCCGACGGGCGCAACGGGTCCGACGGGCGCAACCGGTCCTACCGGCGCGACAGGTCCGACAGGAGCAACCGGTCCGACGGGTGCAACGGGTCCGACCGGCGCAACGGGTCCGACAGGAGCAACCGGTCCGACCGGCGCAACCGGCCCGACAGGTGTGACAGGTCCGACAGGTGCGACGGGTCCGACGGGCGCAACCGGTCCTACCGGCGCGACAGGCCCGACAGGAGCAACCGGTCCGACGGGTGCGACAGGCCCGACAGGCGCGACAGGTCCGACGGGTGCAACCGGTCCGACAGGCGCAACCGGTCCGACGGGTGCAACCGGTCCGACGGGTGCGACAGGTCCGACGGGCGCGACAGGTCCGACAGGAGCTACAGGTCCGACAGGAGCTACAGGTCCGACAGGAGCAACCGGCCCGACAGGCGCAACCGGTCCGACAGGTGCAACGGGTCCGACGGGTGCAACCGGTCCGACGGGTGCAACGGGTCCGACGGGTGCAACCGGTCCTACCGGCGCGACAGGTCCTACCGGCGCGACCGGCCCGACAGGCGCGGCAGGTCCTACCGGCGCAACCGGTCCTACCGGCGCGACAGGTCCGACGGGCGCGACAGGTCCTACCGGCGCGACAGGTCCTACCGGCGCGACCGGCCCGACAGGCGCAACGGGTCCGACGGGTGCTACGGGTCCGACAGGAGCGACAGGTCCTACCGGCGCGACAGGTCCGACAGGCGCGACAGGTCCGACAGGAGCAACCGGTCCGACAGGAGCAACCGGTCCGACAGGAGCTACAGGTCCTACCGGCGCGACAGGTCCGACAGGAGCTACAGGTCCGACAGGAGCAACCGGCCCGACAGGCGCAACGGGTCCGACGGGTGCGACCGGCCCGACAGGAGCGACAGGTCCGACGGGCGCAACGGGTCCGACGGGTGCGACAGGCCCGACAGGAGCGACAGGCCCGACAGGTGTGACAGGTCCGACGGGTGCGACAGGTCCGACGGGCGCAACGGGTCCGACAGGTGCTACGGGTCCGACGGGTGCGACAGGTCCGACAGGCGCGACAGGTGCGACGGGCGCAACGGGTCCGACGGGCGCAACCGGTCCGACAGGAGCAACCGGTCCGACGGGCGCAACGGGTCCGACGGGCGCAACCGGTCCTACCGGCGCGACAGGAGCAACCGGTCCTACGGGTGCAATGGGTCCGACAGGCGCAACCGGTCCGACGGGTGCGACAGGCCCGACAGGCGCGACAGGTCCTACCGGCGCAACCGGCCCGACAGGTGTGACAGGTCCGACAGGTGCTACGGGTCCGACGGGAGCAACAGGTCCGACAGGAGCTACAGGTCCGACGGGTGCAACCGGTCCTACGGGTGCAACGGGTCCGACAGGCGCAACGGGTCCGACGGGTATTACCTTCACCGAGACATCTGGATTTGCGGCGAACACTTCGGGCGATGTTATATCGGTAGTTCTGGGAGGTACTGCTGTTCCGTTGCCTGATGCCCAGAACCTGTCCGGTATTACCGTTAATGGTACCAACACCGTGTTCACCGTGACTGAGGCAGGACGCTACTATATTAGCTTCACGGTCAACGTGACGGTAGCCGTTGCGGTCGGCGCGCGTGTTACGATCAATGGTACGCCAGTTGATGAATTGACTCGGGCTCCTCTGCTCTCCACATCGTTCTCCGGTGAGGCGATCGTGACATTGGCCGCTAACGACCAACTGACTCTGGAACTGTTTGGCTTGCTCGCAGATACCACGCTGCAAACCGGGCTTGGTGCAGGTCTGACGATCATCCGCCTGGATGATTAATGGATTCAACTAGAAGTCGCAGGCAGAAGTAACGGTCATCTTCAAGAGCTAAAGGCCTCTCTCCAGCCATGCTGGATTGAGAGGCCTTCCTTTAGACCGTCTAACAAATATAGGTTCGACTTTCCATTAAAATTTGAAACATTCGATAAGGTACATCATGGTGCTATCCATGGATTTCGTTCCGAACCGCCGATATAATGCGGCTGATGTCGGTTACAGCAACAGACGCAAGCAAACACACCTAAGTACATAAAATCAGGCCGACCGAGAGCATGTATGCTCCAGATCGGCCCGTCTTCGTCTCTTAATAGGGAATGCCCGGATAGTCCACCCGCTGATACAAACCTTTGATGAACGTATACAGCCGGATATATTCCACGAAGCGTTCTCGATAAACCTCTTCAAGGGTATGATTCGGCAATTGATAAACGAGGAATGAGTTGGTCATATAGTCATTATGCTCTGGTAATCCGAGATTGAAATAGTCGAGGTGATGGGTATCGTTGTACAGCAAACCCTTGCCGAAGTTGATCTGCATGCCGGTGTTGTAATATTTGGCGAAGTTGCTGGCATTGTTGATCCAGTCGTGGTCGTATTCATTGTGGCCGTAATAATTGCTGTTCACCGCCGCGAGATCAAATCCATAGCTCCTCCAATCCACCACGCCAGAAGATCCATAGTTGGGCAGCCACATGCTCAGGAGGCCCCGCCTATGAACGAGTCCATTCACTCTGCGTACCAGTTCCGCATCATTCGTATCGATCGCTTCCCTCTGCCAGACGAACCCCCGGAGGGTAAGGCGGTCGTGCAAGTGGCTCTCCTTCTGCCAACGCTTCAGGAACGAATCCAGCCACCATCTGATTGCTCTGATGCGGTCAGAAGTCTTGGAGAAATCCAGATCATCATCCTTGACTTCCCCAAAGTCCGTTTGCGAAGCATGCGGGTAAGGTATCGTCACCCATACATCCAGGTTGCGACCTTCTGCAGCCTCGTACAGCGCATTCAGATTCGCATATTTGGCGAACAGGATGTCGATCCAGAGCGACCAGTCCTTCTTGCGGGACGGCTTGCCCAAAGCAACAAACATCGGATGAATGTAGTATTGCTCTCGTGTCTTGATCACATTGAAGATAAATCCGCCAAACATCCGATCGATCGGCTTATCTTCGAGAATATAGGAAGTGTAGTATTGCAGTTGATCTTTGCTCCACAGGAGCGTGCTCCCTTCGCTCATTTCCCCGCAGTTGATCACGCACAGATGGTTTTGCACATCGTATGCGTCAGGCGCCAAATATCCGTTCTCAGATATTTTGAACATGCGTGATTTCACTCCTTATGCATATGTCCATCCTCAATCTGTCGTTATATCTTATGAGCAAACACAGACAAATGCTCCGGGTTAGAAGTCTATTTCTGCCTGACATCCAGTCAAGCTTGTCGCTGCCAGCATACTACTTATACAGAACGCGACTTAGAGGTTCTTGTAAAGCCGTACAGTTCGATCTATCAGGAAGTGTTGGCGGAGGGAGGGAATGAGATTGAGTGAGCCTCACGGCAAGATAGGAGCAAATGTCAGATTGGGTGAAGGCGTGGTGATTGAACCGGGAGTCATGATCGGCGATGATGTGGCCATTGGGCATTTCTCCGTGATCAAAAGCGGTACCGTTATCGGCAACGGCGTCACCATCGGCGATCTGGTCGTTCTCGGGAAGCGGCCGTCCACGAACAGGAAGATGGCGCTGAAGCCAGCTCAGGATCTGGAACGGCTTACGATCGGCAATCAGGTGAAGATCGGCAGCCATGTGGTGATCTACCGCGGAGTCTCTATTGCGGATGATGTGCTCATCGGTGATCTGGCGAGCATACGGGAGCGAGTTGAGATCGGCGAGAGCAGCATTGTCGGGAGAAATGTAACTGTGGAACCCAAAACGACGATCGGCCGCCGAGTCACCATCCAAACAGCGAGTTACATCACCAGCGACATGATCATCGAGGATGAGGTTTTCATCGGACCATGCTGTTCCACGTCCAATGACAAATATATGGGCAGGGGTAACTACAAGCATCAGGGACCCATCATCCGTAGAAGGGCCAGGATCGGCAACAATGCGACACTGCTGCCGGGCATCGTTATCGGCGAAGAGGCTGTTGTTGGTGCGGGTGCGGTTGTGACCAAGGATGTTGCGGCTCGGGAGACGGTGGTAGGTAATCCAGCCAGACCGCTCATCAATAAACAGGAGAGAGGGAGTTGATCAGATCTGATGAAAGTTCTTCATTTGCCAATCGAGATTGCGGGCCAGATCGGTGTACTCTGCAGCGCCTTGAGAAGGAATGGGCATTTTGCCAGCGGTTATAACTTTTTTTCGACTTATCTGGGGTATAAGGATTATCTGACAAATGCGGACAGCTTCGAGATGGCGCGAATGTTCGATGCGGCCAGTCAAGCTTTTGACCTGTTCCATTATCATTACGGCCTGTCCATCCTTCCGAATCATCGCGACATCAAGATCCTGAGATCGCTGGGCAAACCCATTGTTATGCATCACTGGGGCAATGATGTGCGCACTCGCGAGTTGGCGACGCTGAATAACCGCTTCGTATATACCGGCGATTGCCCGGAATCGGACAAAGTGCATCGCGATCTGACGACACTGCAGCAGTACGTCACCGATGCGATCGTGCAGGACTATGAAGTATATCCGTATGTTGCTTCCTACTATAAGAGAGTTCATGTGATTCCGATCGCCATCAACCTGAGGAACTTCAAGCCGTATTATCCGGATACCGATGTGCGGAAGCCGACTATCCTGCATGCGCCGACCAATCAGGATTTCAAAGGAACGCAATATATCGAGCAAGCGATCGAGAAGCTGAAGGCAGAACGAAACTTCCAATATATACGTGTGGAGAAAATGGAGCACCGGAAAGCGGTCGCCCTGTACAAAAAAGCAGACATCATCGTCGACCAGATCCTGTGCGGTTCCTACGGCCTGCTCAGCGTAGAGGGAATGGCTTACGGCAAGCCGGTTGTGGCGTATATTCGTGAGGATCTGGCTGCGCGGGAAGATGCGCCGCCGATTCATAATGCGAATCCGGAGACGATCTATGATGTCTTGAAGTATCTGATTGACCATCCGGAGGTTCGTTACCGCAGCGGAGTAGAGGGACGTGAATACGTAAAGCGCGTCCATGACAGCAATGTCGTGATCCAGAAGATCATGGATGTATATCAACTGGCGATGAATGAAGCGTGACTGGAGAAGGCGGAACCATTCGGGTGGCGAACATTCGACCAGTTGGATGAGTGGGAGATAGGGTAAACAGATCGGTGGCAGATTCCCATTCTTGAGCGGATGGGACAGGTGGCGAGTCGGGCTGGCCTTTTCTCTAATACACTACTGTAGTTCGAGTGAAAAATTGAGGAGGTTATAGGCAGATGATGAAACAAGGGTCGCCCGCGTCACACAGCAAGGCGCCGCGAAGCGCAGCGGTCATCGGTCTAGGTTATGTTGGTCTCCCGCTCGCTCTTTTGCTGGTCGAGAAAGGTTTTGTCGTATATGGCATCGACGTGGATGAGCGCAAGGTGAATCGACTGATCAGCCGATCGAGTTATCTGCCTGATGTGCAGGACGATCAGATCGCAGCGGCGATGGACAGCGGACGCTTCCACCCTGGTACAGATATGGCCAAGGCAGGCGAGGGCGATGCTGTGATCATATGCGTGCCGACCCCGCTAACCTCGTACCATACACCGGATCTGAGTTTTCTGCAGAGCGCTGCCAAGTCCGTCGGGGAACATCTGCGGCAAGGGCAGACCGTTATCCTGGAGAGTTCGACTTATCCCGGGACTACTCGTGAAGTGCTCGTTCCGACGCTGGAACAGACGAGCGGGCTCCGGGCGGGCAAGGATTTCTATGTCGGATATTCTCCCGAACGCATCGACCCCGGAAACTCCCAATATACCGTGGAACAGATCCCCAAGCTGGTCAGCGGCTTGACAGCGACGTGCGGAGATCGGGTGGAGGAAATATACAGCCGCGTATTCCAGCGTGTCATCCGTGTGTCGTCGCCGGAGATCGCGGAGATGGCTAAGATCGTTGAGAACAGCCACCGCCTCGTGAACATTAGCTTCGTCAATGAGCTCGCCTGGATCTGTGAAAAGATGAACATCGATGTATGGGAAGTGATCGATGCGGCTGCCAGCAAGCCGTTTGGCTTTACTGCCTATTATCCGGGGCCGGGAATAGGCGGCCACTGCATTCCCGTTGATCCCCTGTATCTGCAATGGAAGGCGAAGGCATATGGCGCGGAGAGCAAGTTTATCGCCTTGTCCGATCAGTTAAACCGCTCCATTCCGCAGCTTGTTGCAGACAAGGTGTTTGACCTGATGCGCATATCTGGAGCGATTCAAGCGCATGAAGGGACGACCCGGCAGCCGTTGATCGTGATCTATGGGGTCGCCTACAAGAAGGATGTCAACGATGTTCGTGAAGCGCCGGCCCTGGAGCTGATCGAGATCTGTTTAAACAGAGGAGCTGCTGTCGTATACCATGATCCTTATGTGGATCAGATCGAGGTTGCCGGGAGGAAGCTGAGCAGCGAGGAACTTACTGTTGCCCTGTTGCAGAGTGCGGATTGTGTGGTCATCTTGACCGATCATACGGGTATTCCGGTAGAGCGCATCGTGCAGCATGCGAAGCTGGTGGTTGATACCCGAAATGCAACCGCAGCCGTGAATGGCGCAACCGGACACGTGTATCGGCTCGGCGTCGGTGCGAAAGGCGTGGTTAAGTGATGGACGGTACAAATGATCGACTCGGTAAGGAGTTTCCTGGCCGGGTCGATTTCTTTGTTTCTGTGGCAGCCGGTTTATGCAACCAGCACCGTTAATACGGAGAGGGTTGAGGATTGTAGGCGTGCATATTGGAATGGGCATCTGCATAAGATATGTATAGTGTACAGGTGTTTGCCGGACATGCGGCAAGAGTCGATGTTCGATATGAGCAACTTGCAATTTTTACTTCTTGCTTCATGGTCGCGGAATGTGGTACATTATTGTCTGTTGCCGCTGCGGCGGACAAAGAGAATGCAAGTGAATCGGACGTGCTGCCTGAACGGTGAGACCTTCGGAGCGGCGGTTGCGGAAACAACAAGGTTCCGGTTGCCACAAAAAACCACTTGCAATCCCCTGTTGAAATGTGATACATTATACAGGCTGTCCCGTGAGGCCGACGCGAGTCGGACGCGAATGGCGGCGATGAACAACCAGCAACTTGTTCTTTGAAAACTGCAGAACGAACGAATGAAACGTCCTGATGGGTAAGACATGGTTGGTCGCTAGTCGATCAGCGCATCTTACCAACGTCAATGAATGAACATGTAAGAGCTTCATCAGCTCGTCGTATACATTCGGCTTGAGGCCGAACTTTTACGGAGAGTTTGATCCTGGCTCAGGACGAACGCTGGCGGCGTGCCTAATACATGCAAGTCGAGCGGAGTTTTCAAGCGGAAGCCTTCGGGTGGAAGCTTGGGAACTTAGCGGCGGA
>Ga0207866_1002347_pt1 | contig 14153 bp, 9 predicted proteins | sample HigsolmetaAR203D_FD_184835 | JGI IMG/M metagenome (GOLD analysis project Ga0207866, IMG submission 184835) | Ionic liquid and high solid enriched microbial communities from the Joint BioEnergy Institute, USA - AR20-3-D (SPAdes) (version 2) ...
ATCGAAGCGAGGTGATTCACCTGACAGGAGACAGCTACCGGCTCAAGCACCGCCAAACCATATTTGGAAATTTCTAGTTGTTGAAAATAAATTCGCGAAATTTGTTCAAAGGTACTTGACGGTTACACGCCGCTCTTACAATATCGTTCCAAAGCTGGCGACACTGCTTCATCGTCCAGCTATATTTTCGCTGATAAATCGGGATGATGAATTGTTTTGTGCCTTGCATAAATTTCAATAAATTGGTTTCTACCGCCTTCACTTGTCCCTCTCCTCATAAAAGAATTCCTTATTTCGAATATCCGCCCCTGATTTCCATTGGGGATCGTGATGAATGACATTCACTAATTCTTTATTAATTCTTCGGTTTCAGCAATCAGTTCTCGAAGGAATTCTACGGCTTTCTTTGTGCTTTTCTGGTCCGAGGAAAGCAACGTTATGATATTGTCTATCCTTTGCTTGTAATTGCGGGGTTTGGCACGAAAACCCTCAATCATCCGAACCGCTTTTTTCTCGTTGATGCAGTATTCTTCATTGATTGCAAAGATCACCTGATTCAAACACGAAATCGAGCGGAAGACATGACCCGCTACATAGGAAATGTCGTCCTTATCCACGCTATCCTCGGCGAACATCAAAGAAAAAGCGGCTTCAAACAAGAAAAAGCCCACAATCGCATCTTTGACCGCTTTGGGGTAAGGTACCGTCTTCGCTTTTAATTTGGCAATTTGTTCAGTTGGGTCGGACAGGATTTGACAGATGGCGATTTCACCCATGTACATGACATTGAGATAAGCGTGCGGGTGACCCGTCTGATAATGGGCCGAAACCTTTCCTTGCAAGCATTCATCAATCACGCGGGCCACCCGATGGATGTCACGGAACAAAAAGTCAACATGATACCCTTGAACCACCAGCCATCCGCCGCCATTGACCCAGGGTCCCCATTGCCCTAGAGAAGTGATCAAATGTTCTCTGTGTTGATCATCGAGTCTTGTCGCGATTTTGCTCACTGCTTTGATATCAAAACCTGCCGATACATCGTAATAAATGCCAATATCAATATCGGAAGTCGAGTGATTTGTGCCCCTTGCTCTTGAACCACCCAAAACGACCCCCACAACGCCAGGTATTCCATTGAGTTCATGGCTTATTTGATCAATTACCTTTTGTACGGTCACGAAATGCTCAACTCCGTTACTTCGCTTTCTGCATATCATTTTATCACAAACCAGAACAGAAAATTGGCGTCCTTTCCCCTTCCCCCTTTCGCAAACCAACCGCAGAAAATGATCAACCCATTTTAATTTCCCTACTATGTGAAGAGAAAATAATTCATGTCCAACCCTCCCCTCCCCCCTCAAACCCTCTCTTCCCTACAGCCGCAAGGGTTTTCAGGCTTTGAGGAACCAGTTGGTACAAAATGCCAGGAAAATAAAAAGTGTCCGTCCAATTGGAAGAAATTAGGTGGTTAGAGGGAAGGGATGAGGGAAATGGAACGTTGGGAAATGTCCAGGGAAATCATTTGAGTGAACAAATGGAGAAGCTCAATCGGAACATAGCGGGAGGGGGTATGTTGGGAAACAGCTTGATAAATCAGACGCCGTTCCTATCCCCTCTCCCCTGTACCTTTTCAAAAGAAGTAAAAGCCAAGCATGAATCAGGGCAAAACCCTAACACTGCTCGGCTTCTTGGACATTTTTTATTGTCTCTGGACAATTTTTATTTTCACAGGACGGGATTTATTTGCTGTCTACACCTGGAAAACAGCACCCGTCCCCATCACTCCACCGTGACGCTTTTCGCCAGGTTGCGCGGTTTGTCGACGTCGTTGCCGCGGGCGATCGACGTGTAGTATGCGAGCAGCTGCAGCGGAACGACGGACAGCGCAGGCGTCAGCATGTCGAGCGTCGACGGAATGCAGAATACTTCATCGACCGCCTTCCGCAACTCCTCGTTGCCTTCGACCGCGATTCCGATCACGTGAGCGCCTCTCGCGCGAACTTCGATGATATTGCTGATCGTCTTCTCCATCACGTCGGATTGCGTCGCGACGGCGATCACAGGCGTTCCCTGCGTGATCAGCGCGAGCGTCCCGTGCTTCAGTTCCCCCGCCGCATAAGCCTCGGAGTGAATATACGTAATCTCTTTCAGCTTGAGCGATCCTTCCTGCGCAACGGCATAGTCCAATCCCCGGCCGATGAAGAACAGGTTTTCGTGATGGGAAATGTTCTCGGACAGGTTCTTGATAACCTCCGTCTGATCGAGGATCATCCGGACTTTTCCCGGCAGCTGCCGCAGGCCGGCGGTCACTTCCGCCACCTTGGCGCCGTCTATGCGGCCCAGCAATTTGGCAAAGTGCAGGCCGAGCAAATAAAAGACGATCAACTGCGTCGTGTACGCCTTCGTGGAAGCGACGGCAATCTCAGGACCCGCCCGGGTGATGATGCAGTCATCCGCCTCCCGCGCGACCGAACTGCCGACGACGTTCGTGATGGCGATGACGCGGGCGCCTTGCCGCTTCGCTTCCCGCAATGCGGCCAGCGTATCCGCCGTCTCGCCCGATTGGCTGACGACGATCACCAGCGTCTGATCCGTGATGATCGGGTTGCGATACCGGTATTCGGATGCGACGTCCGCTTCCACCGGTATGCGCGTCAACTGTTCGATCACGCTTTTTCCGACAAGACCGGCGTGATACGCCGTGCCGCAAGCGACGATATGGATATGGCGAATATCCCGCAGCTGTTCGGCGGTGATCCTCACTTCATCAAGAATCACCTCGTCACCCGCTTCATTGATCCGCGAAGCCATCGTATCCTGGTAAGCTCTCGGCTGTTCATGAATTTCTTTCAACATAAAATGATCATATCCGGCTTTTTCCGCGGTTTCGATATCCCAGTCGACACGGAACATTTCCCGGGTAATGTGATTGCCTTCGATCGTCATCAATTCGACACCATCATTCGTCAACACCGCCATCTCGCCGTCGTTCAGGATGTAAACATTCCGCGTATATTGCAAAATCGCCGGAATGTCCGAACCGATGAAGTTCTCCCCTTCCCCGACGCCGATGATGAGCGGACTGGCGAGACGAACCGCGACCAGTTTATCTGGCTCAAGACTGCACAGTACGGCAAGCGCATACGCTCCCCGCATTTGGCGGACGGCCTTGCGCACAGTGGATACGATATCCCCGTCATACAGATCGGCGAGCAGATGCGCGATGACTTCCGTATCCGTCTCGGAAGTGAACGTATACCCTTTGGCAAGCAACTGTTCTTTGATCGACATATAATTTTCGATGATGCCGTTATGCACGACGGAAATGTTCAACCGTTCATCCGTATGCGGATGGGCGTTCTCATCAGACGGTTTCCCGTGCGTCGCCCAGCGCGTGTGACCGATACCGACCTTGCCGATCAGCGGATTCGACTCCAGCTTTTGTTCGAGCACGGCCAGCCGCCCCTGCGCTTTGCTCACTTTCAGCCCTTCATCGGTAATGACCGCGATCCCCGCGGAATCATATCCGCGATACTCCAGTTTTCTCAATCCATTCAGCAATACTTCTTGCGAATTGCGATTCCCTATATATCCTACAATCCCGCACATTTATCCTAATCCTCCGTCATCAATCCATAGTAAAAGCCATTCCGGCCAAGCCATACGAAAAACGCGGACTCATCCAAAAACGGCTAGCACAGCTTCCTCATCAGGCAGAACAAAACAGCCTATAAAATATAAATCTCGATTCAAGCCGCAAACGTTTCTGCGCCAATAGCCAAAAAGCGCGGCAAATCCCCCGCATCAGTAAAGCTTCACCGCATCACAGAAATCACACCATCTGCTCCGTATTACCTCAAGGCATGATGCCGCAATAAATGTTGGCTAAAAATCGCACCAAACGCAACAACGATAAAAGTCAACGCGAAACTACGGCCACCCGCCGAGCTTTTTTCCAACTCCGTTCAGCCGCATGGTGACCTGACTGCCTTTTGACCGCAAAGTGAGCTCCCGTCCGCACCTTGCAATCCATGTTCTGACTAACCGATTCCGAACAAACCCCCGAATAATCTCTCTATCTATAAACCGAACAAACGGCACTCCGACGTCCGCCGACCAAGCATCGTAACCTGAAATCACGCATCGTGAGCAGCATTTCCGGCGCGCACGATCTTCAGGGCATATCATTTGCACCGCATCGTCGTGTTCGTCCCGTTATGAATGACACCGATCTATGCTTATCAATTGATGTCTTGTCATATCCCCATCTCATGCAATGTTTCCGCTCAGCATGATGCCTTGAATGAATGCATCCGCTTATTCACGCATCTGTCAGAGCTTTGGCCGACCGGTCACCCGGTCGTTTTGATCTCTGACTCTGCAGCCCGATGCCCGGACTGGAAGGTCCCCGCCGAAAAACTCCGAACACCTTCACCTCGTCAACTTATGATCGCGGTCCTCAATGCGTCCGTTCCATCCGCGATTCGAACGGCTTTCGCGACCGAATCCGACATCTTCCGCGAAATCGACATTCCGCAGCCGGTCGTCCGGCAGCCGTCCGTCATAAGTTCTGGCGCTTGACAACGAATCGTTCGGCCCTCCTTTCCTTCTTGAGTTATTCCCATAATATGCATTTTCGCTTTAAAAGGCAACTGTTATTTTATGCCAAGCCTTTGGACAAGCCGGTTTCTCGTTCATTCGCATGATCCCGGGCGCGAATCGGGACGCTTAAACACGAATCGTGTCGTCAGCGTCCCTTTGTGATGTCTTCTGGCTGTTTTCAACTCATGTTCACGCGAGCTGTTCCTCGATCACCTGCGCGATCTCATTGACGTATTGCTCGATCAGTTGTTTGTCCGGTCCTTCCGCCATCACGCGAATGAGCGGTTCGGTGCCCGAAGGCCTGACCAGCACGCGTCCGTCCCGGCCGAGTTTTTCCTCCACCTGCCGGATGGCCTGCGAGATCCGTTCGTTGCCTTCGTACTTGCTCTTATCGGCAACCCGCACGTTGACCAGCACCTGCGGATATTTGACGATCAGCTTTTTCAATTCGCCGAGCGTTTTCCCGGAAGCGATGATCGTATCCGTCAGCTGCAGTGAAGTCAGAATGCCGTCTCCCGTCGTGCTGTAATCGAGGAAAATGACGTGACCGGATTGTTCACCGCCGAGATTGTATCCGCCTCTGCGCATTTCCTCCATCACATAGCGATCGCCGACGGCGGTCACCTGCGTTTTCAGCCCGATGCTCTCCACGCCCCGGAAAAACCCGATATTGCTCATCACGGTCGAGACGATCGTCCGTTCCTTCAAACGGCCCTCTCTGTCCATCGCCTGTCCGCAAATGGCCAGAATGTAGTCGCCGTCCACCACTTCGCCGTGTTCATCGACCGCGATCAGTCTGTCCGCATCCCCGTCATAGGACAGGCCGAAATCCGCCTTATGCCGCAGCACTTCCTCCCGCAACGCTTCCGGATGGGTGCTGCCGCAGCGCAGATTGATGTTCAGACCGTCGGGTTTGTCATGGATCGCAATGACCTCGGCTCCAAGCTCCTCAAACACGAGCGGAGCAAGCTCGTAGGCCGCGCCGTTCGCGCAATCGAGCACGATTTTTTTGCCGGCGAACGAATGGCGCACCGTCGTCTTGAGATATTCCAGATAGCGATACTTCGCATGCTCCCGATACGAGACCGTGCCGAGACTGCCGCCGATCGGACGAGGCAGTTCATCCTGTTCGCGGTCAAGCAGCCGTTCGATTTCCAGTTCCGTTTCGTCGGAAAGCTTGAATCCGTCGCTGCCGAAAAACTTGATCCCGTTATCTTCAACGGGGTTATGAGAAGCGGAGATCATGACTCCCGCATCGGCCTTCATCACTCTCGTCAAATATGCGACGCAAGGCGTCGTCACCACGCCCAGACGAACGACATTCGCTCCGATCGACAGCAAACCCGCCGTTAACGCCGCTTCCAACATAGGACCCGATATGCGCGTGTCCATCCCGATCAGCACCGTCGGTTTCTCCGCTTGTCTCGTCAGCACATATCCTCCGCATCTTCCGATGCGGTAAGCCAGTTCGGCGGTCAACCCTTGATTGGCTATCCCGCGCACACCGTCAGTCCCGAAATACTTCCCCATATCCGCACTCCTCTGGTTATGTGTTATCCTGTGTACGCCGTACACTTCCGTTGTTTCTTACTCCTGCAGCCATTTTCCTGCTGCATTTCTCCTGTACCCTGGACCCTCTTCATACGCTTTCATGCGGCGTGCCCGTCACGGCACCTATCCCGCCGCCCCGCTACGCACCTATTTATGCGTTATCCGTTCATTCGGTGCCTGCGCCGGCCTGATCCTCCGGCTCCCCACCCGTCTCACCGGCCGGCTCTTCACCTCCATCGCCGGCCGTCGGCAGCGATGAGCGATCCATCACCTGTATGCTTGCGCGCAATTCATCCGCGGCGGCAAGCTTGACGAATCTCGGCAACGTCACTCGCAGCGGCAGGACGTAGTTGCCCGGTGTAATATGGCTCACGTCGAGAATGACCTGAACGTCTCCCGCCGTCAACGAATTGACCACACTCGGCGCCCCTTCGACGGTGAGCGAGATAACGCCCGACTCCGGCGCCGTCAGCTCGATGTCGTACACGCCGCTGTTGCCGAACATGCGAATCGGCACCTCGCTAAACGTTCGTCTCGTCGTCGGCTCCAGATCGACCGTCACCTGCACATTACCGGGCTCCACGTTCGTCAGCCCGCTCATGAGCGGGAGCGGAATCGACAGCTTCGCATCCTCTCTGAGAGCGCTCAAATCAACGACGACACCTTCATAAAAATCGATCTGATCAATCGCCTCCTGCGCGCCGTATATCGTGACGAAATGGACATCCTGGCTGACTTGGGCGACGCTCCATCCTGCGGGTGGCTCCCCTTCAAAACTGATCTGCAGCGGCACCGAGCGGAACGGCGGATGGATCGGCACTTCCACGCTGACGATGGAAGGGCTGATCGTCACGCCTTGCATCGGCTGCCCGGCGGCGTTATATGCCTCAAGCCGAACCTCCCGCATTACGGTGTCGGACGCTCCCCCCACATCGAGTGTGCCCCGGATGCTGTGGATCTCAAGAAGACGACTCGCAGGAGCGGTGGCATGAACACGCGACGGGTTGGAAACGGGAACTCCGGTCTTCAATCCCGCTTGCGGCGTCCCTGTTACATCGATCTGAACATCGAACTGTTTCGTCTCCATTTTCTCGATCGTGACCGTAACCGTCTCCGGATTCAATCCGACGGTGACGCCTCGCGGAAAATCCTGCGCGATGAGCGGCACCACATGCGTGCCGTCGGTCAGTCCGGACAAGTCCGCCACGATCGAATACTTGGAAGTGGGAATGCGATTCAGTGCGGACGACGAGCCTTCCACGACGATATCCACTTCGCCGGGTTCAATCGATTTCAAGAAATATTGATTCTCGTCGAGCCCTTTCGTCGTAACCTTGGCGTCGACGATCGTATCGGTCTGGAGCGCCGGATTCATCTGTCCCGGCGTGATCTGCTCATTGTTCAGACGGATGACGATCCAGAGAAGTATGCCCAGCAGAACGGCGGCAACACGGACGACGTTCACATTGTTCAACCATTTATCCACGGCGCCCTCTCCTTCTCCAGAACGGTTTTTTGTTGTTCGCGGTCTTGGGCCGCAACTCTTCAAACAGCTTCGAGATCAGCGACTCTTCCTTGATATCCCGAACGACTTGCCCGTTGATCGAAAGCGAGATTTGCCCGGTCTCCTCCGATACGACCACCACAACCGCGTCGGACACCTCCGTCATCCCGATCGCGGCCCGGTGCCGCGTTCCGAGTTCCTTGCTGATAAACGGATTCTCGGATAAAGGCAAATAGCAACCCGCCGCCTTCAGCTGGTTGCCGCTTATAATCACCGCGCCGTCATGCAACGGCGTATTCGGTATGAATATATTGATCAGCAACTCCGCGCTGATCGACGCATCCAGTTTGATCCCCGACTCGATATAGTCCATCAACCCCGTTTCGCGTTCGAACACGATAAGCGCACCGATTTTGCGCTTGGATAAATAAGTAAGGGCCTTCATCACTTCTGTGATGTTCCGGTTTACGTTCTCCGCTTCGCCGGACGATGATCGCGAAAACATCGTCCCGCGGCCGAGCTGTTCGAGCGCGCGCCTCAGTTCCGGTTGGAAGATGATGATCACCGCCAGCACTCCGAACGTGAACGCCTGGTTCATCATCCAGTTAAGCGTGTGCAGTTGGAAGGCGACGCTCAAGCCCCACGCGATGATGAGCACGACGATCCCTTTCAGCAACTGCACGGCGCGAGTGCCGCGTACGAGCATGATCAGCTTGTAGATGACGTAACTGACGATGAGAATATCGATGACATCCCAGATCCTAAAATTCGCGAATAACTCCACCGTCAATCCTCCAACCCGAACCAAGTGTAAGAGCCGTTACTTCGATAAATTAGCTTTCTTCTATTCTATACAGTTCCGAACAAACCTGCAATCTTGTACCACAGCCAGTCAAATATCCGGTTCACGAGGGTGATGCGCCCGGCGACATTCGCCGATGACGCCGTGTATTTGCCGTCGATGACGACCAGATTGCCCGTGACAAGTCCTTCCACGATAATCTCGCCGTTTTCCACAATCAGGTCGCCGTGTATCGTCTGATCGGCCGGAACGATGACGCGATTGCCTTCCACGATAATTTTATCCATTTCGTTCGTCCGAACCGTCAATACTTCGTTCGTATTCCACATGGTCGCGAAGCTGCTGAACATAACGACAATGAATAACACGCCCGCGACCAGCGCCGGATGGCGCTTCAGCCATCTCGCGAACTTTTGCCGTTTCCGCGCTGCGGGCAAACTGCTCATAATGCGGTCCGTCATATCCGGCGCATCCTGATCCTTCAGCGTCCGGACCCACGCCTCGGTCATCTCCAATGAACGCAGACGGCCCCGGCATGATTCGCAAACCGTCAGATGCCGTTCCAACGCTTCCTGACCGGCCCTGTCCAATTGCCCATCCAAATATTCATGTATAGAAGAGACGGCTTCCTGACAATTCATGAACAAGCCTCCCCTTTCATCCAATGCGTCATCAAGCATGATGAAATGTATGTACCATAATCATACGAAACAGAACGAATTATGTTTCAGAACGCGGGACTATCCCGAATCCTGCAAAGACCCGATCTTGCCGCGCAAATATTCCCTTCCTCTGTGAAGGCGCGTTTTGATCGTCGTGACCGGCATATCCAGCACATCACTAATTTCCTGCAACGACATATCATGCAGGTACCGCAGGATCACGATCGATTTGTACTGTTCAGGCAAACTGTCGACAGCTTCCTGGACTTGCCTCTTGGTTTCGGATAGCACCAACCGGTGATCGGGCTGCTCGTTCTCGTCCGAAGGCAAAACCGCGTAACCGTCGGTCGATTCGGAATCGTACAGATTGGCGTCCAGCGATATCTTTTGCTTCCGCTTCCGCTTGCGCAGTAGATCGATGCACAGATTCGTGCCGATCCGGTAGATCCAGGTCGAAAACTTTTGCGCCGGATCATAGTTTCCCAGATTCGTGTACACTCTCAGGAACGTATCCTGTACGACGTCCTCCGCCTCCTGGATATTTCCCAACATGCGATAAGCGAGGTGGTAAATTTTTTGCTGATACAGATCCACCAACTGCCGAAACGCGTGACGGTCGCCATTTTTCGCAAGTTGTGCCAGCTTCTTTTCATACAACTCCATCCGTCCACCCCCCTGTTGCCGCTTTGTCGCTAAGTCGACTATGAAATGTATTGGAAACGTATTGAACGCATCATGTTGAGCATATATAGAAAAGGAGCCAGGCTCCGGTGGAACCTGACTCCTCCATCAGATGAGCCCATCGTTCTGATCATTCATATCCCGGATCGCCTGTTGAGGAGCGATCCCATAGCTCAGTGTGGATCAGTCTCTCCATGATGTTCGTCGTATTAACCGGTATTCCTCATGCCCGCCGCGATGCCGTTGATCGTCAACAGCACCTCGCGCAACAGCACGGGATCGTCTTTTCCTTGTTCGCGCAGTTTGCGCAGTTCGGACAACAGCTTGACTTGCAAGTAGCTCAGCGGATCAACGTAAGGGTTGCGCAGACGGATCGATTCTTGAATAACCGGCACATTATCCAATATTTCGTTCTGGCCGGTGATCTTCAGGATCAGGTCGGTCGTCAGACGGTATTCTTCGATGATCGCCCCGAGGATTCTTTTCTTTACATTATCATCTTTCACCATGGCGGCATATTCGGTCGCGATCATCAAATCCGCTTTGGACAACGCCATCTGCAAGTTGTCGATCAGCGATTGGAAGAACGTCCATTTCTCATACATTTCACGAAGTTCCTGCAACCGCTCTTCCTTGCCCTGATAATAGCTGTACAAGCCCGTTCCCGCCGCGTACCATGCCGGGAACAAATATCTGCTTTGCGTCCAGCCGAACACCCACGGAATCGCTCGCAAATCTTCAAAACGTTCGCTGTTTTTCCGCTTAGCCGGCCGCGAGCCGATGTTCAGTTCGCCGATCTCGGGAAGCGGAGTTGATTCCTTAAAGAAGGTGAAGAAGTCCGGATCGCCGAAGACGAGCTCCTGATATTTCTTAAGCGACGCATCCGAGATGCTCCGCAAAATGTCTTCCCAATGCTCCTGCTCGGGATTTTCTTCCGGGAATTCGCGCATTAACATCGCGGTGAGCAGCGCCGACGTCGCCTGTTCCAAGCTGCGGTACGCGATGCCTTGCAGCGAATATCTGGACGACAGCACTTCACCCTGTTCCGTAATCTTGATGCCCGCACCCAACGTGCTCGGCGGTTGCGTGAGAATGCTCCGGTTCAACGGCATGCCGCCGCGGCCGAGCGCTCCTCCGCGGCCGTGGAAAAACTTCACCTTAACCCCGTATTTCTCGGAGACATCGGTTAGCGTTTTCAGCGCAACGCGCAGTTCCCAGTTTGCCGTCACCATGCCTCCGTCCTTGTTGCTGTCGGAGTAACCCAGCATGATCTCCTGAACGCCGCCGATCGCCTTCACGCTGTCCATGAAGGCGGGCAATTCATACAACCGCTTCATGATATGCGGCGCGGCATGAAGATCGTCGATCGTTTCAAACAGCGGCACCGGCTGCAGCGTGCAAGTGATATGGTCGTCCACGCCTCGCTGATACAGTCCCATTTCCTTCGCCAGCAGCAGCACTTCCAGCAGATCGCTGGACCCTTGGGTCATGCTGATGAGATAACTTCTGATGCACTCGACGCCGAATTCCCGTTGCGCTTCGCGAATCGTGCGGAACACATTGAGGACTTCCGAAGTGCTTTCCGAGTACTCATAATACGGAGAGGTAACCGGTCTGGGATCGAGCAGCAGCGTGTGAAGCAGGTCGATCTTCTCATCTTCCGACAACTTGCTGTAATCTTCCACGATCCCCATCTTCGCGAAGATCTCCGTGAGCGCCAGTTCGTGTTCCTTGCTGTGTTGACGAATATCCAGCGTCGCCACGTGGAATCCGAACAGTTCCGCTTGCCGGATCAACTTCTTGATATACTCATCCGCGACGAAGTCCGCATAATGGCTGCGCAGGCTTCGATTCAAAATCTCCAGGTCCTCGATGAATTCCTTCGGAGAATGGTACCTTCCGCCGTACTCCTCTTCATCGCTGGGCGGCTTGCCGGTGTTTTGGATCTTCTTGATCATGTAGGACAACTTGATCCGGTACGGCTCCTTGCTGTTCCTCCAGAGGAAATCCGAACGCAGGTTGATCTTCTGCTTATCTTGTTCAATCGAATCGAGCAGTTCTTGCGAAACGGAGACAATGTTCGTGCTGAAGCTGAGCAGGCGCAGCAGATGGCGGAGGATGCTTTCATATTTGCTCAAGGCCAGCTGCCGCTGCATTTTCAAGGTTTCCCACGTCACATCATGCGTGACGGACGGATTGCCGTCCCGGTCTCCGCCGATCCAGGAACCGAATTTCAGGAAAGTCGGCACATGCCATTTTTGCCCCGGATAATATTTGTCCAGACAACGCTCGAGCTCAATATACACTTCCGGAATGACATCGAACAACGTCTCATCAAAATAATAAAGGCCGTTGCGAACCTCATCGAGCACCGTCGGTTTCCGGTCACGCAGTTCATCCGTTTGCCATAAGGTGAGCACTTCGTTCAGCAGCTTTTTGCGAAGCGCTTCCCGTTCTTTAAAGGTCAATGTCGGATCGTCAAGCTTGATCATGTCGTCGGCAATGCGTTTATGTATTTCCAGAACGGCCCGTCTCGTCGCTTCCGTCGGATGTGCCGTCATAATCAATTCAAGATAGATCGTCCGGATCATCTCTTGAACTTTTTCAGCCGAGACATTTTTATTCTTCAATTGCAACACGGCGTCTTCGATCGAACCGGGCTGAATTTTCTCGCCCGCCGAACGTTCATAATCGCGTTTGCGGCGGATGCGGTGATTTTGCTCCGCGATGTTAACCAGATGAAAGTAGATGGAGAACGCGCGGATCACCTGATGTCTGACTTCGGAACTGAGCGAATTGATGATCTTCTTCAGTTCTTCGTTCGATTCCGTCGGATTCGCTCTTGATGTCTTGCTGATCTCGCGAATTTTTTCGACTAATTCCAGTAATTCAGTGCCGCCCTGATGGACCAAGACCTCTCCCAGTATATTGCCCAAGAATCGCACATCGCGACGCAGCAAATTGTTGATCGTTTGCCGCCGGCCATCTTGATTGTTCGATTCCGTCATATTACGTTCACCCCATTTTATTTACCGCTTTCAGATACGCTTCGACTCACGTTCCCGTACGAACCACCCATCGCACATCGAAAACACACAGGATAAATCCAATCTTCCGAATTCAAGCGAATTACGCGCAATCGGCACCGGCCGTTCACAAACGCACATCAGCCTGCCGTTTTTCATGAAACGCTCAATCACATTTTGATCGAAAGGAATGGAACATATCCTTTGGTATACGTCCCGAAAAGTGACCTTAATCATTGTAACAAAAAATCGAGGCAAATTCCTCTTTTTATGTGAAGTTGGCATGGGAAATGAAGCGATCGGCTCAGGCGGTAAAAGCAAAATTATATACAAAAAAAACCCTTTGAAGGGTATTCATTAACGCAGATATGGAATTAGTCCGTATAAAAAATATGGAGCGGGTGATGGGAATCGAACCCACGCTACCAGCTTGGAAGGCTGGAGTTCTACCATTGAACTACACCCGCACACATTGGAAATCGGGACGACACGATTTGAACATGCGACCCCCTGGTCCCAAGCCAGGTGCTCTACCAAGCTGAGCTACGTCCCGATAAAAATGGCGTGCCCTGAGAGATTCGAACTCCCGACCTTTTGATTCGTAGTCAAACGCTCTATCCGGCTGAGCTAAGGGCACGTATAAAAGATGGAGCGGACGACGAGATTCGAACTCGCGACCCTCGCCTTGGCAAGGCGATGCTCTACCCCTGAGCCACGTCCGCATAATGCGCGTGGAGGGACTTGAACCCCCACGGTTACCCGCTAGATCCTAAGTCTAGTGCGTCTGCCAATTCCGCCACACGCGCGGGAAATGGTGAGCCATGGAGGACTCGAACCTCCGACTCCCTGATTAAAAGTCAGGTGCTCTACCTACTGAGCTAATGGCTCACATTGGCTGGGGATCTAGGATTCGAACCTAGGCATGACGGAGTCAAAGTCCGTTGCCTTACCGCTTGGCTAATCCCCAGCGTAGTTCACTTCGTTGCAACCATTTTAGAATAACACGTTCGCAGGCAAATTGCAAGAGATTTATTCGTTGTTCTTGCAGTTTTTCACCAATCACGTTCGCTGATCTCAACGTTGAAAGAAACGGCGTCACCTGATTGAGGGATGCTCTTTACCGATATTCGAGCACCTGAACGAATTCCAAAACGGCGAGTGCAAATAAGGTAAACCGCGCAGCGGCAGATTTGAAATGGTGGACGCTGACGGGATCGAACCGCCGACCCTCTGCTTGTAAGGCAGATGCTCTCCCAGCTGAGCTAAGCGTCCAAAGTGGTGACCCGTAGGGGATTCGAACCCCTGTTACCTCCGTGAAAGGG
>Ga0207866_1002349_pt1 | contig 14145 bp, 23 predicted proteins | sample HigsolmetaAR203D_FD_184835 | JGI IMG/M metagenome (GOLD analysis project Ga0207866, IMG submission 184835) | Ionic liquid and high solid enriched microbial communities from the Joint BioEnergy Institute, USA - AR20-3-D (SPAdes) (version 2) ...
CTGTTAAAGTAGCAAAGTACCGAAAACAAACAATGCAAATCACTTTTAAGAATGGTACAACAGCCAAACAAATCATCACAAAATTAACAAAAATACTTGGAATCAAGCTGGCTGAACTTAGTTTACCTCGTAACAAGATATATAAAAATGGCTATAAGGTTACTGGTCAAATTGAAAATAACCTTGTTGAAGTGGTCAAAGATTGCGGTGCTTCTATGTACTACCGCAGAGGTCAAATGGTCATTCGTTCAATTAAAAAAGGCAATGATGAACGCTTTACATTGAGTGAAGAGACAGGCCTTATAGAACCGCCTGAACCGTTTGAAGACGATGAACAAAAAGGATATACAGTCAGGTGCTTGCTGCAACACCGAATCACCACTGCTTCTATCATAACGATTAAAAGTTCTACAGCTAACGGTACCTTCCGGGCTAAGAGTGGAAAGCACTATTACGATGGGAATGATTTCCTTACAGAGTTTGAGGTGATTTAAAATGAGCTACATGTCAAAGTTCTTTGAAAAGTATAAAAGAGAAACGTTATTGAGCATCCACACACTAGCGCCGGCAAAAGTTTTGAAATATGATTCGAATACTAAGAGAGCTGATTTACAGCCTCTTTTTCTTATGGCAGATACAAATGACAACGTTTATAAGCAATCACCAATCAACGATGCCCCTGTTTTGAAGCATTGCCAAGATGATATTAGGGTTGGGTGTTTAGTCTTTTACATGTGTGCTCAAAGATCACTGGCAGATTTAAACGGCACCAACTTCATTGATCCGGATTCGCATTCTCTTTTTAGTGAAAATGATGCAGTCGTAGTGGGGGTGTTTGATGGATGAAGGGACTAAAGCTAGTGGATGGAGATCTAGTTTTTAATGAAAATAGTGAACTAGAAATGGTTAGCGACGATGAGGAATTATTACAAAATCTAGAAATGATTTTAAAAATACAACTTGGAGAATTCCAGTTGGATGAAACAATAGGATTAGATCGGAGCAATATTTTAACTAAGCAATTTGATGAAGAACAGGCTCATTACGACATTGTAGAGGCCTTGATGCAAGAGGACCGAGTAGCAGAAGTAAGAGAAATCATTTTTACCCCAGACAAGAATAGGAGAATAAGCGTAGATGTAACAGTCGTAAAAACTGATGGGTCTTCCGTTAGTTTAGAAGGAGTGACTGTAGATGCTTGATCGCAATGGATTTTCAAAAAAAACGTACAGTGATCTTATTGATGAGATGGAAGCAAAAGCGAAGGAATTGTTTGGACAGGACGTAAACACCAAAGCTTATACACCACTCGGAATTATTCTTCGTATTTTTGCTTGGTTTCATTCTATTTTATGGGATAACGTTGAACGGGTATATAACAACTCATTTCCCGGAACTGCAGAAGGGGTGTCATTGTATCGATTGGGGAAATTAAAAGGAATGACACCTTTAAAAGCTGACTATGCTTACGGAAAAATACAGATTACTGGGGAACCCAACACAACTATAGAAGCGGGTTTTGTTGTTGGGACAAAAAATAATGTTTTATTTGAAACAACAGAAGATTGCACACTAGACGGCAACGGAGTTGGTTATGCTGAAATTTACGCGCAAGAATCCGGAGCAAAAGGAAACGTAGATGCTGGGGCCATAACTGAAATCATAGAATTAGATCCTAATGTTCATTCCGTTGTCAATCTTGAACCCACTACAGGTGGTAGAGATGCAGAAACAGACGCTGAATTTTATGAGAGATTTCAAAATTACCCTGAAAAATCAGGATCTTCTAATATAGAAAGTATTGAAGCCAAACTTCTGGAAGTTCCCGGAGTTCGAGATGCAATCGTCAATCAAAACACATCATCTATCGAAAAAGATGGATTACCTCCACATTGCATTGCTCCCTTTGTATTTGGGGGAAGTGATGAAGATGTGGCTCAAGCCATATTTTCTGTTGCACCCGGAGGAATTCAGGTGTACGGAACTACTGTTGTACAGGTTACAGATTCCAAAGGAACTGTTCATGATATTGGGTTTACAAGACCAGAAACTATTCAAGTTTACGTGAGAGTTACTCTCACAAAAGGTGCTGAATTTCCATCGGATGGTATTAAGAATGTTAGAAATAAAATACTTAGTTATATTGGTGGGACTGATGAAAATGGTAACGAATATCCCGGTCTAGGGCTCAAACAAAATGTGGTTCATGCGAAAATTGTAGCCACAGTATTAAATACTGTTGGTGTAGATGATGCCATCGTCGAGCTTAGCACCGATGGCATTAATTATGGTCAAAATAATATTATCGTAAATGCAAACCAAGTCGCTAAGACGACATATGACAAGGTTGTGGTCTCATGAGTTTTTTAACGGATATGCTTAGCAAACTTCCGGATATGTTTAAAAAAACGCCCGATAGCACAATTGGGAAGCTTTTTACAATCGTTTCCGATCAAATGGATGATCTGCAGCAAACTCTCGACAAGATGGAATTGTGGCGTGATATCGATGAAGCTGAGGGCGTTGTGTTAGATCGTCTTGGGGTTGAGATCTTACAAGAACCCCGTGGTGGAGTGAGTGATGAAGAATACCGTTTAAAATTAAAGACTCGCATCATCGTAAACTATCTGTCCGATGGCGATATTGAGACGATTATCAAGCTACTAGAAGTTTATCTAGGAGATCATCTTGTGAGTGTTCAAACTGCGGCAAATGTTAAAGAGGGGCCATTTGCAGGAGAACCCGCAACGTTATTAATAACAATCAAAGGGAAAGATGAACCGATTTCGATTCCGTTTGAACAACTTAATAAAGTTATAACTGGTGGAGTCGGAACGCATTGGGAATATATAAATGAACGCCTGCTGTCCATCGCTTCGGGATACAATAAGATTTTATACCCGTTTGAATATTTTGCTGGATGGATGATATCGGCGGAAGAAAAGCAAACAAACGATAATGTAGATTCAGTGAATAGTTTTCAGTTCGGTCAGATCCAAAGCTCTACTATTCAAGATGCATACCCATTATGCGGTGTATATGAGCCGAATAACGATAACATCACTTATACCAGCGAATACGATTTAAGCGAATTACATTTTTCGTTAAAACAAGATGCATACCCAATATGCGGTACGTTTGTTGCAGGGGAGGTGGTCTAGTTGGCGATATCATCGAGTGGACTTTTAAAATTTAAAAACGCTTTAGTGGGACTGATTAGAGAGGGACAGTACACACTAGACGGAAAAGTTTATAGTACACCGATTTTTAAAACAGCCATAAATGGTGATGACGTCAATATATATCTATATCTTGACGATAAAGTCAGTGGAAATATCACTCGAGTTCAACTGATTGATACGGATGGAGAAGTATTTGATTCTCAACCAGAAAGTATTACAAAACCGTCTGTTAACGGATTGCTTGTGACGTTCAAATATACTCTTAAAAAAGTATAGGAGGTTTAAACCGTGTCTTATGAAAAAATTCAATGGCAGGATCGTATTAAAGATTCAAGCGGCAACATTATTCAAGAAGGTACACCGTTCTCTGCCGGCAATATGAACAATATCGTTGAAGGTATTGAGATTGGCCATTCAAGTGTTGGCCTTTTAGCTGCATTTCTGGCGCAGCAGGTCAACTTAAACACAAAAGAACTTGAAAAGTACAAAAAACAGAGATTGCTACAAGGACAGGCAACGATTTCGGCATCTTCATCTAATGGTTATTTCCGAGATTTGGATCCTTTCGTTCAAGTTAGTTTAAATGGATTTGCGCAAATTAATGCTCCTAACTATGATGTATTAGTTACTCCAATTAATGGTGACGCTGGACTTATTGGAAGATTGGAGGTCTATGATAAAACTCAAAATGGTTTTAAAGTCAAGATGACCGGCAGTGCAAGTTCGGTCACTTTTTTATGGACTTTAATCAATCCTGCAGTCTAAGGAGGAGATAAAAATGATTATCACTGAAATTAATCAAGGACCAAAAGCAACATATTCGTTGCAGGGGAAAGTGTTGACAATCGGAGGACAGGTATCTATCGATTTGCAGGAAAGACAGTCTGATGTACAAAAGGTTATCGATATTTGCCTAGACAATCAGCTGCAAACCATGCGTGAGGGCATCGGCGCTTGGTACGTCGCTACGATCATCATCCCTCCGAAACAACGCGAACTGGTTCCTAGCGGCGAAGTTGACGAAGAAGGAAACGACATCTATATCGAGCGTGATCGTGAACTCGACATTAATAAAGTTGAGCTTCGCCTTTGGACTTTACCAGCGGAATATAACAACGAAAACAATCAAGAAGAGGTGACTGAATAATGCCATTTGTACTTTCGATCAAGGATACTTATCGTCAAGCTGTTGAATCCGCCACAGGCGGAAAAAACACGGTCATGTATGACGACAAAGGAAACCCGTCTATCATGGTTTGCATCCCTAAATTTAATCTATCGGATGTTATTGCGGGCGCACCTAACACGCCGCACCCGGCGTTTGTCGTTAATGGTGTTGTAAAAAGCGAAATCTGGATTTCGAAATATCAAAATATCGTACACGATGGCCGTGCATATTCTCTTCCTTTCATGGACCCGAAAACATATGTAACGTATGACCAAGCAAAATCCTATTGTACTGCAAAAGGTCCGGGCTGGCACTTGATGACAAACGCGGAATGGGCAGCTATTGCCCTCTGGTGCAAAAAAAACGGATTTATGCCTCGAGGCAATAACAGCTTTGGAAAAGACCATTCAGCAACGCATGAGCGTGGAAAAGTAACTTACACGTATAACGATAACGGAACAACGAGAGAAGGGCGCGTTGCTACTGGATCAGGTCCTGCCAGCTGGTCGCACGATGGAACGAATGAAGGTATATTCGACCTCAACGGAAACGTATGGGAATGGGTCGACGGATTGAAACTCATAGATGGAAAGATTTATGTTCATCAGGACAACAATTTCAATACACCAGAAGGGCCGCGCGTAGTCGATCAGTGGGTCGATACAGGCGTATATTTCGATAACACGACAGCGGGTGATGCAAACGCAACAAATCATGATGTTGGCGGCGATCCAGTCTTAGGGGCAGAAAGAACAAATCCGATGTTTACTACTGACCCAAGTTCGGATGCTCACTACGGGTATAGCCATACGACCCTTGAAACGTTGGGAGCTAAATCCGGCTTCACGGTTCCGGATCTATTGAAGTATCTCGCTATTGCCCCTATCGACGCAAACCATGGTGGAGACGGAATTTGGGTACGTAACTACGGTGAGCGTGTTGCGCTTCGCGGTGGCAGCTGGGGCTCTGGCGCGGGTGCTGGCGTCTTTGCTCTGGACCTGGGCAGCGCTCGTTCGAGCTTGAATCATGGCTTCGGCTTTCGCTCCGCGTACATCGCGCCGTAATCTGGAATCTGAGAAACTGTGAATCTGACAGGGTCCGCGATAGCGGGCCCTAGCTTTTAAGGTGATGAAAATGACAAAAAAAGAAGATTTAAAGATTCTTCAAAAATGTTATGACATGATCTTATACGGGTATACTGCGCTGCGACAGTATCCGAAAAGCGAAAAGCATACGCTTGCAGCTGAAACCAAACGATCAATGTATGAATTATTGAGGCTTATTATTCGAGCGAACAAACGATATTATAAGAAAACGACATTACAGGATATTGATATCGAACTAGATAACTTGCGTTATTTAGTTCGGTTAGGCAATGGACTTGGATTTTTGCCCTTCAAAAAATATGAGAATTGGTCAAGATTGCTTGATGAATTAGGAAGAATGGTCGGCGGCTGGATGAAATCGATGAAGCGGCAACAAAAAAGACGGAGATTATTTCCGTCCCTTGTTATATTTGTTGATTAAGTCTTGAATAGCTTCATCTAGCAGTTTTGACATCGGAATTTTCGTTTCCTGCGATAACAGCTTGAACTTTTTGAGCAATTCGTTGTCTACGGTATTTCCGATGCGCGTTCTGTTTTTTAAATCGCTCATATATAACACCTCCGCAATTATTATAAAACTTATTTAAGTTTATTGCAACTTATATAAGTTTATGCTATTATAAAAGTAAGAGGAGGTTTAAGATATGGGCGGGAGAAGATGGACTGAACAAGAAAAAGAAATATTAATAAGCATGAATAACGAAGGTTATAATTACGCTGAAATAGCTAAAAAGTTAGGGCGTTCGTTATACGCTTGCCAACAAATGGGCGAAAAATTAGGATTGCGCTGGGATAGAAACGTAAATGATGAGTTTTTTAGCAGAGAAACAGAAGAAAAATATTACGTTTTAGGTTATTGGTTGGCTGATGGTTGCATAATGAAAAAGTCGGGCGGTTATTATTTTAGTCTTGTATCAAACGACAAAGATCATTTAGAAAAAATCGCTGAAATCATGGGTGTTAAAACAAAAATATATAAAAATTCAAACAGTGCTTATGAATTGAGAGTTGGAAACAAACGGTTAGTGGAAAGCCTTATAAATATCGGCTGTTCATTTCGTAAAACAAAGACAATAACAATTAATGATATTTCATTTGATAAAAAATACTTCTACACGCTTTTACGTGGCTTTTTCGATGGCGATGGTGGGTATGCGTTTCAAGGGTTTACTAAAAAGGACGGAACAAAAGGTTTATCCTCTATAAAATTTACCGGAAGCGAGAATATGATAAAAAGCATTTATGAATATTTAGGTTATGGGACATTGCATAAAGATACTCGTAAAAGTGATTGTTATTATTTATCGTTTTATGGTGATGAAATGAGAGAATTATTGCACAAGATGTACAGAAACAGCACTATACATTTGGAAAGAAAATACGAAATATATAAGCAAGCGCTCCTTTGATAAGGGGCGTTTTTACGTTTCTAAAAAAAAGGCTTATGCCCGAGGGGAGGTGAGCGCCAGTGAAGTTCGACCGACACTTATGTCATATCTAGGTTACATGAAGCATGCTAATTGCTATCACTTAAAAAAGAAAATACTCAAGGATTTAGTGTTAGTCAGAGATGTTTTACGATTTAAAAGAAACGGAGGTTAAAAATTGGAGCAAAAAGATTACGAAAGAATTGCAAAATTAGAAACCCAACTGGAATCGGTGACTGAAGGGTTGAAAAGAATCGAAAACAAGCTTGATGCATATACTGCAAATTTCATTACGAGATCAGAAGCAGAAATAAGATTCAAAAATGTTGAAAAGGAATTAATAGAGTTAAAAGATGATAAACGGGCAAATAGAGCTTTTTGGGTGAGCGTCAGTGCTTTGGCGGTCACTTTTGTTTTTTCGTTACTAAATTATTTGAGAGGATGAGATAAATGGAAGCTATTCTATCAATTGAGTTCACTGCATATGTGGCATTGGCCGTTTTGCTGTATGCAATCCGTCAAGCAACAAACCTTTCGAATCGCTACATTCCGATTGTCGCAGTTTTACTAGGCGTTGCTTTCTCGATTTTTGAGAACAACGCTTTTTCTTTTGAAGTGATGGTCAACGGATTGCAATATGCTTTGTACGGCATCGGTTCTGTAGCTGCGATCAAATACGCTCTTGAAAAGTCAGCAGGAGGGGATAAATAATGGTTCAAATCAAAAAACAACTGGTCTCAAGCCGTAAGAATACCTACACCGGTATAAATGGACGTAAATATATAACCATCCATGAAACAGACAATACGAATAAGGGCGCAAATGCTCAAGCACATGCAAACTTGCAGTCGAGGGGAAATTCAAGATCAGCTTCTTGGCATTGGACAGTTGATGACAAAGAAGCCATACAATCTTTTCCGCATACGGTTCGCTGTTGGGCTGCTGGAGACGGGAAAGGCGACGGAAACTATAACTCTATTCATATTGAAATATGTGTCAATAGCGATGGCAATTTTAAAGAAGCAGTTGAAAATGCGGCAGAACTAACAAGAATGATTATGGAACAAGAAAATATTCCACTATCGAACGTGGTTCAGCATAACCATTGGAGCGGAAAGAACTGTCCACGCAACTTGAGATCTGGTTCAAAAGGTATTATGTGGAATGACTTTTTAAATATGGTTGTTGGTAAAAAGGTTGATACACCGAAAAAAGAGGTTAAGCCCGCACAAACAAAAAATAAAACAAATCTCACAATTGACGGAAAATGGGGCAGCGAAACTACAAAAGCACTGCAAATAGCGCTAGGCACTCCGGTAGACGGGGTAATTAGCAGCCAGCCGAAAAACGATATAACAAAAGCTATTTATTCCGGTATTACTTTCGGCAACAAAGGCAGCATGGTAATTCGAGCGCTGCAGAAAAAGATTGGAGCTAAGGTTGACGGGAAATTGGGTCCGGAGACAGTGCGAAAATTACAAAAATATCTCGGTACGCCGATTGACGGGAAAATCAGCAGACCAGTATCTTTGATGGTGAAAGAGTTGCAAAGACGGTTGAATGAGGGAACTTTTTAATGCATAAAAAAAGCACGGCCTTTCGGTCGTGCTTCATATTTCTCTATATTTTTGAAAATATTCTCTATGTCTTTTAATATATTGTTTTCTTCTGTTTTTAAAAACAGGTCTGACAAGTTTCCATATATCGTTTGAAATTTCTAAATATCCGTCTTTCGATAATGCTTCCACGTCTTCCAAGAAAGATTCTTCTGTAAGATAATGCTCCTCAATAATACCGCATTTTTCGATAACAAGAACACCATCTTCATTCCTAAATAGCTTGATTTTTTTCACTTAATATTCAACTCCCTCATAACTTTCCCTGAATCTATAAAACCACTCCACAAAGCTGAGGTATTCCCCTTCATCTTCTATGCCAATTCCCTCGATCGCATCAATGTACAGTTCATAGATGCGCTCAAACGGTGTGCCATCCAGGAACTTTTCAATCTCTTCCTCTAATACCGGATTCAATTCACTGTCGACGTAAGTCTTGATCCAATTCCAGTCTTTTTTGACCTGGATTTTGTCTTCATATCCACTATAAACTCTTTTCGCTTCACGCAACGTGATCAACCACGTTGCGCCACTTTTTCTGATTTCAGATCGTCTAAACTTACTGCGCCGGAGATCCCGTCGAACAGATCCTTCCGGCAGGGAAAACATTTCTTCAACTTCAGCTGGGGTGACAACGTCATAGAGGAACATTATGCAACAACTCCTTTCATTTTTACGATGCTTCTCATTGCTTCAAAAATTTCTTCGCGATAATTTCCTTTACCACTTTGACGAACAAAGCATTTTTCGTCAAAGTCGTAGTATCCTTTGAAATTGACTTTTCTAGCAACAATATTTCCAAAATTGTCAACTAAAACGTTCATATCGCCTTCAATGTATAAACGATGTTTTCCGTAGTTTTTCCATTCTTTCGCAGTGTAGCTTTTTAAAACAATGCTAGATCCTTTTTTCACAATAGCCCAAGCTGCTTTCAACGCTAATGCCATCCGAGCAATCCAATCACCTTCCATTTTTTTAGCCATTTTAACCGCCATTTTCATTACTTCTTTTGCTTTCATTTCTCCCATCTCCTTTTTATAATTTTGATACGAATTCGTATCAACTTTCTGATTTTATTATATGATACGAATTCGTATCAGTCAATAGTTTTTTTTAAAAATTTTTTTGCATAAAAAAATCCACTCACTCGAGCGGATAGGAAAACAGATGTATTTCCGGTACATCACTGAACCAGCATATGCCCTTCATATATTTTGTTATGTTGCGAATACATGACATATGGTAGAAAATGTTATTCTCATCAAAATAAACGATAGAATATTTTTCGATTGGTTGATAGCAAATAGGGCACTGTTTGTTCATGGGATCACCTCGTTTTTTTGATCCCATATTATTATGAAAAGAAAAATTTGAAAAACCGCGATAATTGAATTATCTGAGCTAGATCATGCAGAAAAATTTAATTTTCTATAGAAGAAAATGAAATTATCTAGTATGTTTGTGGAGAAAAACAAAAAAATTACATCTTTTGACTTGTCATTCAAATTAGTACTTATGAAATATGTTATTATGTACATAAAAAGATAAATATCATATTGAAAAAAACGGTGATTAAAATGAAATATTACATATTTTTGGATGATTCCGGACAGCTCCACCCAAATTATCCACTAGGTGATCATTTTGTTTATGGCGGATTACTTTTAAAAGAAAGTGATTTTCACGGAATAAATTATTCTTATAAAAATTTAGTGAAAACAGTAAAAAGAGAGAAGGGAATACAAGGAGAGTTAAAAACTGCTAATATGGATAAACAGACCAAAAGGAGATTATTAAATAAATTAAGAACATTTAATTGTGATCAAATCTTTGTGACTGTAAAAGTATCATCATTAATAAGAATTAACTTTGAAAAAAAGAAAGATGTTGTTAGATACAAAAATTATATTATTCGTAGATTAATTGATAAGTTAATTGAAATTGGAAAGATACCAAAAAATTGCGATTTAATCGAAATACATATTGATAACCAAAATATTGCTCATTCTGCTAAAGATTCATTAGAAGAGCATCTAATAAATTTTTTTAATGAAGATAACTATTACTATATCCATAAACAATATAATACAACCAGTTTTAAATCTGACTTTCGTGTATTTTATAAAGACTCTGAAAGTAATTATTTAGTCCAAGCAGCGGATTTATTAGCAAATACAATGTTTAATGCTTTGGAACATAACCACAATTTATATAAAATGTTTAAAAAAGGATATATATGTCTAAATTTGCCTGAAAGTATGTATTAAAAATTACTTTACAGTTAAAAATAAATAATGTATCATATGGGTACAGCGTATATTACGACTGTCTGACTCGTGGAATCGCTAATTATTAGTAAGAGTACTGTGAAGTGCTCCGATCCAACGAGGGCATCCGTTTGGATGCTTTTTACCATATGATACACTACCCGATCATAAAGATCGGGTTTTATTTTTTAACTTCAGAACCCACTTCGGCGTGAAGTGGGTTTTTTGACATTTTTTATATATTCTTTTGCCAGGTCTTTTACCCGGTTCCTCAACGCCGCATCCCAAAAGCGCGGGTTCCATTCATATCCACGTACAACCACAAGATATTCTATAAAAGATTCATTCACACGTTTTGGTTTGTAAATTTTTATGCCTCGTTCTTTCAATTCTTTTTTAATTTCCCTCATATCTTTACTTATATTTAACAAAACTTTCTCGATTAAATGGTGGTAAGTTTCCGGGATCTTAAAACGCTCAAATGAAAACAACTCATAATCTTTTTCAAGCCATGAAATTAATATTTGTCTAACGATGAAACTAATGGCTAATTCTTTGTCTTGTTCAGTAACAGGAACCGCCATTATTACGCCCCCATTCTTTGTTTTGCCAACCCAATCGAAAGAATATTGCTGCGCTTAAACGTTCGAAAAGTTTTTCGGAAGTGGCAGTAAGCTCTGATGTAATGATCGTTAAAGTCTTTTACAGTAATGAATCTTTCTGTTATTACCCCTTGATCGTTCATGTAGATCATCTTTAAAGCAAAACCATACTTTTTAGCATTCAGCAGCAAACCGTTCATAATTCCACCTCGTAATAAGAACGTTTGTTCTTATTATAACCGAATATACGTTCTGTGTTAATAATTAAAATTAGGAATTAGAAATGAAATATGGACAAACAATATTTTCATATCCTCCTATAGGGAGGATTGATATTTCATGAAAATTATCGTTATTAAGGGAAAGAATATTTCTAAAAACATACAAAATTGCTATGATTATATATTGAAAATGTACGGAGGGGGATGCAGTAATAATGATTGCAATCTATACAAGAGTGAGTACCGAAGAACAAGCGGTAAAAGGGAGCAGCATAGAAAGCCAGATTGAAGCATGCATCAATAAAGCAGGGACAACCGATGTTCTGCGATATATAGATGATGGATATTCAGGAGAATTGTTGGAACGTCCTGGATTGAACAAGCTTCGTGAAGATGTAGAAAAAGGATTAATCGATAAAGTCATTTGTTATGATCCTGATCGATTATCAAGAAAACTCATGAATCAATTGCTAATTGATGATGAATTTCGGAAAAAAGGAGTAGAATTGGTATTTGTAAACGGAGAATACGCAAATACTCCTGAAGGACAGCTTTTCTTTTCTATGAGGGGAGCAATAGCTGAATTTGAAAAAGCAAAAATCAAAGAACGGACAATGGGAGGGAGGAGACAAAAAGCCAAAAAAGGTATCATCATTAAAAATAGTGGATTATACGGATATACATATAATAAGGTAAAAAGAACATATGAAATCAATGAAGATGAAGCAAAAATTGTACGAATGATTTTTGACTATTATACTGAGCAGAGATTTAGTGGAATTAATAGTTTAGCAAAACACCTAACCAAAATCGGCGTTCCGACAAAAAACGGAGCAAAAGAATGGCACAGGCAAGTAGTTCGGCAAATATTAATGAATGAATCATATACGGGTAGATATTATCAAAACAAATGGAATACTGAAGGGGCATATGTGAGAAAGCAAGCCGGAAAAGTCGGAGGAATGCATTTGCGAGAAAAAGATGAATGGATAGAAACGAAAATACCGGCTATTATATCAGAAGAGCAATTTGCTAGAGCGCAGGAATTGCTAAAATACGCAAGAAGACGGACGGAAAGTTACGGACGTCATCAATATCTTTTGTCAGGTTTGGTTCGTTGTGGCCGTTGCGGATCAACTATGAATGGCAAAAAAACAATAAGAAGAGGAAAAGAAAAATACGATTATGTTTGCAGAAAAAATTATGCCGGGGCAAAAACAAAAGGCTGCGGCCGACATATGAGCGAACAAAAGCTCGATCGTATCGTTTGGGATAAGATTTTGGAATGGTTGAATGATCCAGAAGAATTAAGCAAATATAAACCGAGCGACAATAAACAATATATATATGAAGAAATAAAACAAATAGAAACAGAGATTGAGAAAACAAGAAAAGGCCGCAAACGGCTTTTGAAGCTTGCAAGCCTTGATGAGGATTTGGAGTTAGAAGAAATAAAAGAACAACTGAGAGAACTCCAAGAAAAAGAAAAAATACTCACAGAACGGTATAACGAATTGCAGAAAGAATTAAATGAAGAACAAAAGAGCGACAATGAAATGCTTTTAAAAGAGGCTCTTGAATACTTTCTTAAAAATAAAGACGATATAACTTTTGATAAAAAGCAATATATAATAAGGAAGTTAATTAAAGAAATTGTTGTTGTGGATGCTGAAACAGTTTATATTTACACGTACTAGGTCGCCGTACGAGGCGACCTTTTGACATCAAAATTTCGTTTTTGATGTCAAAAGGGTACGTAATGGAGTTATATAGGAACGAATGTTTGGTTTGGCAATAAAAAGAAAAGCCCAAAAGGGCTTAATTATCTCTCGCATGCAATTCCGTCTTTGTCACGGTCTAATTTTTTGTTTGCATTATAAAGAGAAGAAGAAACATATGGTTTATAGCGAGTTTTACCACCTTTATTTTTTACTTTTGCAGATTTAGCAACTCCTCCTTTGTATACTTTATTAAGTTGTGTACAATTTTTGAATTTCTTTGCTGCAGCTTCTGCGCTGTGGTTAGGATAAACTGAAAAGCCTAAGATCAAACAAATAGAAAGAAGGATACCAATTAATTTTTTCACCAATAGTCCTCCTTTGAAAAATAGATTTTATATGGTGAACCATGTAGGTTATTACCTTTCACAAGCATAATTATCTTTATCTCTATCCATTTTTGATTGGTATGCAGGGTGATCCGCAGGGACGCCGTTTGGATAAACTTTTCTTAGTTCTGTACAATTAGCAAAATATTCGGCTCCACCTGATGATGAAGTACTTGGAGAACTAGAAGAACCAGAAGAACTATTGTTGTTACTTGATCCTTTGTTACCAGATTGGTTGGAGCTGTTTGAGCTTTTACTACTACTTGAACTTGATGAACCTGTACTTCTTGGATCTAAATCCCCTTTAGTAGTCCCATATTCTCCGTAAGCCCACAGACCAACTTCTTTTTCTCGTGCTTCCCTGGCAAATTTTCTGAAATACTCAGCGTATTTTACGTCTGGGGGATATGTAGCTGGTTCGGCGTATCCATTTAACACAAGATCAGCAT
>Ga0207866_1002362_pt1 | contig 14102 bp, 15 predicted proteins | sample HigsolmetaAR203D_FD_184835 | JGI IMG/M metagenome (GOLD analysis project Ga0207866, IMG submission 184835) | Ionic liquid and high solid enriched microbial communities from the Joint BioEnergy Institute, USA - AR20-3-D (SPAdes) (version 2) ...
AACCCATTACATATTTTTCAATAGAAGGCTATTTAAGATCAATATTCAAAAAGACGATGCTGATCAAACAATTCAAGTTAAAGAAAATGTATCGATTTCTACTTTTGGGATTAGAAAAAGCATATTTTATCCTCTTATTCATGAAAATGTGGAAATCAGAGATAGATTGACCGTTGCAATGCTTCAAGAAAAAGTATTGGAAGGAAAAAATGAATATGAAATCATGGAATTTATAAAAAAATAAGGAGATGGAAGCAGGTTTACCTGCTTCCATTATTTTTTTTTTGAAAAGATAGTAATTCAATTCCTCTCATATTCCCTTTCTCTCAAAATTTCCAACGCCTTCCTATATTTTTTCAAACGTTCCAAATCTTTTTCGGAGGGATTCTTTATACGTGACATCATAGAGTTATCTAATAAATCAAGGATTTTTACACGACGTGCAATATCATTATCTTCAATTCTTTCAATAAACTCATCATAGGTTTCAGTGGGACGCCTAGTAAGTCTATCTACTGCTTCGATAATTTCTTCACTAAAACCTTCATTTCTAAGATCGTCAAGAGTTATCTCACTATCTTCAACGACGTCGTGTAACAACGCAACTATTTTCTCTTGCTCATTCAGGGCGTTAAGCATGAGTCTGATAGGATGCAAAATATAAGGATTTCCACCTTTATCAGTTTGACCATCGTGGGCTTTTGCAGCTATAATAATAGCTTTTGTTAGAGTAGACATAGTTTATCTCCTCAATTGTTGATAGTTTTCTTAACATAATCCAAAACTTCAGGGTCAATATCTTTAATGAATCGCAAAGCCTCCAGATTTTGTTTAACTGCCACCATTTGAATTTCTTTGCTAGGGTCGTCCAAATATTTAATACTAGTCCCATCCAAAGTAACAGCAAGTAGTTTAATTTCATCACTAGCATTTTTAATATTTTTGATAGAATGGGGATTTAATTTTATCGCCTCAGTTTGGAGTTCTTTATCAGGATCAGTAATATACGTAATATCTTTTAGCATTTTTAATACAGCAAGTTTGGCTTCAAAACAAGGATTTTCAATGAAAAGAATATTTATAGGTCTGTGTTTCACTGCAATTAATTGTACTTCTTCGTCCGGATTCTTAATAAATTCTATAGCTGTACTATCGGCTTCCACGGCAGCGATCTGTACATCTTTATCCGGATTTTTAATATATTTTATAACACTGCCATTAGTTTTCACAGCAGCAAGCTGCACATCTTTATGAGGATTTTCAATGTATTTTATATATTTAGGAGATTCTTTTATTGCCTCCATTTGAACTTCTTTGCCAGGGTTATTAATATATTTTATAACTTTTCCGAATATTTTAACAGCTTCCAATTGTGCTTCTATACATGGATCTTCAATAAATTTTATAGAAGATGGTTCTAAATTTACACATTTAATTTGAATATCTTTATCTGGATCTTTAATATAAAATATTAAATATGGGTTTTTATGAATAACTTTCAGTTGAACATTTTTAGAGGGATTTTTAATATAAGTTATATTATATTCATTTTGGTCGATAGCTTTTAAATGAACATCTTCATTATTTATATATTTAAGACAACTCGGATCATGGTTTATTGCGGCCATTATTATATCCATAGAAGGTTCTTTAATGAATTGTATAGACCAAGATCCTGATTGGACCGCAATCAGTTGCAGCTGTTCAGTTTGTTTCTCTACAAATCTAATCAAATCCGGGTATTTTTTTACATAATCCTTTACAAAAGTTGTATCCCCATTAAGCAAATCCTTTAGTGCTTTCTCGTAAGTTATTATCTTATCATCCTTATTAATTGATTGAATCCATTTTTTATTCATTTCTTCATTACATTCATCGCTGCAAATACGACCCTCGAACGAAATACTGGTATAAAGTGTTTGTTCATTACAATTCATGCATGGGCCGTAATTCTTAGAAAGTAAGATCCCATTCTTACGATCAACCCAACCATCAGGGGTTGGGATGGTAAAGATATATTTTTCGCTATATTTCATGCTTTCACCTCATCTATTTCTAATATATCTTTGATATATTCAAGTACTTCGGGATTAGGTTTTCTTATATGCTTAAAAGCATACAGATTTTGTTTAACTGCTTCAAGTTGAATGTCTTTGTCAGGATTTTCAATCCATTGTATACTTAATCCATCTTTCATTACAGCGGCTAATTTTACCTCTTTACTAGGATTGTCAATAAATTTTATAATATAAGGAGTCTGCTTTACAGCCTGTATTTTCATTTCTTTATCAGGCCTTTTTATATATAAAATATTTTTACCATCATTCTTTAGCGCTTCAAGCTTAACTATTCTATTAGGGTTGGATATATTAAAAATCTTTACACCTCTTTTTGCTGCAAGAATTTTTGCTTCCATACAAGGATTATCAATAAGACTAATAGTAGTTGGGTCTAGGTTTACTGCAAAAAGTTGCATTTCTTTGGTGGGTTTCTTAATATGGCGCATTATCCTGGGTTCAGCTTTTAATGCGTGCATAATTATTTCTTTATCAGGTTTCTTTATATAACTGATATTGTAAGGAGAATGTTTTATTGCTTCTAACTGAACCTCTTTACTAGGATTTTTAATATATTGTAAGACAGACCCACTATTTCTCACAGCTTCCAATTGTGCCTCTATACAAGGATTTTTAATAAATTTTATACTTAAAGGATTCATTTTCACACATTCTACTTGGATTTCAATGTCCGGTTTTTTGATATATCCTATAGCAAGGGGTTGAGTATAAATCACTTCAGATTGAACACGTTTAGACGGATTATCAATATATTGGACAGAGGAAACACTTTTCCTAATGGATCTCAACTGAACATCCTCGTCGGGATTTTTAATATATTTGATAGCGCTAATAGAATTAGATACCGCAAGTAGTTGAATATTTTTATTCGGGTTATCAATATAACGGATAACATTCGGTTCTCTTCTTATTGCATATTCTATAACTTTTTCTGAAGGGCATTTAATAAATTGTATAGAAGATGGATCAGATTTAACAGCTACCATCTGCAATTCTTCAGTTTGGTTATCAATAAATCTAATTAAGTCAGGATGGAGCCTTATACATTTTTGTAAAGTTCTAAAATTTTTACTTAGTACAATCCTCAAAGCTTCGTCGTAAGATATCAAGTTTGTTCCTCCTTTAAAAATTCTTTTCTTAATTCTTCGACTCTCTTTTTTACGTAATCCATCACTTCCGGGTGGATATTATCTATAAAGAAAATTGAAGAAAGATCTTCTTTAACTGCTTCAAGCTGAATATCCTTATCAGGATTTTTAATCCATCCAATAGAATGACCATTATGGCGCACAGCAATAATCTGCACCTCTTTATCAGGATTATTTATAATTCTCAACATAGAAGGATCTCTGTTTATTAGATACAATTGCACTTCTTTATCAAGATTCTTAATCTCTTCAATATATAAAGGATGATTTTCTGCTACAAACATTTGAACTTGTCTATCAGGATTCTTTATAAGTTTGATAGCATTTATATTTCTTTTGATAGCAAAAAGTTGTACTTGGACTGACGGGTTTTCAATCAAACCAATAGATACCCAACTTTCTTTAACAGCTTCAATTTGTACATCTTCATCAGGATCTTTAATATATTTGATACAACATCCTTTCGATCTAATAGCAGCCAATTGTATCTCTTTACTGGGATTTTCAATAAACCTTAATATTTCAGGATAGTAATCTATGAAAAACCTGATTTCTTTTTCATCATTAGTAAATACTGCATTAAGGGCTTCTTCAAGCATAGTATAAGTCATTTTGTCACTCCTTATACCTTAATATTTCTGAAATTGTTTTTAAATTTCCTTTATTAAAAAACGGTTTCCCTGTATCTTTCGAATCAGAAACTGTGCAATAATTTTCATCAATATATTTTAAAACGTCTGGATGAAGCGGATTCAAAATCCATTTTTAGTGAATATGCGATGTCTCGCGGTGATGTTGTCATTTTATCGCTTCCATTTTGTGACATTTTCTACATAATGACTTATATATTCCATCACATCAGGATGTATATCATTATTAATATGAAAGATTGAATACATATTATTTTTAATAGCAGCTAACTGTACATCTGCATCAGGATTATCAATATATCTGATAACTAATCCATCTTTATTCACGGCTTTTAATTGAACTTCTTTGAAAGGATTTTTGATATATTTTATAGATGGATGATAGTTCTCCACTGCAATCATTTGCAATTCAAGATCCGGATTATCTATAAATTGAATAGCATCTCCGTTATTTTTGAGAGCCGCTATTTGAACATCTCTGTCAGGGTCTTTGATAAATTTAATAGCTTGACCGTTCTTATTTACAGCTATCATCTGTACTTCTTTTGTAGGATTTTTAATATATTTAATGCAACCCCAGTAAGTATCCACAGCTGTTTTCTGTACCACGGGATCAGGGTTTTTGATATGCCTGATAGAATCCGCATTTGATTTTACCGCAGCCAACTGCAACATTCGATTTGGTCTTTCAATAAATTTTATAAGGTCAGGATATTTGAATACAAGACTATAAAAACTGGGTTGTTCATTGTTGAAAATTCTGGCTAATGATTGCCAAATGCTACCGGTCATACTATGCCTCCTGGTGTATTTGTGTAATAATGAAAAGCTACCTGAATATCTCAGGTAGCTTTATTGAATGGATTATTGCAGAATTGAAAATTCAACTTCCGCGTCTTCTCGTTTTACAATTCGAATATAATTCGTATTATCTTCAGATACAACAGGTTCCTTATAACCATCATATTCATTATCATAATCTCCAGTAACCATATTATAATTTCCAGTAACCACCGGCAAATGGAGTTGGTCGTTTTTATTTTTCATGTATTGCATATTAGATTCAAAGTGTTTGCTTCTATCAGATTTGAGTTTTGAGGTTGATAATTTTATAGCTTCTTCAATTGATATTTTTGGATTATTAACTAATGTATATTTGGTAGTAGTGATAATTTCTTTCAAAGATGCCATTGGCATTCCGTCTGTATATTTAGCAAACAAATCACTCAAATTTTCTTTAGAATCGAAAATTTCATTTACTTTTTTACTATCAAAATACATCTTTCTCATTCTATAAGAAGGATTTCCTATTTTAAAAGATCGGTCAAACCTTCCCGATCTATTTATAAATGCAGGATCGATTCTTTCTGGATAATTGGTAGTTCCTATTATGTAGGAACCTGATTTTACATCAATGCCGTCAAGTAAGTTAAGGAATTCAGATCTATTTTCGTAGTTAATAAGAGAATCCATGTCTTCTATGATTATTATAGATGATTTGCCACCAAGAGACTTGAGCAAAGAAGAAAGAACTTGAGTAATATTAAAGGAAATGCTAGGATTAATAACAATCTTAGTTATGTTACCTTTAACTATTCTAATTATTTCCCTCAATAATGCAGATTTTCCTGTGCCAGGAGGGCCATGCAAGATAGCTCCTCTTTTATACGGAATGTCCAATTTCTTGTAAAGTTCTTCAGTCTCCTTGGAAAAGAACGAAGTAATATCATTAATAACATCTTTCAACGTTGATTTATCATCAAAAACCAATTTTTCATTATTTATATTCTTCTTTATGATATTAACAGGTTTATTATCATCTCCACTAGCCTTAGAAATCTCTATATATTCACCTGGTTTACACTTAAAATCAATATCATTGAACATATTTATTTCGGTAAAATCTTGTTGTAATATAGGCCGAACAAACTTCCAGAATTTCTTGATCTTTTTAGAATCTACTATAAACGAGCATTGACATGAATGACCGTATGGTATTGATAACATAACAGATTTAAATTTCTTGGAAATATAAATACGATACGTAGATTCATAATTTGATGAAAGATCATAAGTGCTTAACCTTGGCGCGGAAAAGAACTTAGGATAGTCAAAAATACTTCCAACGTCTTTAAATTTTCCGTCTTTGATGATTTGATTTAATATAGTTGGAGTATATACGTACATAGAACCGCTCTGATAATCTTTAATTTTAAATCTATACTTGGATTTAACCTTGTTAGATACAAATTCTAATAATTTCTGTTCTATTGTGGAATCGAAATATGTCAATTGAGTCCCTCTTTTCTTGTGTATTATATGATATATAGAGAAGGGTTATGGTATGACCATAACCCTATAATTCTTATCTAAGATTTTTAAGATCAGCAGGAGTTGAAATCACTTCAATATTTTCATCATTAATTGGGAAATGATGATCATTGAATATAAGGATAGCTTTCCCTTCCTTAGAAATAGGATCTTTAGCAGTAGGTTTGTCAAAGATAAGAATAGCATAATCAAATTCAAAAAGATTTGCATATTCATCAAGTTTAAAGAAAGTCAAAGTGCTTCCTTTTTCAAGTGCTTTCTTAGTATTAGCTCTATCCCAATTCTTCTCCATTTTATTCAAATAATGAGCAAGTTCAATTTGTTTAGCAATTAATGCAAGCCTAACAGCTTTAATTCCAGTATCATCACTTTCTTTAATTTCAGGCTCGAATACATTGCCAGCACTTCTAAGTTCTTCAACAGTGACTTCATTAAGATATTTATCCAATTGCTCCTTGATAGTTTGAGGAGTTATTTCAAAGATTCTAGAGATATGATAAATCTTACGTTCTTTTTCATTCCTCGGATAATTTACAACTACCCGATCATCTTTATCAAGATATACGCCAGGTTCAGTATTATTTTTCTTGTATTTGCCAATATAAGGCAATACATACGGATAGTTTATAGTTAAATTTCCTTTAGTGCCACCGAATATATAAGCATTACCGAGCTCAAGTTCTTTTACTTCTCTGAAGTTATAAACTCGGTACATAAACTCTCCTATCTTTATTATTTTATTTGACAGGAGATTACTGTTATCGCTTTTTGTCATTTGATGACCATCCTTTCCGACTACCATCCTTTGGATTTATTAACTCCAGGATTGTGTATTTTTAATTTATCTATCCCCGTTGATTCTTGTTTGTCCAATTTGATTTCCGGCTCTTTATAATCATCAAAATCTTCGAGCAGCGATTTTGAAAGTTCGTATTCAAATTTTCCAATCTCGGAAGATTGAAGGTAGGTAATAGCCGTTAATCCGGCAAGGTGAAAGTCAAATTTCTTTATAAATTTAAGCATTGTTTTGAATCTATCTTCTTTTATTTCAATAAAAGATTTGTTTTTATAATCAAGACATAATTGAACCATTACTTCCGGCTCACTATATTCTTCATTCATCACCAATATTGGATTTGCAACTATAAATTTATCTTTATAAAATTCTATTATATCGTTGGATAAATAATTACTATTTATTTTGTAAGTATCTCCTATTTTTACTATTAAATCGTCTTTTTTCAGAATTTTGTTTACAGCTTTCAGATATTTGCAAAAGAAATCTCTGTTTGTAATATTTATAATCAATGAATCTGAGTAAATATCATCTTTCAATTGGATTGATAAAATTGATGAGTGTGTTAATCTTAAAGTGGTTACTTTGGGCATATTTTTATACCTAGATTGATAAATAAATTCTTTATGATAATAATCTCTGTTACCCAGTTTATCTTGTTGACCAAGTTTCACTTTATGATAAAGAACCACATTTTTAGATAATGTCATAATAGGTATACTTATAACATCAACAATTTCTTTTTTAGTTATTTTAAACATATTACAGCAAAAACTTTTCCTTTACTAGTGAGTCATCAACAGGATCTGTTTCTTTAACTTCAACCTTAAGCATTTTTTTGTCTACCTCGTATGGCGGAACTAATACAGTTGCATACATAGTTAATGCGGCACGTCCGACAGGAAGAATCAATTTAATATAATCATCTTTCTTTAGAATAACACCATCTTTAATTCTAGTTAATAAAGATAAATCTTGTGTTTTGACAACGAGTATCTTTCCCTTAGTTTTTTCTCTGCTTTTTTTCATTAGTCATTTCTCCTCCCGAATGGGGTTCCTTACTAATAATATATATTTTAAGTCAAATTTTAATTGACGATCACTGTTATGAGTTTATTACCTTTTGCTTTTTGAACTAGATATTTATTCCTTCTCATATATTGAGCTGCGGCTTCATTGAATTCAGTATTTACTATCTCTATATAATACACATTCTTTCCAGGTATCTCTCTACAACGCCCAGGTAACTGATTAGCATATACAGGATTGCTATAAGGAATAAGATTTATCATTACCTGAAGATTATCAACATTCGCTCCTGTCCCAATTCCCTTTTCTGTAGCAAGAATTATATCTTTTTCAAGTTCAGCTTCACGTTCTTTAATATCTTTTATCTCACTTGAATATAATCCTATACTATATTGAGGAAAGTTTACTTCAAGGAACTTACGTATAGCTTTCAAAAAATCAATGGTTGCTCCAAGTATCAGAAGTTTCCCTTTAAATTTATCAGTTTTATATATTTGAATACAGCCATTTTTATTTCTTACATAACTACCAGCTCTAACTTTATTCATATTCACATAGTCAGTTTTTTCTCTACATCTAACAAAAATATCTTTAATAGCTTTATTCAAAGCAGTAAAAAACTGATATCTAGCCCCTTCTTTTGAGATTAGATACTCTGAATACTTAACGGCCGATAATCCTTCTTTTACTTTGCAAGCCGCTCTCTGTTTAGTAGAGGGCTTATGCTTAAATTGATAAATAAGCATTATAATATAATTTTGGTCCGGACTTACTAACTCTTTACCATATATAGGAACCCCATTAAAAATCTTTTTAAATATTTCATTCTCAAACCTGTCTCCTCTATACGCAGAAGCAGTGAGATAGATATTTTTCTTAATATTCGTAAAGCAATCGATAAGCACATTGGTTCTTAAATCCATATGAGCTTCGTCAATTATCTTAACCCCAGCTCTAGTTTTTTCAATCATCTCTTGGAACTTATCCCAACCATAAGTATTAGCATAAGATAAAACAGTTCCTTTAGTTATGATAAAGACTTCTTTATTTTGATATTTACCTTTTCTAATATCTTCACACATATTCGATCCTCTTACTACTAAAATATCATTATCCCTTTTATTTGTATAAGAAGTAAATGCTTCATACCATTGATCTATAAGTTTACTAAGCTTTGAAGGGATAAAAATTACAGTTTTTGCCCTAAAGTATGATAATGAAGCAACTGCACAATATGTTTTACCTTTACCAGTATTCAGATCACAAAATACTTGAGAGAATTTTCTAGTATACGAATGCTTTCCTAATCCACATAAAAATGAAATCATCTCTACCTGTAAAGGCTCTCTGGGTTGCTGATATAATCTAATATCTATTTTATCATACTCCTGAGGTTTAAAATTGGTAGTTATTTTTCTCTCATAATTAAACTGACGGAGAATATCCTTGTACGGATATCCTCTCGGTATTCTTAATTCATTTTTCTCTTCATTGTAAAAATAACCTATAGGAACATACCTATAGATTCTTTTATCAAAAACACTTAATTTCTTTTCAAGGGGTGACAATTCATCTGTATCAGATTTGAAATTAGGTATTATATAATGGGAGAAATTTGCTGTTATATTGTCACTCATAGTCATCATCCTTACTAGATGAGATGGGAATCAGAGTAAATAAAAATTAATTTCATCATAGTGCTGTTAAATAAAAAATAAAAAAGAAACACCCTATTTTCGGGTGTTTCTTTCATCTTTATTTTTGTTTATATATTTTACAAAAACAATTGGAAGTACAAAAAGACCAAGAAGGTAAAATATAGAAATCAAAATAATATAAATTATTTCTTTCATATCTATTACCTCCTATGCCTTTCTGTTAAGCGCATATCTTCTTCCAAAATTATTACAAGAGCCAGTACACCACATATCTCTAAATTGTACTTTGGATAAATTATCCAATTTTACATACGGAAAATCTGAATGCATTGTATGATCAGGATTATTAGCCTCTAGATAAAGTTTATATCTGATAAAAGTTGATTTAGTTTGTTCCATAATTTCATTTTGTGCTTGACAACAAAGTCTTTCATGACATTTAAGAATGAAATGTTCATAAAGACCTCTTTCATTGACAAGAACTTTGGTTGCCTGGGGATATGAATCTTCTGGAAGGGAAACTAGATCTTGAATCCATTCATTTTCAAGAGGAGTATTGTGGATAATTTTTGGGATATAAAATTCAGTTGCATTAGATTTATTGGAAAGATTATTTGTAAAAATAGTATAGTGTATAGTTCTATGGCGTTGGGCTTGTGCTAGTTGAGCAAATGATGCCCAATAATAGGTATTATAAACATTATCGAAATAGTCATTGGGAATCTTATCCAAGGATCTTAAATTAAATAAAGAAAGATTTACATTCTTATTCTTTCTATTCATTCCTTCCACTTCGAAAGGCTTAAGGGTTTCAATAAATGAAACAATTTGTTTATTAAGTTTCATAAAGAAAGGGTGTCCAGGATATTTTTCTTGATTATCTCTCATAAATTTAATAAGCATTTCAATAATATAATTTAACTGACAAAGATTGGTTGTATAAACCATTGTAGTAGGTGTAAATACACTGATCATATATCTTGCATTTTCCATTGCAAGTTTCTTTACATGAGTATCTTTTAACAAAGGATATTCTTTTTTAATCAATTCTTCAAAAATACCTTGCCATTTTTCATATAGTTCACGTTCACTGTCCGGGATTTTTTTCATTTTTGTATATCTTGCAGATTTTTCAGAAGTCGTATATGGTTTTTCATTATTGATAATCATTGCTACGATCTTCGGAATATCTTTAAACACAAATGTATAATGAACGTGTTGGTAAACGGAATGATGTCCACTATTAAGAGTTTGTTCTATTCTTCTATTAGTTCTCTCAATATCTTCATTTAAAATATCTTGAATATCATCTTTCATGTAACAAACACCGGCGCAATGAGAAGAAAATTTAAGTGCCTCATCAACAGGCATCAAATGGTCTTGCTTAGTTGAACCTAGTACGAGTAATTGCATGAATGACTACAGCCCCTTTTTTATTTTTTATAAAAAGTCCTATGACTCTTTATTTTTTAGATTAACAATAACCGAGGGATAAAATATAGGTAAGAAGGAGATATGAACGATGTTCAGACAAACTAAAATTGGGGATGCGTTGGTCAAGTATGATTACGATCCCACCAGAGTTCGTTATGAAGACTTACCTACAATATTCGATTTATGCCCCTATTGTTTTGGAAGTGGAAAACTTAAAGCTATGCAAATGGCGATACATAACGGCGATTCAGTGAGAGTTGAGGACACGAGAAAAAAATGTAATCACTGTAATGGAACGGGCAGAAAAAAGTAATGCACATAACGAACAAAATGCGAAACAAACAACTGGAAATCGAAATGGTGATTTCCACCAAATAATCCGAATACCCTTTTAAAGCAAGCAAATATTTCTTTAACTTATCTTGGTTTGTGAAAAAATAAATACGGTACGGGGACCATCCGTACCGTATTTTTTATTTAAACAGCAGCTTCGGAGCTAGTATCTGCCAGATGATACAAGAAATATTTGTCGAAATAAATAGAGAATAATACTCTCACTACAGTTTTTCTATAACGATTCTCCATTTCAAAATCTCCATTGGGTGAAACAATGATTATTTTATCTTTATACATATTTACTATAGTATAATAACTCACATCAATAGGCTCTTGTTCATATTCCAATAAAAATATTCTATCTGTATCAATATATGGCAGTGATGTCACGGTTTCGTAAAACGCTCTATTATTAACCGCGTAGAAGTAGAAGCTGGGTATATCAGTGGTTCCGAACAGTAATTGCAATATGAATGAACGTAAGGTGTCAAGTTCGTACAATTTCGATATTACTTCTACGTAATTTATAGACGCTTTATTGGAATAAAGTACCTTATCGTACTGAATAATACATTCTTGTAAATTATCTTTTATTCCAAAATATTTACTTAACGCATCTTTACGATACCTCTCTTCAAATAATGTTTTTAACTGTTCATAGTCCATAATATCTTTTGTGAGAGGAAGCTCCCTGTATCGTGTAGGGGGCTTTTTGTTTGAAAGGTTTTGCACCTGTTGGTTAAGTTGATTAATTTCATCTTTAAGAGTATCAATTTTTCCGTTTATTTCGAAAAGCTGTTTAAATTTCTTTAACATGCAACTCACTTCCTTTGTGAAACTTTGGTTTATTCCTTTCTGGGTACAATAATCGATTTCGACGTTCTCATCCATTCAATACATTCCCCTGTCGGTTCCAAGAAAGTTAAAGGGATCATAAATGTCCCAGTAAGTTCCCCCTTAGTTCTAACCATAGCTTCACCTTCTTTTGATAAATACCCAAGAAATACTACTTCTAACCCGGAACTATATTTCACAAATTGACTTTTTTCAAAATCTTTTATTAAAATGAATATGTCACCCGGTTTCATCTTGCTTAATCCATTAGACAATTTAGGCATTCCCTTCATACAAGAGATGTTTTTTTGGTGCCTAATTGGTGTCTAAAAAGTTGAGGGAGGGAAGCTCAATCCCTCCCTGTTTTTTATTGTTCATTAACGAAAAGAACGCTATAAATAGACGTCCCTCTCTTTTTATAAGTTTCAGGCATCTTGAGTTGTCTCTTAACTTTCTCAAACATCAAGCCCAATGTAACCGAATTGGACATGATGATCGAATCATTGAGTGACATGAGTGTATACATATCAGGAGTTTGTTCAATTTCCCAATCAGGAATTTCAAGAGGGTTGTCGGCTTTCCTAATCAGATTCCTTAATAGCATTTCAATATGAACAGACGGAATGGCCATCCCGCCATATCTGTACAGTTTATTCAATTTGGCTGTAAATTCATGATAATCAGAAACACCTTCAAGCTGTTTCTTACCTTTCTGGATAAACCCAGCCAATTCTTTAAGAGGTTTTGCAAGCTCCGCATTCGAAATTCTCAGAAATGCAAACGGTTCATTAATACTAAATTCATCCAGAGGAATTTCAATGGTATCGCTTCCATCCATAGTGAAAAATCTTCTATCTCTCAATGCCCTATAGAGCTGCTTACTGAGGTAAAGATGAGTATTTTGCTCCTCGTATACCTCGAAAATTTCTCCAGTTTTAATATTCTTGAAGATCAGTTTGTTCACATAATAATTATCAGCTTGGTCATAATTTTCAGGATTCTCCATAAATACATCAGTTGTGCTGAATACAATAGTATATCTACTTCTATCAATATCACCATTAAGGCTGAAAAGCCAACCATTTTGATTTATCAAAAACATTTTGTCGTCAATCAAATTAATAGCCGCACTAACGGTGGCAAGAGCATGTCTAGCCGACAATTGTCTTTGAGTTTTATTCTCATTTGAGTCAATAGCTGCAAACAATCCAGCATGCATACCATAGTTTACATTATATAGGGTCCCATAACATACTTTACAAATTTTATTATCTTTATTTGCACACGTTTCGGGAGATCTAATTTCAATAGTTTTACCAATAAGATGGTGGTCCTTATTTGTAATTACCTTGTATTTTCTATCTCCAACTTTATAGAATCTTCCTTCAAATAACTCAAGATCGAGAGTAGATTCAATTTTAACTTTCAGCAGGTTTTTAGTATTACACGAATACGTAGGATCTTCATGGAGCGTCACATTCGAAGTGACGAACGATTGGTGTCGTCCATAATATCCCGAATCGCTGACTGCCAATTGCATGATAGCAGCCTTACGAGCGCCTTGTGCATCAATATAAAGTGCTTTAGCATCTTTAAGACCATACGTTGTAAAATTACTATTCGTAGTCAATGGAATTGTCGATCCAGCCAAGTCGGGTTTAAACCTTATCTTCACACGGGGCGCTACTCCGTGCAGTTCTCAGAGGATATATTCCTCATGAACTTCTCCGGCTTTCCCGGATGAGGGGACTATATAATTACCCATAGGAATATAAAATATTCCCTTAGGGTTCTGCCGTTTCCATTTA
>Ga0207866_1002369_pt1 | contig 14069 bp, 14 predicted proteins | sample HigsolmetaAR203D_FD_184835 | JGI IMG/M metagenome (GOLD analysis project Ga0207866, IMG submission 184835) | Ionic liquid and high solid enriched microbial communities from the Joint BioEnergy Institute, USA - AR20-3-D (SPAdes) (version 2) ...
TCAGCGGCGGTTACTTCTTTTGCTGTGCGCTCGGCGGCTTGCGCGTTTCCGAGGGTGCAGGCAGTGACTACTGCCAAGGCGAAAAAAATCTTCATCGGTTCCCGCGAATTTCTGATTGCAGAGAGCTGCATCGTGTTCAGTAACCGTTTTCCGCAAACACATAACCGCTTCGGGTTTGCGCATGCTTATATTGGGTCCCGATCAAGGGTGGTAAAGGGTCGCCAGGTGGTGGACGTCACCTCTCCAGCCCGAGTCTGATCCTCTGAGCACGGATTGCGGCCGCCATATCCCCAAGATGGAACGGCAGTACTTTCAGCGTCCTGATGAGGTGCTTGCAGGCGATGCCCTTGAGGTCGGGGTTGCGGATGATGGGGAAGCGCCCCTCGGCATAAATGGCGGCGTCCAGCTGGGTTAGAATGTACTGGAAGCCCCAGAACGAGAAGGCGGGGCAGTTGCAGTGCAGACGGACATTGCCCGACCATAACAGGAGCCTGGCCGCCTCGTTCGCGTCGATGTTCGTGTCACGAACCTGAGACTCCCACTCAGGAAACTGGATGTAGGTCTCCCAAGCGTTATACTTTGCTGGGACCATAAACTTCATCGTGTTGCCGCGCGTCGTGACATAGCGAACATACTTGATCAGCGGCGCCCAGTCCCGGAACGGAAGCTTGTTATGCTTACGTCCAGCGACGTTGTTCGGGACGATCTCGGCCATTATGTCCCGATAGTGAAGCTCGTCCAGCCTCACAGGGATGTCATCGTTGCCGAAATATTCGTGTTCACGAAGTGACGAGCAGTGTTGGCACATCCGACTATTTATGTGCCGGGCGGAATAATCGTTGACGAAAATGCGAGATGCGGTATTTTGAGACGCAGGAGGACTTTTCGATGAGCAATTGTGATGCCGCTTATGATGGTCCGCGCACCCTCTACACGATCCCTGCGGAAAACCTCCCCAAGTTCGAGGCCGAGCTGAAGAAGCTATCCAATCGTTCGAAGAAGCTTATCGGTCAGGAAATTGACTACATCATTTACGAGTGTCGCGATGAGCGCCTGAGTGACGGGCATTTTCATCGAGTGTATGGCATCTACCTCAACGTCGATGTTCCTAAGCTCGACGGTTGGAAGTTCGTCGCCAAGATCGATCACTCGCTGGACATCGGCAACGTTGTCCGGAAGGTGCCGAACGTCGATGTGGTGATCCCGGACGTGTATCGGACGCGCACGTACTGTGACCACTGCAACTCGGCGCGCTTCCGCCGAAACACGTATATCTGCTTCAACGAGGAGACGAACGAGTTCAAGCAGGTCGGATCAACGTGTGTGGCCGACTTCCTCGGTCACGACGTGTACAAGATCGCCCGCCGCGCGGAGCTCTTGAGCTATGCCGATGAGATCGCACGTGGTAGCTCGAACTTCACCGGCGGTGACATGCGGTGGATTCACACCGAGACCTACCTCGCCCACGCGGTGATGGCGATCCGCAAGTATGGTTGGGTCTCAGCGAAGGAGGCCCGCGAGGCCAATGGCGACGACGTCGTCTCGACCCGGTTCCGAGCTTACGTTACGATGTACCCAAACATTGAGAATGAGGAGACCGAGAAGCCATCCGAGGACGATTTCCGGATCGCTCGGGAAGCCATCGAGTGGGTCCTGGCATTCGAGGCGAATGACCGCCATCTCTCCGACTACGAGGCCAACGCTCTCATCATCGCCAGGTCCTCGATGATCGAGTACCAGCACCTGGGGATCGCGGCCTCGATCCCGGCCATGTACCTCAAGCACAATGAGCGCCTGAAGGCCAAGGAAGCGACGGGCGTGAAGTCTATCGACCAGTCGGAGCATGTTGGTGAGGTCGGTGTGAGACAGGACTTCGGTCGCTGCCGCGTCCTTTCGGTCCGCACCTTCGACAGCTCCTTCGGTACGACCTGGTTTTACACCTTTGCTACCGAGAACAATGACGTGCTCGTCTGGTTTGCCTCAAAGTCGGCGCGGCTGTTCAAGGGGGAGATCGTTAATCTGACTGGCACCGTTAAGAAGCACGATATCTTCAACGACCGAAAGCAGACGGTCATCACCCGATGCAAAGCGGAAGTCATCCGCGAGGTCATGGAAGCGGCGTGAAAAAAAGGAAGCGCCCAACCATGTTGGGCGCTTTTCATTTTTACGCCTTGTTGCAGTTTATCTTTTTCTTGGCTTTCTCGACCTGCGCCTCAGATTTGCAGACGTTCTCGCACGGGATGCCATCGCCATCTCGGTCGGCCGCTGAGTACCCGTTGCACCAGAGCCGCACGGCGTCTTCGCAGCTTCGCACCTGTTTGCAACTCTGGGCAAGGATCAGGTCACCCTTTGGCGCGACCGGCCCCTGGTTTCTCCCCTCGTGCTCGACAGCCCCTGCTCCAGTGGCCACCAAGATGGCCACGACAGCCCCGATTGCTCGCATGCAAACCCCCTGGTCTGGTCGAGTGACGGGCTTACGCCTCTTCTTGGGCCAGCTTTCTGGCCGGGTTCCCCCTCTGGTGGGAACGTTAGCGGCTGCGACGGGCTTTTCTCCACTCCCACGGCTCGACGAACGATCCGGAGTGCATTCCCCGCTTGTTAGCCCTCGCATCCTCCTCGGCGTCCGCGTAGCGGCCGTCCGAGTATCGAACGAATTCTAATGCCCAACCCTGTCGGACCATCTCCTCGCCTATGTCCTTGCCGCTGGAGGTCTTGCAGACGGCGACGATGCGTCCGTAGCGGTCCCGATCCATCTCCTCGCAGGAGACGCGTCCGTTCGGCCCGATGATCTTGTAGAGTGCGTCCGCAGAGCGTGGCCCGCACAGGTATCGCTTGGCGTTCCTGTCCTCGCACGTCTGCGATCCCTCGGGGGCGTCTATGCCATAAATCCGGATGCGCTTGGGGAACCCCTGGACAGCAATGGTATCGCCGTCAATGACTTCGGCTCTCCCAGAAATTTCTGTGGCAGCGGCCGAGGTGGCAATAAACGCCGCTACCATGGGAAAAAGAAATCTTGCAATCATTCGGTTCTCCTCGGGAGCGTATCTTCCACGAGGGAACGCCAGAATCAATATTCTTTTTCAGGTTCGTTTTGGGTCTCGGTACATCGTCGCCGAGATCGAGAAATCCTTGTCGCGGCCTTTGTTTTCCTTGAAGCCAAAGCGCTTGTAGAAGCTGATGAGACGGGATCGGGAGATCGTGCCGTGGTGATCGTCCTGAGAACCCGGCGTCAGGATGATGCGACGCCCGTAGAGGTCAGCGAGGTCGCAAAGCTCACGGACAGCCTGCGATCCCCTTCCCTGCCTCTGCTCGGCTTTATCGACAATGAGCAGGTGCAGCTTGATGTTCTCGCCCGACCGGTAAACCGAGAAGGTCTTGAGACCGAGTCTCTGCGCTACCTCGTCGGCCCATAAGGAAAGAAACTCATTTGTCGGGGCATTGGGCCGTGGCATTCTCATTTTCAGCATGGTGTCGCAAATCTATTTATCTCAGAGGCCAAATGAAAAGGGAGCCCAGAGGCTCCCTTTCATGCTCAGCGGATAGCTGCGTTCTGCCGAACCTCCTTGAATGTCCAGTCCCGGAGCAGCTCACCGTTTCGGAAGACCGGGACAAGGACATCCTCCCAGGCGTGGCCCTGTGCCCTGACTGTCGTGAGGATGCCATCCCGATGGACAAGGGCGAGACGGCCGCGCTTCGAGCGCTTGCCGGGGTCAGTGACCGGGTCCTTGTAGACATCCCGCCACTCACCGTTCACGCAAATCGCCGAGCATTTCATGGCAAACTTGAGGGTGTCGCGGTGGACGCCGCCCTGCAACAGACCGCCCCCCATGCCGAATGCGATGTTGTCGAGCGACAGTCCTGCCCGCTTCATGTTCTCGCAGATGACTTCGAGAGTGTCGTAGTTGATACCGTCTCCCTGGATCACCCGGACGTGGTTCAGGACCTTGTAGCCCTTGCTGTTGACCGTGTAGCCGAACTTCTCGGCGAGGATTTCGGCCGTCTTGACGGGGACAGTCGTCGGATCGCCCGAGTCCGGACGGACGACGAGAGTACCACCGTTCTTGATGACCTCCTCACGCAGTTCGCCACCCCAGATGTTCTCGACGGCATTCCACAGGTCGTAGGAATCCGACACAACCGCGTAGAGGCTGCCAGGCTTCGAGAACTGCCGGATCATGTTCCGGTAGGCTTCGACTTCGCCTGCGCGTCCCCAACTGGTGATTGTCGAATGCTCGGCCGCAGGGATCGAAAACCCGGCCATCTGCTCGCCGTAGTAGCGTCGGGCTGCCAGGATGCCTTCGATGGTGTCGGAACCCATGAAGTTGACGAGGTGGGCCGCCCCGCCGATAGCCGCGCTCTCGGCCGACGAAACGCCACGGGCGCCGAAGTCGTGGAGCTTGAAGGCAATCTGTCCATCCGGGTCGTCAGACGTTTCAGTCAGGTACTTCCAGATGACCTTCTTGCACTCACGCGAGTTGGTGGCGACCGTCGATCCGTACCAGACGGCACGAAGGATCGCAGTCTCCAGGTAGGAGGTCAGCCAGAAGCACTTCGGATCGGTGTTCACCACCGAGACGAGAATGTTGTGGTTCGGAACCACGGTACCCTCGGGGACGGCCTTGATCAGGATCGGCAGGTAACCATTGTGCTGGCGAAGGATGTACTCCCAGCCTTCCCGATGGAACGGAAGACCGTGCGCCTTCAGGAAGTCGTCGGCCTCGTCGATCATCGTTTGCGTGATCGGCTTCGTCAGCAGGTCCTTGAGAAGAATCTGAAGGCCAAAGAAGACCACTTCGTCCCACTTTCCACCGCGCGGCTCAATGTAGCTGTAGACATACTCTGTGCCGGGGACCATCTGGCAGAAGTGCGAGGGCTTGTAGCTGTCGGTGGTGAGAATAATATTCTTCATTTCAAAACTCATTTGAAAAATAGGCTAAGTCGAGTCTATCTCAACTTAGAGAATTGAAACCATCGCGGAAATAATGGCGTAGTGATCTTCAAACATCATGTTGCGCTTAACTTCCGCGAGGGGGAACCAGCGAGCCTTGGCGGCATCGTCGGACCCCTTCACTTTGGGGAGGTCGGTACCTCCCTTCAGATGGATGAGAAACGCGTGGGCGATCGTGCGGCCTCGGGCGGAGCGATGCACCGCGTCGAAGCAGCGGCTGGTGATCGTCGAGCCACGCAGAACAGGCTCTGGGACCTTGATCTTGGTTTCCTCACGAAGCTCCCTGTAGACGGCGTCCTCGATCCGCACTGAGGCGTTGAGGAAGCCACCTGGAAGAGCCCACAGGCCCCGGCCAGGGCGTGCCCTGCGCTGGACCAGGAGGATATGCCCCGCCTGCACCACGACCGCGTCCACGGTCACGAAGATTGGTGGGTAAGGCAGGTTCTCGTAGGCCTTCTTGTACTGGCGGATGAACTCGTACTCGTCCCTGATCTGGGTGTAGACCGGACCATTGCGGAAGTCGCACAGCATCCGAGCCACGGCCTCCGGTACAGGAGCGGTGAAGGGATCGAATGTCTCGTCGAGGAAGTACTTTTCCCGGATCGGCGTCGCGGAGATTTCGCCGTAGTTCGGCACGCCAACCGACGCGAACTGGGGGAATTTCTTGAGGTAGTAGCTGGTACCATCCTTCTGGTGGCCGACGAGCGCCACGCGAGCCGATGGATCGAGCCCGAACTCCCGGAGCCCTTCGTTGACCTTCTCCTGGACCTGCTTGATCCAAATCTCATCGTTGTAGAGGTAATCGACGAGGGAGCGACAGACGACGCGATCAGCGATGTCGGAAGACAGCGACGCGCGGATCATGTCAGCGCGTTCCTTGTAGGAAAACGGATTGAAATAGTCGCGCGGCTGGTCAGCCGATCCGATGAGGACAAGCAGATTGTCTGCGGCCTTGAGAGCCTCGTTGATGACGTGAAGGTGGGCGTTGTGAAACGGTTGAAAGCGGCCGATGAATACGCCCATGTGGTATGGACGCCGCCCGCCAATACCCGGCGCATTTGCAATTGTATAGTAACTCTTACTCATAACTTAAAAGAAGAACGTCTTTCGCTCTATACGTTTTTTATATCGGATAGAGGATGCTCCTTCAATATATTTCGAGCGAAGGCGATGTAAATTGAAAAGTTGAATTTGGGTGATCGATTTGGGATATTATGAAACAGACGAGGAAATGAAATGAACTGGAATTATCGCATCGTTCGATACCCGGACGGTAGGGCTTTCGCACTTCATGAAGTGTATTATGACGAGAATGGAAAGCCGTTAGCAATGACAGTTGATCCGGCCACCTTTGTGGCAGATGCCGAAGATAGTCCTGAAACTGTAATCGAGGCCTTGAAAATGGCATTGAAGGACGCTGAGAATTCTCCTGTGTTCGACCCTCCGAAGGAGTGGTTCAATAAGGAAGGAAATGATGAAGATCATATATAAGCGAGGAGACATCCTGGAAGCAGGAGAAAAGTTCATATGCCATGGCTGTAATGCGCGCGGCAAGATGGCAAGCGGAATCGCAGGTCAGATTCGGAAAAAGCGTCCTGTCGCGTATGAAGCGTACATGGCAGAATTCGAAAAGAACGGGCTGCCGCTTGGGAAAACAATTTGGGCAGGTGACGCCGATGGATGGATTATCAACGCCATCACTCAGGAGAATTACGGAAGGGATGCTCCTCTCGGGGTCGTTTATTTCTCGTATGCGGCAGTGGAACTGGCTGTGAACGATATCAACCGGGTGGCGGCAGAAAGCCAACGGGACGGTACAGAAGCGAACATCAAATATGGACGAATTGAAACGGTGGCGTTTCCGCTGATCGGCGCTGGTCTTGCTGGAGGTGATTGGTCGCTGATTTCAAACATTATCGAAAGCAAATCAACTTCATTTCAACCACTTGTGTACAAACTCTGATGACGAATGTTACGTTTGACGCTTCAGCAAAGAAGAGGTTATCGGAATTTCTGAAAAGCAGTTCCAGCTTCGAGATTCGTTTGGGGATCAGCAACAAAGGTTGTGGTGGGTATTCGTACTACTATGAGGTCCTGGGGTATGCGCGAGAGACGAGGATGATCTTCTCGTCGAAGAGCTGCCCGAAGGGCGTGTGTATGTCCGCGCCCAGGATGTAGAAAAAATCATCGGAACAACGGTATCTTGGGTTGGAGATGGGATTTCCGGGCGTTTTGATTTCAACAATCCAAACGCCGTTGCGTCTTGCGGATGTGGTGCCTCTTTCAAGATCGAGTGAAAGGGAGGCCACCGGTCTCCCTAACTGACGCTGTGATCGTCGAACTGTTTATACCTTAACATAGCCGGGAATCTCACGTCGTTCTGATCCAAGAAGGAGATGGTATCTTCCCAGGCGGCCTGCCTGCGCTGTGAGGTATGCAAGTCCCAATGCCTGACTAGGAAGAAGAGATACACGTTGATTACAAATGACGCGAGTGTCGTCGGTCGAGGGGCTACGATCTGCTTGGTACCGAACAGAACTGTTCCAAATAGCGATTTTCCGTTCAGTATACTGAACCCTTCCGGTCGAAGAGCGGCTGCCAGCATTGCGTAGGACGCCTTGCGGGACCCGCGTCCTTCTTGCATTTTTCTGAGCTTGCTCAGCAGACAGACTTCGTTCCGCTGTTCGTTCCAGCACAAGAGGAACTTCTGGCATCACTTGAGATACAGAATCGACTGCAAGCCAAATCTGTTCGTCGAACTCCGCATACTGCCTGACAACGTGAAACCCACACCGTTCGAGAACAGTCATGAAATTCGATGGGCTGATGCTCTTGATCTTTAGGCTGAGATGCAATTTTACCGCAGTCTTCGACTCAGCGTATGTCCTTCCCGTCATCGCAGCCAGAATGGTCGGCGCCTGATGTTGTCGGTACGGAACATCACAAACAGGATAGAGCATTCAAATCTACTCGTCGAAATGTCTCTATATCGCAATCGTAGCAGGCGCACAACGGAATAATCGATCCCCTCGGAAGTTGCAAATATAAGTCATATAGCGTATTCGCATGAACTGGTTTTGGGGAATACATCAATGAAGAATTATTATGCAGGCTGGGAAATTCATCCGGAGGACCGCGAGTGGCTGCTTGGGCTATTTTCGCCGAGCTACAGGGATATCATTGCTCACCATGTGACCTATAAATTCGGAGTCGATCAGGACTTTATCATGCCCAAGGACGGCGAAGGCATCGTCGTTGGTGTAGCCGACGATGGTGAAAAGGTCCAAGCTCTGGTCGTAGAGATCGGCGGAACAACACAACGCCCGGACGGCAAGGTCTATCACATAACATGGTCTATAGACCGATCCCTCGGTGCCCGGCCAGTTCATTCCAATTCGGTCATTGCCGAATTTGGGTACACCGATGTTCCTCGAACACTGATCCGTTTGAAGCCATCTCTGTTCCCATTGTGAAGGGGGAGCGCTATTCGCTCCCCCTTTGTCATAGGCGAAGCCGCGCCATCGTCAATTCGAGTTCGAAACGATCTCTGAAGCCTGGATCGAGCCTCTCCAGATCAGCAAGTGCAGTTGGGTTGTATCCCTTTGATCTCTTGATGTTGGCCGTCTCTTCTATTTCAAAAACCAGAACGAACTGTGGTCTCGTCTTCTTCTTTTGCCAAGAGCGTTTTGGTTCGCCTCCCCCAGAAAATAAAAGCTTCATCCGCAACGCCATCGATAAAAACGCAGCCCCAAATTTTGTCACTCGTCGCATTGCAGCAGTGCAGTAGTTCCGGAACTTTGTAGCTCATGGATTACTCAACCCCAGAGAAAGAGAATTATAGGCGGCTTTTAGGCATCTATAAATAACTACGTATATTGGCATCAGTGGACCAATGGCGCAATACGTTTACAAAGGATTTAGCACTCAGAACGCTGAGCGGACCCGTAACTGGGCGCTGTATGACATCGATTTGGTCAAACAGGATTTGATTAATCACTTCATGACACGCAAAGGCGAGCGCGTGATGCGGCCGGACTTCGGTAGCATCGTCTGGGATGCTCTGATGGAGCCCATGACTGCGCAACTGCGCCAAGAAATCATCAATGACGCTGTCCGCATCTGCAAGAGCGATGTCCGCATCAAACTTCAGGACGTTCGCCTCTACGATCTCGATAACGGTATTCGCATCGAGATTATCGCCGAATTCGTAGGCTTCAACATCGTAGACACGTTCTCTGTATTTTTCGAGCGCAACGAGCGCGACGCTCTTGGATACTCGGAGTAATAAATGTCCCAATCATATCGTCAGACAGAACTTTTCGCCGGACACGATTGGCAGGTCCTCTACAGAGCCTTCGATAGTATCAATTTCAATGCGTCGGACCCCGGATCGATCAATATGGCGATGCGGGAATACATTCGCGCCAACTATGCGGAGGACTTCTCCGACTGGATTGAGTCATCCGAGTTCGTCGCCATCATCGACCTTCTGGCGTGGCTGGCGGGCAATCTCGCTATCAAGTCGGACATCGCGGCCAGAGAGAACTTCCTTGAGACAGCGGAAGCACGTGAATCCATCCTTCGCCTGGCCCGGTTCCTGTCGTACCGACCGAAGAGAAACTACCCGGCGCGCGGCCTGCTGAAGATCATCGAGCTTCAAACCAACGATGACGTTTTCGACGCGGTGGGTGTCAATCTCGCCAACCGGCGCCTCATCTGGAACAACCCGGACGATCCCGACTGGGCCGAGCGGTTCGTACTCGTTCTCAACAGTGCGATCGTGAACCAGTTCGGAGTTCCGCTGAAGACCGGCAGCATGGATGGGGTCCAGACGCAGCTCTACAGGTTCAACGGCGACCTAAACATGGCCTCACTGAGCTTCTCGGCGAACGTGTCCGGCCAGAGCATGGAGTTCGAGGTCATCAACGGTGATTTCGATAGCGACAAGGGCTTTTTCGAGCGTACGCCTGACCTCCTCTCCTCCTCCCTGCACCTCATCTACAGGTCGGACGGAAACGGCGCCGCCAGCCCGCGCACGGGCTTCTTCGTTCCGTTCAAGCAGGGGCGCCTTCAGTACACCGATCAGATCATCGACTACCCGGCCGAGAACCAGGTCTTCGACATAGCCATCGACGGCATCAACGAGACGGACGTTTGGGTTCAGACGATCAACGATAACGGCGAGGTCGAGGAGAACTGGACACAGGTCCCGGCAGTTTTCTCCGAGAACATCACGTTCAACTCGGTTGGTGCCGCGACGCGGACCATCTACTCGGTCGTGACCCGTGACCGCGACCAGATTTCCCTGCGCTTCGCTGACGGCCGCTTCGGCAAGGCCCCTGTGGGCAGGATGCGTTTCTGGTTCCGCTCGTCCAACGGTCTTGAGTACCAAATCCGGCCGATCGACATGCAGCGCATCCAGGTCACGGTGCCTTATTACAACCGGCTCGGGACGCTGAAGACGCTGACGATGGTTCTCGCCCTTGTGGAGCCGGTCTCGAACTCGACTGCGAGTGAGAGTGACGAGCAGATCAAGCGTCGTGCTCCCCTGGTCTACGCCACGCAGGACCGAATGGTCTCGGGGGAGGACTACAACACCTACGTGCTCCAGTCGAACCTGGCCACCAAGATCAAGTCTCTGGTGCGCGTCTATCCGGGCCACACCAGGCATCTGGACATGCATGACCCGACCGGATCGTACCAGGGCATCACGGCCTTTGCCGACGATGGCATGTTCTACAAGGAACGCACGACCTCATATTCCGAGGTTCCGGTTTCCGAAAACAAGACGGCAAACGAGCTGATCGACACGATCATCTTGCCGATGTTGCAGGAGACGAGCGTGAAGAACGTCGTGCAGGACTACCTTCTTCGCCAGGCTCGTTCCGGAAACATCATCATCCCGCAGTCGATGCGCTGGAAGAAGGCCAACGAGGGCCGGTTCTACTCGACTGGGTGGGTCACCCAGTACAGTGATCTGATCGCCCCAGGCGCGAGCGTCCTCGTCGAGAAGAATGGCATCTCGAAGTGGGTGAACGTCCGCGACATCCTCGGCACTGACATGACGGCATCCGTTCCGGATGGTGTGCCCGGTCCGATCCTTCTTTCGGAGCCGGTTGAGGATGACAGCAATGTCGTGATGATCGTCCCTGCCTATGCGCCGAACATGGGCGACGATGTTCTGCGGAGCATCCGAGGGAAGTTGATGAATAACCTGTCCTTCTCCCTCTGGTATGACTACGCACCTGATGGCGAGACCCACTGGGTAGTCAGGAATCCTGAGACGCTAGAAACACAGCCACAGGTCATCGATACGCGCATCAAGCTGATGACGGTCGATTACATCGCTGGCTCTGTCTGGCGCTTCCGCACACCGGGCCTGAGGTACGTCTTCGAGTCCCTGAAGAAGGTTCGCTTCTTCTACGACGGCGCTCGCACCATCGATCCTGATACGCGTCAGCAGGTCTCCGACCTGGTCCGCATCCTGCGTATCAACGAGAAGCCCCAAGGCGGCCTCCCCCTCGGTCGAGACTATGACCTGGCTCTGATCAAGCCGATGATGCAGCCCAACGGTTATTCGGACCCGCGACGGATAGAGGTCGTCTTCAATGACAAGGACGAGGACGGTTTCCCGGACGATCCGGATACCTATTACCATGTCGTCGGAGAGGCAGGTCCCAACACCCTCCTGTTCTGGGAGAGAAACGACGACGGGGACTATGTCCCGACCTCCAACATCTGGGTCTATGAGCGAAGCGGTGATCGCGAGGCGTTGCCAGCGCCCGTGGGTACAATTGCCTTCCAGATCGAGGGAGACAATCCCGAAACCTTCTGGCTCATGCGCGAGGCTGGTTGGGAGCAGCAGTTCCGCCGCTTCAAGTTCGCGACAGGTCGTGGACCCAACGTGGCCCGGAAGTGGATCAAGGCTGGTGGCGATACGCTGACCCCCTCCCCTGTCGGTTCGGCAATGTTCTTCCAGTGGAAGCACTATGCGCCTTCGGATCGGCGCATCGACCCGGCCCGGACCACGATCATCGACACCTTCGTCCTGACGAGCGAGTACGACCGGCTCACGAGGCGCTGGATCGCTGCCGGTGCCAAACCTGAAGACATGCCGGTTCCACCGACAGACACCGAGCTGCGTACGACCTTCGGTGAGTATGCCGAAAAGAAGATGTTCTCTGACGAGATCATCTGGCGCCCTGCCCGGTATAAGTTCCTGTTCGGAAGATCAGCCGACCCAGCTCTTCGTGCCAAGTTCAAAGTCATCAAGCTTCCGAATTCGGTGCTTTCGGATGGAGAGATAAAAACTAGGGTGATAAATTCTATTGATGAATATTTCAACGTTGACTACTGGGACTTCGGTGAGACGTTCTATTACACTGAGCTTGCCGCTTTCATTCATCATCGCCTCGCCAATGCTGTTGCGTCTGTGGTGATCGTTCCTCTTCAGGAGACGAGCGCCTTCGGCGACGGGTTCGAGGTGCGATGCCGTCCCGATGAACTGTTCATTTCCACTGCAACAGTTGAAGACGTCGAGATCATCAGTGCGAATACACATACGAATTTGAGAATTAGATAATGGAAAAGCGTCGCGTAATTCAGCTTCTCCCGCAGGTTCATCAGACGGAGACACTCAAGAAGTTCTTCGGGGCTACGATTGACCACCTCTTCCAGAACGGTGCGTCGGAACATATTTCGGGATACATTGGTGCCAAACCGAGTTACTTCGACCCCAATAAGGACTTCTACGTTCCGGAGCCGACCACCCAGCGCGCGGAGTATCAGCTGGAGCCCGCCCTCATATCCCGCAACAAGGATGGAGAAGCAACGCATATCTTCTTCTATGATGACCTGATCAACTATCTCAAGAGCGTAAACGCGTTCACGAACAATCACCATAGATTGTTCGCCGACGAGTACTACAATTGGGCACCTCCGGTTGATATCGACAAGCTCATGAACCCGAGCCAGTATTACTGGTTCGGTGACGATCCGGAAGCAATCCCTGTCTGCATTCTTCGGTCGGAGTTCAGGAAATACGTAGGCGACGGCGTTGAGGTTTCCTTCGAGCTGCCGGGAAAGGCCAGCTACGCTTCCGGTGAGGAGGTGCCTGAAAGGTACGAGACCCCATGTGCCTTCGTTGACGGCATGCCCGTCGTGGCCGAGGTCGATGGAGATAACATCGTCCTCGAAACGGCTCCTCCGGAAGGCGCCGATGTCACGGTCTTCCGCTATGGCGACCTCACGGCTCTCTTCGATGGCCGTCCGATGGTCGATGTGACTGCGTGGCTCCCGGACAACTCGCCCATCCAGACGATCACCAGCGGCCTGCGCATTCGGCTGGATGACGGTGTTTCGTTTTTCCAGGGATGGGACACGCTGCCGTGGGAGACACTGTTCCTGAAGCAGCCAATCCGTTGCAGCCAGAATTACGAAATCGGTTGGGACCAGTACAAGCGATCCGCGACCCACTGGGTCGAGGGTGTCGGCTCGAAGGCTGAACTTGTCCCCTTCCAGGAGAAGATGACGATCCCCGGTAACGGCGAGCCGATCTACGTTGTTATCGACCGCCGCTCGCGCGACCGTAACCCGTGGAGTATCAACAACTTCTGGGTTCACAAGGATGCCGTTGAATGGGCCGGTGAGACCTTCACCGAGCGAAAGGCCAAGCGCCCGATCATCGAGTTCGTGCCGAACATCGAGCTCGCCAACTACGGAACTCGTTACACCGGCGAGATCAGCGCCCTTCTGACGGGAGAACTTCAGTACCTGCGGGTCCCGCTGGACGATCCGGAGGACTTCATGGCGGTCTCGGACTGGGATGTCCTTCCCTATGACGAGCAGCCGTACGAGGCCTCCGGCTTCGAGAACATCTCGGTCTTCGAAGCTAACGGCAAGCCGGTCGGGACGCTTTTCACCGACATCGGCCGCATGGTCCGGTTCGGCGACCGCATCCTGGCCCTCGACGTGGAAGATCAGCGGGTCCGTTCCCGCATCATCGAAATCTATCGCGGCGAGACCGTCGAGGATGTCGAACTCGAAGACGGCATTATCACCACATCCATTGAGAGCTTTGCGGTTGTTCTCAGCGATTTTCCGCGAAAAGGTGACATCGTCC
>Ga0207866_1002386_pt1 | contig 13939 bp, 23 predicted proteins | sample HigsolmetaAR203D_FD_184835 | JGI IMG/M metagenome (GOLD analysis project Ga0207866, IMG submission 184835) | Ionic liquid and high solid enriched microbial communities from the Joint BioEnergy Institute, USA - AR20-3-D (SPAdes) (version 2) ...
GAGGATAGCCTCGTTATTTCGTCGACGTGCTGCTTGAGCTTTTCGAGAAAGTCGGCCTTGCTGGGCGTCGGATTCATCATCGGGGCTTCCGTGTTCATGATCGTCTCCATTTCTTAGCCAGATGGGGCTGGTGGCTGACACCACCGATCTGCCCATCGCAGAGATGGGCAGTGCGCTAGTGTCAGTCTTCCATGGGCATCCAAGTCAGCCAAGTGCGTTAGCTTCTTGCACTTGTCGCAATAGCGCTGAGTTGGCGAGCTTTATCCCAGGCTTAGAATTTGGATCGTGAACATCCTTCCACTTTCTGTGTGCACGACAGGATTGTGAACGTCGGTAACATCTACGAAGGTAACGCGATCCTTCCCTACAACCTCCGGCTCGTCTCGATCCAAATCGCACAACTCAAACTCTCGGCCCTCCAACATGTCGCGGATTAAAAGGCCGATGTCTGATGTCTTAGCCTGCATCCTGAGTCTCCTTTTGCCCGGGTTAATTGGCTGAGTTAGCGAGTTTTTCTCGGATGATGCGTGTACGCTCACCCATCTCTGTTGAACCCTCCAAGGTGCGATAGCCGGGACCGTAGCAATCACCGCATTCCAAGATGGTGTAGTTGCCCGTGCCATCATCCTTGCCGTCTAGGTCGTTAAGGTGGGTCGGGAGGCCACAGCAGTCGCAGGGATAGATTTCCTCATCGCTCATATCCTCAAAGGTTAGCAGCAAACAGACTATAGGTTGTCAATGACAACCTGTCAACAACGGAGCGCAAAGGTTTGGCGCAATTTTCGGTTGAGGCAGTACGCCAATTGCTGGCGACGTGGAGCGGAGTGCCGAGCGACGAGCCGAAGGAGCTTCTGATTACCGAAGCCGAGGTTCTGCGGTTGGGCATCGAGCCAGATGAACTAAGTCGGTTCACTGTTCAGAAATCGCGTCTCATCCCGACCGAACATCAATTGTGTTCAAATTGTGGCAAGCGAAAACGCTAATCGTCTCAAATAGTTGCGCTGATTGATGCGCAAAATTGCGCTGGGAGCACGTGTCATGGCCGTATGCGCGTACTGCGGATCACGCAAACACATCGCAGCGAGCTGTCCAAAACGCCGCGTGCACGCCATGTTGCTACAACTTGTTGGTTGGCTGATGGTATTCCGGGCGGTGGCGTAGGCAAAGAAAAACCCCCGATCTTTCGACCGGGGGTTGAATTGGCTCAGGACCGCTTGGGCCGGAGCTGCACCACCGATCCGGTGGCGAGCGCCTGGACCTTCGGGTTCTTCCGAGGCGACATGCGCCGTGGAGGTGCCTTCGCCTTGGGCGGTTCGACCACCGCCTTCTTCTGCTGCTTCTTCCTCTCGCGCTTCGCCGACTTCCGTGACGGCATGAGCGAGACGTTCAGCATCACGATGCCGAGGATCGGGATGCCGAGCGGGCCGACCGCCGGCTCATAGGTGGCGATGGTCTCCTTACTCAGAAACGGCAGGAGCGCCGCCAGCCTCTTGATCCGAGGGTCTTCCGTGGGCGGGCCGATGGCCGCGCGGGCTGCCTTCGCCGCCTTGTACTCCGCCTCGGCCTTGGCCAGATCGGCTTCGGCCTTCTGGAGCTTGGCCCTTTGCGCCTTGCAGAGCGGGCCGATGCCGGTCGAGCATTCCGTGGCCTCGTCTTTGGCGATGGTGTTACGCTCCTTCTTGGCGTCGTTCAGGGCTTCCTCGGCGCGCTTGATCTCCCGCTCGGCCAGTTGGATTCGATAGGCGTGCTCTTCGTGCACGCGGAGCTGCGCATCTCGGGCAGCTCCGGACCTGTCGAGGCCGTTGGAGATCACCTGAAACAGTGACACCGGCAGCATGACCAAGCACAAGATGGCCAGCGCGGGGTTGCCGTTCCGCCAGGCGTAATGCCCGAGCGGTTCGAGCACACCGCTTGCCGCCGTCATGGCGAGGCTGCCGGCGATCAGGTACGCAGGCTGATGGGCTTCGATCATGCCGGTGTAAACCGCGGTCATGTCGATCCCGAGCAGAACGCATCCGCCGATGAAGGCGACCACCCGGAGCGGATGGACGCGAGAGAGGATCCGAAATACCGGATCGAGCAAACCGGACCCGAGTGCGAAGAGCACTGAGGCCACGGCTAGGAGGGCAAGGGGATACGGCGGAAAACCGGTCAGTGTCCCCGCAAGAAACCCTGCGGTCAAGACGACCGATAGACCCGTAGCCACCACCCTCCAAGGGTGGTAGGTTAACATCTGTCGGACCTTTCTTAGCCAGATGGACCGATAACGGGCTCGGTTGTGGCGATCCATGCGCAACCGGGCCCTTTGCTTTTGGGGCATTCGCATACCCCAAACGCGACAAGCAACTCCAGAATGTCAAAGAGCGACTTACTCAACCGACCAAGCATTATGCGTGGCCGGCTGATGGTGTTTACCATATCCCTAAAGTCGTCCGTTGACAAACCATCAAGATAAACCTGTGGAAATACAACTCACTGCTGCGAGTTAATGGGGCAGCACTGACGAATACTGGTGCTGTAGGGTGAGAGACGTGGCTAAGTCTAAGTCGAATACTTCATCGAAGACCAAGGCCAAAGATAAGGCCAAGGCCACATCGAAGAAGAAAGAGGCACCGAAGAAGGTCGCGCAGAGCGTCGAAAAGGTCGAGCAGGCTGCGACTCAAGGCGAATCGAAATCCACCGGCAAGCGCGGTCGGCCCACCGTCTACACACCCGAGCTTGGTGGAAAAATCTGCGATATGATCGCCGACGGGTGGACGCTGCGCCAGATTTGCCGCGAAGAGGGCATGCCCCCCGAGAGCACCGTAAGAGGGTGGGCAATCGATCCCAACCACCCCTTTTCCGCGCAATACACACGCGCGCGTGAAGTCGGCCTGTGGCGTATGGTCGACGACATTCTCGAGATAGCGGACGACGGCACGAACGATTGGGTCGAGCGTGAAACGAAGGACGGCGGCACCGCTTTGCTGGTGGATCACGAGCACGTGACGCGCTCGCGCCTCCGTGTCGATACGCGCAAGTGGCTTTTATCGAAGCTCCTGCCGCAATTCGCCGACCGTCTGCCTGCCGGCGACAAGCCAGCCGACAACAAGCCGAGCGAGAACCAACTGCCACCGGATGCGCCGCGGCCCGCGGAGCCGGATCATCTCGTGCATCTTGGGAGCCGGTACGCCAGCCACCGGCCCGTTGAGGGCAGTTTGGCGCGGCACTGATGTTTGGCCGCGACGTGGAGATGCGCCCAGCCGAAGAAAGCCCCGTGAGCCGGTAAGGATAGCGGGAGTAGCGCCCCGCCGGCCTTTCGTCGTTGCAGTGCAGGAAAGCTACGGCCCCGAGGGCCTGCACCCCGATGACGGGCCAGCCTCGACAAGCGCGCCGACACCAGCCGTCGCGACACTGCTCAGCCATCGTGGTATGTCCTACGCCTCAGCAGGCAGTGCGTAGGAGACCACCGATGCAAGATCGCCTTTTGTTCACGATAGTGGCCATCGCCGGCGCGTTTGTGTTCGGCATCTGGTACGGCAAGAGCCTCGGAGCGGAGCCTTACAAGCGCCAGGTCCGGCTCTTGCCGTACCCCTGCCAGGTAGCCTGGGATGAGGCCGGCAGAGACCTGAATGAGGCCGACGAGGGCGCTGTGGCGCGGAGACCTTAGCGCCCGGGCCAGTCAGGGGGACGGTATCCAGCAAGGTAAGCCTCGACGAGACGGCGTTGTGGCTCACGGAGCGGCTTCCGACCGTTCTCGAGATCCCACATCATTTGCCGTCTTTGCGAGCCTTGATAGCCGAGCAACGTGGCCATCTGCTCAAGAGTAAGGCCCAGCTTTCGCCGGGCCTCTCGGAGTTCTGCGGGGGTCATGCGTCGCAATCGTAGACTAGGCGACCGCCGCATTCTGAGACGATGAACTCGGGCATCCACCCGTTGTCCAGCTTGCCCTGGGTGCGGATGTAATCGAGCCCCCACTCAGGGTCGTCGGATAAGGCCACGACCTTCATAAGTACGGCGCCGAATGTCTCGGGGTCGAAGTCATCCCCGAGATGGTCGCGGGCCTCTGCATCTATTTTGCGCCCCAGACCGCGAAATGCCTCAAGCGCAGCTGTGTCGTCAGAAGCCTCGCAGGTCTCCACGATGCAGTGGTCACCCTGGCCGATCCAAGCAATGTATTGCGTCATGGTCGTCTTCCTTCGGGTTGGCGCTTTGCCTAGCGACACCGAGGATATAGCAGGTCACTGATTGTATGTCAAGCGGCATACAAATGTGAGGGAGCGAATATGTCATTCCCACCAGCGGTGCGGGCGCTGCCTCGCCCTTACTTGACCGTGCTGACCACGTTTCACGAGGCGGGCGGCTCAGGTAATCTCGACCGGTACCACCGCGTCATCGTCGGTCCACAGAAGCACGTGGTCCCGGGTGATCCGGCTACGTGGCTGCGCCTGGTCGCGGCTGGCCTCGTGGGGGGCGAGGACGGCAAGTTGATCATGACCGATCTCGGGCGAGAAGTCGTGGCCACCTACCAGAATGGCCTTGTGCGCGAGGGATCGTAGGCAGCGGCGAAAGGGGGAGTCATGTCGCCGGATCGTCTGTTTGAGCTGGCCACGGCCAGCGTCGAGGCTGCTTTGCGTCTCGAATCCGCCCTTGATGAGCGCGCCAATCTGCCAGAGACCAACGTCGTGCAGCTCCACCTGCACTCGACGCGCGAAGGTATCGAGAAGGGCGAGCGGATTATCTTCGACGCAAACGTCATCCCGCTCTCCGAGTGGAAAGACTTCCGCGCTGGGATCGAACATCTCATTGCCCAGCGTGCGCATGAGGTGCTTCCATTCGGCGAGCGGTTCGAGATCAGGGCGGCGGTGCCTCGCTATTATGGCCGCATCCATGATGTCGGATGGGTCTCGAACCCGGCGATGCAGATTGCCTCGGATTGGGAAGAAGGCTGGCTTCCGCTGGGCGAGCTTGATCTCGACCAGGGCTATTTCCTCCGTGGTCGCTTCATCTCGACCGGCAAGGGGGCGGCGCGCGAGGCTGCGTAATGAGACATGGTGCGACCTCTACGTGGCGAGCGGTATGCGAAAGACCCTCGCGCGAGCAAGTCTTTCCCGGATTTCCTTGTCCACAAGCTGCCGTTCCTCGACTACGGCGAGGCGATGGCCTTTTACGCAGAGTGGATCCCGAAGCTGAGTCCACCGGACGTCTCGCTACTTGGATGCAATGACCGGTTCTTCCTGCTCACCGGGCTTTGCAATCGCGTCGACATGTTTCACCCGTGGCTCTACGAGCGCGCGCGTGAGGTCGAGCAAGACCCCGACGGCTATCTCGATCTGTGGGCAAGGTGGCACTACAAGTCGACGATCATTACTTTTGGCGGCTGCATTCAGGAGATCCTGTGCGATCCCGAGATCACGATCGGGATCTTCAGCAACAACCTGAAGATCAGCCGCCCCTTCCTCGCCCAAATCAAGGAAGAGTTCGAGGTCAACGACGCGCTCAAGGCGTACTACCCCGACGTCCTCTGGCAGAATCCCAAGAAAGAGGCTCCGAAGTGGAGCTTGCAGGAAGGGATCATCGTCAAGCGCAAGGGCAATCCGAAGGAAGCCACCGTCGAGGCGCACGGCCTGATCGATGGAATGCCCACCGGGCGTCACTTCAAACTGTTGGTGTACGACGACATCATCAACGAAAAGAATGTGACGAACCCGGACCAGATACGCAAGGCGACCGAGAGGGTTGAGCTTTCCGATAACCTCGGCTCGGGCGAAAGCACACGCAAGTGGTTCATCGGCACCCGCTACCACTTCGGCGACAGCTACGCGCATCTCATTGAGCACAATATCGTCAAGACGCGGATTTATCCGGCCACCGACGATGGCACGCTGAACGGAAACCCGGTGTTCATGTCGCCGGCAGCGTGGGAGGAACGGAAAAAGACGCAGCGCAGCACCATTGCCGCGCAGATGCTGCAGAACCCCATCGCCGGGAAAGAGAATACGTTCTTTACCAAGTGGCTCCGGCCATTCTTCATCAGGCCGTCCATGATGAACGTCTACATCATGGGCGATCCCAGCCTGGGCCGCACCAAGACGTCTGACCGCACCGCCATAGCCGTGGTCGGAATCGACTCTGCCGGCAACAAGTATCTTCTCGACGGCTATTGCCATCGGATGCAACTCAGCGAGCGTTGGCGGCATTTGCGTGATCTCTGGCTCAAGTGGTCGCGTCACCCGGGCGTGCAACTGCTGAAGGTCGGCTGGGAGCGGTACGGCCTCATGGCCGATCACGAGCATTTCGAGCATGAGATGCGCCGCGAGGGCATCCGCTTTGAGATCAGTGAGCTGAACTGGGCCAGAGACTCGAACGATCAGAGCAAGTCTCACCGCATTCAGAGGCTCGAGCCAGACTTCCGCAACGAAAAATTCTTCGTGCCCTGGAAGGTATGGCATCCCGCCGTGGCGCCGATGCGCGATGAGATCGAGCCTGGCGAGGAAATTCCTCTCGGCCCCGGTGTTGCGCGGTGGTGGATCGAGGAAGGCAACGACGAAATCCACTACGGGCCAATTCAGGGGCTGCACAGGCTGGAGAGATCATGCCGTCTTGCCGGGGAGCTGTGGCGGATCATGGACCCGATCCGGCGCATCGACGAGGACGGCAACATCTACGATCTGACGCGCGTGTTCTTTGAGGAGTTCCGGTTTCACCCCTTCAGCCCGCGCGATGACCTCATCGACGTGGTGAGCCGCATCTACGACATGGACCCCACGCCTGCGGTCAAGAACGAAACCGTGCACGTCGAGGACTACGTGGATTCGTAGCTTTTTCAGCAACGAGGGAGCGAGAGAGATGACGGCTGAGAAGTTTTCCCGACTGCGGAAGCTCATCGAGGATCATGAGAGGGACGCAGAACAACGGCGGATCGTGAGCGGCGCTGAGTTTTATGCCCGGCTCGATTCCGTTTATTTCGGCTACCCGAACGCTGAATATGGCCGGGCGATAACGAAGGACGGCAGATTGATAAACTTCCAGCCCGTTCTCATTGCTAAGCCCGGCAGTGATGCCGCGAAAGGCGTGGCTGATGCGCTGAACCGCGTGCTGCAGCCCTGCAGGGCGCGCGAGAAGATGGTTGCCCGCGAGGCGGCGCTGCAATTCCAGGCGGATATTGCGCAACTCGCCGAGGAATTGGCGAACCGCGAGATCGCGGAGATCAACGCCGCCAACCTGATCGAGACCAAGACGGAGGTCTGTGAGGCTGCCAAGCAGCAACAGGCTGCCGATGCGCAGAATGAATTGCTCGCTGCCGCAAATCCGCAGTTCATGCCGCATCAGTAAAGACGAGGGTAACGATGCACGGTGAACGCGCCCTCCTTATGTCGCTGCTGGCGGCGCCGCTTTCGATGTACCTGCCGGCGCAACTCCGCGAGAAGCCGGTCTACAAGCGCAAGTTCAACGCACTGAAGCCGCGCGCTTTCAGCAGGGCGGAGCTTGAGATCATCTCTCGTGCCAACGAGCGCCGGGAGAGGCGCTGGGCCAAGGCCGCAGAGATCGCACGGCGCAACGGCTGGATTTATCAGCCGCCAGCGGCCAAGGCGGCATGATGCTGGTGGAACACATCGAACAAGCCAATCAAACCGCGGCGCATCGCCGGCGAACTTATCTACGAGGTGCCGATCATGAGCGACGTCGAGATCAAATACAAGGTGCCCGAGCAGATCATCCGAAAGCACAAGGCTGAGCTTGATGCGGTGGATTGGCTCTCGAAATCGCAGCACGCCGTCGAGCTTGGGGGGCGCGCCTTTCTGTTTGAGGTTGTGAAGCGCGACTACGAAGTCGTGGTGCGGCCCGGCACGGCGCGTTGGGCGATCGAGCTTCGCAACTACGCCCATTCGATCCTGCCGGATCGCAAGCCTGACCCGGCAGAGCTGGCCGAGGTGCTAAAGGCTCGCAACGCGACGACAGACGTATGATGCGAAAGAGGATGAAGTCAAATGGCCGGTTCCACGCGAGTGATCGTTACCACCTGGCGCGATCTGGTGATCCGCGCCGACCCGGATCACGTGAGGGATAGCCGCATCAACATCGAGTACCAGTTCACGTCGGTGTCTGGCCGTGGCCGTCCCGAGACCCATGAGGACGGCTTCCGCGTGTTCCGCGGCGACTACAAGAGGCGAGGGCCGTACAAACCGTCGACCGAATAGCATCAACCGCCTGACACTAGATAGCATCAACCGCCTGACACTAGCGCGACATGGCGACGAAGATCACCGGCAAGTGGCGCTTCACCAAGGGTAATGACGGGAAGGTGAAGATGAGCAAGGCCGCACGGAACTACAGCGTATCGGACCGGCTGAAGTTCAAGTCGAGCAAGAAAATCCGGGTATCACGCCGAACGGTTTGAGTGTTGCGTATCATCTGGAAGAGGGAGCGATGACCAGAGATTCCGACTACGAGAGGCGCAACGAGGCGCTGCACAAGGCGATCCTCGCGCGCAAGGAAGCCGACACGGCAGAAGACATTGTGAAACGGGCTGAGATTTTCCTCCAATTTCTCGATCCGTCCTATGGCGCGCGCAAAGAGCAGGCCGAGAGCGCACGGCCCGCACGGCCTCCGGTGGCCATGTATTCCGCTCACAGAGGGGGACCGTATGACCTCGAGTTCTGACGATCACTTCCTGATCGGCTCGCCGAGCTCGGCAACCCAGGCGAGGTGCACCACCACCGTTTGAGCCTGGGTTGTTTGCTTTCTGACGGGCCTCGTCAGGCGCCGCATCACGGCGCGACCATCGCCGGGGCTTTCGCCCCGGCTAGGTTTCGGCCTGGAATGTGGGAGGGGCTGAAGCCCCTCGTTTGGTTTACTCCGGGGACCGGTTACATTGGTGCGATGTCAGCTCCATGAGCTTCCGGATAGGGCCTTCTTGATCAGGTTTGCGCCGTCCCTGCTCCCACCCCTCAAGGGTGCGGAGCGGTACGCCCAAAAACTCAGCGGCCTGCTTCCTGGTCCATCCGAGAGCAAGCCGCCAAGTGCGGAGGTCGTCGGCGAGGGTCATTGTTGTCATCAATGCGCTGGCTCGTGGACCTTGGCGTAGAGTTCCATCGCCACGTCGGCCCAATCGTCAACGAGCTTTACGCCAGTGCGGTAGTAGGGGTCGTCGGTCGCCTCGGTCAGATCAACGCCGTGAGCGGAGCAGAACGCCAGAACATCTGCCTTGCTGGTGTTGTTGTACCACTCGTTAGCGCGCTCATAAGCGTCTTCGCTCGCGAATGTGAAACTGCGGCCAGTATCATCACTGGTATAGGAATAGCTGGTCATCGGTAGTTCCTCCATCTGCTGGAGAGGGGCCGAAGCCCCTCGGAGTACGGGGAGTTAGTCCAAAAAGCCGACGTAAGCGCGGTCGCTCCAATCGACCGCCACGCCCGGGCGGCGTGCCCGCTTATCGGTTGTCCAGTCTGCCGACCCGCTAGGGTTCTTGTCGGAGTACCCATCGAAATAGGCGTCGACTTCGGCAACCTTGTCGAGCGGCACGCGGAAGTAGATCACTTCGTTGGCAAATCCGCGCGGGCAGACCCGGAAATACCGATACTTGCTGCGGTTCGGATGATTTGTCATTTCGTTTCTCCGCCCCTGATCCCCGAGGCGCGGGAGACGAGGACCACCCTCGTCTAAGAGACAACCTATCAGCCGGTCGGACCATCCGACCGTTGCCCGTCCCCCGCTACCGTGGAAGCGGGGAGAATGCCGGGCAAAGGCCGGGGCACGAGGCCCCGGCGGATGCCTCATTCAGAGACCTCTATATCGTCGGGGATCTCGTACCGACAGCCTTTGCGGCTCGCGCGAACATATTCTCTAGCCTGACGGGCGAGTTCATCGGAGTCACCCTCCCACTGACCGTCCTCGTCGATTTCTCCGTACTCCATCGTGCCGCACCATATTCTGCGGCCACTCTGCATGATCAAGCCAACGGACCACGTAGTCCCGCCTTGTGGATTAATGTGGATGTAGGCAGGCGTGTCGGCACGCTTGCGCTCGGCGACGAGGGCATCGACCGCCTCGCGGATAGCGGCAATGTGCCGGTCCTCCTCTTGACGGCCAATCATGTCGCCTCTGACATAGTGGCCGGACTCGGTGTACGCGGTCTCTGACCAGTGCGCGTACCGCTCGATAGCGTCCTCAGCTGCGAGGACCAGATCTAGGTCAAGATCATCCACGTCGAGATCTCGCACAACTGCGGCAATCTCATCCGGCAGGTCGTATCCAAGATCAGAGAGGGGTGTCGTATCAAGTTTCCTCATCTCGTTCCTCCTGCCCCTGATCCCCGAGGCGCGGGCGATGGGGTGATCCCATCTGCTGACACTAATATAGTACGTCACATGACGTAGTGCAAGAGGAAAATGAAGACGGTGCCAAGCGCGCGTTGCCGGCCGGGACACGCTTCGAGATCCGCGCCGCTCTCCCATGGGACTATGGCCGCGTGCACGGCATGGCTTGGTACACGTCGCCAGCCATGCAGGTCGAAGAGGATTGGGTCGAATTGATCGAGCGGGCACCACACTACGAACTCCTGACCGATCGCGGCTATTTCCTCGTCGCCCGCCAGACAGCGTGAGGCAGCGATGCCGTCAAGCCCGAAGTTCAAAGCCCTCCCGTTGCGGAGGACGGTGCCCATCATCATCAGCGCCACCGCTGAATGGGCATGGGAGAACGTGCGCTATCACACAGCCGTCAATCTGTTTGAGCTTGGCGCACGTCTCACGCCGAGCAAGCGGCGTTTCGTGAACTGGATCGGCTGGCAGATCGTCGGCCTGGCGCTGATGGCCGGGCGTCCATTTAGAGCGGACCCGCAAGACAATGCCGAAACTGACACCTGACGCCTTGAATATGCTGCCGCGCTGGCGCGAGAAGAAGCAGACACAATGGGAGCGCGCGGCAGCTATTCTGTCGCCACTCCAGTTGGTCAAATACGGAACGCATCAGTCGACATACATGCTGGTGCGCTCTACGTCGGAGCTCTACGAGGGCATCATTTTCGGGAGGCTGCCGAAGCAGCGGATCAAACCGCAGAGAGGAAACCGGCCTCCCTCGGTGGAGCTTGTCGAGGCGCTGATCGACCTCACCGACGAGCAGATCGACGCTGTGCTTGAGCTTTGGAAGCGCAATCGCAGCGCGCTGGAACTCGAGTTTATCGAAGCGGTCTACGACCGCACCGGACGGCGCATCACGCGCTGAATAACCCCATACAACTTGGCACTTGTGCCGCGTCTCGGCAGGAAGGAGGCGCGCGACTATGGCTGCACGCAAAGGCTTCAAGCGTCTTCTGACCCGGCAGCAGGAGACGATCTTTCGGCTTTTGATCCGCACTGCGCCGGTCAGCGTGGATCGCATCGCATGGGTACTGTGGTCCGATGCGATCAATGGGCCCCCGAAAACGGCCACCAACACCATCCGGGTGCAGATCCACTACATGCGCCAGTCGCTCGCACCCTACGGCGTGCGGATCCGCACCTGCCCGGGCGACGGCTATGTGATCGAGTCTGACGACAGAGGCAAGGCGAGGGCCCTGTTGAACCATATGCCGATGGTCACGGCCAGACGGCAGCCCGTTTGTCGCGCCGCGTAATCCTGGGCGCATCTCCGCAAAAGAAGACCCAGAAGGAGGTTTACCTATGGGCTTGTTTACGCGAGGTAAGGTCTGGATCAGCGAGGACCGCAACACCTACATCGAGTACGATAAGGGCACCGGAAAGTGCTCCATCGTAGTCGAGGGGCAAACGGTCTTCGAGGGGTCTGCGTCTGGCGTAAACCTCACGGCATTGACTGTTCTCGGCAAGCATGTGCCGTCTGGTGAGCCTGGCTCGCTAGAAGCTCCGTCGGGCGGCGAGACTGTTGACGTTGAGGCGCGTGCCGCGATCGCAGACATTATCGAGCTGCTGGAGGGATACGGCATGAGTGCTCCTTCCGGCGAGGGCGAAGAGTAAGCGTCTTGACCTCCCCCATCGTTGCGGCTGTGTCCGGGGGACTGGATTCAGTCGCGATGGCCTGGCTCCTGCTTCAACGGCAGGAGCCGGTTCATCTCCATGAGAATCGCGGCGCGGGGACTGCCTGCTTCAGCTGGCGGTAGTTCACCGTGCCGCTCAACCTCACGCACGTGTCCTGACAATCCAAGGGAACGCACGATGACAACAAAACCAGCGGCGCAGCCGAGGCAGCGCCGACCAAAGCTCTTTGTGCCGCAGACGATGACGCGGGGCAAAGGCTTCTCCGAGCGCAAGGTGACGACCGAGGGCGAAGCTCAACGCTTTCCGTGGGAGTTGGCGCTGGCACGCCGCGTCGGTCAGACGCTTGAGTTTCACTATCCCGGCCAGCCGTTCGAGATCAGGGTCGACGCCAAGCAGGGCGTCCTCATGATCCGGCTCAATCCCTTCATGGGCATTCACTGGCATGTGATCCATCTCACCACGATCAAGAGCGATCCCGGCCTTCGTTGCGTGATCCGCGCCGCGGGAGAAATCCTCGAACGTTACAACATTCCGCGCGCTCGCTTCTCTCTCGACCACTTCCTGCAGGCGCGTGAGCAGATACCGCCGTGGCTCCTGGGCCGCCACGGTTACGTGCCCACCTGAATTTCCCCTCCCTCCACTCCCCGGAGATGGCGTGAATGTCCACACAATTCGACCCTCGACCGCCGGATAAGAGCACTCCCGGCACCACAAGCGAAGGCGGCTCGGGCGGTGGAACGTATGCCGCCGAGGCCGGCGCGCCGACCGACATCGACCTGCTGCAGGTCATCGCCAACTTCCAGCGGATCGCGAAGGACTATCAGCAGCGCACGATTCAGAAGCCGCTGCAGCGCGCCTATCGTGCGTTCCGCAACGAGCACGCCGAAGGGTCGAAATATCTCGGTCCGGCCTGGCGTGGCCGCTCGCGTCTGTTCGTGCCGAAGACGCGGAGCGCGGTGCGCAAGAACGCTGCTGGCATTGCTGCCTCACTTTTCAGCACCGAGGACGTGGTGCACGTCACGGCCACCGATCCGGGCGACCCGTTCCAAGCCGCATTGGCTGCCACCATCAAGGGTGTGCTCGATTATCGCCTTTCACAGTCGAGCCAAACCTTCGGGCTCCCCTGGTTCACCATCTGCATGGGTGGCGCAATCGACGCTCAAATCACCGGCGTCACGCTGTCCAAGCAGTATTGGGAGCGCATCGAAGTTCCCAGCGCCACTGAGTTCGAGGACGTTCTCGTTCCTGCCGTGGCCGAGGAAACGGGCGAGCCCATCATCGATGAGAATGGGCAGCCAGTCTACGTGCCGGCGCGCGTTCCAAAGCTCAAGATCGTGCGTGACCGGCCTATGGTCGAACTGTTCCCCATCGAAAACGCACTGATCGACCCTGCCGCGCCGTGGTGGTCGCCTGTTCAGCATGGCCGCGTCTTCGCCATGCGCATTCCGATGGGCTTGTCGGATGCCAAGGCGATGCTGGCCGCCGGGGAGGAAGAAGGCTGGCTCCCCGTCGATGACGAGATCCTGCTCAAAGGGCGCTTGGACGAGGAACGCGCCGGAGCACGCCGCGTCCGTGAGGGCGGATCGGACCGCTTTGAGGACGGCAAGGCGCCGGGCGAACCGCTCGATATTGTCTGGTTGCAGGAGAATTTCGTTCGCATCGCCGGCATCGACTATCATTTCTGGTCAGTCGATCGCTACGCCTACATCTCCAAGGTCCGGCGCGTTGAGGAAGTTTACCCCGAGCAAGGGGGCGAACGGCCTTACGTTATGGGCGTGGCCTCGATCGAGCCGCATAACGTCTTCCCGATGTCGCCGGTTGAAAGCTGGCAGCCGCTGCAGCTCGAACTGAACGATGTCGTCAATCTGCGGCTCGACACGCTCAAGCGGTCCATTGCGCCGCTGGCAAAGGTCCGCAAGGGTAAGGGCGTCGATCTCACTGCCGTGCAGCGGCGCGGCCAGCCC
>Ga0207866_1002392_pt1 | contig 13900 bp, 10 predicted proteins | sample HigsolmetaAR203D_FD_184835 | JGI IMG/M metagenome (GOLD analysis project Ga0207866, IMG submission 184835) | Ionic liquid and high solid enriched microbial communities from the Joint BioEnergy Institute, USA - AR20-3-D (SPAdes) (version 2) ...
TTGACTCATGCTCATTCCCCCTCCTCAAGCCATAAAATGCTTGTCACGCCGCGCGGATAATATTTGCTGGCTTTAATTTCACCAGCGATGATTTGGTCACTCCAGCTCCAAATCGAAAGCGTTGGGTGAGTAAGCCATGCAACATGGGCAGCATCGGCCCGTTTGCCTTGTTCGTCCCACTCCCAACCTAACAGATGGCGGGCGATAAACTGGCATAAGTAAATTTTGCTCAGCCACGAGTTGTTGCTCGTTGAGGAAATCTTCCATCCTCCATCCGGGAACAAACAAATTCCTTCCCGAAGCACATAACGCAAATGAGCGTTCAAGGCTTGAATATATTCTCCGAAGCGGCCGTCTTTGTTTAACGCTTCATGACAATTAGTGAAATAAGGGAACACAAGCCCCTCGATAGCTGGGATGATTTTGGAGTCGTTTCCTTCTCCCATGACAGCCGGGATGTACCCATCATCAGTCACATAGCTGACGATTGTCGCCGCACATTTTTCTGCCTGCTCTCCCGCCAGCGCGGCCAATTCTTCCTTGCCGACATCATGGAATAATTTCTCAAGCGCTACATAGGCTGCCCAACATTTACCTGCTAAATATAAATTGTTGCGGGCTTGGCCGAGGGAAACGTCCAAACTGTCATACGTCGTAATTTCCGCTCCGCCCATCGTGCGAGTACTATCCAATCCCATAATGCCATTCCGTTTTTCCGGATCGGGATGATCGCGGCGAACCATGCTTTCTAGACACTGTTCTAAGATGGCAAGCCGCTTGTCGCGCCATGCCCAGTCTTTGGTTTGTTCAATGTACACCGCAGCGCAAAGCACCCAGTTGACGAGCTGTTCGTGCGTCATATGCGAGAAGCAACCGCTAAGGCCATATAGCTCGTATGACGAGTGGTGCGGGCGCAAGAACGTATTCGCTACTCCCATGTCATGAGTAAAACTGATGCCACCCGGATATTCTGTCTCTTCTCCCGGAAAACGAACACCATCCTCGTAACTATAGCGTTCGACATATAAGTCAAGGACATTTTTCACCGTCCATGGATTCATCTTCAACTCAAAAAACAGTTGGTCGACGGTCAAATCAAACGTATTCATCATGCGGTACTCGCCTTCGTTGACAACCCAAATCGGCTTTCCTTCATGCTCAAGCAGCTGTGTATTGCCGTAATAACTGCGAATGGCATGCGCCATCATAAACTTTTGATCATCGGAGAGCCATTCTTTTTCAATGAGTTCGTTCGAACGAAACGATTGCTCCTTCAGCACTTCTGCCTTCTCTAACGCATAAAGGCCGACTTCCTCAATATTATTAAAGAAACGAGTATAGAAATAAGAAGTATCCATTCCCGCTGTCACGTAACCGCCACGATAAAAACAAACAGCAAACTGATACGTTTTCTTTTCACCCGCTGGAACATCGACAATTAACGCACCGACTTTTCCAAGCCCAAACGTCCAGTTTTCTTCGAGCTGCGCCGTTAAAATATCTTCCATGCTAAAATGCAACGCGGAGCGAACATCCTCGTCTTTGGAAACGATGCCAACAATTCGCCCTTGCCCAACTCCGCGCAGTTGCGGGCATGTCTCATCGATTCGCCGCATCGAAGTATACGGATCGGTGCCTTCGAACCCGAAAAACGCCCGCCGTGCTCTCGTTCCATTTGTATTATCAATCTTCATCTCAACGATTACAGCTGGAACCAACGCCAGCTTGAGTTCTTCCTCGTCCGCGGTTTCCGGATCTGGCACCGCTTTTACAGGAGAATAAATCGTAAACGTTAAATCTCCAGCCTTCCATGTATCTGTTGCCACATGAAATTCGCGTTGAATCTCCTCTTTGGCAAACGGGATTAAAATGTTCGGTTTTTGCGGATTCGGGTCGGGATTTTCAATGTCATACCGTTTACTTTCATCTTCTCCCGATGTCTCCCAAAATGGTAGAACGTGATATAATCCCGATTCATGTAACGATTCTACGCCAATAAATACGTTTTGCCGCGGTGGACGGGCGAGTTCGAGATCCAATCCCCCGCTTTTTCCCGGAAACCCTAATGTGAAGCTGGAAAACGCTCCAACCGGTGAATGGTGGGCGTTAAAAAATAGATTGTTTGGCATAATCATTTTTCTCTCTCCTTTTCTCCTCTTTATCCTTTTATCACGCAAACAGCATCATTTTAATAGCAATCGATAGAATGTTAATTTGGTAGAGGGATCACCTAGATTATTTAATCCATCGTCTGCAACTGTAATAACTCGCTGATGGTGACAAATTCATATCCTTGCAACCGCAACTCTGAAACGAGTATTTTAACAGCTTGGATCGTTTGCGAACGATCCCCAAATCCATCATGGAAAAGCAGGATGCTTCCATTTTTTATATGATTGCGGGTCTTCTGAACAATATAATCGACACCAGGTTGCTCCCAGTCTAGCGCATCAGTATTAAGAGCACCAATCATCTTATAGCCGAAATGATGGCACATTGACATAACAGTTTCATTATAGTCAAGATAGGGTGGACGGAAGATAACAGCCTTTCTCCCAGTCATAGCAGCAATCATTGCATCCGTTCGCTCCATCTCTTGCAAGCAGTCATCTTCATCTAAAGAGGTCAGTCTAGCATGCGAATACGTATGATTGCCAATTTCATGCCCCTGTAATTTGACAGCTTCTACAATTTCGGGATGTTCCTCCATATGACGCCCAATCATGAAAAAGGTCACCTTTCCCGCTATCTTCTCAAATATATCTAGCACCTTTAACGTATAAACCGGATTTGGTCCATCATCGAACGTTATGGCGACCACCTTGCGAGGCGTCTCAACATGTTCAATCATTTCCAATCTAGACATGCCATCCTCCCATTTATTCAGCTATGCCAAACCGATACATCGTCGTTGATACCCGCTCCTCATTTGCTGACAGTACCCAAGACGGAAACTGTGCATGGTGAATCGCATCTGGCAACCCTTGGGTTTCAAGGCAGATGCCCAAATATTTTCGCGATGGCGCACCGTTAAGATCGAGCCCTTCCGGCAATTGGTTTGACGTGTACACCACCACACCGACTTCATCCGTCTCGACTGTCAACATCCTCCCACTCTCGTCGTCATAGAGCACAATTTCTTTGTCATGATGCCGGTCAAGCCAAAACGGATGATCGTATCCTTGCCCGACAAGTTCAATTTGCGGATGTCCCGATTCGACTGCCTCTCTTACTCTCTTTCCTTGACGCAAATCAAACGGTGTGCCGGCGACATCGATGACTGCTCCGGTTGGAATCAATTCCTTATTCAACTCTAACACGCGCGAACTTTGGATCGTTAACGTATGGTCCAAAATATCCCTTTTTAAGTTACCGCTTAAGTTAAAATACGTATGATTTGTCAAGTTGAACAATGTCGTTTGGTCCGAATGGGCTCGATAGGTGACGATCCATTCGTTGTCATTATTAAGCCAATACGTCACTTGAACATTCACTGTTCCAGGATATCCTTCTTCCCCGTCTGGACTCGTATAGGAAAAGATCACCCCGACTGCATTGTCGCGCTGGATGGACTCCGCCTCCCAAAGTACGCGGTGGAATCCATTCGGACCGCCATGCAGATGGTTATTGTTTTCATTTTTTGCTAATCGATACGTGACGCCATCAAGTTCAAAGCTTGCCCCTTGAATACGTCCTGCCACACGGCCGATCACCGCCCCAAAGTAAGGGGCATTCGTCAAATATGGCTCAAACTCGCTAAATCCAAGCACAACGTTCTCAACGTTTCCATTCCGATCCGGGACAAGCAGTTTCGTCACAATGCAGCCGTAATTCGTCGCCGATAGTTTCATGCCACGGTCATTTGTTAACGTAAATAGAAGGACATCTCTTCCGTTACATTCAGACCATTTTTCGCATGTAACTTCCATGTGGATTCCCCTTCCTTATAACCTCACAATATTTTCCGTCTCCAGCGATGTGTGGCAAGCGTCGATCACCCGCGCCTGTCTGACCATGTGCTCCGCCGAATACGACAGCGGTACGCCTTCAAGGATGCCGCGTGAGAAATGTTCGATTTGCATCACATATTGATCGCCTGACACCGTTTCTTCTCTTATGTTTCCATCATCAGTCATAACGATGATTCGCCCCTCACCTTCATCGACATCTGGTCGGTACGCCCGTGGGACAACGATTTTTCCTTTCGTACCTACTACTTCGTATTCGTTTTGAAAGAACATATCAAAACTACACGTGAACTGAGCGAGAACACCATTTTCCATCTTCATCCATCCATTCGACGTCAAATCAACTGAACGGTGCGGATCAAACTGGGATTGAACAAACAGCTCCACAGGCTCGGCGTCAAGGATATATCTTGTCGAGTGCACGCAATAGCAACCGACATCAAACAAGCTCCCTCCGCCAAGTTTGTCATTCATGCGGATATTCATTTCCCGGTCTTGCAAGTAAAAAGAGAAATGAGTACGCATGTACTTGACGTCGCCAATTTCGCCAGCGGCTAAAAGCTGCTTCACCCGATCATGCTGCGGATGGAATTGGTACATGAATGCTTCCATGAATAAAACACCGTTTTTGTCGCACGCCTCTATCATGCGCCGAACATCCTTTTCACATAGGGCAGCTGGCTTTTCACAAAGCACATGTTTTTTCTTCTGTGCTGCTCTGATCGTCCATTCGGCGTGCAGACTGTTTGGGAGCGGAATGTACACCGCATCGATATCAGGGTCATTGAGCAGTTGTTCATAGCTGTCGTATGCTCTTGGAATCCCGAGCTCCTGCGCCACTTGGCTGGCCTTCCCACTTTCACTAGCGATGGCCACGACTTCAGCGTGATCTGCCCGGCGAATAGCCGGAATCATAACGTCTTTGGCAATGGCTGCTGTGCTGATAATGCCAAATCGGACGTTACGTTTCATGTTTCTTTTCTCCTTTCCGTTTTCAAATAGATAGGCTGGCTAAAACGAGCCAGCCCTCTCTCAATTTTCCAGCAAACAAACCGAAACACCTTAGAATCAACTTGCCTTACTTTTACTTGAGATATCGATCCAAACGGCCATAATTAAAATGAGTCCTTTGACAATATATTGCCAAAAGGTTTCAATGTTCATCATGCTCATACCGTTATCAATACTAGCCATAATCAGAGCACCAATAATTGCCCCAACAATATTTCCCCTACCTCCCATTAAGCTTGTACCACCAATGACACAAGCGGCAATAGCATCCAATTCATACATTTCTCCACTGCTTACTGTAGCGGCATTCAGTCGGCTTGTCAAAAGAACACCTGCTATAGCCGAAAGAACTCCCATTAAAACAAAAACGGACAGCACAACTCGCTTAATGTTGATTCCAGATAAAGCAGCCGCCTCAATATTCCCACCGATTGCATAAATATATCGTCCAAATGGTGTCTTAACAGCGATAAAGACAAAAATAACCGCCAATAAGACAACAATGAGCATCGGGATAGGAACGCCGTAATAACGGCTTAACATGTACACTAGAACTAAAATGCACAACGAATAGATCGCTGCTTTCCCATAATCATTTGCTCTCGAATTGAGCACTAATCCTAGCTCTTTTCGTTTCTTTCTATTTCTCTCTATAGAAACAAATAATAGAACGATACTAACAGCAGCTAAAATATAACCAATCGCATAAGGGAGATAGCTATTTCCAATCGCCTCAAAACTACTATCTAACGGTGCTATTGTTTCACCATTACTAATCCCGATCAAAATCCCTCGAAAAATTAACATTCCTCCCAGGGTGACAATAAAAGCAGGAACACCTCGATAAGCAACCCACCAACCTTGCCAGAGCCCGATCAACGCACCGGCAACAATCGCCACGAAAATGACGGTGGCTGTCCCCCAACCATACCATACTTGCAATATTGCGGCGATTCCCCCGGTTAATCCGACAACCGACCCAACCGATAAATCAATATGGCCAGCTATAATAACTAACGTCATACCAATTGCTAACACAGAAATAACAGACATCTGCATAAATAAGTTAGACAAATTTCGTGATGATATGAATTCACCATCAGTTAAGACACCGAAAATAACGGCGATAAAGACTAATGCTATAATCAGTGTATAAGAACGAAAGTCAAATTTCCATTGTACCTTTCCATCCATTTGGCTCTTCGATGTTGCTGCAGGAATCGAGCTTTTCATCCTTATTTTCCTCCTGTTGCACAAGTCATAATTTTCTCTTGTGTCGCCTCATGACGTTGAAACTCCCCAACCATTCTTCCTTCTGACATCACTAAAATGCGATCGGACATTCCCATGACTTCCGGCAACTCAGATGAAATTAGAACAATCCCAACTCCTTGGCTGGCTAGATCATTAATAATTTTATAAATTTCGTACTTCGCCCCGACATCGATCCCACGAGTCGGTTCGTCCAAAATCAGTATTTTCGGGTTATTTAAGAGCCATTTACTTAAAACTACTTTTTGTTGATTTCCGCCGCTTAGTTGGGATACCTTTGCTTCTAAAGTAGGAGCTTTTAATTTCATTTTCCTCGTTATTTCTTCGGCCTTTTTTACTTCCAACGTATGATCAATAACATTCCGCCTTGCGACCTTTTTCAAAGCGACAAGAGTAGCATTCTTAATAATATTCATTTCCAAAACAAGGCCATATTTTTTTCGATCCTCAGATACATACGCCATTCCGTATTTAATCGCTTCTGCAGGACGATGAATATGAACTTGCTCACCGTCAACCCAAACCGTTCCCTCTTTCTTTCCACCATAAGCACCAAATAGACTAGTAAATAGCTCTGTTCTCCCCGAACCCATCAAACCTGAAATTCCAAGAATTTCTCCTTTTCTTAGAGAAAACGAAACATCCTTAATGACGTTCCTACCCGTACGTTCATCTCTAACAGAATAGTTCTCCACTTTAAGCACTTCTGTCCCTATCTCCCGAGGTTCATACGGGTATAACTCATTCAGTTCCCGACCTACCATTTTGGCAATAATCCGCTCTTCAGTCAGTTGATCAATGGGATCGGTACTGATGGTTTGTCCGTCACGCAAAACCGTTACCGTATTAGCTAATTCCATAACTTCATTTAGTTTATGAGAAATATAAATACAAGTAACTCCCTGTGCACGAAGGTCGCGAAGAATTTGCTTTAAAACTTCTACATCACTGTCTGTCAGTGCTGCTGTCGGCTCATCTAAAATAATAATTTTAGCGTTCTTTGCAAGTGCTTTGGCAATTTCAATTAATTGTTGCTTGCCGACCGTTAAATCTCGAACCTTTGTTTCCGGATCAATGTTCAGTCCTATTTTCTGCAGCCATTTTTGCGTCTCCGAATATAAGCGATTCCAATCAATATATCTTCCTCTCATCAACTCATGACCGAGAAACAAGTTCTCGGCGACCGTCATTTCTTCAACTACGGCCAGTTCTTGATAAATAATCGCAATTCCCGCCTCTTGTGATTCTTTAATATTTCTAAATTGCACTTCTTTTCCTTCGACATAGATCTTTCCATCATATGATCCGTATGGATAAACCCCGCTTAAAATTTTCATCAATGTAGACTTCCCGGCACCATTTTCACCACAAAGTGCATGAATCTCTCCTTTACGGACGGAAAAGGTCACGTTGTCCAGCGCCCGAACCCCTGGAAACTCTTTTGTAATCCCCTTCATCTCTAGAATATACGGTTGCATATATCCCACCTACTAACAAAGAAAGTTAGATTGATAAACTAAGTTTAGAAGCTGCGGACAGCATCCACGTTTTTAAGTGAAGATACTGTCCGCACATCGATTAATAGCGAATTATGGACGCGGCGGGCGTTTGTCTTCAGGCACATTTTTATAAACTTTATCATACGAATGGAATCCATCTTTAATAACGGTGTCAATGACATTATCTTTATCAATCATAACTGGATCGAGTTTGATAAACGGTACATCTACTTTTCCGTTATTTACTGTTTCATCCGCTTGAATTTTTTCGCCCTTCGCCAGCTGCACTGCGACTTCAGCAGATTTTGTCGCAATGCTCTTAATCGGTTTGTATACCGTCATTGATTGAGTTCCTTCGACAATCCGCTGAACAGCAGCTAAGTCAGCATCTTGTCCAGAAATCGCCACTTTTCCATCTAAGCCTTGAGCCTTTAACGCTTGGATTGCTCCTCCTGCAGTGCTATCATTCGATGCCACAATCGCATCAATTTGGTTTTTATTGGCCGTCAATGCATTCTCAATAATTCTCATCGCTTCAGAAGCTTGCCAGTCTTTTGCCCATTGATCCCCGACGACTTTAATATCCCCTTTATCAATTAAAGGTTGTAAAACCTTCATTTGCCCTTCTCTAAACATTTTGGCGTTATTGTCAGTCGGCGAACCGCCCAATAAAAAGTAGTTTCCTTTAGGAACTTTTTTCACTAAATATTCTGCTTGCATTTCTCCGACACGTACGTTGTCAAACGAAACGTAAGCATCTACATCCGCATTCATAATGAGCCGGTCATAAGAAAGTACTTTTACCCCTTCTTTTTTGGCCTGTTGAACGACTGGAGATAAGGATTCAGTATTAACGGCTACAATGACTAAAACGTCAATTCCTTGGGATAACATATTTTGAATTTGTGACAGTTGCTTCTCGCTATCCCCGTTTGCAGACTGAACCAGAACGTCAGCCCCTAACTTCTTGGCTTCTTCGACAAAAATGTCACGGTCATGTTGCCATCTTTCAAGTGTAAGATCGGATACAGAAAAACCAATTTTTATTTTTTTATCTTGTCCTGTCTGATCCTTGTTGTTTCCGCTTTCATTTTTAGCAACATCCTGCCCACAAGCGGAAACTAACAGTAAAATGAGAGAAAATAGTAAGGTAGGACTTAAGAACTTCGAAATCCTTTTCATAATCTCCCCCCTAGTGACTAGTAATTTTTAAAACTTTTAAGTAAATTATAAATCACTCATCTTTGTTTGTCTATAACACAAACAAAGATTTTAATTTTGTATAGGAATTATAGCTATAATGAGGTCGTCGCAGTAGTGATAACAAGTTTATTAGAGCCCTTCAACAAAAACAAGCGTATTTGTTAAAAGCTAGTCACCCCAAATTCTAGGATATATCAAATGAAGCAGCATGTATACATCGCTTGTCGCACAAAAAATCTCCTATAAAGTCACTAATTGCTTTCACGCCCATTCCATCCCCCTAAAAAAGAGCACCTTTCCTGTAGATGTGAATATCCATACCGGAAAGAGGTGCCCCACGAATATCTATAAGCATACTGTTGAATTGGTTGTATCGTTTGATCATCAACACGGCAGGACGTGACTCACGAAAAGCCTTTATAAGTGAGTTCTGCTGCCTCCCTAGAATGAAGGTTCATCGCTCACAAACCAGAGAATTTTATATAACGAGCTTAGGTAATCTTAGAGAATCGACAGCAGTGAACGCTATTTTCATTCCTAAGCAACAATAAATCTTACTGATACTCCTTATGAATCATCTTATTTAGTGAGTTCAGATTGCTGTCTATGGGGATAGATGCGAAAACAAAACGCTTTATACATCGTTTCACCGATTTCATGTTCATCGTGTACTTCGTTCAGTGGAAAGAGATGATGTGATGCTCTCTTTCCCTCTGAAGGGCTGAGTTTTCTTGCTCTCATTCAAAAAAGAAGAAGATCCTTGTGCCACGGTCCGCTATGCACTCCCGCTCTTCCCTCCGTTTGTTTGTGGACAGCTCTCGTTACAATGAAGACAACACCCCTTCTTTTGCTTTCCCTACCGAACCGAATTCGCGAATTTTTTGTCTTACGGTCTGTTTTACTTCTTCTCTTCCTGCCCCAAGGTATTTTCTCGGATCATACAGGCCGTTATTCTCATTGAGTAAAGAACGAACTCCCCTAGTAAACGCCAATTGATTTTCCGTGTTGACGTTAATTTTAGCTGTTCCTAACGAAATGGCTCTGCGAATATCCTCCAAGGGGATTCCTGTTCCTCCATGCAGCACAAGCGGCACGCCAGTTAAGCGCTGGATTTGTTCCATTTGCGCAAATCCTAATTTCGGTTTCCCTTTATACGGACCGTGAACCGAACCTAATGCCGGTGCTAGGCAGTCAACTCCGGTTTCTTTGACTAACCGCTCACATTCTTCCGGAATGGCGTACATCGCTTCCGCTTCATCGACCACTACGTCATCCTCTTGCCCTCCGATTCTTCCGACCTCTGCTTCAACGGAGACACCAAAAAACCGAGCCGCCTCAACAACTTTTTTTGTCATCGAAATATTTTCTTCCAAAGGGAAATGGGAAGCATCAATCATCACGGATGTAAACCCAGCTTCCATCGCTTCGAGGCATTGCTCATAGGAGGAGCCGTGGTCTAAATGGAGAGCGACAGGTACAGTAATGCGGTATTCTTTCACGAGTTCTTTAACCATGGCCGCTGCCGTCCGGAGTCCACCAAGATGCCCGATATATCCCGGACTCACAGCCAAAATGACGGGTGCTTCCTCTTCTTCGGCCCCTAGGAGAATGGCTTGGGCGAATTCTAAGTTGTTCACGTTAAAATGGCCGACAGCATAGTTTCCCTGTAAAGCACATTGTAACATTTCCTTCATTGAGACAAGCGGCATTTCGATTCCCCTTTCTGTTTACACATTCGTGAAAAAGCATCAAGCGCCCTAAGGCGCCTGATCGTTTTTCCATCGCTCTTACCAGCGAGCAGTGAGCATTTTCTTACGTGTATAAAACTCCACACCGTCCATGCCGTTAGCGTGAAGATCGCCGTAGAACGAATTCTTCCACCCAGAGAACGGGAAGAAGGCCATCGGTGCTGGGACCCCTAAGTTGACCCCTAACATCCCGGCATCGATTTCATCACGGAACTTACGGACATTTCCGCCATCTCTTGTGTAAATGCATGCCCCGTTGGCAAATGGAGACTTGTTGGCCACTTCAATGGCTTCATCCAACGTGCTAACCCGCACAATCGAAAGAACAGGAGCAAAAATTTCATCTTTCCAAATCGTCATGTCGGTGGTGACTCGGTCAAAGATGGTCGGTCCGATAAAGTATCCCTCGCCTTGGACAGCAGCATCTTTTCGCCCGTCGCGCACTAAAATAGCTCCTTCTTTTTCTCCCAGTTCAATATAGTTGACCGTCCGTTGTTTATGAGCTTCGCGAATGACCGGGCCTAAAAAGACGCTCTCCTCCAATCCGTTGCCTATCTTAATTTCATTTGCGGCCGCTACTAATCTCTCAACTAATTCATCAGCAATGTCCCCAACCGCGACAACGACCGACGCCGCCATGCACCGCTCTCCAGCCGAGCCGAACGCCGCATTAATAATTTCACGGACAGCCACTTTCAAGTCTGCATCCGGCATGACAATCGAATGGTTTTTCGCTCCTGTCAACGCCTGAACGCGTTTGCCATGAGCCGCTGCTGTTTTGTACACATACTCGCCGACTGGTTGGGAACCGACGAACGAGATCGCCTTCACATCTGGATGCTCCAAAAGTCCGTTCACGACATCATGCGCCCCGTGAACGATGTTGAGTACTCCATCTGGAAGCCCGGCTTCTTTAAAAAGTTCAGCTAGGCGATTGGCCAACATCGGTGTGCGTTCGGACGGTTTTAGGACGAACGTGTTTCCGCACGCAATCGCTAGCGGGAACATCCAGCAAGGCACCATCATTGGGAAGTTAAACGGCGTGATGCCCCCAACGACACCAATTGGATAACGGTACATTCCTGATTCAATGCCGGTCGCAATGCTAGGAAGTTGTCTTCCCATCATGAGCGTCGGCGCACCTGCCGCAAATTCTACGCATTCAATTCCGCGCTGAATTTCCCCATAGGCTTCGTTGTAGCTTTTGCCGTTTTCTAACGTCACCAACCGGGCCAGCTCTTCCCAATGTTCAACAAGCAATTGCTGGTATTTGAATAAGATTCGCGCCCGGCGCGGCACTGGCGTTTTGCTCCATGTTTTGAATGCTTCTTTTGCTGCCGCAACCGCACGATCCAAATCCTCGCGGGTCGAAATCGGAACGTAAGCGAGCACTTCGCCTGTCGCAGGGTTTGGAACCGCTTCTGTCTTCGCAGAACGAGATTCCACCCATTGCCCACCAATATAGTTTTTTAAAGTTTGTACTCCCGTTGTCATTGTCATGTTCGTCGATCCCCTTTCATTTATGATTTTGCAGCGGTCGAGCTGCTTTTATGTTGTTGAATGAACTGTTCAATTTGATCTAACGTCGGCATTGCATCGGAACAACTATGGCTCGAGATGACAATCGAAGCAGCTGCTGCACCATATTCCATCGCCTTTGGAATCGGCCATCCATTCATTAATCCGTAGATAAACCCAGCAGCGTAAGAATCGCCTGCTCCAAACGTTTTGACAATATTCGCCGGAAAAATCGTACCGACAAACGTTTCCCCTGTTTTCGTATAGGCGATCGATCCATCTTTGCCATGTTTAATGACGACGATTTTCGCGTGATAATCAAACCATTTTTGCGCCGTTTTCTCGTCATCATGCTGATGAACAGCAAACTGCTCCATCATGTCAAATTCTTCTCTCGTGCCGATGATCACGTCGCATTTTTCGGCGGCCAAGTTGTAATAAATCGCCGTTTCCTCTTTGGATTGCCACGTATAAGGGCGATAATCCAAATCGAAAAAGACAACGACTCCATGGCGTCTTGCATATTCCAACGCTAAAAACACCGCTTCTCTTGACGGGCTTTTCGCCAAAGCCGTCCCGGAAATCAATAAGCATTTTGCCTGCCGAATATAGTCTTCATGAATGTCGTTCGGTTCCAGTTTCAAATCAGCGACATTATCGCGATACATGAGGATGCTGCAGTCGGTCGGACTCTTAATCTCGGTGAACGCCAAGCCTGTTACACTGCCGGACTTGTCGGTAATGACATGGGATGTATCAATGCCATTGTTTTTTAAGTATTGAACGATAAATCGGCCCATTTGGTCGTCGGCCACTCGGCCGATAAACCCTGTTTTCATGCCAAGCCGGGCCATGCCGATGGCAATATTCGCCGGAGATCCGCCGACATATTTCGTAAACGTCACCGTTTCTTCCATCGGCCGGTGAATCTCATTGGCATTTAAATCGATGCATAGTCGGCCGACAGCGATAAAATCCAACGGTTTTTGCTCGTCAAATGGGAGTAAATTCATCGAACCGCCTCTTTCCTGTCGTCTTTTTAGATCGTTTCTACTTCTGTTTGGCCGCGAGTTTGCTTTCCATCACCCACTCATGGTCCGGATCATTGCGGAACTTCCACGTCCGTACGGGCCCGGCCATGACGTTTAAGTAATACCCCTCATAACCCGGGGGAGCCGAAACCGGGTGATAGCCTTTCGGCACCAAAACAACATCTCCGTTTTTCACGACCATCGTTTCATCAATGGAACGGTCATCAGTATAGACCCGTTGCACCATAAAACCATGGTCCGGATTGATTTGATGATAATACGTTTCCTCTAAATAAGATTCATGCGGCAAATTGTGTTGGTCATGTTTATGCGGTGGGTAACTCGACCAGTTTCCTTCCGGCGTAAATACCTCAACGACAAGCAAACTGTCAGCCGGTTTAGACTCCGGAAGAATATTATGTATCCGCCGTTCAATGTTTCCCGCCCCGCGCATTTCCACTCCTACTTCGCTTGGCGGAATCAAACGGGCTGGATACGTTCCTTTCCCTGGCGCTAAACAAACGGCCAATTCCAAATCAGTCAATGCTTGCACTTCATAAACATCATTGGACGGGACATAGACGGAGTATGGCGGAATTTTCTCAAAAACATCCATTCTCAATCCAATATTTTCCCACCGTTCATGTCTT
>Ga0207866_1002393_pt1 | contig 13899 bp, 11 predicted proteins | sample HigsolmetaAR203D_FD_184835 | JGI IMG/M metagenome (GOLD analysis project Ga0207866, IMG submission 184835) | Ionic liquid and high solid enriched microbial communities from the Joint BioEnergy Institute, USA - AR20-3-D (SPAdes) (version 2) ...
GGCCATACTGGGATCGTGGATGCGAGACGGCTCGCCGCCCCGGGGCGGGGAGCCGAAGCGAGGTCCGCGCTGCCTTCGTCTAGTGGTGAGGATGCCGCCCTCTCAAGGCGGTGACATGGGTTCAAATCCCATAGGCAGCGCCAGGATCGCGTATCAGGGGGTGTAGCTCAGAAGGTCAGAGCACTGGCCTGTCACGCCAGAGGTCGCGGGTTCGATCCCCGTCACCCTCGCCAATCTTCTTGCGCCGCTCGTCTATCGGTCAGGACGCCGGGCTTTCAATCCGGAAAGAGGGGTTCAACTCCCCTGCGGCGCCCCATCTGGCACATCGGAGGACGCCTTGGAATGTGCGCCGATGATGTGTGAGGCCGAGTCTTGAGATCGCCTCGTAATGCTCCTTTGTAGCCATACCCGGGGAACTCGGCGTCGAGCCGAGCCATATGTCATCACGATGCGTCTTGGCGATGATGGACGCAGCCGCGATCGACGCGGACCTGGAATCACCCCTGATTACGACGGTTGCCGGCCACGGAAGACCGAGAGGCAGTCGATCTCCGTCGACCAGGGCATGCTGCGGGGGCCTCCAGGAAGTGAGGAGATAGCGCGACGCATGGCGAGGAACGTCGCCTCGAGGAAGTTGAGCTCGTCGATCTCGGAGGGCGACGCTTCGCCGACGCCCACGAGGCAGTGCTCTGGGATCTTGGCACGCGGTTCCCGGCGCCTCAGGCCGGGATCCGCTTGCCATCGTCCACGCCGACGAGGACGGAACCCCGGAAAGCCATCGGGAAGAATTTAATCGAGGATTGACCGAGCGTATCGAATGAAGCGAGGATCTCCCACTAATACGTGTTCGAAAAGCGGATGCTTCCCTCGTAAAATCGCGTCCGTCGGATGAGATCTGAAACAGGATTCGAATCCAAAAATGTTGACAGAACGAGTTTCAAGCACTAATCATTTGGCAACCGTCGCGGATGGCAAGGATTGAGGGAAACATGTTTGAGGTAAGCGACACCGAGTTCATGCTGGCTTTGGCGTGGCAAGGCCAGATGGCAGAGAACATTGAGCTCGCCAAGGAATTCGGCAAGGCACTTGAGTCGTACGCTGAGGCATTGGCGGTGGAAAGGGCTATCGTGGCCGGCCTTGAAGCTCAACTAGAGCTAATAAAAGAGAGTCATCCGGACATTCTGCTATTCAAGAATAGCGCTTTGAAATTTAAGGATGGCACTCCAAAAACCTTCGGGCGAATAGTTTATGAAGAGGCATTTGATAGGCGCCTTAAACAAATAAACCCGAAAGCTAACCCGCTAAAATACCGGAAAGACTAACAAGCGGGGCGTACGCCCCGCTTGTTTTATGTCGACGTCCATTTCCCGACACCTCTTGCAATGGATCTTGCCGCGGATCTTGCCGCGGATCTTGCCGCGCCGGCGTTGGAGGCAACACTTCCGACTTTGGTAATGCCCTCGGATCGATGACCGATCTGGGACGCGAAGGCCACGGTCCTCTGGTTCTCGCTCTCCTCACCCAGCCCTTCGCTGCTGTGGCCGAACCAGCGAGTAACGCGATCGGGGACCTGGTTGATTAGGCTGAATGACCTAAGGGCCAACTGCCAGTGCAGGTACGTCATGATGGCGATCATGACGATGGCCCCGATCGGCCCCACAGCGTACTCGGCAGTGGCGGCGGACGCGGCAACGCCGAAGGTATTGACGACGAACCAGGCCATGGCGCCGAACACGAAGTAGGACATCATCAGGCCGAGGATCATCAGCGACGGTCGCAGAAGCAGGTTGAAGGCGATCATGTAGCCGGGTCGCTGAACCTGCTCGATGAGTTCCGCGCCATCCATCCGGACGTGGAAGAATGCCCAAAGCGGAGCGGCAATGAGCGCCTCCACTAGGAGAATGAGCATCCCCATAAGGAAGAACATGACCTGAACATAAGGGATCATGGGGATGACGTAGGCGTGCATTACTCCAGCAGCGAAGACCGCCAGCAGAAGCATTAGCACAAAGCCCAACAGCGCACCTGTCACGCTGCCCGCAGACAATGAACTGAAAAGGTTGAAAACGCTGGAGGCAAACTTGCCGACAACCGGGACGGAGAAATTCTTTGCCAGCGTGAGCGCGCCGGTCGCAAGAAGGGCTCCCCAGGCAAAGTTCAGGATGACATGCCCAAAGTCAACGATCGAAACGAGTGGATTAAACGGATCCAACTTGTTCAACGTGCCGATCGAAAACTGGAAGAAGCCGTCCAGCAACTCATTTGTTATCGTTCCCAGAATACTATCATCACCGGACCTGATGCGGCTGGCCTTTGCCGCGGTTGGGTCAAATCCAGAGAACGAAGTTCTGGCGGTATGCCACCAATTGTCAAACGCGGTCACGGCGCCCGGCTGTTCAGGGTATCCCCACAGAACTTCCATCAGTCCCTTTGGAATGGACGAGGCACCCTCGGCGCTCGGAGCCTTGAAGTCTGGCCGTTCCATTGCCTTGGAATACACGGCTGACTGAACCTGCGAGAGCGTCAGATAGTATATTCCGGACGCAGCCCACCCCTTCTTTGAGGCTTCCGCTGTCAACGCCTCCACCAGGGAACGCGCGCCTCCCTTTCCTTCGTGAAGATCGAACGCGCGAGTATACTCCTGGGCTGCGGCGACGAGTTTCTGGCTGTATTGGTCAACCTGCGCTGAAAGTTCACCACCGAACTGATTCGCGATATCGGAGGCCGACGCGGCATTGAATGCGTATGCGGGCGGGCAATCGCTGCTTCCATAGCATACGTAAGTTTTGGCGACCTCCCTGGCCTTTTCTCGGATGGCGAGCATGGCATCCTGCAAGGCGGCCTTCTTCTTTTCATCGAATTCGGCGGCAGCCCTCTGCTGCTGCACCGATACCCGATCGGCGTTTCGGCCGTCGAAGTACGTCACATCGATGGAGATGGAACCGCATGCTGACCCGTAGTTGACCCGATATTGCTTTTCGGAATTCATAAAGTAACCAAGAAATTCCGTGACAAAGTTTGGCTTCGCCGTGACATCCTGCCACGTATTCTCATTAAGGGATGTAACATACGGAACGGCCTGGTAGCCGTAAGACACAACATACGGAACGGCCTGGTAGCCGTAAGACACATCGAAATTCCATGCGGATCCGTTTGTGACTTTCAGGTACTGATTGCCGACGGCATTGCAAAGCTCCATTCTGGCAATCCGGTAAATAATCTCATCAGCGCCGGACAGCTTTGCCGCGACAACCTGTCTGCCGGACGGAATCTCATTAGTTGCGACAGAAGAGGAGCTAATCCCCTTGGAAAGGGAAATGATATACGGAGTCCAGATCGTATTTGCGAGATTACTTCCCCAGACGATTAGATAAACGACCAGAACCTGAGCAGGCCCAAAGCCACCGGCCACCGGGACAAGGGAACCGATGCCGATGACCACGCGCGCAGGAGCCCAGATCTGATGCCAGCGTTCCCCAAGGACCTTTCCCGAATAGGCTGACGCGACAACGCCAACGAGGACATGCCAAGTCAACATCAGCGATGCGATCATCACCAGGACTGCCGAAAACGCCAGAAAGCCGTTGGCAACGGCAGTATGAGCGGGCGTCAGGTTCTCCGTGTGATCGGAAAGCGGGCCGATCCCCGGAACGACGTACTTGAGGAGGTTGAAGAAGAGATCGTCACTGCACGGCTGATGGAACAGGTCATAGGGCTTGTCAGCCTGTCCGGTCGCGCCGCTGGCGCAGAATGGCGCATCGGCAGCGAGTGCTGGCGAGGGCTGGAGCATGGGTAGAGCCATCATCGCGGCAAGCAGGATGGCTGTCGCCACCCTGCCGATCCGCTTGGACGGAAGGATCTCGCCGGACCGCAGGTACTCGCCAAGACCTCGAATGGCGCGTTTGCGAACGATCCAGTTGAGGTAGCCGAATCGGATCGCCAGCGACAGAAGCGCGGGGACCAAAGCGAAGCGGAGCGCGACGTCAAGGATGGTGGGCAATCCGGAGATGTTCCCGAAGGCCATTGAAGCGACGCCGATCACGACAACCGCCATGAGCAACGCGATATAGAAATAGAAACCGCGATGCGTGTTCGAGGCGATTTGCTCGAGATCCTCGTCCGTTTTGCCCATTGCCTGCCTAGCGGCCTCGAAGCGAACCTCGGGGTCCGTAATGGACTCATCGATGCCGGGCAGGTGGGAGGTGTCCTCCTTCGCCGAAACGGCCCTGAAGAGCCCGAGCACCGTCCCGAAGGCGTCAGACACCTGTCCGGCCACGGAGCGCACGGTAGACGCGACGGCCGAGTATCCCGTGACATACCCAAGTTTGCTCCCCTTCCATTCGCGACGACCGGCAAGGTCATCAAGAAGCACGCTCCTGGCCTCATCCCTGATGCGGCCGACGCGGTTCTCACTGGCGCTCATGCTTCGAATCCTTGGAAAGGGGTTCCCGTTTCGGGAATCATGCGGCGAGGCCCGCCCCCGTGCAAGGACGGTCACGCAATCCTCCCAATGCGAGCGTGGATCCGACCGAGGAAAGGCTCAAGCGCACGGCGGCGGATCGCAAATTGTTGACATACGGCGCGCGGCGTGCGACGAACGGCGCAGGAGGAAGGACGGATGAACGCACTGAAGGATTCGGAAAACCTCGCCCGCCTCGAACGTCTTCGCCCCCGCTTCGAGCGTCTCAATGAACAACGCATCCGCGTCGCCGAGAAGATGGAGGCCGCGGAGCGCGAGCTCGAGGAGGCGCGGCGCAACGCGCGCGAGATCGCCGGCACCGACGACCTCGACGAACTCCGCGCCAGGATCTCCGAGAACTACTCGCGGAACACCCGCGAGATCGACGAATTTGAGCGGATCCTCAACGAGATCGAGGCTGCCCTGGAAGGCATTTCAGGGCAGGGTGCGTGATCAGATGCAGGGCCTTCCCGCCAACCTCAAGGAAGAACTGTCCGCCGTCCGACGCCGCCTGGCGGTGGCGGAGGGAGAGAGGCAGGCTCTGGTCGACCGTAGGAACGCATTGGCGAAAGAGGTCGGACTCGCCAAGGGACGCCTTGCGCTGAAGCCGAGGGTGGACGAGTTCCTCGAGGAACTGCAGGCGGAGGCCCACCAGCGTCGCGTTGGCGACTTCGAACGTCTGCTGTCCGCACTGGTCGCCGAGGTCCTCCCTGGAGAGTACCCCATCGGGCTAAATCTCGAGATCGAGCGAGGCCAGCCGTCCCTCGAGATCGTCTCGCGCCGGGGAGTCGATCAGGCGGAGGACATCTACGATGATCAGGGGGGCGCCCTCACGAATGTCGTGTCAATGGGCCTGCGCATGATTGCGGCCGTGCGCTCCCGCACCCGGCGCTTCCTCGTCCTCGACGAAAGCGACTGCTGGATCAAGAACGACCGTGTTCCGGCCTTCTACAAGGTGGTCAAGGAAGCCGCCGGAAAGGTCGGCGTGCAGTGCTTCGTGATCTCCCATCACGACATCACGACCTTCGACGAAGGGATCGCCGTGGCCCGCATTCATGGCGACAAGCATACGGGCGTGCGGATCGAGAACGCTCCCCGGCCGCACCGCTGGCAGGACGATGAGGACGGCATCCGTTTCATCCGACTGGTCAACTTCCAGTCCTACGTCGACGAGACGCTCCATCTCGCACCTGGCGTGAACGCACTCACCGGGCCCAACAACCTCGGAAAGAGCAGCTTCGTGCGCGCCCTGAGGGCTGTCTTCTACGCTGGCGAGGCGCGTGACAGCCTCATTCGCCACGGCGAGAAGGCTTGCACGGTGGAGATCGGCTTCGGCCGGGGGCGCGTGCTCCAGTGGAACAGGCAACGTCGTCGCAATCCCGTCAACATGTGGCGTCTCCTCGGCCCCGACGGAGCGGTGATCGAGGAGAACGGAATGCGGTACGACACGGGTGGGCGCACTCCGCCCGAGTGGGTGACTGATCTCTTCGGCATCGGCCCCGTAGAGGGTCTGGACGTTCACGTCGCCAAGCAGAAGGAGCCCGTGTTCCTGCTGGATCGCCCAGGCTCAACGCGGGCAGCGGTCCTCTCCATCGGACAGGAGTCCAGCCACATCCGGGCGATGGTCGCCCTGCACAAGGAACGCTGCCGACAGGACGCGGAGAGGGTTAGGGAAGGCGAGCGCGAGATGGCGCATATCGTCGGCCGCCTCGAGGCGCTCGAGCGCCTGTCCGAGCTTCGCGACAGACTGGAATCGGCGGCCGCCCTCCTCGAAGCCATCGAGAGGCGCGCGGCGGAGACGGATCGGCTCTCCAGCTGCATCGCCGCCATCGAAAAGACCGAAGGAGCTCGAGCGGAAGCGGCGGCCCGGCTGGCAGGTCTGGATCGTCTGCCGACCCGTGATCATCTGGAGTCTCTCATCGCGGAAGCAGACCTCACGGCGCGCATCGAGAACGTTGCCGACCGGATCGACGCGGCGTCGACCAGCGTGACGCAGGCAGCGCGCGTCGCGGGGATCCTTTCAAGGTTGCCCGCCTCACTCCCCGCCATCACGCCCCTCGATCACTTGGCCGGGATCATCCGGACCATCGAGGAGGCTTCCGAGAGCCTCGTCACGGCCGGCAGGACGGCAGACGTGCTGGCGGCACTGCCCGAAACGATGCCGACCATCGTGAGGAGCGATGCGCTGATCCAGGCGGGCAAGGACATCAAACGGAAGGAAGAGGCGATCAGGGTGATCACTGCCCAAGGCAACATCCTCGCGAGGCTGCCTGGCGCGATGCCTGGAATCGGGGACACCTCCGGCATCGAGAAAGCGGTCGAGGCCATCTCTTCCCTGATTGCCGAGCGGGAACGCCTCGCCGCCCAGAGAAAGACTATCGAGACGGAGACCACGGAGTGCGAGCGCGAGCTCCATGAGCTCACAGAGGCGATGGGGCACGCGTGCCCCGTCTGCGGCGGGGCCATTCAGGACCCCACGGTTCTCGTGGCGCGCCATCTTCATGTCACCGGGGAGCACGGACATGCCGAACCAGTCCATCCGTGAAGCGAACGGCTTTCTCTTCATCGGTGACCCACACCTTAGCTCGCGGCGACCGGGCCGACGTAAGGATGCCGAGTTCGGCCAAACCGTCCTGCGGAAGATCGAGTTCGCCATCGACATTGCCAACGAGCGGCGTCTTATCCCGGTGTTCCTCGGCGACATGTTCGACCGCGCCGTCGAGACCGACGAGATGCTCAAGACGCGCCTGATCCGCATCCTGCGGAAGGCATGGACGCTCCCAATCACGAATACGGGCAACCACGACAAGGCGAACGCCGTCCTGAGCGACGGCGACAGCCTCGCGGTACTCGGGGAAACAGGCTTGCTGAAGGTCGCGGTCCATTCCGGGGCCGTCGAAACGTTCAGGATCGGCGGCAGGCTCTTCGGCCTCGGGGCAACGCCCTACGGACAGGATGCGCCAACGGACGCGCGGCCGTTCTTCGGCAAGGTCGACACCATCATCTGGCTTACCCACCACGACGTCGCCTTCGAGAACCCCTATCCCGGCTCGATGGCGCCGTTCGCAATCGCCGGATGCCGTCTGGTCGTCAACGGCCACATGCATCTGCGCAAGCGTCCCGTCCAGGTAGGCAAGACGCTCTGGATCAATCCCGGCAACATCACCCGGCAAGCCATCGATGCCATCGACCACGTGCCGGCGGTGACCGCCCTCACTGCCGAGGGCAAGCTGGAAACAATCCCGGTTCCGCACGAAAAGGCCGTCTTCGACCTCACGGGCAAACTCATCGATGCCATCTCCCCCGGCGAGGAAGGCCGGAAGGCTGCGACCGAACCGGAGACGGCAGAGAGCGCCTTCGTCAATCTCCTGCGGGCGGATAACGCCATGGAGATGGGGAAGACCGACGATGGCTCGGTGCTCCTCGAAGAAATCGAGGAGAAGCTCGAGAGGGACGGGGCACCGGAGGATCTGCGGATGATCATCCGGTCCCTCTACGACGCCGCAGTCAGGCAGAATGCGCAGCGGTGACAGCAGGCAGGAACGGACCGCGATGGAGGACTTGACCGTATCCAGGCAGGCTTCAACCGCATCCAGGCAGGCTTCAACCGCATCCAGGCAGGCTTCAGTCAAGGGAGTCCCGCGAGAAACGAATCCCTGTTGACCGCATCAGCCGACACGTGCACGATGCCCGGAGGGCAGATCTCCCATGGAGTATTGACCTTCGATGACACGTGCCGTCACCACCGTCGCGAACGCAAATGCCGCCGCCAATATGGCGGGAGGCATGGGTGTCGCGCGTGGCGGCGAGGAGGGTGCCGGGAGATAGCCCAAGCTGGATCCCAAGGTAGGCAGGAAGCCGAGGGCCCCTCCGGAAACGGCAGGGGCCCTCGGCTTTTCGGCCGCCGAGGACCTGAACGGAAATGGACGACGACCAGGCGGCCGAAGGTAGCGTCAGCATGAACGGTCGGGTTGGCGGACGGTTGATCGCCGGCCGACGACTGCGCTCGGCCATAGCTAAGTGATTGAAAATACAGAAAAAATTTTCTTGCGAGGCATTGACGGAAGGATTCGCCGACGGTACTTTTCGATCATGAGCCGCTGGGCTCCGGTTCTTTGACATCGTGAGGACGATCGCAATGTGTCGCTGGCCGCCGGGCCACCGCGGCGACGCATGCAGAACGAGCGGAAATCCGGCATGGAACGGGGCCTTAGCTCAGGGGCAGAGCGCGTGTCTTGCAAGCATGAGGTCGTCGGTTCGATTCCGACAGGCTCCACCATCTTCGGCGGAAGTCCTTCGCTCGGGCGTGGCTCAGCGGTAGAGCAGGGAGCTGTTAACTCCAAGGTCGCAGGTTCGAATCCTGCCGCCCGAGCCAAGGACTTCCCGGGCCCGTAGCTCAGCGGTAGAGCAGCTCGCTTACACCGAGATTGTCGGCAGTTCGATCCTGTCCGGGCCCACCAATTTTCTTCCCGACCGAAAGCTGCGGCTCATAGGATCTGCGCGGGCGTAGTTCAGTGGTAGAACGACAGCATGCCAGGCTGTGTGTCGAGGGTTCAATTCCCTTCGCCCGCTCCAATGTCATCGGCCATCGGCCAGGAGATCGGGCGGTTCCCCCTGCCAGGCTCATATGCCGAAGGTTGTGGGTCGAACCCCCGCCTCAACCAGTTTCCCGAGCGATCGGGCGCCGAGGACGGAAGGCGTCATGCCGTGACTTAGAGGGCTTGAGAGCAACCCTCACCAGATCGGGGCCATAGCTCAGACGGGAGAGCGCTTGAATGGCATTCAAGAGGTCGGCGGTTCGATTCCGCCTGGCTCCACCATACCACCGGGATCGCGGCCGATCGGCCGACGCGGGTGTAGCTCAATGGTAGAGCAGCAGCCTTCCAAGCTGATGACGAGGGTTCGATTCCCTTCACCCGCTCCAGATCCAACGCCCGGGGGACGATGCGGGCCTACCGTCGTCCCCCGGGCCAGGCAGCGGTAATCCATCCGATCGGGTCGTAGCCAAGCGGCCGCACGACGCATGACAGGTTGGAGGCTCGTTCCCTGCCGAACCAACCAAGTTCCCGGTCTATTCCATGCACTTGTAGCTCGGTCGGCAGAGCATTCGACCGATAATCGAAAGGTTGCTGGTTCGAATCCGGCCGGGCGCACCAGTTTCGGCCTCGAGGCCGATGGCCGACAGGACGAGGGTCACCGCGGAGGTACCGGGACCACGTCCGGTCGGCGACGGCGGCGTAGCTCAGCGGTCAGAGCGGCGCTCTCATAAGGCGAAGGTCGATGGTTCGATTCGTCCTCCCCGTGCCCTGCCATCCGGGGACGGGGGTGGGCGAATACGTGCCGTTCTATTTCTGTTCTCGATCGATCATGCTTTATGTTATCCATTGCGCGAACCACCCCGAGCTGACCTACCGCGGAGGCCAGGGGCCGATCGTCCACTTGGAGGCGGACCTCCATCGGGTCATCGCTTGGGCGAACGGCGAGTCGCGTCGCTGGGCATTCTCACTCTCCAATGCCGGGGCGACCTACGCCCAGTTCCGCTCCGAGGTCGGCCAGCTCGATGAGGTGGACTGGCCGGCCGTCGCTGCCTTGGACTTCCGGGCAGCCGAGGTGAAGGAAGGGAAGCAAGCCGAGTTCCTGGTGCATGAGTCGTTTCCATGGGAGCTCGTCGAGCGGATCGGCGTGATCTCGCAAGGGATCGCGCAACAGGTTGCCCATGCAATCCATGGGGCTGCGCATCGCCCAAGGATCGAGATCAGGCGTGACTGGTACTATTGAGCGAGGGAGGCATGCAGGGATGATCGAATATCGGACCGGCGATATCCTGCAGGCGGACGCTGAAGCGCTCGTGAATACGGTCAACTGCGTCGGTGTCATGGGGCGCGGCATCGCGCTGCAGTTCAAGAACGCTTACCCTGAGAATTTCCAAGCCTACGAGAAGGCGTGTGCGCGCGAGGAAGTGCAGCCCGGGCGGATGTTCGTCTTCGAGACCGGTCAGCTCACCAACCCGAAGTACATCATCAATTTCCCGACCAAGCGGCATTGGCGCGGCAAGAGCCGCGTGGAGGACATCGAGACCGGCTTGAAGGCGCTGGCGGAGGAAATCCGCAAGCGCCAAATCCGATCCGTGGCCGTGCCGCCACTCGGCAGCGGGTTGGGCGGCCTCGACTGGCGCGATGTGCGGCCGCGTATCGAGAAGGCTCTGAGCGATCTCGAGGACGTGCGCATCATCGTGTTCGAGCCGCATGCGACGCCCGAGGCCAGGACGGCGACCCGATCGCGCGAGGTTCCCAGCATGACGGCAGGACGGGCGGCGTTGGTCGTGCTGATGCACCGTTACCTCGGCGGGCTCATGGACCCGTTCGTCACCCTGCTGGAGGTACACAAGCTGATGTACTTCATGCAGGAGGCTGGACAGCCACTGCGATTGCGATTTGCCAAAGGACTTTATGGTCCCTACGCAGAAAACCTTCGTCACGTCCTCCATGCGATCGAGGGTCATTTCGTTTCCGGCTACGCCGACGGAGGGGGCGCGCCGGACAAGCAATTGGAGCTGGTGCCCGGCGCGGTCGCGGATGCCGAAGCGTTCTTGAAGGACCATGCCGCGACGCGGGCGCATTTCGACCGAGTTGCCGACCTCGTCGAGGGCTTCGAGACACCCTTCGGTCTCGAGCTGCTCTCGACCGTCCACTGGGTCGCAACCCGCGAAGGCGCCGCGACCGCGGATGATGCGGTTGCTGCGGTCTACGCCTGGAACGAACGCAAGAAGCGTTTCTCTCCCCGTCAGATCGGCCTTGCCCTAGATGTGCTGACGCGCAAGGGCTGGCTCGGACAAGGTACGGTTGAACGGACGGCATGACGACCGATGTCAGTGAAAAGGGCCTCGAAGCGCTGATCGTGGCCGATATGACGGGGCTGCATCCGGCGTCGCCGGGCGGCCCTGGCATGGCCGAAGACCCGCAGCCGTTCGTCGGTCTGCACAACTGGATTCTGGGCAACCCGCAGGACTATGACCGCGCCTATACGGTCGATCTCGCTCAGCTCCGGGCCTTTCTCGCTGCCACGCAGAAGCATCTGGTCCAGGCCTTCGACCTCGATAACGACAGCCCGACGCGGCAGAAGCTCCTGGCGCGCTTGCAAGGCGAGATCGGCAAGCGTGGCGTCATTGACGTGCTGCGCCACGGGATCAAGCACGGCCCACACGACGTGACGCTGTTCTTTGGCACGCCGACGCCGGGCAACGTCAAGGCGGCCGAGCGCTTCGCTCAGAATCGGTTCTCGGTAACGCGGCAGCTTCGCTACAGTCGCGACGAGACGGCCAATGCGCTCGACCTCGCGCTGTTCATCAATGGCCTGCCGATCGCGACGTTCGAGCTCAAGAACAGCCTCACCAAGCAGACGGTCGAGGACGCGATCGAACAGTACAAGCGCGACCGTGATCCGCGCGAGAAGCTGTTCGAATTCGGCCGTTGCGTTGCGCACTTCGCAGTGGACGACGCCGAGGTCCGCTTCTGCACGCATCTAAAGGGCAAGGCCTCATGGTTCCTGCCATTCAATCAAGGTTGGAATGACGGCACCGGCAACCCGCCGAACCCGCAGGGCCTGAAGACCGACTATCTCTGGGAACGCGTCCTTACGCCGATGGGTCTCACCGACATTCTCGAAAACTACGCCCAGATAGTCGAGCGGAAGGACTTCAAAACGGGCAAGGTCAAGCGGGAGCAAATCCCTCCGCCGCCACCAGATCGTCCGAACGATGTCTCCGCTGCCATAGCTCAGTCGGCAGAGCGCGTCCTTGGTAAGGACGAGGCCTCCGGTTCGATCCCGGATGGCAGCGCCATTCTCCGACGTCGAGGCTTCAGTCGAGCAGCGCCGAAGTGTAAAACCCCACTACTTCCGGAGTGGGATGAACACGCCCGTCACGGGGTCGAGTTCGAACTGGGTGCCACGCTTCAAGATCACAGATGGCGGATGCATGGGATACTCGCGTGGCAGGCCCCACTTCGCCCGGTAGGCATCCGGCGTCATGTCGTGATGCTCGGCGAGATGCTGCACGAGATCCCTGACCTTCCTACCGTCCTCGAGGCAGATTACGTAGTCCATCCCGACGCTGTTCTGGACCGTCACCCCCTTGGGCGGGATGGGAGCCGTGATCGGCAGCTCGATCTGCCTTGGTTTCGCGGGCTTCTGGAAGGGGCGCACCTCCACGGTCGCATCACCGAGTTCCTGGGCAGGCGAGGCGGCTCCAGAAACGGTCTTGGGAGTTTCGGGAGTTTCCTCGACTGGCTGCTTGATCACAGGAGCCGACGGCGTGTCCCGGCGAACTTTATCCGACGGGAATGGCACGACCACGCTGTCCGATACGGTCTCCGTCACCTCGGAGGTGGGCACCTTGCGTAGCGGCCCCATCGGCGACCCGCCTGCCGGAACGGCAGGCGCAGCAGCCGCGAACCTGGGCCTCGCAGAGGAGCTGGCCATGCGCGACATGAAGGCCTGTGCTTCGGCGCGGGCGTCGAACGCGTCATTCCGTTTCAGGGACCAGTTCCGCAAGGCGTTGATGGCCCGTGGATCGACGAGGATGTCGAGAAGCGCGCCATGGACGCCCTTCACGAGTTCACTGACCTGTTCATCCGGGAGAGGCGACTGCTGCAGGTATGTCGTAACGATCTCGACCGTGTGCGGGACAAGCGTCGAAGCCGCCTTGATCGTCTCGGAACGGTTGATGCCAGCCATGTCGATCCTCGCGCTTGTGGCGCGGCGGGTATGCCAATTTACGCCGACCATTTCAACCATCCGTCCGCCTTCGGTCGGCGTCCCTTTGGTCCATTGACTCGTTCTCCCGGCTTCGGCAGTGCTTGAATCCTCATGGAGGGGAAGAGGACAGTGACCCGCTGGCGCAAGGAAACGCACGGTTCCATCGGCTCGCCGGTGAAAGCCGTTGGCGCGATGCCGAATTGCCTTGCGCGAGATTACGATTCCTGACGCGGCCGCGCTGGACGATCTGGACGGGCCGCTGCACTTCCCCCGAGTCCTTGTTCCGGGTCGCGCTGACCAAGGGACAAGCCATGATCGCAGACAACCAGTGCCCGGCCTTCATCCGCTATCCGTCCTCCCCTAGAAGAAGGCGGTTCGAAAGGTGCTGCTCGGTCGAATCACCACTGTTTCGGAGTACGACGTCACCCTGTCCGGCACGGGGATCCGCCTGCCCAGCGTCGTCATGCTGCGCGGGTACATCCACTTGGGAAAGCAGCGCCGATTGTGCGTCCGCGCAGGTTGACCGAAATCCCGAAGGATCGAGCGGATGATGTCCCGGGCCGATCTCGTTGGCCAAGAGCCGCCGCGCCTCAAGCGCCCGCCGCCGGCGCCGGACGCCATCTCCCGCATGGAGGAGGCGCTCGACTGGCTGCGTTGGCTCGAAGCCGAGGACGGGAAACTCGTCT
>Ga0207866_1002397_pt1 | contig 13886 bp, 6 predicted proteins | sample HigsolmetaAR203D_FD_184835 | JGI IMG/M metagenome (GOLD analysis project Ga0207866, IMG submission 184835) | Ionic liquid and high solid enriched microbial communities from the Joint BioEnergy Institute, USA - AR20-3-D (SPAdes) (version 2) ...
CAAGCTGAAGGTAAGCGGTGGTGGATCCATTTTTGTTTTTTCGAGAAACGCGTCGTATATACATGCCTATATAATACCATATATCATCAATAAATACAAGAAAACATCAACAAAACGTGTGCCTATGAAACTTTGCGTTTTTTTCTATCTTCAGTCCCCAAAAACCTTGCTGTTATGCGATTCTTTATTTTTCATGTACCTAAAATTGCCGATTTACTGTCGAACTCGGGTTCTTGCAAGCTTTCTTAATTCATCAACATTAAAAAGTGCCATTATAAACCTATAACCTCCTGATCAAATATCCACGATTTAATTAAACAAGTTATGGTTTACCTAAATTTCCCTTTGAAATAATCGTACTAATTCAAGAGTATCAGAACAAATGTTCCTAATCAACATAAAATTTAAAGTAGTAGCATCAAATCTTTGTTCAAAAAAGAAGCGATCTTGTTTCCAGTTTGGTGGATAGATGCCAATGAATAACACCATCCTTTATTCAATAACTTCCGTTGAAGGTCGTTTTGAGGTTTTTCGAAATAAGTCATCTCTCTTACTTCTAAACATGCTTATACAAGAATACGTCGAGCCAATCTTTGCTCATTCACCACCATGTTACCTTGAAGATAATAAACGTACGTATGCTCAGCAATGTCCGACAAATCTTCGAGGTATTCCTCCGATGGAAAGAAATCTTTATTGTCAGTCAAAATAATAAAGCGAGGCTCACCGTTGAAACGTTCACTATAGAAATCGACTCTTGCTAAAGGATCGAACATTTTCACGTTGCTACGTCCATGTTGACGTTCATAGGTCTCTACGATCTCTTTATAATCCACAGATAGGAGCCTCTCCGCGATTCCTTTCGGAACAACTTCTAGCTGCATGATTCGTTTCGGCGGTTTCATTGTAATATTTTTCTGTCGTTCAACCTGGGTTAGTCGGGTCTCTTTACGCAATTCGATATCAATAAGATTTGCATCCAATTGATTAATCAAAGCACTGTTACGATTATCTTGATTATCTCGTTCATATTCAGCTCTTCGATCCATCAGCTCATGCATTTGCTTCGTAAACGTTTGATCGAGATACTTAAGAACACGGTTTAAATATTGATTACGCTTCGTCTTCACTCGATCCCTAATTGCAATTGCTTGCTGTATCGCCGCTGATCGCATTGATTGGTCATCTATAACTTCCAATACGATTGGTTCTCCATTAAACTGTTGCTGAAATAACCAATAATTATCGAGTCTCAACATCGAGCCATCTTCTCTTCTGGCGATACAGATGACTTCACCATCCAATTCTTTACCTGTTCCATCAACGACATTGACCAAATAAACATCAACTGTCATCGGCTCTCGAATCGGATAAGATACCATGAATCTTTGAACTGTTAATTTGTCCTGATCTTTCTGAGCTAGTAACATGCTCAAACGAAATAATGGATGATCGTCAGACAGCAACATGACATTTTCAACACAATATTCAGAATACGGTGTAAATCGGATCGCCTCATTCATTTGACTATAGGGTAAATTGTGAATTCTACATAGGTCTCTGATATACTTCGGCATCCGATCAATCCGCTTTACTTTCTCCTGTTGTGATGAATATACCCGAATGTTGTTCCTGACCAGCACCTGTTCGGCAAATTCAGCATAACTACGATGGGACAGCTTCGATACGGCTATGTCATGCTGTTCACGTCTCATTTTCGGCAAATCAAATGCATCTTCGGCTAATCGCTCTTGTTGGACAAACTCTAGCAATCTTTGGTGCTCTTCCGATATCGATCGTTCCATGGATGCTATTATGTCATCTAGATTTTCGCGTTCTAAAATTGCAGCTTGCATGAGTGAAGGAAGATCGTGATCTTCACCATTAAATATCTCACCGATAAAATCATATACAAGATCCGATCCAAGGTCGTTGCGCATTTGATCCATCTTATCCAGCAAACGAATCATGACATCGCCTTCCCGAGTATTGGATGCCACCAAGTTAAATACAGATACGTCGTTTTTCTGGCCGATACGATGGATTCTACCCATTCGTTGCTCTAATCGATTCGGATTCCATGGGATGTCGTAATTAATCATCTGATTACAGAATTGCAGATTGATCGACTCGCCGCCGGCATCCGTGGCAATCATTACTTGACATTCATTACGGAATAACTCCACTTGTCTTCTTCGCTCATCCATCGAGAACTTGCCAATAATCTTTGCTACCTTAGGCAATCTTTCTAGTAATCTCTTCTCCAAATACTCCAACGTATCTGCAGATTCCGTAAACAGGAGTAGTTTCTCTCCTTGATTAAGTAACCCATTCAGACCAAATAATGTCTTTTCCAACTCATCATACTTTCGTTCGATCGCATTCGCCTTCAAATGAGTGGTTTGCTTAATTAATCGGGACAACTGGTCAATCTCAATTTGAAGTTCTTCCGGGTCTACTTGATCTACCGCTAACTCGAGCTGTTGCTCTATCTTTTCTTGTAAATCTAGCGCTTCATCTGAATATTCGTCTATATTAATGGCTTTAGTCTTATCGATGAATTGTTTGCGTTCTTTTACCGTAAGCTCTAGTAAGTGTTGCAACCGTTTCCTACGCCGGCGTAATGACAAATCAATTGCTGCAATAGACGAACTGAGTCGGCGTTGAAGAAGCATCATAGCAAACGCTGTACTATTGCTTCCAGAATTAATAGCCCGATTAAAATAATGTCGTACGTAGTTCGTTACATCCTCATATAGCTGTAACTCTGGCTTAGAGAGTTCATATTGAATCGTTTTCACTGTACGCTTTGGAAATAGTGGTGTCCCGTCAAAATTCTTTATATTCTCTTTCAATCTTCGAATAATAAATGGATTAGCTTTCTCCTTCAACGTTTCATTGACAGATAGACTCGAGAAAATATCTCCATCAACCAATTTCATCAAGTGACGAAAGTTTTCCATATCTCCTTTATGCGGAGTAGCGGTGAGTAAAACACAATGCTCACTACGGCGCAACAACAATTCACCAAGTTGATAGAGTTTCGTTTTGGACGTCTTTTTGTTGATCGTGCCGTGTGTATATGCAGCCATTTTATGTGCTTCATCCACGATAACAAGGTCGAAATCGACTTCGCTAAGCATACTTTTCACTTCGTCTCGTGCTGCCCAGTACATAGAGGCCAGACATAAGTCATGCTTAAGAAAAGGATTTTCAGACCCATATTGTTTGATGGTAGAACGATTGATAATAAAAAATTTCTCCCCAAACTTCTCACTAAGTTCCTCTTGCCACTGCTTTAGTACAAGTGGCGGAACAAGAATCAGAACCCTTTGGATACGATCACGAACCATCAACTCTTTTATGAGCATGCCGGACATGATCGTTTTGCCTGCCCCTGGATCATCCGCTAGTAAAAATCGGATTTGAGGAGTTTGAAGCATACGACTATATACAGCTTCGATTTGATGAGGGAGCGGGATCAATTTGTTATTCCCCAAAGCCCTCTTGGAGGAATACTTTGTATCCATTGAGAAAACAAAGTACTGTAGATAATGTTGCAACTCTTGCGCGTTTACTATTTCTGATGTAACAGACTCATTTATCCTCTTAAAGCCTACCAAATCACTTCGTTCGATCATCAATTCGTAATATTGATTCGATTCCCGTCCAATAGCTGAAATATTAACAAAATACTCGTCTACCAGTTCAACGCTGTTAATCTCCACCGTTTCCGGAAACTGGGGAGCGCGTACAATATCGCCTTTGACTAGCATGATCATCACCCACTTTACAAAAAGACTCTGCCGCGGCGCACGCGAGCAGAGTTAGCATTTATTTAAGCCCAACTAATAACCGTCCAATTCCTTGACGTGTAATCTCCAAATGATTGCCGGAAAGCTCAGATTCCAGTACACTTAGTTCGAATGGGAAAATACAGGGTTCTCCAGATAAATGATTTAGTTCAATGACGGTCTTACCTGTAACGATAAGTATGACTTGTACGAGCCATTTCTTTAATTCCGTCGATGAAATATTTATTTTCGCTACCATGGTATGAGAATTACGTTTCCCCATTTCAAGGACACCCCAGGAGCGAAGTGAACTAAGTACGGCATTCACAGATACTTCAACTCGCCGACGTTCACCATACAGCCCTTTTATCTTTCGGCCGATCTGTTCGCTAGTCACCTCATCTTGCAAGTGAAACAAATAGCCTAGCTGCTCTACCGTGTCCTTGAAGAAAGGATACGAAAGGAGACACATACCCCAATGAAGCACAAGCTTTTCTTCCCGCGTTGCACATTGAAACATCTCCAACGCCCTGTCTCGAAGCTCGATATGCTCGTCTGAAACTAAGAACCAAATTTTAAACAAAATCGTACGGGCATTAGCACGCGATTTTGCACCACCAATATCGGCCATGAGCCGTTCATCAACCAACTGGTACAATGCATCCCTTGATGACATTCTAGGGATTTCATTCGCAATAAAATCAAGCTGATGAAGTTGAATTTTTTGATCGAAACCGACTGCTTTTTTCATCGTGCACCTACATTATCTTTTTTTGAATGTGGACAAAAGGGACAATAACCTCTTCTATGCTTGCACCGCCATGACTTACCACAATCTCACCTTCACGAACGAAGGCTTCTCCTGATTGAGCGATTAGGACGTAATAGTCATCCGGCAATCCCGTACCTGACCATCGTTTACTTGAATATTGTACTGCGGCCTGATCCCTTAGGACAACATCGCGATATACCCTTACGCGCTCCCCACGGGTTTCAGGAAGTGTCCCATCATTTGTTCGCCCTACCCCTTTACTTTCCTTGTTTCCATGATCGGAGGTAAGATAAACATTGAAACCCGCGTTCAACAAGTCCAAAAGAAGGGTTTGCAAATATCTTTGTTTCAACCACACGTCAATTGCAGCATACATGCCTAACTGGCCTTGTATGGTATGGTGAGTGAGTTGATCGATCGTATCGATAACAAGGCCCGCAACTTTGGTGTTCGATTTGGCCAATGCTGCAATATTGGATCGATCATATTCTCCTTGTCCTAAACCGCGTTCGTAAGTAACATAACCTGAGGGAACGCCATTTCTTTCCCAGACTGTCTTCCAGGCTTTTTCCTCTTTGGAGGTTGTGTTAATGGAATCGTAGAAGAATCGCGGAATTTCGCCAGAGAAAATAGACTGTCTGGATACAGAAGTTAGGGTAGGAATCCACGCGAATGAACCATAGACCTCACACTGAAAATCTTTCACTAATTCCCGCTCCATTTGAGCCCATTGAACAAAACTCAGCCCATCACAGACAATAAGCGCAACCTTCTCTTGTCCCTTCAGCCTGAGCACCTCAACCGTTTTATGCACCATTACCGGAGCATTTCGATCCGTTAACGTAGCCAATGATCCATAGTGATCCGATAACCACTGTTCAAAACCTGCCTCAACTCTTTCCTCCAAGTCTACTAATAGGTCGCTGTCCTCATCCTCTAGCTGCACTTCTAACAAGATACTTTTTGCCTTCCCAAAGAGACGAGCGATCTGTATCCAGGTGCGGCGATCTGGTGAGGAAGAAAGTAACGTCTCCACCTGTCGCTCTATTTCTTTCAGCATTTCGATTTTCTGTCGCTTATCATCATAAGATACGCCCCAGAAGAACACATTCGGGAAAGAATCGTGATTAATCGAAACAGGGGACAGATCGCCTTCGATGAAAAGCATGCTTAACACTGCACGTACCTCGGGGTCCCAGAAAGCATGTGATTCCGGAAAATGATCTTCAACAAATCCATGCCACTCCTGTTGCAGATACTGCACAAAAGCGTGATGTGAGGATATCCAATCTTGAATAGGAACATCCGTTATTCGATGTTTCAGATCGTCAATCAGATATTGTTGTATCACTTCTGGAACTTCACATGGAAGTCGATGATATCGCATGGCTAGCAACAGACAATCGGATAGTGAATGAACGGAATCATAGGATAACCCATAGACTTGTCTTAAGATAAAGTCGATCGTTGCTCGTTCGGAGGATACCGTGCCACTGATGGTTATACCGGATAACAAGTCCAATGTTCGTGTATCCAATTGGCGAACAACATGAGCAGAAAGCCTGGGGAACAGACTGCTCTTCCGCAACTCAACCTTCTGTGCATTGCTCCATATATCAAAGGGAATATCCCTTAAGTCTTCCAATGGGCTAACAACAACGCAATTTACATGTTGATCTTTTTTCTTAAATCGGCTTTCAATTTCGTAACGAAATGACGCTCGATCCTGAAGCTTTATCATTTCTAATCCTTGCCCCGTTAAAGTGGAAAGGATGTTTTCGTCTTCGAGCAATTGGTCTGGATCGCTTACAATCGTAAGATGGGGGAAAGGTGCTTGAAAACATTCAAGCACCTTCTGACGCCAACCGTTCAATTCTATTCACTTCCTTACAGCCCAAGCTTCGTTTGTGCATTGTCGTAGTACCGTAGAAGCTTCTCATCTTCTTGCAATATCGATTCGGGTAGACGATTTCCAATTTCGACAATAGTTTTATAATCTTTCTCGGTCCAAGCCTTATGAAACCCAACTCGAATCGCTTCCGTACGGAATTGCTTCAACTTTTTCTTATTATTAGACAATTCCTCAACATACTGATTGAATTCTCTCAACAGTGACTTCTCACGCAGCTTTTCCAAATCCGCTTGTTTGTTCGGATCTGGTACATACCAACGATTCTTCGCCTTCTCCTTCAATTTCGGATCGTTTTTGTCCAAGCCGCGAAGATCCTTATAATCCGAACTTAAATAAGCATGAATTTGACTCGGCACTTCTCCTTCGCCATCATACATAAGGAAATTCTGCTCGAGAAGCACATCCAATTCCGGCAACAGTTCATGTTTGGCGATATGTTGTATTTCTTTCATGAAGTCAGGATGCAAATCTTGCCGTGTTTGTGGTTTCTTGAGCAATTGTTGGCGCAGCCATTCAATAGCGCTGTTCTCATCAGAGACGAAAAGCGATTGTTGAATTACTTTATCTTTAGTTAATTTCTTTTTGTTGTACTCATGTATTTGTGTATCTAAAAAAACCATTCCATCCTTAATATTATATCTTCTCGAAATATTCTCTTGAAACTCAGAAGATGAAAATGGTACGCTATAACCTCTTTGAACATGATAAGCAACCATATTATCGTAGATAACTCTTGGTGTCCTTTCTACTATAAGATCAACTTGACCTTGAATAGTTCTGAAGACTGGTAATATAGACAAATATTGTTCAACGAAAATCCATACAGAATCAGAGTTATTACGTACTAAAGCGTCATTCAGCTTTTTAAATTCATCTTCATCTGGTTTATATGCTGAAATTACCAAGTCTTGTGTTACTGATGTTGGATTAGTTTGAGAATTAAATGTGCCCTGTCCTTTATTCAATGCAGAAACAGAAGCTACTATAAACCCTGCTTCTTTTATGGCAGTTTGTATAGCATTCCATACAGATGCTCTTGTATTAGAAAACTCAACAGTCATCCATCGCCCTGGTTTAAGTAATTTATAAGCTGTTGAGAATGCCTCTTTCATAAGAGCTCTATAATCCTCCAGTTTCTTATCTTGCGTTTGATTTTCAATTGCCTCTGAAACTCTATTAGTAAAAATATTAAGCCAAGATTCTGACAACCAGTTTAGTTCAGAATACATCAAGTTAGCACCAAAAGGAGGATCTATAAAGATATAATCTAAAAATTCATATTTGGGTGTTAATTTGAGAAAATCATCTCCTGTTGATGAACATGACACAATGTTATTATCTTGAATTCTTCTCAGGTTTGCTTTTTTAATATCCTTTATCTTTCCTTTAAGCAATAAAAATATATTTCTTTCAGCTATATTACTTGGTACATATATTGCATTAGGAAGAGCCCCTGCGAGATTCACTTTTCCATTCTTAAGTCCTATATTATGGAGTATGCTTGCTGTTTTGGTAATTATAGAGGATAACGAGAATTTAAGAAGTTTACTCCTTCTCGCCTCGTCCCATAACCTTGATAATACGATTAGATTTCGCTTCGTATAAAATAGATGTGCATGATCGATTCCAATATTCATTACTTCTTTGGTTTTATCCCCTTCAAATATTTTTGAAGTGGGGATCCATTTATTTATTTTCAAGCGGGATATTTTTTCTATCAATTCTAAATCAAAAGAATCCGGTTTCTTGTTATATGATTTATTATTATATTTATAATTTATTAGGACTGGCTTCCGCTTTATTACTTTAATAAAGTTACCTGTTTGTTCATCAAATCGGGTTTCAAGACTGCGTTCAAGCATTTTTTTATTAGTTTTTGAGTGACAATACTGACACGAAAAACTGTCATTTAATTCAAGTTGTTCGTTTACTGCATGATCCCAATAAACAATTTCATTCGAACAATTCGGACAAAGAAATACCTCACTCCACAATATATAATTAACTACAGCAAATTTATTCTTGTGATTGATTAACTGATCATTTATTAATTCATACTGATCCGAAGTATTTCTTAATATATTACAGTAAAAGTCTTGATCGCTTGAGTTTACTAGAGTAAAGTACATCCAAGATAAATCTTTCTCTGCTTCTTGCAATATGTCATTAGTAAGTATTTCGTCATCCTCTGACCATATTGAATTATAATTATAAGAAATATACGACGCAGTTGGTGATAAATCGTTCAAGATTGCTATTCTTCTTCCTAATTTAGAGATAGGAACTAGACCATCTTCACTATTTTCATAAATTGTTCCGTCACTATCAACAGTATACCCTAGTGATTCAACCTCATTTTTGTCCCCACATAAGTTAGCAGCAACTCCGGTCATACCAGTTCCAGCAAATCCATCAAAAATAATATCCCCTGGCTGGGTATAATGCAAAATATATTTCATTATAGCTTTGTGAGGTACTTTTGTATGATAACTGTGTGCAGTATATATCGGATCGCTTTTACCTTCTTGTACATCAGATACAAAAGGACTTCGATTATACGTGTCATTCCCACTTGATCTGGATAAATGCTCCACAAATTCCGATATCCAAGGATTCGGACACGCTGTATAATACGGCGGATCAGACAAGGCAAGTATATCCTCATCTTCACCGATGGGAAATCCTTCGATCTTTCTGAGTTCCGGCAGTTTCTTTCTCAATTCTTCGGTAAAATAAGCGCGTCGGGCTTCATCATTTTCAAATGTCATACCCAAACAGGTCACCGGACCTGTTTGGGTTGTTTGATTCTCATTGAGCATTTCAAGCTGTTCAACCTTATCAGCCATTCTCTATTTCACCTTTCCGCAGTAAAATTCGAACTCTGTTGCCATGGCCCGTACCAATATGATTCCGGACTAGTTCTTCAAACCTGCTTCTCAACTCATCCACTGTCAATGGGTGGCCATTCCCAGCCATCTGGACCAATTGATCTACCGATAGCTCCACTTTACGTATCCCCTCGAACAAGTCCTTCAATGTTTGGACTAGTTTTAAGTCTACAGGGGAAGAGAATTTTCCGTCTTGGACGAATTGTTCGATTAATTGTTTTTGCTCAGCATTAAGTAACGAAATACTTTCTTTTATCTCGGCATCATTCAATGTGCTGATGACAGTATCCGTCCAAGATGTCAGTAATTCCTCGAGTTCTTCATTCAGCTTAGAGATACTGACTTGCTGAACGTAAGGCTCATCCTTCGGACGATACTTGCAGTGAGGGCAAATTACCGAATGTTCCAAATCATCCTTCTTCAAATTCCAGCAGAACTTAAGCTGGTCCAACTTGGATTTCCATTCCTCAAGTTGTCTTGAAGGCAAAATGGAGATGCTCGCCAATTGACGTATCGTAGCATATCTGCCATCTTGCAGTAGTTGATCCCTCTTGTTCTGATCGGTAATGCCGAGCCTGGCGCTGCTATGCATCGCGTAATACAGATCGATATACTGTTCTTTCAGCTTCTGTAAGCTTTGAATTTCTTTCTGGCAATCTCCTCCTGCTTTCAAAGCATGAAGAACGTCTTCTAATGCTCCTTCCGCTTTCGCGTGCCATTCATGCTTCACTTGTACGTGATTGAGCGCATTTACGATATACTGCGCCTTTTGCGTTACATCGATTGCCTTTTGCTCTAATGCTCTTAACTGTTTAGCCAGTTGTATATGCTTTTGCATTGTCTCGATATCGGCAATCGAATATTTGAAATTTTTCAATCTGGCCGGTGTGTTGTATACACTCAAGCTTTGTAAAAACTCGCTAAGCTTCCGTAGTTTTTGTTGATTTTCTCTAATTTCGTTCTCTGACAGCAACGGAAAATCCCATGTCGGAATCCCGGATTTAATATCCTGCTCCAACTTTACGATCTCTTTTAACAACTTCTCCACTTCCACTTGTAACTGTGCGACCCCAGTTGTTTGGGATTGGGGTTGGAGAAGTCCATGACTGATTGCAAACAGATCAAATAATGCTCGCAATTCCGCTAATGGCAAATCAGAAGGCTTTTTAATATGAGTAAATTCCATGATGCCTTCTGCCTTTAGACGAATTAATTCATCAAGTTTCATTGAGTCATAAGTCGTGCCGCTGATTGTGATGACGATATCTCCGCTATATACAAGCGCAACCAACAATACCGCCAGCAGTTCCGGCTCTAAACTGAACTGAATCGTTCTCTTGACTTCCATCCCGCTAGCGATTCGCTCCGTATGCAGCAGCTCAGAAGCATTAACGACCTGGTTATGACCTTTGGAGTTCACAAGCTGCATAATCCAATTGGCATATCCGGATTTTTGAACGTTCAATTTATCGCCATCGAGCAATACAAGTCCATCCAGAATCGCCCTCGCCGTTTTGGTTTTCGTAGCTGTTTGGATCGAGCTTAACGCCTCCGGAATATAAGTCGTCTTCAACGTATCCCATTTCAGGCATGTCCTGTCTGTTCGAAACACAGGGTAATCCGGATATTTCTCCTCAAACCATTCCGTTAAGCAATCATCGGCCGCGGTGTCCACGATTTCACGAACTGTCGCTTGTGCAGGCGCAGCAAAGCTCCAATCCGCCAACTTTTTCGTAATTCCTCTGTAAGTCATTTTGTACGCGGTTGGCACGTTCACCTTGAACCATGAGGTTAATTCCTTAATATATTGGTTGGCTTTTTCTTCGTATAACCCTTTTGTAGCCGTTGAGGCAGTTAATGCCATTTCCTTAGCTCCGGCATACTGTTTCAAATTATGAAAGAACGTTTGATCCTTCGTATCAAGTACGAAGAAAACTTCGTCCGGCTTCTTCTCATCTTTAAATTTGGGAACATCGAATACTTGTAAGAAATAGATATAAAAATCCCGTTCCGGCTGAGCTGTAGAACGTTCATTCGGTGCACCGAAGAAAAGATAACCTGGCCTTGTTGCTTTGTGACTATACCAATCTAGTTCGTGTTGCCAGATTCGATATCCCGTAACATATGTAGACGGTGAACATTCAAGCACCCGTTCTAATACTTGAAAATAATAACGATCTAATTGCTCTCCGCTTAACGTTTCCGCTTTACTTGCAATGTGATCATCTACAGGAACATCCTTGTCTAGATCAAGATAATACTGTCCATTTTCTTGATTCGTGGAAATAAATTGATAGCTAACAGACTTCAATATCTCTTTCAGTGTTGACTCAACGGTAGCATCAAGAAACTCTACGTCCATATCACAGTTTTTATCAAACAAGAACAACTGATCCCGCATTTCCGAGGGTGTCATTCCAATTCGAACCCTCAGATCATCCGTTGTAAGCCGGAAGACAGAAAGAGCCTGAACGATGCGTTTGGCCATCGGTTTGTATGACGGTTTTTGGAATGCATATTCGACCCTGTCCAGCAGGACATCTGCTTTCTCCATGACTTCCCGAACATCCGGATCCGAACGCAATGTGCTATCGGATTGGATATATGTCCAATAGCTATCGAAAGAAACAATCCCGGGGCTGTCTGTCGGAACATCTTGATCGAGAAGTTTTTCAATCTCATCGCTAATCGTTGTTAGAGCAACACGTTTCTCCGCAATTTTGACTTTCTGAAACGCAGTCAAATAGGCAGGATGAATCGGGAATAGTTCAACATACTTTTCAAGTTGCTCCCCTAACTTATCATATAATGGTGCGAACTTTTGCAAATGCTCGCGGATATAAGCTTTTTGGGTATCGTTCTTCTTAAGAAGCCGCTGCGAAACGACAAATTCAATATCTTCACGAGCAATAATAGCCTGAACCGTACGTTCCTTAACTCTTCTTAATTGCTCAGCTACGAAGGCAAATCGCGGATTATCAAACAGCATTTCCTGCACTCCGGTCATAAAGCGGAACCTTGTCGACTGTGTAATTTCGCCCATAGCTCGCAAGAAGTTTAGATCCAGCATCAGTTCCTGTTCTTTCCGGCTGCGCAAATAATCCAACAATTCGTCTATAATAAGAAGAAATCCATGATCTGGATAAGTCTCGTGGAATGCGGCCATCAATCTGACAAGCTCATCTTTGTTGCTAAGAACTTGGGAAAGCTCAGGCATTTCATAGTTAACCCCAATGCTTTGTAAGTATGCCGTCATCTCCCGAAACAGCACTTCACGGAAAGGCATATCGATGCCGTCAAATTCAATCCGAAGCACTTTAAACTTTCCTTCTATTTCTTTTGCTTTGGCTGCAACTGCTTGATTTTGCAATCGGTCACTCGTACCCGGATGTTCAGCTAGTGCAGCTATAACACTCATCAAATGCGATTTACCTGTTCCATAATTTCCGACAACCATAATCCCTTTATGGTCAATAGGACGATCAAATTGTAATTGTTCGATAATAATATCATTTAGTACTTCTGCCATCCGGTTAGAAATGACATAATTATCAATGATGCTATCATCAGCGGTTCTTAATTCGATAATGGAGCGAATGGGTTCAAACTGAACAAGTTCGCGATACTTCATACTTCACAATAACCCCTTCTATATTAGATTTCGATAACATAACTTGAATACGAGTTATCGCTTTGATAATATTCAGGATGTTCGGGTGTTGCGTATGTTAAAGAGCCACTTTCCAGAGTTCCTGGCCAATGAACGATAAGCGTCTTATTCCCGCTTAAATTTTCAAACAAACGAACGGGATTCTGCTTCAATTCTGTATCGAATAGATACTCAATACGGTCAAGAAAAACTACATCCTTATTTTCCCCTGCTAAAAGTGATCGAAGTATCCTGCCTACTTCGAAAGGCCTTTTTTCTGGAGGAAGTAGTCGTAGTTGCTCAGACAATAATAAGCCTACGTTAAGGATTGGAATCTCCATTTGATGAATGGCACGTTGCAACTCTACTTGTGAAATCCGACTCACCACAACAAATAACATTTTATTTCGTTTAGTTCTAGCAGTCTTGATTTCCAAAGCAATCGATTCTTGTAAACTCGCCATACTTTCACTCCGGTCATCCATTCATTCGAATTCCAAAATCGGATCTCAAGAACTATATTTCGACAGCCTAATGGTGTATTCCTGCCCTGGATTACTTAAGCTCATATACTATGAGCGTTTTGCAATAATCCAAGGCCTTGATTTGTAAGGATTTTCGGACATAAAAAAGGGACTTCACCCCAACTTGGAGAAGTTTTCAAGTGACCAAACAAGAAAACTTAAGGAGTGAAGTCACGATGTATATTCTCCAAGAAAGCTTGTTTTCCTTCGAGGAATTGCTAACCTGAAATATTCATAGGTGCTTAGAATGGGTGGACGGAATGGAAAAGTTTTCTTTTTTTCTACTACATTTACAAATCGACCGTCCTGTCAGCACCAGAGAACAACCACGTTCCCTCTTAATTAGT